>VOFJ01002200.1_pt1 | contig 79243 bp, 84 predicted proteins | sample 5384081 | NCBI WGS metagenome assembly VOFJ01 (sample SAMN12384729, study PRJNA508395) | human gut metagenome | isolation source: healthy gut I | host: Homo sapiens | reverse complement strand
AGATTTTTCAAAAAAAGTGCTTTTCCTTTATTATAGGATAGCCCGCTTTTCCGTACAAGGCGGAAAATATGAATTATAAAGTTTAATCTTCCTGCATATAGCAACATTCCATTGAGAAAATATGAAATATACAATGTAGATGGGTGGTGCTATATGGCAAATATCAAAGATTGTCCCGGCTTTGAAACTTTCGGCGCGGATGTAAAAGAGGCGCGGAAAGTAAAGCAGTTATCGCGTAAGACGCTGGCGGAACAGGTCAATATCGACTGGCGCTATCTTGCCAACATCGAAAATGACGGCACGATTCCCAGCCTGCCGGTTATCATACAGCTTATCAAAATCTGCGGGCTTCCCGTGGAACGGTATTTTAACCCGGAGATCATGCGGGAGGAAAGCGCACAGCGGCAGCGGGTCAGCCACAAGCTGAAACTCTGCCCGGAAGAATTTCTGCCGGTCATCGAGGGCGCGATTGACGGGGCCATTCAAATTCAACAGAAGAATGACGAAACGGAGGGTGCATGACAACCCTCTGTTTTGTTTTTGGGAGGACGCAAGCTGCGCCCTCTCTTTTTTTGTACGGTTTTCGGAAAAACCGGGATTTTGCGGGTATTTCCTTGGGGGCAGAACGCTTTTTAGGGGAAGAAGAACAAAGACAGCAAGCATAGGGAGTGTAGCCACACTCCCGGCAAACGGCTTCCCGTTTGTATCTTGGGGAAGTCCCCAAACCCCTGAATGAATGGAGGTGAGAAAGTGGCAAACCGAAAACGGAAGTTTGTGCTGCGCGTCCCGGTGACGCCGGAGGAACGGGCGCTGATCCAACAGAAGATGGCCCAGCTTGGCACAAAGAACTTTTCTGCCTACGCCCGGAAAATGCTGATTGACGGCTATATCGTCCATATCGACACCGGCCCCGTCCGGGCGCAGACCGCAGAGCTGCAAAAGATCGGCGTCAACATCAACCAGATTGCAAGGCGTATCAACAGTACCGGGACTGTGTACGCGCAGGACTTGGAGGACATCAAGGGGGCGCTGGCACAGATATGGCAGTTACAAAGATCCATCCTATCAAGTCAACGCTGAAAAAGGCGCTGGACTACATCGAGAACCCGGACAAGACCGATGAAAAGCTGTTCGTTTCTTCCTATGGCTGTTCCTATGAAACGGCGGATATTGAATTTCAAATGCTGTTAGATCAGGCGTACCAAAAGGGCAACAATCTGGCCCACCACCTGATACAAGCCTTTGAACCGGGGGAAACCACGGCGGAGCAGGCCCATGAGATCGGGCGGCAGCTTGCCGATGAAGTGTTGCAAGGCAAATACCCCTATGTGATTACCACCCACATCGACAAGGGCCATCTGCATAACCACATCATTTTCTGCGCCGTGGATATGGCGAACCAGCGCAAGTACATTTCCAACCGCCAAAGCTACGCCTTTATCCGGCGAACCAGCGACCGGCTGTGCAAGGAACACGGCCTGTCTGTGGTAAAGCCCGGCAAGGACAAGGGCAAGACCTACGCCGAGTGGGACGCACAGAAAAAGGGCAAGAGCTGGAAAGCAAAACTGAAAATCGCCATCGACGCGGCCATCCCGCAGGCCAAAGACTTTGACAGCTTTTTGCGGCTCATGGAGGCGCAGGGCTATGAAGTCAAACAGGGCAAGTTTATTTCATTCCGCGCTCCCGGACAGGAACGCTTCACCCGCTGCAAGACCTTGGGGGAGGATTACACCGAGGAACGGATCACCCAGCGGATCAAGGGCATTGCCATTGACCGGGGGTCGCGCAGAAGAAGCGCCGGGGAAATCTCCCTGCGGATTGCCTTGGAGGACAGTATCAAGGCCCAGCAGTCGGCGGGCTATGCGCGGTGGGCGAAGCTGCACAACTTGAAGCAGGCCGCCAATTCCTTAAACTTCATCACAGAACACCAGATTGACAGCTACGAGGGCTTGGAAAGCAGGCTGGCCGAGATCAGCGCGGCAAACGACGCGGCGGCCTCCGCCCTGAAAGACGCGGAACGCCGCCTTGGGGATATGGCGCTGCTGATAAAAAACCTCTCTGCCTACAAGCAGCTCCGGCCTGTGGCGCTAGAACTGCGAAACGCCAAAGACAAGGCCGCGTTCCGGCGGCAGCATGAAAGCCAACTGATCTTGTATGAGGCGGCGGCAAAGACGCTCAAAGAGGCCGGGGTCACAAAGCTCCCCAACCTGTACGCCCTCAAAACCGAGTATAAAAAGCTGGACGCAGAACGGGAACGGCTGTCCGCACAGTACAGCGAAGCAAAACAGAAATTGAAAGAATACGGCATTGTCAAACAGAATATAGACAGCATTTTGCGGACAGCGCCGGGAAAGGAGCATACGCAGGAACGATGAACATACCGAGAATGAGTTACCCCCAATACCGCAAGGCACGCAGGCTCACCCATGAGTGCTGCAACTACTGTAACGGGAACTGCCTCCTGCTGGACGATGGGGAGGAATGTGTCTGTGTGCAGAGTATTTCCTATTCGTTGCTGTGCCGGTGGTTCAAGGTGGCCGTCCTGCCGCTGGACGCGGCCCTGTGCGCCGAGATCACCAAAGGCCGGGACGAAATCAAACGCTGCGCCGTCTGCGGGGCGGCGTTTACACCCAACTCCAACCGGGCCAAATACTGCCCGGATTGTGCGGTGCAGGTGCGCCGGAAGAAAGAGGCGGAACGCCAGCGGAAAAGATACCTCCTGTCTACGCATTTAAGGCGGTAAAAGTCCACGGAAATCAAGGGTTTTTCCGCATGGTCGGCAGGCAGGTGGATAAAGTTATCCTGTTCCCCTCAAAACAGGGTTCTAAATGCGGGAAAATGGACAAAAAAGAAGCGCCGGGACAAAGATAACTTTTCAGTTCTTTGTCCCGGCTGAATTTTGGCATGGACACTGATTTTGTGCAGTGCTATAATTTGAGTAAATAAACGAGATCGGGGTGATTATCCATGAATGAAAGAGAAAAGATTATCCGGCGTTGGTTTGATATGTGGTTGGAGCAACAGGATTTTGGAATAGATGAAATTTTTACAGAGGATGTTCTATATACAGAAAGTTGGAGTCCCCAATATTGCAATCGAAAAACTGTGAAGCACTGGTTTCAGGAATGGAATACCCGTGGCAAAGTCGTTGCTTGGGAAATTAAACAATTCTTCCACAAGGAAAATCAGACAATCGTTGAGTGGTATTTCAAAAATGAAATGGACAATGGGAGCATAGAAGAATTTGACGGAATCTCTTTGATTGAGTGGACAGACGAGAACAAAATTAAGTCATTAAAAGAATTTGGGTGCAATCTGAATCATTATAATCCCTATGAGCATAGTGATACGCCCCAGTTTAGAAATAAAAAGGCAAGCTGGTTTTGATTTGTGCTTTGTTGCAAAAAAGAAGCGCCGGACGCAGAGGCTTTGACAGCCCCCGCGCCCGGCGTTTTGCTTATTCGTCTGTGAAGTGGAACCGCTGCGCCGCAAAGTCGGCGTCGCTCATGGCGTCCAACTTATCGGCGGTCTGGCAGGCCAGCGCCGCCATTTCCTTGTCCATGTCCGGCAAAGCTGCCCGGAGATTTGCCGCCGTCCTGCGGCGGTCGGCGTTGTGGTACAGACAGATCAGGTTTTCTTCTTCCACGGTGAAATACATTCCTCATACCTCCATTTCTTTTGATTTTTCCCGCGCCGGGGGCTTCTTTTTCTGTTCCTCCTTGGCGGCGGCAAGCTGCGCCCGGATGGACGGTTTCTTTTGTTTCTGCGTCGTCTTTCGGGTCTGCTTGGGCTTTTTGGCCTCCGCCTTGGCTGCCTCGGCCACATCCAAAAGGGAAATCTGTTCCCCGGCTTTTGCCCTTGCTTCCAGTTCCTCCATAGACGGGCGTTGTTCATCATGCCGTCGATCATGTTGTAGTTCTGCTCGGTGGACATTTCCGCCGTCTTGATATGGCTTTCTGGCTGGGCGGGGATGGCAAAGGCTCTTGTGCCGTTTGCCATAATAAGATACCTGCCGTCCTCCGACTGGTGGTGGAATCCATACCCGGCGGCCTCCATCTGTTCCCGGCTCCTGTCGGTCAGATAGAAACGGCCTCTCGGCGTCTGGATTTGTTCGCCGGTCATGCACTCGTCCGGCGTGAGCTGCTTTTCCGGCTGGGCGAAAAACTCCGGCACCTGCCGGTAGTCGGCTCCCTCGTCCACATAGTAGGCGGTCTGTTTTCCATCCTGCCGGAACACCACAATATCCCCCATCGAGAGGGAATGTCCCTTGTAATCGGCGGGATGTTCCATGTTGAAGCGGCGGTAAATCTCGTCCAGTGTGGTGTCCTTGTCCAGCGGCGCGGTGTAGACAAGCTGGTAATTCTTCCTGTCCACCGAAAGCCCATCCGCCTGCAATTCCTCATAGGAACGGTAGCGGAAGTCGCGCCCCTCCGGGCCGGGCGGCACTTGGTAGATGGAAAAGTTGGGCTGCGCCGGGGCCTCATAGTCAGAGGCAACATATTCCTCCACCGTCAGCCCGGAAGCGGCGGCCTCCTGTTCCAGCTCTGCCTCGATCTGTTTTTTGTAGTCCTGCAAGCTCTGGTCGAAGTCGGCAAGCTGCGGCGGCTCCGGCAAATGGTACTGGCCCTGATTGAGAAGCGGGCGGCACTCCTTTACATAGTCCAAAACCGCATTGAAATAAGCGGTCTGTTCCGGCGTCAGGGTTTCCCCGGATCGTAGCGGACGCCGGGCCTCCTGCTCCATAGCGGCCAGATTGCAGTGCAGCTCCATATACGGGATGAACTCATGCAGCAGCGTATCCCGCTGGGCCTTGTCCGCCTCCCATGCCTCCGGCCCCTCATGGTGCAGCACATGGTTTTTCCAGCTTTCATCCTGTGCGTAGTATTCGTGATAGCCCCGGATATGCTGGATCAGGGAACCGTCCCCGTCGCCAAAGTCCTGCCGTCCCTCGTAGCTGTCCGGCTGGCCCTGCATGGTAAAATCAATGCGGAACTTGGTCTTGTCGTACCAATGGCCCGTATAGCCCGGCTGCTCCCGTTCATGGCGTCTGGCGCTGTCCAGCTCCTTGAAAACGGCCTCGGCTTCATGCAGCGGCATTTGCTGGCCGTCTTTCAGATGGGGGCTTTCACTCCAAAGGATCGTGACAACCGGCTCCGCTGCCGGATTCTGGGCGATCTGCCGCTGGGCGTTGGCGACGGCGATCTCACTTTCGATCTCGCTTTTCACAAAGGAATCCATCTGGCCCTTTTGCAGCTCGTAGCCCTGTTCACACAGGCGGTTGATAAGCCCGATCACCTTGTCAGTATCGCCCACGGCCTCGGCATAGGCCACGATCAACTGCCGTTCCTCGCTGCCCAAACGCGGGGCGTTTTTCTCTGCCAGCTCCATCAGGGCGGCGGCCCGGTCAGCCGGGGACGCCTCCGGCATGAACGGCTTTCCATTCAAAAGGCCGTCGATCCCATTCCACGCCTGCGGCTGGGGAATGGCGTTGGCCTGTTCGGTTGCTTCCAGAAAATCATCCAGCCCGTCGCCGGTCAGGGGTTCTATCGTCCCAGCCGGTCGCTCATGGATGGCAAGGATTTCTTTTCCGGCTTCCGCAAGGGACAGGTCGGGATTGTCAAGCTGGCCTCCGTCCAGTTCTTGTAGTCGGGACCGTACAGCGTGTAATCGTAGCCGGTTTCTGATGTCTGGATATACAGATATTCGCCGCTTTCCAGACGGTAGGCGGCCTCCTGCGGGGCTTTGGCCTGTTCCAGCGTTCCATCCCCGGCAATGGTAAAGCCCTGCGCCTGCGCCGCCTCCTTGGTTCCCTGCGACACTTCGCCGGTGGATTTCAAATCCGCGTCAATGAGGGTTTGCAGCATGGCTTTTACGCTGGCGGTCATTTCCTGCTGTTGCTCCGGGGGCAGCTTGGAAAATACGCTGTCCGGGTCTGGCTGCTCGGCGGCCTGTTCCAGCGGTGCGGCCTGCGGCTGCTCCTGCTGGGCCTGCCGTTCTTTCTGAAGCTGGGCAAGGTGGCCGTCAATGGTGGTAATCAGTTCATGGGCGGTGGCCCGGATGGTTTCAAGGGAGGCTTTCAGCTCTTTCAAGTCCTTGCCGGAACTCCAACCGGCCACATAGCCAAAGGAATAGTCGGAGGTGTCCAGCCCGTAGTGCTGGCAGACGGCATAGGCCACGCTTTCGGCCTGCACTTCGCGGGTGCGGCTGTCGGGACGGTCGGCCTGCTCAATGGCCGGGGCTTCCGGGTCGATGGCGTGGAGCTTGGAATGGGCGATCTCGTGGATAGCCGTCTTTAGGGTCTGTAATTCGCTCATGCCCTCCTGAATGGCGATCCGCTTTTCCGTCAGGTGGTAGTAGCCGTGGGAACCGCCCGGAATGTCCTCAAAACCAATGGGAACCGGGGAGGTCTGTTCCAGCGCCTTAAAGAATTCCCCGTAGCGTTCCACGCTGCCGGTCAGTTCTTCCACGCCGATAGAGGGCAGCGGTTCTCCCTCGGTCTGGCTCACATCAAAGACGGAAACGATCTTAAAGGCCGGAACCTGTATTTCCTGTACTTCGGTAACAGGCTTTCCGTCCTTTCCCATCACCGGCCTGCCCTGTGCGTCCAGCTTTTGCACTTCCTTTTTCGCCTTGAACGGGGCCGGGGCCAGTATTTTGATGGCCTTTTCGCCTTTCTTTACATTGCGGTGAAAATCGTCCCGCCACTTGTTGTAGCCCGCCACAAGCTGTCCACCCTGCATGGCGATCAGGAGGGTGTTGTTGAAGCTGTAACTGTGGAACTTGGACATGGTGGTGAGATAGGCTTTGTAGCGTTCACTCTCGAAAAGCTCCTGTATGCCGGTTTCCAGCCGGTCGGTGATCTCTTTCATGCGCTCGGCGCTGTTCTGGCCGTTTAAGAGAATGGGGGTGACAGGCTGTGGGGCCTTTGTAGGCGCTGCCGCTTCCGGCTGCACCTTGCTTTCCTCCCGCAGAATTTCCGGCGCAGGATAGGCCATCACCCGGTATTCCTCCGGCACTGGCTGACCCTCATGGACGCGCTGCCATTCGTCGCTGGTTCGCAGGATATAGCCGTAATCGGTAAAGGTTCCCTGTTCCTCGTTGGCGATAAAACTTCCCAGCCGGTCGGTGTCAATGGCCGGTTTCCACGGGTCGGGAACGACAAACAGCCCGGAATCATTCAGATAATATTCCCCCAGACTGCGGTTGTCCTTGGCGTTGATTAAGACAAAACAATCGGTGTTTTCGGCGTAGTCCAAAAGCTGCCCGATGGTCTGCATTTTCGCCGGGGACTGCATGACGGCGTTCAGCTCCGCAAGCTCCACGGCGTCCAGCTTTTGAAGCTGGGCAGCAAGGAAGTTCAGTTCGTCCACGCTGGCGGCTCTGATTAAATCCTCCGGCAGTTCCAGCGGTTTTCCCTCCGGGGCGGAAAAGTCGCCAATGAACAAGTCCTGCTGGTTGTCGGCGGTGATGTGGATTTCCTTTAAGGTTTCCTGTACCTGTTCGGCGGAAGTCGGCAGGGAAAGCCAGTACCCATGCGGCCCGCCGGTCTGCGCCTCGGCGCGGTTATCAAGAAAAATGGAAAATACTTCGTTCACGGGTTCCCTCCTTTCCGGGGTGGCTGTGGTCTGTTGCGGCTGTGCGGCTTCCTCCTGTGTGGGAAGTGCTGCGGCTTTTGCCGGTTCCTCCCCCTCGATGGTATAGCCGGGGAGCAGGCAGCCATTGACCTTAAAACAGTCGGCGTATTCCTTGGGGATGGCCGGGGAAATTTCGGTAAAGTAATGTTCGTGGGCTTTGATCCGGCCATTCAGGTACTTGTCCAGTTCTTCCCGGCTGGCAAAGACTTTCCGATCCTGTCCGGCGATCTTTTCCCGCTGGTTTCCGTGGGGCGCGTTGGTATAAAGGCCCCAGCGGAGCGTCCACGAGTAGGGGACGGATTTTTGGGCGGCGCTGTCATACCGGGTGTTCTCGGAAATGGAGTAATCCATCTGGTAGACCATGTTGCTGCGGATATGGCGGTATTCGTCCGGGGCCTCCCACTGGTTTGCGGTATGGGTAACGGGAAGCGTCCGGGCATATTCAAGGGCTTTGTCCAGAAACAGGGTTCTTCCGGCCTGTTCCTCCCATGCGGCGGCCTGTTCTTTCAGGCGGTCAAACACTTCCTGTTCTGCGGCGGCGCTTTCCGCCCGCAGGGAAAGAAGCTCCGCAAGGGGCAGCTTTACCATTTCGGAAAGATCGGCCTTGCCGCTTTCAAAGTAAATCCGGCGCTCGATCCGCATGGTGCTGGCCGGTTCTAAATCGTCGTGGTCGTAGGAGCTGTAAGACATTTGGGGTTCACATCCTTTCTGAAAAATGGCATAAGAAAAGCAGGAAACCTTTGAAAAATTTCCTGCTGGGTGGGCCGATAATAAGCGGCTGATATTCAATTTTGAAAGTTTGGGTTAGATTGATTGAAGCTGGGGACAGTCTAACAAATTAAAGCTTTCTACTTCTTCAACATCAATAACTTTGATGCCTCGTTCTTTTAATGCCTTTGCAAACAATCCCATTCCAGAAATCAATTTTCCGGTAAAGCTACCATCATATATTTGATTTACTCCGCAGGTAGGACTTCTGGATTGTAGTATAGCTAACTCAATATCTTCATGTTGAATTTTGGATAATGCCATTGATACTGCTCGTTTATATTCCAAATCAACATCATTTCCATTTTCGTCTGTTACTACACCATTCACAATCTCTGCACAAGGTCTGGGAGTAGCCATACCTGCTAATTGCTCTGGACAAATGCAAATAATTTCTTTATCTTTTAAGTAGTTGATAGCTGCCAGATTTTTGTTATTTTTTCCATTGTATTTACAATCCACTCCCATAATACAAGCACTAACTAATATTTTCACACTTATCACCTCAAATGGATATTATCGTTGGCTTTATTATACTATGACATGGTGTATCTTGGAATAGATGAATTGTAAATTTGCTGGATACAAGGGGTTTGGGGCTTCCCCAAAGAGAAAATCCCCGGCCCGGCAGGTGCGCCGGGTCAGGGATTTTGCCGGGAGTGTGGCTACACTCCCTATGCTTGCTGTTTTTAGTTTTTGTCCCTCTGTTCCACGCGGTAGTTCACATACTTGCCGCCGGTATCGGCCAAAAGCACCGTCCCGTCATAGGTCTTGCCGGTTTTCATGGAGCGCAGGCCCTTTACCTTTGCTTTTCCGTCTTTAAGGAGCGCGGCGGCGATCTTCGGGGTGAACGCCTTGCCCCGTTCCTCAAAAAATCGGTCATTCTTCCACATGACAAACTGGCAGCTTCGGTTTCCGCAGTAGTAGTTCTTTTTGCCCTCGTAGACGCTTTCCCCGCAGCGCGGACATTTGCCGATAACCACACGCTCGGCTTGAAACAACTTCTGCGCGTCCTCGCTGATCTGGGAGTAGTTTGCGATCAGGCCCCTTGTCATTTCTGCAATGCCAGCCATGAAGCCCTCCGGGTCGGCCTGCCCCTTGGCAATGGCCGTCAGCTCTGTTTCCCACTGTGCCGTAAGCTGGGGAGAGGTCAGCACCTCCGGCAGCACGCAGGCAAGGTTGTGGCCGTCCTTGGTGGGAAGTAGCTGTTTGCCCCTGCGCTCCACAAAGCCCATCTGCACCAGCTTTTCTAAGATGGAGGCGCGGGTGGCCGGGGTTCCCAATCCCTGCCGCTCGGCGTCCTCCGGCAGATCGTCCGCACCGGCGCGCTCCATAGCGGAAAGGAGGGTATCTTCTGTGTAGGATTTTGGCGGTGCGGTGAAATGCTCGGTGACTGTGGCAGTTACCTTGTCAAAGGTCTGTCCCTCGGTGATCTCCAGCAGTTCCCGCGCAAGCTCCGGGGCGGTGTCGTCGGCGTCTGTTTTGAACGACGCCTTAAAGCGGCGGTCAAGCTCTTTCCAGCCGGGGGTCAGGATGGTCTTTCCCTTGGCGGTAAAGGTTTTCCCGGCACAGGTGAATGTGGCGGTGACAGCCTCGTACACATGGGGCGCGGCCACGGCGCACAGCAGCTTGCAGCACACAAGGGACAGCAGTTTCTTTCGCCCTCGGTCAGCCCGTCAAAGCCTTTCTGCACAAATTCCATTGTCGGGACAATGGCGTGGTGGTCGCTCACCTTTTTGCTGTTCAGCACCCGGCCAAACTGCGGGGACATGTCAAGCCCCGCCGCAAAGGGAAGCAGCGGCCACAGGCCGGACACAAGGCTTTCCGCCGTTGGCAGCATATCATCGGTCAAGTACTGGCTGTCGGTGCGGGGATAGGTCAGCAGCTTCTTTTCATAGAGCTGCTGGGCATAGTCAAGGGTCTGCTTGGCGGTAAATCCAAACAGCCGGTTTGCCTCCCGCTGCAAGGTGGTGAGGTCATAGAGGCGGGGCGGCTGCTCCGTCTTTTTCTCCCGTGTCACAGACACACAAACGGCCTGCGCCGTTTCACAGGCGGCTTTCAGGGCCTTGGCGTCGTCTGCGTTTCCCATGCGTTCACTGGCCGCCTCCATGCCGCCCGCCGCAATCTGGACGATGTGGTATTTCTCTTTCTGAAAGCTGCTGATCTTGGCCTCCCGGTCAACCAGCATTTTCAGGGTCGGCGTCTGGACACGGCCCACGGTCAGGGTCTTGTGGTAGAGGATGGAGAAAAGTCTTGTCGCGTTGATCCCCACCAGCCAATCCGCCTGCGCCCGGCAAAGGGCCGACTGATACAAGTTGTCGTAGTCAGCCCCCGGTTTCAGATGGGCAAAGCCGTCTTGAATGGCTGCGTCCTCCATGCTGGAAATCCAAAGGCGCTGAAACGGTTTCTTGCAGCCCGCCATCTGGTAGACGAAACGGAAAATCAATTCCCCCTCGCGCCCGGCGTCGGTGGCGCACACAAGGCCGGTAACATCGGGGCGCTCCATCAAAGAACGCAGGGTGTCAAACTGCTTTTTCTTATCGTCGGGGATGATGTACTGCCATTCCTGCGGCAGAATCGGCAGGTCGTCATAGCGCCATTTTTTGAAACGCTCGTCATAAGTCCCGGCGTCGGCAAGGGAAACAAGGTGGCCGATACACCAGCTCACCAGATAGCCGTTTCCCTCCATGTAGCCGTCCTGTTTCTTGTCCGCGCCGATCACGCCCGCAATGCTGCGGGCGACGCTTGGTTTCTCTGCAATTACTAACTGATAGCTCATACTTCGTCCTCCTTATTTCCATCTTCACTTGTCATATCCTCGTCCGGCTCCGGGGCTTCGTCCTCGTCGTCCTCGTCCTCTCCAAAGTCATACTCGGCCAGATCGTCATTGCCTGTGGTGTCGGCTTTTTCCTTTTTGAATTTCAGGAAGTAGAGGGCTGCGCCGCCGCCCAGCAGCACCACCACAAAGAACACCACAAGGCCGCCCATGCCGCTTGGCTTTTCCTCCTGCGGCTTTTCTTCCTCCGGCTGGGGCTTCGGCTCCGGCCCGTTGCAGGCGGTCAGGTTGTTTTTACAGACCGGGCAAGCCGTATTGACGGCCCCGGCTTGACACTTGGCCGTACAGGTGCAGACATCCGGCTCTTTTTTCCCGTCCTCCAACAAGGCTTGCAGGTCGGCGTCGTCCACTTGGTTGAGGAAATGCACCGCCGTTTCCTTGTCCTCGTTGGCCCGGTCGATCAGGATGTAAAAATAATTCCCGGCCTTGGTGGTAACAGTGATAAGCTGCTTATCCCCGAAAATCATCCACCAGCGTAGCGTTGCCCTGCGGGGTGACAGGTACGCCCTCCGGCTCCATGCCGCCGGTGGTGGGTTCTTCGGTTTCCTCCGGCACCTCTGCGGGGGCCTCGGTGGTTTCCGGCAGCGGCACCGGGTCAGGGTCAGCGCCCCCGGCGTAGGCGGTAACGGTCGTGGTCGCCATGCAGAGCGCAGCGGCCACAGCCAGCGTCAAGGTACGGAACAGTTTAGATTTCTTCATGGGCGCTGTCCTCCTGTTCAAAGTCCGGGATCGGGGCCGGGGCCGCCTGCAACGCGCCGCCGCGCACAAAGGCGGCGAACTCCTGCGGGGTCATGTTGAGGCCGCGCACAAGCTGGACGATCTGCAAGTTTTCCTGTTCGGTCTTGGCCGCTTCCAGCTCCCGAAGCTGCTTTTGCAGCTCCGCGATCTTGCCCTTGGTTTTCTCAATATCCTTTTCAATGCGTTCCAATTTGTTCATTGCCATAGTGATTTACTCCTTTCTGGCGTTTAAGGTAAACGCCCGTAACAATAAAAATGCTGCTGCCAGTAGCTTGAATTGAGGTTCGTGTAGGAAATGGGGTCGCCGCAGTGCAGCATGACCGAATTTCCCACATACAGCCCCACATGGGACATCCCGACAGTGTCGTAAGTGCCGACGAAAAATACAAGGTCGCCGGGCTTGGCCTGCTCCGGGGAAACGGGGGTGCAGATGTTGTAAAGCCCCTGCGCCGTCTGGCGTCCCACATTCCAGCCGGAATGATTGATAACCCAGCTAATGAAGCCGGAACAATCAAAGCTGGTGCTTGGGGAGCTGCCGCCCCACACATAGGGATAGCCCACATACTTTTCCGCCTCGGCAATCATGGCGGCAAAGGCTTCGTCCTTTAGCGCCTCCGGGGGGATTTCATAGTAGGTCGGCTCTTTCGGGGTGGAGGCGTGGGGATAGCTGCCGTTGGGAAACAGGTCTGGCCGGTTGCCCAAAGTCTGCATATAGGCAGCATAAAAGCCCATCTGTTCCTCGGTGAGAATGTAGATGGGCAGGTGGGATAGATCAAAGTTTTCCAGCTTCACATTGCAGATGTAATAGGTGTAGGGGACTTCCACGGTGTAGGTGTTTCCCTCGCTGTCCGTCCTCGTTTCGGTGCGGTAGCGGGTTTCCGTTTCGATGGTCTGGGTCAGGATGTACTGCTTTTCAAAGAGCATGGCAAGGTCGCCCTGTACCTCCCCCAAAGTGAACACGCCGTTATGCAGCGCGGAGAGGATGGAGGTCAGCACATAGGGGTCATGCTTGATCTCGTCCAGATCGAAACGGTATTCGTCATAGCCGGGGTGCAGGCTTTCGTAGTTGCCAAGTTCGTGCTGCAAGTCTGCTTCCAGCGCGGCATAGGCGGCTTCGGCTCCCAGCATATCGCTGTCCTCGGAGAGATAGGAGGTGGCGGCAAGGCCCGTCCCGGTGCTGCCAAACATGGCGGTGCAGGATTGCAGGCCGCCCATCACCAGCAGGAGCATGAGGCCCACGCCGCCGACGAGCAGCGCCCCTTTCCAGTGCCGGGCGGCAAAGGACGCGGCCTGTCTGCTTTTCTCTGCGGCTTTCTTGGCTGCGGCAGCCGTGGTCTTGGCGGTGCTTGCCGCCCCCTGTGCGGTCTGGCCCGCCGCCCTTGCTGCCTTGGCATATTCCCGCTTGATGTGCTGTTTCTGCCAGAAGCGGGAAACGGGGTTCTTGGCCGCCTGCGCCAGCTCCGGGTTGTCCCGCAGGGATTTTTGATACGCAAACTCGGCGTTGGCGGCGATGGACTTTCGCTCGGCCTTGGCTGCGGCCCGGTAGGGTTTGAGCTTATGGCGGTGGACGCCGCTGCGGATCATGCGGCCCGCCTGCCGTTCCGCCAGTTCCTCCCCCTTATGGCCGCCCTCCACGCCCACATTTTCGTGTTCTACCTCATGGATTTTTCCGTGGAGGTAAAGCCCGGCTTCCTGTATGGGGCGGCTGGCCGGGTTTGGTTTGAGCTGGGGAGGGGCTTTCTCCACCTTGTCAAAATACAGCCTGCTTTTGGCCTTGCCCTTGGCTTCGTCATAAACGGTTTCCTTGGTAATGACGCGCTTTTTTGGCAGGGCTTCTTTGGCCGCTTCCAGCTTATCCGCCCGTTTTTCTGCCTTTTTGATATACGGGGCCAGCTCCGGGGAGGCCCGTTCCTCGGCGGTAAACTGCAACCGGGAAACGGGGCTGGTGGCCTGCGCCACGGTTTCCCCGGCGTCCTTGGCCGCTTTCTTTGCCCTGTGGCGGTCGTGCAGTTCGTCCGCCCGTTCCAGTATTTTTTCCGCCGCGCCCTCCGGCTGGGCGGTGTATTCCTGCTCGGCCTCCCGGCTGGACACATTGACGCTTTCGCCGGTGGTCTGGTTATCCAGCGTCAGGCCGTCGCGGGTCATGTGCTGCGTCACCTTATCGCGGGGTTTTAAGGGTTCCATGACTTCACCTCCTTGTGCCTCATACCGTCGCCCCCTCGCCTAACCGGGTCGTCATGATCTGGTAGAGCTGGGTGTTTTTCGGGATGGGGTTCTTAAAGGGCAGGATCACATTTTCGTAAATGAGAAGTCCCTCGCCGGGTTCGGAATTGTCCACATACCGTAATTGCTGGGGCGAAATGTTCAGCCGTTCCGCAAGGATTTTGCGGTCGCCGCTGGCCTGATTGAGCAGGCAGATAAAGTCGCTGTTTTCCAAAATGTTCTCAATTTCCGGGGAGGAAAGCAGGTCTTTTACATTCTGCGTCGCACCTGTGGGAATCCCGCCCCACTTACGAAAACGCTTCCAAATCTCACAGGAAAAGGCCGCCGTCTGTTCCTCACGCAAAAGCAGATGGAACTCATCACAGAAATACCATGTCGCCTTGCCCTTGCTGCGGTTTTGGGTGACACGCCCCCAAATCTGGTCTTGGACAATGAGCATACCGATTTTCTTTAGCTGCTTGCCCAGCTCCTTGATGTCAAAGGCCACAATGCGGTTTTTGATGTCAATGTTGGTTCTGTGGTTGAACACATTTAAGCTGCCGGACACATACAGGTCAAGGGCCTGCGCCACCCGGTCGGCCTCCGGGGTATGCTGGTCTAACAGGGCTTTGTGCAGGTCTGCAAGGATGGGCATATTTTCCGGCTTGGGGTCTGCCAGATAAGGCCGGTAGATCACCTGTACCGCCCGGTCGATCACCGTCTTTTCGATGGCTTCCAGCCCATTCTTGCCGCCCATGACAAGCTCACAGAACGACAGCACAAAGTCGGATTTTAAGGCCAGCGGGTTTTCATCCTCGGAGTAGTTCAGGTTGATGTCCAGCGGGTTCACATAGTTTTTGCTGGTAGGCGACAGCTTCACCACCTGCCCATGCAGCCGCTTCACAAGGGGATAATACTCGGCCTCTGGATCACAAATATACACATCGTCCGGGGTGCAGAGGAACACGCTCACAATCTCGGATTTACAGCTCATACTTTTGCCGCTTCCCGGTGTCCCCAGCTTTAGCCCGTTGGGACACCTCGCCCGTTTGCGGTCGAGCATAATCATGTTGCCGGTCTTGGCGTTGATCCCGTAATACATGGCGTCGCCGCCCTGAAAAAGCTCCTGCGTCACAAAGGGGACGAACACGGCCACGCTGGAAGTCGTCAGGGAGCGTTCAATCTGGATGTGGCTGGCCCCCAGCGGCAGGCTGCTCATAAGCCCCTGTTCCTGCTGGTAGTCCAGCCGCACAAGGGAACAGTTGTATTTCTGTGCAATACCGGCAGCCCAGAACACATCGTTTTCCAGCTTTTGCCGGGTGTCTGCGGTGTTCAGCACCAAAAAGGTAAGCTGGAACATCCGTTCATTCCGGCTCTGCAAGGTCTTTAACAGCTCCTTGGCGTCCTGCCCGTAGGTGGCAAGGTCGCTGGGAAGTATATCCATGTCGTAGCCGCTGCGGACAGCCCGTTTCTGTTCCTGAATCTTCATGGCGTCAAGGTCGGTGATCTTGCGCTTGACCGTCTTAATGGCGTCGCTCTGGTCGATGGCCTGCACATGGAGGTTCACCACAATGCCGTTTTCCGTGTTGAGAAAGTCGGCCAGCATTTCATCCGACAGCTCCGGGGAGAGGATTTGCAGGAAGCTCACCGCCCCGTATTTGCCGCCCAGCCCGAACATCCGGGCATTGCCGAAGCGGAACGAGGACGGGGCGATAAAGTCCTTGGTGGAAAGCCCCGACGGGGCAAGCCACTTCCAGTCAAAGGAGAACGGTTCCCCGTCCGGGTGGAAAATGCTGTGCATGACTTCCAGCCGTTCCTTGGCGTCCAGTCCCCACGCGGAGGCCCCCATGCTCTTGAAATAGCCCAAAAGGTCGGTTTCGATCCGGCGCAGTCTGGCGCGGGCCATTTTCAGGCTGTCCGCCTCAATGGTGTAGGTCATAAATTTCCGCTTCATCAGGCCGTTGTTCCCGTTCACAAGCTGGTCTTGCAAAATGTCGGAATACTCGCTGCGGATGTCGTCGAAGTCGTCCCCCTGCGCCCGGATTTCAAAGCTCTTGGCGTACTGCTTGGGGTCGATCTTGCGGTTGATAAAGGAAAACTGCACATGAATGGAGGCGTCCAGATAGTTGTAGAGGTCGCACAGGTTTTCAAAGATGGCGGTCTTGGTGTCCGCCTGCGCCAGTTGGTAGCTGATGTCCGTAAACTCAATGCACTTGGAAAAGGTGCGGGGCGTTACCCGGCACACGCCGTCCTGATACATGGCCTCATAGGGAATACTGGCCTGCGCCGAATGGGGCTTGCCGTCGCCCTTATACTTTCGGATGACAGCCTGAATCTCTTTCTTTTCGGCGCGGGTGAGCTTGACCGGCGCTTTTGCGCTCGTTTCGTTCTTTTGCTTTTTGGACAATGGCGTTGACCTCCTTTTCCATTTGGGATTGCCGCACAAGGGCGGTATAAGCGTTGTTGGTCTGGTAGGGCCGTTCCTTGGGCTGGATGAAGCAGCACTCTACGATCTGGCGCACCACCACTTCAAGGGGCTGGCCGTGTTTTTCGTAAAGCGCCAGCAGAAAGCCCGGCAGCATGGCGAACACCATAATGAGCGCCGCCGCGCTGGTCGGGACGCGGCCCCGGATCAAAAAGAAAAGCGGGACGCCTACAAGCAGCGCACCGCCAAAACAAATGAGCTGGCGTTTCGTCAGCCCGAATACTACCTTGGATTTGACCTTGGTTAAATCCTTGGGGACAGTTACATAAGCCATAAAAAGTCACCTCGTTTCTGGTACGGACAGGGAAAAATCGCTGTCCACTTCATTGCCCCACACATCCCAGCCGGGGATTTTCTGTCTGGCAAACAGTTCTGCGCGGGGCAGGTCGCCCGCAAGGGCTATGATTTTCTCACGGGTAATGTCTGGTTTCTTGCTGTGTTCCGCCACCGGGGAAATGATAAACTGATGGACACTTTTGGAGTAACGCTTGGGATGGCCCCGCTTGGCAAGCAGGCAGATTTCCGCGTTTCCTCTCGTCCAATAGCCCAGCCCGTAAAACCATGTGGGGCTTTTGCGGTTCAATTTCAGCCAGACAAAGGCCACGGTCTTAAAGGTGAAGCCCCACGCCTTAATCAGACGCAGCGCCTCCGGGAGCTGTGGGAAAGTCGCCCACAAAAACAAGAGGCAGTCTTTTTCCGCCAGCGTTTCCACCGGCAGGGCGCACAGCTCGTCAATGCTCATGGTGGGATAGTGCTTTTCTGCTGCACCCTGTACTGCTTTCTGTTCATATCGCCACGGCGGGTCGGCGTAAAGGATGTTGTAGGTTTTCTTTGTGTTTCTTCGATGGTTGGTATTCCTCCTGTCTGTCAATGTGCGGTAAATACGGCTTTCGATATGCTGCCGGTCTTGAACAGACAGAAGCAAAGCAAAACGGTATAGCCCATACAGCCCCAGATTGCGCCGGATATGTCGTCGGCGGTTCCGATCTGCTGGATCAGCACCGCATAAATCCCGACAACCACCATGATTAAAAAGGCTTGGAAGCCCAGCGCAAGCAGGGATTTCAAGTAGTTCTGGCCCATGCCGCGCCACTCTGCATTGCCCAGCGTGGCAAGGGGGATCGGCCCCAATGCGGTCACGGCGTAAATTTCAATCATTCTTCCATAGGTCACAAGGAAAATGCAGATGGAAAGAATGTTCATCGTCAGCCCTACAACAAGGGTCTGGAACCACAGGCCCAGCAGCGGCCCGATGTCCATTGCTTCAAGGCGGCTTTCCAGATCAGGGAGCAGCGTGTCAAAATCAATGCTGGTATCTCCGATAATTACACCGGCGCTCTGGTTGACGACCTGCTGGGTGGCGTCAAACACACCCATGACGATATTCCATGTGTTTGTCACAATGAGGATGGCAAAGGCACTTTTGAAAATCCAGCGGAAGAACATGGAGCTGTCGAAGTCGTGCATATTGTTCTTTTCCACGATCATGTCGATCAGCTCATAGCACATCACAAGGGCGAGAATGGCCGCCGCAATGGGGACGATCACCGTTTCGGACAGGTTTTGCAGCATGGAGAAAATGCCGCCGTTCCAGTCCTGCGGGGTACTGCCCACATCCGACGCGATTTCCCCGACTTTGGTATTGACTGTGTTAAACAGGCCGGACAGGTTGCCCATGATACCGTCGATCAGGATTCCTTGATCCATTCCCCGATTAAATCACCGATCATGTGGGGACACCTCCTTTCCCGCGCCCTCCCAGATCAGAGAGGGCGCGGAGGGTTTTCTAACACACATGGGGTTATCCCAGCAGCCCGGACAGCAGCGGAACAAGGGTCATGCCGATGAGGGCAACGCCGCCTCCGGCGACAAGCTGCTTGATTCCCTGTGACTTGCTCGCTGGGTTGTCCGCCCCGTATCCCTCCAAAAGATTGACGCCGCCCCATACGCAAAGCGCTCCGCCGAGGCCCACAACGATGGTCTGCAAAGTATCAACTGCACTATTGAAAAATTCCATAAATTTACCTCCATAAATTCAGATTGTGATGGTGTTTGGGTGCAAAAAAAGCCGCCGTTCACAGCGGCAGCCTCACAATCCGCAGACGGCCCGGAGTTACTGGCCGTCCCGCCATTCCAGCACAGCCAGCGAAAAAATTTCGCCCCATGCTTCACACAGTCTGCGGTCTATTTCCCTTGCAAGTTCTTCGGCTTCCCCGTCTGTGGGCGGGGTATCATGTTCCGCGATCCACTGGCACAGCACCGCAGCGGAAATGATCGCCCGGTAGATTTCTTTCTCATACCTGAAATAATCCGCAAATGTCCATTCGTCCGAGTGTCCCATCGGTCACGCTCCTTTCTCTATGGCCGCTTTATTCTGCGGCAAAATCTTCATCCGACAGCTCAATGTCGTAGAGGTCAAAGGGTTCGTCCTCCGTTACCACGCGCCGCTTTTTCCGGCGCAGGGACGACAGGTAGCTGTCCACATCAAAGGTGTTCTTTTTGTCAGCGTCCGAGAGGTATTTATAGCGGGGGTGGCGGGTGATGTCGTATTTCTCACTGAAAAATGGCCTGACGCCGCGCACCTGCAAAATACACTTGCCTCCGTCCATCGTTGCAATTTCGTCTTGGCTCATCAGCTCCTTTCCGAGTTTTTGATAGTTCAGTCCGTGGGAGGTCTGCGCGCCCCGGTTCTCGCTCTGGTTGTAGCTGTCAATGGTTTCCTTGCCCAGCACCTCCGCAATCTCCTTGGCGTTCTTGCCCCTGCCACTAAGGAACAGCGTACAGTCGCAGTTGTCGGAAATGATTTCCGCCGCGTCCTTGTAAATGGCCTTTAGCTGCGACTGGCTCTGCAAAATAATAGAAGCCGAGATTTCCCGGCTTCGGATGGTGGCGATCAGCTTGTCGAAGTTGGGTATCTGGCCGATGTTCGCAAACTCGTCCAGTATCATCCGGACATGAACCGGCAGCCGCCCGCCGTATTTATCATCGGCCCGGTCACACAGCAGGTTGATAAGCTGGCTTTGCACCATTGCCAGAATGAAATTAAAGGTCGTGTCCGTGTCCGACATAATCAGGAACAGCGCCGTTTTCTCGTCCCCGATGGTGTCAAGTTCCAGTTCGTCGTCCTCCATCAGCTCCCGCACTTCCCGGATGTCAAAGGGCGCTAATCTGGCTCCGCAGCTTATCAAGATGGAGCTGCGGGTCTTGCCTGCCGACAGCAGGAATTTACGGTACTGGCGCACCGCAAAATGTTCCGGGTCTTTTTCTTCCAGCCGTTCAAACATCTGGTCTACCGGGGATTGAAATTCCGGGTCGTCCTCGCGGGCTTCACTGGCATTTATCATTTCAAGCAGCGTGGTGAAATTCATTTCATCGTCCGGCGCTTCGTACCAGATATAGCCAATGAGGGCCGAATACAGCAGGCGTTCCGATTTGATCCAAAAATCCTCGGCGCTCTTTTCGCCCTCGCCCTTGGTGTTGCAGATCAGTGTGTTTACCAGCTTCAAAATGTCCTTTTCCGAATGGATGTAGCGAAACGGGTTGTAGCGCATACTCTTGGAAAAGTTAATGGTATTCAGCACTTTTACCCGGTAGCCGCACCGCACAAGGAGCTGGCCCACCTCGCCAATCAGACTTCCTTTCGGGTCAGTAATCACGAATGAGGTTGGGTAGTCCTTGGACACGCACTGCATGAGGTTGGGCTTCACAAAGAACCGGGTCTTGCCGCTGCCGGAACCGCCGATCACCAGCACATTTTTGTTCCGGGCGGTCTTGGGGTCTTTGGGCCGGTTGTTCATGGTGAGGCGTTCCGTCTGGGTCAGGAGGATGTTGTTGTCAAACACTGGGTCGATGTACGGGGCTATATCTTTGGGGCCTCCCCAACGGGCGCTGCCGTACTCGACGCCCCGGCGGTATTTCTTGGCGTTCTTGCTCTTGCAGTACACCATCAGCCGCAGTGCCACCGCACCGGCCACGCCCACCGCCAGATCGAACAGGTGGAAGCTGGGGGCGGCACTTTCAAAGGCAAGGGAAAAGCCGTCCGCAAGGTGCAATAGCTTTTCCGACAAGTCCGCCCCAGCCGCCAGCCGGTAGGTCTGTCCCAGCTTGCCGAACAGGTACACAAACAGCAGGTAGGGCAGGTTAGCGATTATCAGTTTTTTCATTTCCGGCTTCATCGTGACAGCCCCCTTTCCTTGATTTTCTCCTTGGCCTGCTGGCTGCTTCTGGCCGCTGCCTTTTCTTTCAGGACGGCAAGGGTCTTTCGGATGGAGGGGCGTTCCTGCTGTTGGAGCTTCTTGGCCGTAAACTCCTTAAACGCCTGTTCCAGATTTTCCGCCTGCTTGGATTTGAAGATCACGATATACCGGGGCGGATGGGTAGTGCGGTCTTTCCGCAGGGTAAAATCAATGTCGTATTTCTTGGCGCAGGGCTTAAATAGTCCAATGTTGGCGTCGGTGATCTCAATGTTGGACAGGGCGGAACCGTCCTTTTTGAGCTGCCGTAAGTTCTGCTGTCCGTGACGGGCCTTGCCCGTCCCTTTCTGCCGGGCGGCCAGATATTTTCGGATGGCCGCTTGCAGCACTTGGGCGGTGAGCTTGCCCGTCTTAACCGCTAACGCTATGGTTTTCTGGTCTACTTCTTCCTGCAACTGCTATCCCTCCTTTGGAAAGTCAGCAGGCAGGCGGATGGCTTAAATTCGCACCCGCAGGCCGGAGAGGTCGTCGGCATGGATTCCCACCAGATACCAGTTCTCGGCCATTTCAATGCGGGTCGGCCTCCATCTGCCGCCCACCATCACATCAAAAGTTTCTCCGCAGTGCAGGCCGCCGTAATAGTCCGCAAGGTCAAAGCGGATGTCGTAGCGGTCTGTCTGCTCGTCAAAAATCAAAGCACCCTGTTTCATAGGGTCGGCCTCCTTTCTCGTCGTCACAAGCTCCATATCGCTTGTTTCCACGCAAGCGTGAAAAGCTCGCTCATTTCGCTGTTCCTCCTCTCCCCACAAAATCACCGATTTTGCGGGGTTCCCCAACTGCCTGTGTTCATGTCGTGGGGGCCACCAGCGCCGTGTAATAGCCGTTGATGGTGCTTGGGGCGTTGAACAGAACCGCCAGCAGGTATTTTTTGATGTTCCGTATTTCCGTGGTGTTTTTGCTGATACAGTCAAAGACAAACTCAATGTGAGAGCTGTTCAGCTTCATCAGCTTGGATTTCACCAGCTCGGCGGGGTAATCGTCCCCGGCAATGCGGATGGTCTTTCGGGCGCTGCATACGGTTTCCACCAGCAAGTCCACGATCTCGTCCAGCATATCCCGGTCAATCCCCTTGGCGTACTGGCAAAGGTGTTCATACTCGATGTTGTCCTTGATGATCTCCCGATAAATCTCTACGGCGCTCTGTGATTTCGCTCCCGTTCCTTTCCGTTCCGGCGGCGCAGCCGCTTCTTCCCCCAAAGGAGAGGGAGGGGAAAGGATAGGAATGGGATCGGTATTTGATCCATCCGTAATTGATTTCTCTTTACTTGATCTATCTTTATTTAATTGCGTTGGTTTTTCCTGCGTAGGCTTTTCCTGCGTTGGATTATCCAATGTTGGATTTTCCAATGTAGGTAAATCCGACACAGGCTGGGGCTGTTCATAAATGATGTAATCCGCTCCGCGCAGGCGGCCTTGGCTGTCACGCTCACGGGAACGCACGATGTAGCCCGCCTGTTCCAGCTCCCGGACAGCCGCCCGGATCGCGTCGATCTGCTCCCGGTTGATAAGGGACAAGCCTTTGAGCGTATAGTCCCAGTCTTCCGGCAAGGACAGCATTTGCGACAGCAGGCCCTTGGCTTTCAGGGACAAGTCCTTGTTCCGCAGGTGGTGGTTAGACATCACCGTGTAGCCCCGGTTTTTCTCCACTCGAAAAACTGCCATCTCGTCGTCCACTCCTTTCACTTGAAATTTCACCGCGCCGTCAAGGGCGGTGAGCTTGCCCGGCTGGTAGGGACATTCCTCATACACACAAAACTGGTACTTCCAGTGCGGGCGGTAGAAACGGCAGGTGCCGCAGTCCTCCGGCGCTCCGGCCTCGCCGTTGTCAAAATGATCTGCGCCCGGCCTCGTCTGCATGAGCTGTTCAAAGGCCCGGTCGCTGCCGGAAGTAAAGTACATAGGCGGTCGCCTCCTTTCTGGTTTTGGGCGCAAAAAAAAGCGGCGTCCTGATCTCCCCAAAGGGGAAAAGAGAACGCCGCTGTCTGCGGTGTCGTATTCAATTTTCGATGTGTCACTATTTGGGCGGTGGGCTTCACGGGAGGAAGAAGCGTGTCAAAGCTCAATCCGAAAGTAGTAAATCGGTAGTAAATTCAGTTCTTATATCCCGTGAAATGCCCGTATTTCCGGGCTTTTTGGAGATAATCAGAGTTGTTCATAGTAAGCATATTGCGTGATGTGCATCATGCAATATGCTTTGCTTATTATACGCAGGCATGGCGGACTGTCAACGGGGCTGCCGCGAAACAGCCCCGTTGCTTGCTTCGAATGCGCTGCTTTACACAAACTTGATCGTCAGCGCGATAAAGATCTGCGCCATATAGTACAGCACGTGCAGGACCGCGTTGCGGTAGGGGCTGTCGTTTTTGCCGAAGGAGAGCACGACCAGCATATTATCGCTCGTCGAGAAGCAGATGCCGCCGACAAAGAACAGGAACAGCGCCCGGTTGGACTCGATAAACGCGCCCGTCGCCGCGCAGGCCGTCATGAACAAAACGCCGCCGATATAAAGCACGCCGAGCGGCGTAATTTTGCCCGCGCGCACCTCCTTGGCGTATGCGTAGAAGCAGGCCGCGCCCAGCGCCACCACCGCGATGGGGATCGCGTACAGCCACGCCGCCGGGCAGAGCGCCAGGATCGCGAGAATATACACGATATGGCCCAGAAAAAACGACACGGAGCCAGCAGCGAAGAACAGCCGGTGCAGCTTTTCCGACAAAAACCGCAGCGCCAGAAGCAGATCGCCCAGCATCCGAGCGTCAGTCCCGCCACGACATACCATCCGTACAAACTCGGCCCCATCCGCCGCAGCTCCAGCAGCCCCAGCAGCACGAACACCACCGACGCCATGGTCTTGAGCACGACAGACGACGCATCGCGCCGCTTATAAGAGCGCATGATGAACAGCGTCTCCAATACCGCGCCCGCACTGATCAGCAGAATCTCCAGCATCCGCCTCCCCCCTTTCCGCGTGTTCCTTCTTCCCGCTTATTTTACCATGTCCGCCGCGCCGCTGTCAACGTTACGTGCCTGATCGTATTCGTACAGCAGCTTCGCCACGGCCTCGCGCGTGACCGGCTGCTGCCAGCCGAAGTTGCCCGCGCTGTCGCCGGTAAAAATGCCGTTCTCCTTGGCCCACTGCGCCGCCTGCAGCGCCCAGTCGGACGGATGGTCGCCCGTTCCCTTCAGAGAAAGCAGCTCCTCCTTCGTCATCTCCATCACCTCCATGACCTGCCGTTTGAACGCGAACCACGCGTTCTCGTCGTCCACCCACATTGCGGGGCACCGCTTGCTGACCACGTCATAATGCCGCAGCACGTTTTCGATCGGAATGCCGTACTTGCGCATCAGCCTTCTTGTCAGCAGCGCCGCGTTCGCCACGACCGCGTCCTCCAGCCAGTAGCGCCCCGCGTCATACCGGCAGCACATCTCGATGGAGATCGAGTTGCCGTTGCGGCAGCGCGGGTGCTTCTGCGTATAAACGCCCGCCGTGCCGACCGACCATGCCGTATCCTCGTCGCTGACCGACTGCAGCCAGCCGTTCCGGTCGACAAAATAGTGGGCCGAGGCCCCGCGCGGGGACTCAAAATATTTGAGTCCCGCCGCGGCGGAGTCGTTGCGCCCGGCCGTGTAGTGCAGCACAAGAAACTCGATGGGTGCGCTGCGGCCCTTCGTGTAATTACTCGGATGCGCCGTCGTCATGCCGTGTCTCCGCGCCGCTCTGCAGCTTCTGCGCCTGCGTCCCGAAATAAAACGCGATGACCGTCGTATAGATCATCATAAAGTCCTGGCTGACCTCGCCCCTGACCGCCTGACAGGCGAACACCGCCGTCAGCGCCAGCGTCACGATCGACTTGACCGTCAGCAGATTTTCGATGCGCTTCAAAAACTGTTCCATACCTCCAAAGCTCCTTTCCTGTACCTGTGCCTATGTCACGATCTCCCATTCGGCGACCTCGCGGGCAATGCGCTCGATGAACGAATTGCCGCGCAGCGCCTTATACGCCTTGTATTCATAGAGAAAATTCTCATATTCATACTGCCGGATGGTTTTTTCTTCCCTATGCTTATAATATGCCGCCAGCATATCCGCGCGCAGCATACAGCGCTGCCCTTCCCGGATCGCGCTGAGGCCGAACAGCCGCTCGCGCACCGGCTTTGCCAGAAGCAGCAGCAGACTCAGCACGGAACCAAGCCCGCTGCACACGCTTACAAGCGCGAAGAATGCGCCCGTCTGCTCCGCACTCATTGCATCGCTCCTTCCGCCGCCTCCAGCAGCGCCGCCAGCTCCGGCAGCAGCGCCTCGATGGTCTTTTTCGCTGCCGGCCCGAGCGCCGCGTAGCTCTGTGCGAAGCGCCTGAGCACCGGCAGGAGTACCGCCAGCTTCTCTGCCGCGCCGGGGTCCAGCGCGTCCAGCCGCGCTTTAATCCGCGTGAGCAGTTCCCGTTCCAGTCTCGTCATGCCAGCGCCTCCTCCAGCTCCCGCAGCGCCTGCTCCAGCTGCGTATAGCTGCCCATTTTAATACTGAGCGTCCCCGTCCCGGTTGTCTGTGATCGGGCCTGCGACGCAGTAGCCGGAGCAGTCCTGCTCCTGCGCCGCATCATCTGCGCCGGCCTCACGCCGGACGATGCCCCAGCGCAGCCCATCCACAAACAGCTGCACAGCCTGTGCATACGGCATGGCAAGCGTGACGGTTTTCGACGCGCGGCCATCCCAGTCGCGGTCGATCTGCTTTCCGCAGAAGTGCGCGGGGTACTCCGTTCCGTTTACCTTCAGATATTCCATACGCTTCCTCCCTTCAGAAGCAGAACGCAAAGCTTACGCCGAGGCTGTTTGAGGCATTGGACGCGCCCGCCTGGCCGTTTGCTCTGACTCTGCAAAACATACCGCCGCTGGCTGACGACCGTTCCCACCAGAACTCGTCAACGCCTTCTCTCTTCTTGATCTTCGGGTTGCCTGCCTTGTAATAGTCGTACTGGCTTCCTTCCCCGGCTACGGAAGAACTTGCAGTCCCGAAAATCTCCACCTCGCTGAGCAGGAACAGCGTGTCCGATACTGTCTCAATCGTCGTGCTGTTGCCCCCCTCAGATGTCTTCTTGTTTACCGCGTGGATGCCGTTCTTCACCTCCGCCGGCATCAGCGCCAGAATCGCAGGCAGATAGGTCAGGCGCATATCGGTGTTCTTCCAGCCGAGACCGCTCAGGTTGGTGCTGTACATCTGCTTTGCTTCGCTGTAACAATCATGCAGCTGGAACGTCAGCGGAGCCGTGCCGGAGCCGTCCGCATACTCGTCATGATTCTTGCCGATGATATCGACCTGATAGGCCGTCCCGCCGATGTTCATGGTCTTGCTGTCTCCCACGGCCCAGCTGTCCGGGGCGATCCCGGTCCTGCACACCGCGATGATCTCTTCCCATGTATTGTCGGCAAAGCTGTCGAGATACAGGGGCATTTTCATGCTCTGCGTGCCGATCACGATGCTCTGCGCGGCATTCACCCCGTTTTTCGCCGACGTAACGCTCCACGCGCCTGCCTCCGGCAGCTCCAGCGTGCACACTCCGTCTGTCCCGGCAGTTCCCGTGACCGTTTTGGGGCCCTTCACTGCCGTGACTGCCGCCCCGGCAGAGGTGGTCACGACCAGCTTCGGCGTGATGCCGGTCTGGATCGCCTGAATCGCCGACACAAAGCCAGACGGATAGATCAGCTGCGCGGATGTGCCTCCCTTGACTCTGATCGCGTTCGCGACTGCCGTGAGGTCGGTGTCAAACGTCAAAAATTCTGCCATCAGAAGCTACCTCCATTCGCGTTCGTGATCGTCGCCGCTGCCCATGCGCCATTGGACACCCGCAGGAACTTTCCGTTGTCGGAGGCCGTCACATCCGGCAGGAATTTTTCATCGCCGGACAGCGTATATCTGGTTCCCCAGAAGCCCTCTGCGGCGTCCGCCGAATTGATCCACACGTAGCGGACCCTCAGTTCCTCCGGCGTATCGCCCTGCGTCATTTCTGTCAGCGCAAATTTCACATACCCGTCAGTGGCGTTCGCGTTCAGCTCCGCCAGCGGCAACAGCACGGTATCATCACCTGTGCCCCCGTCCAGCTTCAAAATTGCACGGCATGGCCGCCCTGCCTGATGGGCGGCAAGGATCTCAGCATACGTCTTATCGTGCGCCACGGCCTCGTCGTACACATCCTGCCCCGACAGCGTGCAGGTCACATAAAACGGCTCCGGGTCTTTGCCTGCTGCGCCCGCCGGGCCTTTGATGCTGACGCTGGCCGGGTTCTGTTTTCCGCCGTCGTTCGTCCAGCTGAGAACACCGGCTGCGGAAACATGGGGCGTAAAGGTCGTGCCGTCCTGTCCCGGCGCACCGTCCGCACCTGCCGGCCCGGCAGACCCATCCTGCCCGGGTGTCCCCGCCGGGCCTCTGATGCTGACGCTGGCCGGGTTCTGCTTCCCGCCGTCGTTCGTCCAGCTGAGAACACCGGCTGCAGAAACAGACGGCGTGAACGTTGTGCCATCCTGCCCCGGCGTACCGTCCGCGCCCGCCGGCCCCTGTGCGCCGTCCTTTCCGGGCGCACCGTCCGCGCCGGGGTCGCCCTTGTCTCCCTTTTCGCCCCTTGCGCCCTGAAGCGGCCCATTGTTGATCCAGCTCTCTGTTACGCCGTCGAAAATATAAATGTCATACGGCTCCGACGTACCGACGCCGTAAGCGTCGCCCGCCATCGGCGCCTGCACGGACGCTTCCAGCGCGGAGGCCGTCTCATAATACCCCTTCACGAGAAAGCCCGCGCCAGTCTCGCCCTTCGGACCCTGTGCGCCGGTTTCCCCCTTCGGGCCGCGTTCGCCGGGGTCGCCCTTTGGACCCTGTGCGCCGGTGTCGCCCTTCGGACCCTGTGCGCCGGTGTCGCCCTTCTCACCCTGCGCGCCTGTTTCACCCTTTGGCCCTTGCGCGCCTGTTTCGCCTTTTGGCCCCTGTGCACCCGTCTCGCCTTTTGGGCCTTGCGCGCCGGTATCGCCCTTCGGGCCCTGCGCGCCGGTGCTGCCCTTCTCGCCCTGCGGCCCCACGACGCTTCCAACATCGACGGTGCTGCCGTCCGTCAGCGTGAAGACGAGCCGTCCCCCGTCCGTGACCTCAACCGCCTTCACGCCTCTGGAGATCAGTCCGCCAATGGTTGCTGTGATCGCATTCGGAATCTCTACCCGCATACCTGCACCTCACTCTGCCGCCGCGCGGTTGTCCCGCGCAAGCGTTGTTTTGTCGCCGTGCGTATACAAAATGTCATAGAAATACGCACCCTTCGGAAATTTTGCGCTGACCGTATCGTCAAACGTCAGCGTTGCCTGCCCGCCTGTCACGCGGTCAAACTGAAACGTATGCACCGGCGCGTGCGACGCGTCAAAAAAGCTGACCGTCAGACTGTCGGACGCGCCGACCGTGACCGGATCGCCGTCCTGATCGCGCAGCTCCAGCGCCAGCGTCACAGAAAACGTATCGCCCGCGTACCAGCGCAGCACGCCGCCCGCAATGCGCGGGCTTGGCTTTGCGCCCGGAAGCTTTGTCATCTGTTCTCCTCCTTCCGGCCTTTTCAGTTGATCTCATCGCGGCGCGCCGTGCCGGGCGCCGTTCTGCCGCGCTTTTCGCCTCTGCCTCTGGCAAGGGAAGACGAGCGCTTTGTCTGCTTGTCCTTCGCCGTGCCCGCCTGCGCCGCCTTCTGCCGGGCCTGCGCCGCCTTTTCTGCCGCCGCAGCCTGCTTGTCCGCGTAGGCGAGCTGCTTCCAGTACTGCGCGTTCGCCGCGTCCTCCCGGTCGGAGCGATAGTTCAGCTCATTCCAGTAATTGTCGTTCGCCAGCTTCGCATACTGCAGCGCCAGATTCTCGCTGCGCTGCGCCTCGCTCTGATACGCGCTGCGCGCGTCGGACAGTGCCGCGTAATAATCCGACACCTGGTCGCGGTAGCGGTCATAGTCGCTCTTTTCACGGCTGCTGATGAGCGCATAGCGCTCGGAAAGCGCCGAGCCCTCGCGGTCATACTGACTGCGCGCCTGCGCGTAGAGCTCCGGCACGACCTCGTTGAGCTTCTGCAGATACACGTTGTACGCCTGCTGCCCCGCCTGCTGGCTGTAGCTTGAGCCGTAGCCGCCCGTGAGAGACGCCGCCGCGCCCATCGTGTTTTCCATTGCCAGCCGTCCCGCGCTCTGGTACTGCTCCCGGTACTGCCGGTACATCGGGTCTGCCCCCAGATCGTAGGAAAACGCCTTCCGGTTCGCGATCTGGTCATAAAGCGCGTCCAGCTCGCTGTCCCACCGGGACGTATAGCTGCCGGGCTTTTCCGCCAGCACCCGATCCAGCGCCGCCTTTGCCTCGCTTGCCGCGCCGGACGGCGTATAGCCGGGCGTTCTGACCTGCGCCGCGTCTGTCTGACTGGCCGGAGCCGTTCCGTAGCTGCCGCGATAGTTATAGATCGTCTGATATTTGTTGCTGAGCGAGCTGCGGTAGCTGCCGTCGGCGTTTACGCCGAGAATGCGGTACGTGCCGCCGCCCGTCACGACCTCGTCGCCCGCCTGCAGCCCTGCCGGAGCCTTTCCGTTACCCTGCACTCTGTAAAGCGCCATTGTCCTCCTCCTTTTTCTCCTCTGTTTCCGCGTCCTCTTGCGCTTCGAGCAGCCGCACCTGCTCGCGCACCTGATCGAGCACCATTCCGACGACGCACGGCGGAAGCCCGGAGGCGTTGATCGCCTCCACCAGCCCCATACGCAGCGCGCCGATCGCATTCGAAAGCTTACTCATGCCGTTTCCTCCAATTTCCTCACTCTTTCCCGCAGCATCTGGATCTGCCGGATACACAGGGCGATCAGCTCCTCATAGCGCAGGCCGTAGTCCGCGCCGCCGTCCGTTCTAGGCGTTTTCACAAAGGCCGCGAAGTCCTTTCCCGTCAGGCCGCACTCCCGCAGCGCCTGCTCCACATCCTGCGCGATCAGCCCCGTGTGCGTCCTGCCGGACGTGCCGCTTTTCAGCCGGTAGCTTGCCGGACGCAGCTTCTCAAACAGCGCGTCATAGCGTTCCAGCGCATACGAAATGTCCGTCTTCTTCTCCCGATCAGATGTAGTGATCGTGCCCGTCTGCGCGTACACGACCGACCACCGGTAATCGGAAAACCCGAGCGATCCCGCGCCGTCAACAGACGGCGCCGTGCTGCCGCTCACGACCAGATCGCCGCCTACCGCCATTCGGCAGTTCGTCTGCGCGCCGCCCTCCGTGACGGAGAGCGTATTGCCGCCGTAGCAGAGCTTCGCGCCGCTTGCCGTCGCCACGACCTCGCCAAGCCCACTTTGCATATGGATCCCCGCGCCGCCGTAAGCGCCCGTCGTATAGCCGAGCCACCCGCCGACCGTGCCGCTGCTCAGCGAATCATATACCGCCATATCGCCGCCCAGCTTGATATAATCCGCCGATAAAAGCCCCGTCGTAATGTCGTTTGCCGACAGGTGATCGACCGAAAAATTGTTGAAATCCAGAATGCCGCCGTTGATGCGCGACGCGGACAGATTGCCCGTCACACTCGCCGCATCGACCGTAAGCCCCGTGATGCTTGCGCCTGTCACATTCAGGCTCGTCGCCCTGATCGCGCCGGAGATCGTCGCGCCGGAGCACGTCAGATATCCGTTCGCGTCCACCTGAAACCGGTCTGATACGGAGAGACCGCCCGTCCCGAAATACATACCCGCGCTGCTGCCGAACACGTTTTCCACGCGGTAGATGCTCCCGTCCGAGATCGTCCACGGCCCAAAGGCCGAGCCTGCCGCCGCCGTGATCGTCCCGGTCAGCTTCGCGTTGTACGCCTCCAGTGTTCCGGACGGGAAATGCAGCTTCTTCTCCGACAGGTACGCAACCTCCATCCCCTCCTGCCAGAAGGAAATGCGTTTCGGCGTCACGGTCAGCAGTTCGTTTTTCGTCCGGTCGACGATCCTTCCGCCGCCGTCTGTTACGGTCGTCTCGATATTGCCCACGCCCACACCGTACACCGGCGTCACGTCGTTGTAGTAGAGCAGCCCCGTCTTGATATACTGCTGCGCATTCACGGAAAACGCGTTGTTCACGCCCGCCGTGTAATCATACAGCTGTTTGATCCCGACGGAATTTCCCTCGATCGTCAGCTGCGTCTTTTCCAGATACGTCCCGAAGTCCGACGCCGCGACATAATTCCCCGCAAGCTTCGCCGACCAGACCTCCGAATTCGCCGCCGCAAAATCCGCCGTCTTGATGATGAGGGACTTTAAAGCCACATAGCCGGAAAGCGTCGTCTTCTTTTCCTCCTCGGAAAGCCCGTCCGCGTCGATGGCCTGCGCGATCTCCGTCAGCGCCGCCCGTGCCGACCAGTCGGCAAGATTCAGCTGCTCCGCCATCCCGCACAGATACCGCCGCATACTCTCCAGCTGCTCCTGCGTCGTCCTGCCCGCGATCGACGGGTATGCAAGTGTCAAAGATCCCATTACACATCACTCCCCGCTTCCAGCACCCGCGCCAGACTGAACAGCTTCATCTCACCCTTTCCCGTCAGCCGGAATTTCAGATGGTCGCACCGCGCGGGCCGGACCGGCAGCAGGAAGGTACGCAGTCCCCGGCCCTCGATGTGCCCGCAGTGCCGCCACACGCCGTCCGAATCATACTGCACCCAGAAATCGACGCTCGACCCCTTCGGCAGCTGCATCCGCAGATTGATGCGCGAGACGTATTTCTTTCCGACAAGGCCATACGTCATGATCCCCGTCTCCGCCATCCACCCGACCGGCCCGTCCTTCGTCCCGGCTGTGCCGTAAACGGTCCTGAGCGTTCCATTTTCAAGGAAATACAGCTCGTCGCCGACCCGCGCAAACTCGCTTGCGTGCGTGCTGTCCTCCCGGTGCCACAGACCCTTGCGCGTGTCGTAGACGAACAGCGACCAGCTGTGCGCCGCATCCTCCATGCTGATGAAGTATTTCCCGCGCACACCGCCCGCGGCCGCGTTGGCATACAGCACCGTGCCGAAGCAGCCGCCGATCTCCTGCGGCAGGCTCCCGTCGTACACGCACACGCCCATGCGCGACTTGTAATACAGCCGGTCGTCCACCACCACGAGGCTCTTGCTCGACCCGTTCTGCACACCCGCACACTTCTGCACCACGACCTGATGCGCGCCCGAGGCCGACGGATAGACCCGGTGGAAGCAGTCCTCCTTGAAAAACACCGGACTTCCCGCCAGCGTCGCCGCGCCCGTCCATTTCCCGTCCGTGCCGCAGCTGGCCCGCCACGAATCCGTCGCCACCCCCTGATAGCACGCCCAGTTTTTAAAATCGCCCAGCTTGCAGCAGTAAAGCTCGTTCACCGTCTTCCCGTCCGCCACACCGTACTTGCAGCCCCAGAGCCGGTTGCCGCATTCGGTGATAAAGTCCATATCCGGCACGCGCCGGGCCGTCTTCACCGTCCCGCTCGTGACCTCCGCCGCCTGGTCGATCAGCCCCACGATGACGATAGAGCTCTCGTCTGCGCCGTATAAAATCTGGCTGCCGTTCAGCTTTTTGAGCTGCTCGTTCCCGGAAAGCCCGGAGATCTCAATGCCGTCATACTGTTTGAAGCCCTTGCCGATGCCGTTCGCCGCCAGCTTCACATACACCGTCGGCACGGACACCCACTGCCCCGAGGCCTCGGCCCACTGCTTGATGGTGTGCAGACTCCCCGACGTGTCCAGCCAATACTGCCCGTTCGACGGGCTTTCCGGCTGCGCCGCCTGCGAGAAGCCCAGTGTCAGCGCCTGCCCGTCCGCAAGACACAGCGACACGCTGATCGGCGTTTCCGCCGCGTCGACCGTATTCTCATGCCCCATGTACCCGTTGTCGGAATAATCCTCCGTGTTGAAGTAAATTCCGTCTGGGAAGATACACAGATACGCGCCCATGGACACGAGCTGCTTTTCTCCCGCCTTGATGTTCACCGACGGCATATACGCCTCCATGGACGCGCCGTTGATATGCAAAACCTGATTCTGCACCCAGCACAGCCTGTCCCGCGCGCAGATCGCCTGCACCCCTGAAAGCGCCTGCACCGTCCCCCGCCGCACTCTCGGCGCAAGCAGCGGATAGCAGTCCGACGTCAGATTCTCCATGTCGTAGAATTCCCCGTCAGAAAGCTTCAGATCGTGGTCATAGCCGAGAAACGCCTCGGTCGTCAGCGTCTGCTGCCGCTGCTCCGTCAGCTTTGGATAAAACATCCCGCTATCCCCCCTACAGCTTGATATACGCCGCTTCGCTCTTCGGCAGATGCGCCCGGTTGTACGCGTTCTGGTACGCCTGATAGTACATATTGTACTTGGCGGCGGAATTGTTGTACTTCGTCATCTCCCCGTTGGCATCGTCGATCTTCATCTCCAGATACCACCGGTAAATTTCGTCATACGGCCACTCGATCAGAAGCACCGTCCCGTCCAGATCCGCCTCCGGCGTATAGCCCGCGAACGCCGCCGTCTGCGTCTCATGCTGCGTCAGGATCTCGCGGTACACCGCTCCGTCCAGCTCCGACAGCCAGCGCAGCTTGTCCGCGCTCCCATACTGGTTGGGCTTGAGCCGGTCGACCGTCTCAAGCACCTCGCGGATGGTCATGCGCCCCGCCTCCTTTCTTCTGTCCGCAGCCTTCAGCCGGCGGCCAGCTCATCCTCGAGCTTCCGTGCCGCCTCCAGCTGCCGTCTTGCGTTTTCCAGCACCTCATACACCGGCTCCGGCACCTCGACGGCCTTGCCGCGCGGCACCTGAAACGTGCGTCCGTTGACGCAGACAAACACCGACTGCTGCTCCGTGCCGCCCGCGCGCGGCAGCGTGATCGTCTTCATACTTGCAAATGCATTTTCCATGACAATTCTCCCTTCCTGTCCCGTCTTTTCCGGAGACCGGCTTGCGCCGGTCTCCATCTTGCTTCCTCAGTTTGCCTCGTCCTCGGCAGAGTACGCACCGCAGCTCTCCACGCGCACCATGCGGTCCTCATACAGGATCTTCGCCGCACTGGAGAACTTATAGCCCAGCGTCGAGAACTGGTTGAGCGGTCCGCCGACCTGGCCCTTATCCTTGATGATCATCTCCAGATTGCCGCCCTCGGGGTCGATCATGCCGTAGGCGTCCTTGCCGAGGAACAGCGTCGCATAGACGCTGTAATACACCGCAGGCGTGCCCTTGGATTCGTCCGCCGCCGTCTTGACCGGGCAGCCCTCACCGTTGAAGATCTTGGCCTCGGTCGTCTCGATGAAGCGCACGCCATGCAGCTCGCCGATCTCGCCGGTAAACAGCTCCGTCAAACCCGCATACTTGTGCGCCTCGATCCAGGCCTCGGACGAGCGCAGATCGTATGCCACGGACGGGTGGATGATGGCAATATACTTGCCGTCGATCTTCGGGGCCTTGAGCTTTTTGAGCAGCGTCACGGCCTTGTTGACCTCGTCCGGTGTCAGCTTCGCGGTGGTGTCCAGACCTGCGCGGCTGGTCACGGCGGTATGTGCGCCGTTCGTGCCGACCTTGTCGCAGTACTGCACATTTGTGCCCGCTGCGGCGACATTGCGCACCAGCTTATCCTGCGTCGTACCGGCGGACGCGCCCAGCTCCTCCGCCGCACCCAGAATCACGTCGTCAATGGCGTGCAGCTCCAGCTGGTCGGACACGGACACATACGTGCCGTACTGTGTGATGGCCTGCGTCACAGCGCTCTGGCCAAACTTCTGGCCCGTCGGAATGACACCCTCGGTCAGCGCGCCCGCGTCCTCAAGCGTGTTCCACTTGCGCCATTCCACGGTCTTGCCGCGTCCGGCAGGCAGCGCCTGCTTGCGTGCAAACTGCGTGTGGATGAGCTCCGGACGCGCGTTTTCCAGCAGCTCCGTGTCGTAAAACGTCTTCATGGACGCCGTCATACCGCCGCCATCCGGGAACGCGCTCGTCTCACCGGAATACGCGTTCACGTAATTGCCGCTGGCGTTCACCAGCGTACCCGCGTCGGCAAACAGCTGCAAATTCAGTTCCTGCTTCAGATTCATTAAAATCTCTCCTTTTCTCAGAGCCGGACGGTCTCGCCCCGTCTGGCCCGCGCCTTCAGTTCCTCTCTCGTCTGTCTGGACCAGTGCTCCGGACTCTCGGCAAATGCGCCGCCCGCTGCCGGGGCCATGCCGCTCTCGCGCGGGCGGAGGTAACCCGCCTGCATGGCCGCCGTCAGCTCCTCGCGTGCGCGTCTTGCGCCGTATGCCATCGCGCCTGCACGAAGCTCCCGTAAATGTGTCAGCTCGTAAGCGCTTCTGGCATCCACGCCGCGCATGACAAGGCGCATGAACACGGGGCTTTCCAGCTCCTCGTGCAGCTGCGCGCCCGGATACGCCTCGCGCACCGCCGCAAACTGCTCGCGGAGCGCCTCATACCCCTGCCGCATCGCCTCTTCGCGCTGCTCTTTTGTCACGGGGACTTTCCCCTCCGGTGCGCACGCGGCCAGCCGCTCCGCCTGTTCCGGCGTGAGCTGTGCCGCATCTACGCCGAAGGTCTTTTCCAGTGCCGGCCCCAGAGACTTCAGCACCTGCTCGCTTCTCGCGCAGTTTTTCAGCCGTTCGCGCACGATCATCTGCACCTGCCTGTCATAGTCCTTCTTATACGGTCCCTGGATGAGCGCCCGGAACGCCTCTGCGCGCTCCTGCTCATCCTGCGGCGCGGCGTCCGCCGATACGCCCGGCTCCGGCTGCTCCTGCCGCTCCATCGCAAATGCCTGCAGCCAATCAAAGTTTTTCATCCTTTTCCTCCTTCTGCCCTTCAAGCGGGCGACGCTCGGGTCTTTCCAACTTATTTTCAGGGTCACGTTCACCCAAAACCCGCACATAGTCCGGATACCGCGCCGAAAGCAGCCGGTATCCCGCGCGAACCGTCTCAAACATCCCGTCCAGCCGCGCCTGCTCCTGTCCGTCCGCGAACGCCTCCAGCCGGAAGCGTCCGCAGCCCGATTCGATCACCGGCGGCGTTTTCAGCCCCGCCGCCTGCACCGCCTCCGCCAGCGCAAACGCCAGCATCGACGCCGCCGCGCAGACGATATCGCTGCCGTACCGCGAAAAACCCGCGTGGCCGCGCACCGTCAGCGCCGTTCTGTCCAGCCATACCTCGATCATCCCGGCTGCGCCGCCTCTCCGGCGCGTTTTCGCGCCTGCTGCACTCTGGCCGGTTCCGCGTCCTGCTTTTTCGCCGTCCGAACCGTCCCCGGAGCCTCCGGCGAGGGCTGTCCTGCCAGCCGCTCGTACAGCTCCGGCTCATACCGTCCCGCCAGCGTCAGCGCCATCCGCTGCCACGCCGCCGCATCCGCACCCGAACGGAGCTTCTGCAAGATCTGCTGCTTGCCGTCAAAATCCATCATGTCGAGACACGCCAGCGCCTGCGCCTCCATCTCCGGCCGGAAGAATCCCAGCTGGAAAAATTGCAGCGCCAGCTCGTTCTGCGCCAGCTTTGTATAGGCCGTGTGCCTCTGTGCCGTGACCGTCACATCGAACACCGGCGTCCGCATGAGCGCCTCCGGCCCCATGCTCTGCGCCTTCAGCCGCGCATTGCAGTAGGACACAAATTCCTCCGCCCCGCTCAGACCCGCAATGCGGAACCTGCGCGGCAGATCATAAAACTGCCGGATGCGCTCGATCACCATGCGGATGAGCCGCGCATAGGCCCGGTACGCCGACTGCGTCGACGCGCGTGAGCTGCGCCCGGACGCCTCCTGCAAAGCCGCAATGGCCGAGGCCGCCGTCACACCGGACGAAACCTGTCCGTTCGTCACATCCGTATTGCCCGTCGTCCATTTGAGTTCCTCGATCTTGTTGTTCAGCACCTGCACGCAGATCCCCGGCAGCATATTGACCTGCACCTGCTGTAAGGAGTCCTGTCCCAAATTCCCGTCCACATGCACAAACGGCTTCGTCCAATCCGCGTATTCCTGCTCATTGACCGACCCGTCCGAGCGGCGGAACCACCTCGGTGTCGCCGCCATGATCGTGTTCTTCACGATGGCCTGATCCATCCGGTCGATCTGCTCCTGCGCGCCCTTGCCGATGTCAATATAGCCGTACCCGCAAATCGAGCCCTCGATGGGAAACAGCCGGTCAAAGATGAACGGATACTCCCCGTCGTCATACAGCCCCCGCTCACACGCGGGCGCACGCACCGGCGTCTGCACCAGAACCGTCTCGCCCGTCTCCGGGTCCCGCGCCTCCCGCGTGACCGACGGCATGAACGTGTCGTTCTCCGTCGCGTACAGGACCGTTTCGCCCACATACTTGCAGTAGTGCAGCACCGTCCTGCCGCCCACGCGCTTCTTGTAATACCAGTCCACCACCAGCGTCTTCTCCGAAAGATCGACCGCATCGTCCGTCCGGTATCGCGAAAGCACCGCGCTGCTCCCGCCGAGCTTCCCCGCCAGCTGCGGATACGCCGCCAGCAGCGTCTCGTTGTCCTCCAGCTCCAGATAAAACACATTCTGCGACCTCTGGATATCCGTCACGCCCGGCTCCCAGAACAGATTCAGCACATTCACGGGCCGGATGGAGATATCCCCCAGTCCGCCGAGCTTATCCTGATCCCAGTACACGCCCCACACGCCCGTGCCCTGCTTCATCTTCTGCCAGCACGTGTCGGAATAGACCTCCTCAAAGTCGTTCTGCTCCAGAATGCACGGGATGATCGACGAGAGCATCTGCGCCTCCTGCCGGTCGTCCGGCTCGCGCGGTCGGATGACCGGCCCCGGATAGGCCGCGACCGCATCCGCGTGCTTGCCCATGATGACGTTGAACAGCCACCCGGACGCGGGCCGGTCGTCATTCGGGTTTCCCTTATCCGAAAACTGCCGCCACTGCCGCAGCTTCCACCAGTCCTCGTCGGCGATGATGCGCCGTTCCAGATTCTGCTTGCCCTGCTTGTAGCGGCGCAGAATATCCGCCGCCCGCCGCAGCTCCCGCGCCCCAATGACGGGAACGCCTGTTGTCCGTACCTCCATTGCTTCCTCCTAGCTTCTGATTTGATTCAGCGGGTCTGACCAGACCGCCGCCGTCTGCGCCTGCATCATCGGCTTCACCGGCCGCGACATACAGAAATACCGCCATTCGTCGCACACATGATCCTCCATCGCCGTGTCCAGATCCTCCGGCCGCGTCTGCGAATACAGCATCAGCGGCACCGTCCGGATAAATGCTTTGCAGTTTTTGAATACATACATACGCGGGTACCCGTTCTCATCGAACTGCAGCCGGTAATGGCACTGCATCCAGCCCGCGATGCGCTCGTTGTCGCCCGGCGTAAAATACACGCCGTACCGCGCCGCCGTCTGCGCCACGCTTTCCCCGCGCGAGGCGTCCCAGATCGCCGGGTCCGCCACGCCCGTGATCTCCCGGCCCTTGAGCCACGGATGCTCCGTCTCAATCCGCCTGATCTCGGCAAACTGCCGGTCCGGCGTCCACTTGACGCCCTCGTTCGGCATCCGCGTGCATCCGTAAAGCTCCAGAATGCGGTAGATCACGCCGTCGTAATCGACCGCCCACCACGCACAGGAAAACGGCTTTCCATACCCGAAGTCATAGCTCCGGCAGACCGTCCATCCCTTGTCCGGCGCAAACGGCTCGATCACGTGCGTCCACTGCCGGTCCTCATAGTGTTCCGGCACGTCGCGGAAGTCCTCAAAAAACTGCCCCTCATACACGTCCCACGACCCATACAGCCACGCCTCGCGCAGCTTCGGCGGCAGCGTTTCCAGCTGCTTCAGATACTCCGGCTGCTGCCGCATCAGCGCCCGGTTGTCCGTCACCAGCGCCTGCACAAAGCTGTAATTCTCCGGCTCCTCTCCCGCCTCGAACCGGCGGTCGATGAACAGCCGTTTAAAATATCCGTGCCCCGGCCCGCCGGGGTTCAGCGTGTAGTACGTCCGCTTCGGCAGCCCGTTTGTCCCGCGCACGCAGGCATTGATCGCGTCGATCCACGCCTTTTGCAGCTGCCCGGCCTCGTCGAGAAACACCACGTCGTATTCCGCGCCCTGATACTGCCCCATATCGCCGTCGCACGCACAGTAGCCGAACGTGATCGTCGACCCGTTTGGAAATTCGAACCGCTTGTCCGCCGCCTTATATTTCGCGATCCCCGCCAGCTCCTGCCGCAGCGGGTCGATATGGTTGTTCTGCAGCTCCCGCAGCGTCCTGCGCACAATCAAAAGCTTGATCCCCGCATACCGCAGCGCCAGCAGCTTCGCCTTTGTGCGCACAGCCCAGCTCTTCCCGCCGCCTCTGGCCCCGCCATAGGCGATGTGCCGGTGCCGGTCCAGTAAAAAACCGCCTCTGCTTCTCATTCGGCGCGCCGATCCGCAGCTCCGTCATTCCGAAAATTCCTCCGCTTCCTGCTCAAATACCACGCGCACGCCCGTCTCCTGCCCGCCGTGCTCCTCCTGCAGCTCCTGCCGGATCTCGACCGCCTGCTTCATCACCTTTGCCAGCTCGCCCAGCTCCCTGCTCGGCGTTTCGCCGTCCTTGATCTGCTCCAGCAGCCGCTTCGAGATCGTTTCCAGCGCCTTTTCCAGATTCCCGGACGCCTTTTCAATGGGATCCCGGCGTGCCTTTCCGGCCTTTTCCTCAGTCATCCGCATACCTCGCGTTGATGGCCGTATAAAGCTCGCATTTCTCGCAGTTTTTCGTCCGGCAGAAGATCTCCATCTGCTGCCGCTTCGCCCGCCCCGAAGCGAACGTCAGCCGCAGAAAGCTCTCGTCCGTGATTCCCTCGCAGTAAATGCTCCTGCCGCTGTCCTCCCGGTAAAACGGGCACCATACCGGCTCAAAGCCCTTCTCTCCGTTCTGCATCCATCTCCACCTCCCGTCTGTGTTCATACCCCATGCGCTCCGCCAGTGCCTCCACCCCTACCGTCTCCAGCAAAAGCGCCTCCATGCATTCCGCGTGCACCGCCGTGCCGTCCATCGCCTCATACCGCTCGTCCGCCTCCGTAACGGCCTCGCCGCACCACCGGCAGACACAGCCGCGCATCATCCTCCCACACCTCCCGAAATCATATTTATGCGATACGCAGTTGACAAAACGCGCCGCGCCGGATACAATAAATCTGCATGAATCTCCGGCTGCGGCGCCGCTCCCTCTGATTCCCTGGCCCACGGGCCTGTTTGCTTCCGGCCCGCAGCGCTCTCCGCACCTGCCCCCTGAGTGTATCGCATTTATATGCGATTGTCAAGGGAGGTATGTCGCATTTTTATTCGATTCTCTATTTTGCACAAATGCGAGGTGTCTGTTTTGTTTATTTATAGCAGATTCGAAGCGCTGATCCGCGAGACGGGCGTGACCAAGGCGTCCATCGCCCGCCGCATCGGCCGCACGCCGACCGTCTGCCAGGACTGGAAGGCCGGCAAATCCGAGCCCAGCGCCGACCAGCTCCAGATCGTCGCCGCCGCCCTCGGCACAACGCCCGCCTACCTCACCGGCGCGACGGATAAAAAAATGCTCCCCACCGGCGCACCGTCCGGTGAGGAGGACCCGCTCGACGCACAGCTCAGGAGCTTCTTTCCCATGCTGACGATGATCTGAAGCAGGCCATGATCGCGTTTTTAGAGCGTTTTCAAAAAAAGTAAGAAACTGCTGTTTTTCCTCCCGGCTCAGCGCCGCAAACAGCCGGACGATCCGCTCGTCCGCCGTTTCCCATGCGTCCTGTCTGTCTGCTCGGTGTTTCGTCATTCTGCATCCACTCCTAAAATTCCGTTCCGTTCTTCCGGCAGCTGATGTATGAGGCAGTATTTGTATATTAAAACATTTGTTCCATTTTTGCAATATGGCAGAACATACAAAGAATCGGCGAAATTTTCTATCCGCCCGAATGTCATACTGTCCCAAAAACCGGACTTCCGCCCATTCTTCCGCCCCAGCCCCGATTTCTATCCTTGACGCGCCCGCCATTCAGTGCTAAAATATTCCCACCTGCCGGTGTGGTGGAATGGCAGACACAAGGGACTTAAAATCCGGTGGGTCTATTTGCCCGCCGAACCTTAAGTCCCCAGTAAAATCAAGCGTTTTTCAGTTTTCATTTCCCGAATCAATAGCTCAGTTCTCTCCTGAGTTCTCTCCTGTCTGGAATTTACAGTTTTCATATGCCGCTGTGATGGAATCGGTAGACATAGTGGACTTAAAATTCACCGGTAGAAATACTGTACGGGTTCGAGTCCCGTCAGCGGCACCACCGTCAGGGCAAGCATTGCTTGCCCTGATTCTTTTTTATAATGCCGCCTGCCAACGGTGGATTGACGATTGTCCCGGCAAGCCATCCATCGGCGTGCTAAGTGGTACGGTTAACATGCTTTCCATTGCCTCGCCTACTAAGGTCTTGGATGCTGTGTCCAAATGTGCATAGAAGTTTGCTGTAGTGTTGTAGGTGCTGTGTCCCAGCCAGGCTTGGATATCTTTCATGCCGACGCTTTGCTTTAGAAGCATGCTGGCGCAGCTATGTCGTAACCCATGAAAGGTCAGCTTCCGGAACTCATTCTTTTTCAAAAAATTGCGAAAATGGTCTGTAATGTAATTGGGCGTGTAGGGAGTTCCAAGCTTGTTCACATATACATATTCGCTGTCATGATAGCAGTTCCCACAAAGCCTTCGATTCTCTTCCTGCTCGTTTTTCATCTGGAGCAGCATCTCTTTGATCTGCGGCATCAGCGGCAAGCTTCTGCATCTTGCTTTGTTCTTAGCGCGGTCTTTCGCTATGATTTTGAGTTCCCCATCAACTTTTACCTGAATAACCGTGTGGTCAATTGTTATACGATCACTTTCAAAATCAATGGCTTTCCAACGAAGTCCAACGATCTCACTTCTTCGCAGTCCATAATAGGCCGCCATGATAACAGGAAATTCGATAGGGTCCCCATGCACCGCGGAAATCAGATGCTCTGCTTCCTCCAGCGTATAAAAATTAGCAGTATTCTGAATCAGCTTTGGCCGCTTGACCTTGCCCATTGGATTTACGCTGATCAGCTCCATTTCCGTCGCGTACTTCAATGCGCTCATCAGATTTGCGTGATAATGAATCACAGTATTGTTACTTACATGCAGTGTATTCTGGCAGAATGTGTAGAACTCTTGAATATGGATGGGCTTCAATTCCCCAAGCGTAGTCTTTTTCGAGCGAAAATAGGGCGCGATGCGTTTCTCAATGATACCTCGATACCCTGCGTATGTATTTTCCTCTAGGTTTGGTCTCACAATTTCGACCCAAGAAAGCATATAGTCCGCAAAAAGTATATCTGCACCGTTTGATGCGTCTGTGCTTTGGTAATTTGCACGCGCTTCCTCCAGCATCGCTTCTGCTTTCCGCTTATTTCCTTTTGCACTTAGTCCTGTGCTGATCCATTTTGTTTTTCTCTCGCCGCTCTCACTTTTCAGTTCGAGAACCATGTAGTATTTTCCTTTTTTAATTTGCAGATGTCCGGCTACCATAATTGAATATGCTCCTCCTTTCGGTAGCGGCGATATTCCTGCCAATGACTAGCTTTATTATATCATCGCCGCATAATCAGTGCAATTCAATCCAAAAGACTTATTTGAACGTCAAACATCTTTTATTCGTGTAGACGTCTCTCGTACAAACCTGATTACATCCTCTTTGGGGATGCGAAATCCCCTTCCAATTCTAAAAAACCCGATTTCTCCATTGTGCAAACGTTGATAGGCAGCCTTAACACTGACCCCTCCAAGCATCTCACAAAGCTGTTCAATGTTGACAACATCCGGATATTCTCGAAACATTTCCTGTCTGCTCATATTCCCTCCTATTAAAACTGTCACCCTTTTGAGATTTCTTAAAAGGGTGAGATTAAGTACGTGCTCTTCTCCGTAAGTTATTGCGGAAATATTTTTTTGAATCAGATCATAGGTCTTCCCCTGCTTGTCTCCTGTTCACATTATTTTCTTGAAAAGGCTTCTCACGATAAACGAAACACTTGCTTTGTAAATCTGTAGAAGCTTGCCAGATTGTCGATGGCCTCAGCGCGTATTTTATAAACAGTTCTTCTGGTAGCGTCAAGACCTTTAGCGATCTCCGTCCAGCTTTTTTGGAAAAAGTAATGCTCCTTCAGAGCCGTGCTTTCCCGATGCTCCAACAGGCTGATATAGTATTGTAGACGTTCCCGTTCGCGAAACAATGCTACATATTGTGCTGCAACCTCGTTAGAAGCATCTTTGTTCAGCCGGTCCGTTACCTCCCGGAAGCACATCGCGATACCTGCAACGTCATGGGGATAACTGTTGTCCGGATTATTCTCGCGGCGAGACAACGCCAGTGTCTCGATCATTTCCTCTGGCGAAACAATATTACAATGCTGCAGTTCATAGCGCAGCAGTTCGATTTCCTTGGTCGTTTTCGCATAATTCTCCAGAAGCGTTAAAATATAACCAGTCATTTCATTTTCCATTGGCAGTATTCCTCCGTGTTCTATTGAGAAGTCTGCGGGCCGCGAAAGCATAAAAAAACAGATGTTCCTGTGTCACAACCGTACAGGACATCTGTTTTTTCCATATTAAGAGTACCATAGAGAATGGTGCAATGACAAGTACATGCACATGGAAATTTTCAGGAATAAGCCGTGAAAATTGTGTATACACAGCGGGAAATCTGTGTGAAGCTATCTTTCAAGCGTCAAAACAAGCAGAATGCCTCAGCCTTTTGACTCCACGATGCCTAAAATCTTGCCCAATTCAAGACACACTCTCTATACAGTTTAAGCTGTTATCTGCGCCAATGCTTTTTTGTTTACTAGGGCGTCAGCGCAACAACATACCACCGCTTTATCACGATTAAAATACTTGCCAAAACGACCTCAGCTTTTTTCATCTCTGATTCCCTGCATCTTCATGGTCACCGCAGCGCAGAGTGATGCTATTTTTTCCATTATGTCTGATGCTAGCCTCAAGGTCTCATCCTTCCAGATGATATGTTTCCTTCAACGCGGCAACTTCTTCATCGCTGATATGCACCATCCTGCCAAGCCGCTGTGATTTCAGAATGGATGCTGCTGTCAGTTCCATGACCTCAAGCCGGTCAAACGCTTGCAGCAGCGATTCTCCGGTCACGATCACACAGTCATTTTCCACGATCGCTGCCGGATGCGCGGCATCAAATTCCTTTGCCAGCTTGTCTGGATCCAAGTAAAGTTCTTCATACGGCACCCGCTTGACATCGCGCAGGAGAATATAGCTTTCCGGGATCGTTCTTGCATCAAATTCCATGTCCGTGACGGCAAACGCCATTGCATGGACTGGATGAGCTAAAAGAACCGCTCCGATCTGCGGATTTTCCTGATAGATTTTCCGGTGCGTCAGAACAGCACGGGACAGCAGTTTTCCTATCTCTTTGGCATCGCCTTTGATGCGAACCAAATCGTCCTCCTCCAGATAAGCACGGTCAAAGCCGAACGGCGTAATAAGGAAGCTCCCGTCAGGCAGGCGGACGGAATAGGTGCCATGTGTCGCTGTAAACAGATCCATTTTGTAGGAGCGCCGGATCAGCGTGATCATGTCGCGTCTGGCTGCCAGCTCCTCAGAGCTGCGGCATTGGGGGATGAGATCCTCCAATCTGGTGTGGCTGTCGGTTTCGCTCAGGCGGTAAGCGTTTTCCGGCAGTGCGCGGATATTTCCAAGCTGACCTGCCAGCACCTCAAGCTCCGCCGTATAATTGAGTGTTTCAAACTGCTGAAAGGCAGTAAACATATCCGGTGCGCCAACGCAAACGCCGTGGTTCTCCAACAACGCGATATTGCACCCCACTTCAAATACCTTTCCAATCTCCATGCCGAGCTTCTGGCTGCCTGGAACCGCATAGGCCGCAAATTTTACGTCTCTGCATATGTGTCGTACAGACGGGATCAGGTCAAGGTTTGGGAGCTTGCGGACAACGGAAAACGCTACAAGCGCCGGCGGGTGCGCGTGCAGAACCGCATTCAGATCCGGGCGCAGATGATAAACCGATCGATGGAACGGCAATTCCGACGATGGCTTATGCTGTCCTTCGCAGACTCCGTCCGGACGGACACAGATGATGTCTTTTCGGCTGAGTGTACCTTTGTCAATGCCGGCAGGAGTGATCCAAATGTTCCCCTCCGAATCGCGGATCGACAGATTTCCACCGGACATGGTCGTAAGTCGTTTGTCATATATCCGCTGCATAAACATGACAATCTGGTCTGCTGGATGGATATATTGAATATTCATATTGAACGCTCCTTATAAAAAAGTTCTCGAAAAAGTTCTCATTTTCTGATAGGCTGCTTCCCATTCCGGCGTATGATGCGGTTCGTAGGTGTGGACGGCCTCGGAGCGGCGCACGACGGCGCGCAGCTCGTCCATGGTCTGAATGTCGCCCAGTGCCATGGCCTGCGCGAGCAGGTTGCCGATGGCAGCGCCTTCCACGGGACCGGTGATGACAGGACGGTTGAGGGAGTCGGCTGCAAACTGGTTGAGCAGTTTGTTCTGGCAGCCGCCGCCGACGATGTTCAGCGTGTCGATGCGCTGGCCCTTGATCTCCTCCAGACGCTCGAGCGCCCAGCGGTATTTGAGCGCCAGCGATTCATAGATGCACCGCGCGATCTGCCCGACGGTCTCGGGACCGGCTGGTTCGTTTCGCGGCAGAAGTCTGAATTTTCTCGACCATCCGGCCGCCGGCGAAGAATTCGCCGTAGTCGGGATCGATGATGGAGCGGAAGGGTTCTGCCTTTTTTGCCTCTTCCACAATGTCGTTCCAGCTGAGGTTTTGACTGCCCTTCTGCCAGTCGCGGCGGCACTCCTGAATGAGCCACAGGCCCATGATGTTCTTCAGAGGCCGGAAGCCGCCCTGGATCGTGCCCTCGTTGGAGAAGTTCGCGTCGCGAACTGCATCGGACAAAATCGGCTCGTCCGTCTCCACGCCGAACAGCGACCATGTACCGCTGGAGCAGAACGCAAAGCTGCCCGTGCCGGGGATAGCAGCGACGGCGGAAGCCGTGTCGTGCGTGCCGACGGCGGCAAAATGCGCCCGATTGATGCCCAGCTCCGCGGCCAGCTCCGGGCGGAGCGTTCCGCGCAGCGCGCCCGCGCGGTCGAGCTTCGTGAAGATCTTACGCGGCAGCCCCAGCGCGTCGATCGTCTGCCAGTCCCAGTCCTTCGCGGTGGGGTTATAGAGCATGGAGGTCGTCGCGTTGGTGTATTCCGTCTTCGCTTCTCCCGTCAGGAAGAAGCCCAGCAGATCCGGCATCAGCAGCAGCGTCTCGGCCGCCTCCAGCGCGGGATCTTCCTGCTGCTTGCTGCGGTAGAGCTGGTAGACGGTGTTGAAGTTCATCGTTGCAATGCCCGTGCGGGCAAAGAGCGTCGGGAAATCGACAGCCTTCCAGACGGCCTCCATATCCGCATCAACCGCGTATCGATACGAACGGGGATTGGACAGCAGCTGGCCGTTTTTGTCGAGCAGGCCATAGTCCACGCCCCAGGTGTCGATGCCGATGCAGTCAAGCTTTCCCACATTTGCGTTCTTGAACGCCAGCAGACCCTGCTTCAGCTGGTTGTAGAGATACGGCAGATCCCAGTAAAAGACGCCGTTCATCTCGATGTAGTTGTTTTCAAACCGGTGCAGCTCGCGCATGGTGATCTTCTCGCCGTCGAACTGGCCGAGAATGGCACGCCCGTTGCTTGCACCGAGATCAAACGCCAGTAAGTTGCGCATCATTTCACAACGCCTTTCTAATAATGTCGGGCAGACAAGCGCCTGCCCGGTGGATAAACTCAGCGGATATTTTTGTACATCGGGCCGTAGGCGGCGCAGGCGCGGTAGTCCTGGCCTTCCTTATCCATGCCGAATGCGTTCCATGCGGCCGGACGGAAGATGTCCTGATCGGCGACGTTGTGCATGCAGACGGGGATGCGCAGCATCGAGCAGAGCGTGATGAGATCCGCGCCGACATGACCATAGGAGATCGCGCCGTGGTTGGCGCCCCAGTTCTGCATGACGGAGTAGGCGCTTTCAAACGGGCTGCCGGCCTTGCCGTCGCAGCGCGGCGTGAACCAGGTGCACGGCCACGTGGGGTTCGTGCGCTCCATGAGCGTGTCGGTGACCTCGTCGGGCAGCTTCACGGTCCAGCCCTCGGCGATCTGCAGCACGGGGCCAAGGCCCTTGACGAGATTCAGACGAATCATGGTCGCGGGCATTTCCGCGCGGGTGACAAAGTGGCTGGAGAAGCCGCCTCCGCGGAAATTGTCGAAGCCGGCCTCGCACCAGACGGTCGCGTCGGTCATCTTCTGGATGTCCGCATCGTCCACTTCACCAGCGCTTCATGACGGCGCTGCCGTTTTCATCGGTGCACTCGCCGCAGGCGTCGAGGCAGGCTGCACCGGAGTTCAGCAGGTGGATGATGCCGCCGTTGTCCTTGGCCTTGCCCTCGAGGTCGTAGCCGGTGACGCGCTTGGTGGCCTCGGGAGACCAGTAGGTGCGCACGTCGGCGAAGATCTGGGCGCGGTTGGTCAGCAGCTCCATAAAGAGCATGCCAAGGCCGTTGAGCACGTCATTCTCGGTCGCAAAGACCATCGGCTCCTTCGGGCCTTCAAAGTCGAAAGACGAGTTGAGGACAGCCTCAGGATAATCGCAGTTGGGCCAATGGTCCGTCCACTGTCTCTGGCCCTGGAAGCCGGCAGCGATGGCGTTATGGCCGACGGATTCTTCAATGAAGCCTGTGGGCAGGTTCTTGTTGCCCTGGATCAGATCCTTGATGATGCAGTACATCTTGATCGTGAATTCCCACTGCTTCTCTTTTTCTTCCTTTGTAAACTTGATGCGGCGCTTTTCGCCGAGGAAGTCGACGTATTCGGGGTTGTCGTCGCGGCCTTCCTTGCAGTGCGCCTTCGTCCATGCCAGCGCCTTTTCATACGCCTCATGGTCGTAGATGCCTTCCTCCATGCGGCGGAGGATCTCGACCTCGTCAACGGACTCGACGCGCAGACCCAGATATTCCTCCATGAACTGCTGGTCGATGATGGAGCCGCCGATGCCCATGCACATGGAACCGATCTGGAGGTAGCTCTTGCCGCGCATCGTGGCGGCAGCGACGGCCGCGCGGCCGAAGCGCAGGAGCTTTTCCTTCACGTCGTTGGGAATTTCGGTGACCTGATCGCGGTCCTGCACCTCGTGGCCGTAGATGCCGAAGGCGGGCAGACCCTTCTGTGCGTGGGTCGCCAAAACGGAGGCCAGATACACAGCGCCCGGACGCTCGGTGCCGTTGAAGCCCCAGACGCCCTTGATGGTCATGGGATCCATGTCCATGGTTTCTGCACCATAGCACCAGCACGGCGTGACCGACAGCGTGATGGCAACGCCCTCACGCTTGAACTTCTCGGCGCAGGCGGCAGATTCCGGCACGCGGCCGATGGTGGAGTCAGCCATGACGACCTTGACGTGGTCACCGTTGGAATAGTAGAGGTTTTCCTCAAACAGCTTTTTTGCGGCCTCGGCCATGGCCATGACCTGATCTTCCAGGCTCTCGCGCAGCTGCATGGGGCCGCGGCGGCCGTCGATGATGGGGCGGATGCCGATCACGGGGTATTCGCCGATGTAACGATTCTTTGCCATTCTAAATTCCTCCTCTTTGTATTTCTGTGTTCAGATTTCTGTCCTTGTTGTTTTCTGCTACGCTGTTTTTAAGTGGTTTCCCACACAGGAAAACCGTTTTACGGTTCACTTCTTCATCACACACGACGAAGTCCGCGCGTTTTCCGGGCGCGATGGAGCCTATCTCGTTCTCGCAGCCAAGCTCCCTCGCAGGGATCAGCGTCGCGGAGAGAATGGCTTGCTCTTTCGGAATGCCAAATTCGACCGCCTTGCGCATACAGTCGTAAAGATTCGTGGCCGAACCGGCCAGCGTGCCGTCTGCCAGCTTTGCTACGCCGCCATACAGGAACACGTCCTGCCCGCCGAGCGTGTACTGACCGTCCGGCATGCCGCAGCAGCGCAGCGCATCGGAAACGAGGCAGATCCTGCCCCGGAAACAGCCTAAACGACATCCGCACGGCACTCGGGTGGATGTGCTGACCGTCACAGATCAGCTCCGCGACCACGTTTTCACGTTCACTGCCCGCGCCAATGGGGCCGGGCTTGCGGTGGTGGATGCCCGGCATGGCGTTATACAGGTGCGTCAGATGGGACGCACCCGCGTCAAAGACCGCGCCGGCTTCTTCGTAGGTGCAGTCGGTGTGCGCGATGGAGACCGTGCAGAGCTTGGACGCTTTTTCGGTAAATTCGACCGCACCGGGCAGCTCTGCTGCCACGTCCGCAATGCGGATAAGGCCCTCGGAGACGTCATAAAGCCGTTTGAATGCAGCAAAGTCCGGCTCTCTCAGGTACGCGCCGTTCTGCGCGCCCTTTTTCTTTTCGGAGAAGAACGGCCCCTCCATCTGGATGCCCATGAGACGGGCACAGCCCTCCGGTTGCTCGTTTCTGAGCCGGACTGCCGTTTTGTACGCCGTTTCCAGCACGTCGTAGGGCAGCGTCATGGACGCGGGCGCGAAGCTGGTCACGCCGTTTTGCGCGAGATAGCGCGCCATTTTGACAAGGCCGTCATAGTCGCCGTCTGAAAAGTCCGCACCGGAATTGCCGTGATTGTGGACGTCGACCAGTCCGGGGATGACATACTGGTCGTTCAGGTCGATGCCGCCCTCTGCGGGGACCGTGGTCAATATCTCGGTAAATCTTCCGTTTTCCGCGCGGAAGGAGCCGTGTCGGAATTTGCCGCCCACAAAAATATTGGCATTCTTAAAAAGCATATCGTTCCTCCACAAACCTTGCCGCCGCCTCATCGCAGATAAGCGTCACATCGTGGTGGAACTGCAAAATCGAGCCGGGGGCCTCCGGCGTGACAGGACCGAAGAAGACCTTGTAGAGGATGTCCGCCTTGTCCGCGCCGGTGGCGATGAGAAGGGTCTTGCGCGCAGCCATGACAGTGCCGACGCCCATGGTGATGGCAGCAGTAGGCACGTCGTCGAGGGAATCAAAGAAGCGCTTGTTCGCCTCGCGCGTCATTTCGGTCAGCTGCACCTCGTGCGTTATGACCGGGAAATGGTCGCAGGGCTCGTTGAAGCCGATGTGGCCGTCATGACCGAGGCCGAGCAGCTGGATGTCCACGCCGCCCCAGTCTTCGATCCGACGCTCGTAGGCTTCGCACATAGCGGGGATGTCGGCGGCAAGTCCCATCACACAGGCGGGCTTGCGGCAGATGACCGCCTCAAATTCGTCGGCAGCCGCCTTTCCCATTTCTTCGGGTGTTTTGACTTTGATGATATTCAGGTGCAGCATTTTGATCGCTCCTTATTGCTCATATCCGTTTGGATTTTGTTTCTGCCAGTTCCACGTGTCGCGGCACATATCGACGAGATTTTTTTCCGCCTTCCAGCCGAGTACTTCCAGACTTTTTGCGGGATCTGCATAGCAGGTCGCAAGGTCCCCGGGGCGGCGGGCAGTGATCTCATACGGTACCTTGACGCCGTTTGCCTCCTCAAAGGCGTGAACCATGTCAAGCACGCTGTAGCCGTGACCGGTGCCGAGGTTGAACACGCCCTCGCCGGTGTGGGTCATCAAATACTGGATCGCGGCAACATGACCCTTTGCCAGATCAACAACATGAATGTAGTCGCGCACGCCTGTTCCATCGGGTGTGGGATAGTCGTTGCCGAACACGTTCAGATGGTCGCGCTTGCCGATGGCGGTCTGCGAAATATACGGCATAAGATTATTGGGAATGCCGTTCGGATGCTCGCCGATCTTTCCGCTTTCGTGCGCCCCCACCGGGTTAAAATAGCGCAGGTTCACGACTGACCATTCGGGATCCGCTTTTGCGATGTCGCGCAGGATCTGTTCCCCCATGTACTTTGTCCAGCCGTAGGGATTGGTGCAGTTTCCGGTTTTGGAGGTCTCGCGCAGCGGCATCTCGTTGTCGCCGGAATAGACCGTGGCGGACGAGGAAAAGATGATGCGCTTGACGTTGTGCTTTGCCATGACCTTGCAGAGCGTCAGTGTGGCGTCGAGATTGTTCTGATAATACTCCATCGGCTTGGCAACGGATTCGCCGACGGCCTTGAGGCCCGCGAAGTGGATGGCGCAGGAAATCTCATGCTCTGCAAAGATTTTTTCCAGCAGCGCCTCGTCACGCACATCGCCCTCGATAAACTCCACCGTCTTGCCAGTAATTTCGGCTACGCGGTGCAGGCTTTCAGGGTTAGAATTGCTGAGATTGTCAATTACAATCGGCGTATGGCCTGCTTCGGTCAGTTCCACACAGGTATGGCTGCCAATATATCCGGCGCCGCCGGTCACAAGTACGTTCATCTTGATTCCTCCTCTACGATCTTCCGCATTTCGTCCCACTTCTTCTCCATATCCGCCACCAGCTTGAACTGCGTGCGGGCGCGATCCAGATTCTGCCCCTCCCGGTGAACGGCGAAATAATGGTCGCCATCCAGATAATCCGTCAGGAACCGGACGCCGCACTCCATCGTCATGTTCTTAGCTCCCATTGGCAGCAGCTCCAGCTCCTTTGCCGTCAGGCCGGGGCAGGCGCGGACATAACCGCGTGTGAAAACGCGGAATCGTTCGAGACTCATCTCCATTTTGGACAGGTCTTTTTCATCCTCTGCGGCAGTTGCCGCGCCGAAGCGGATGGAATCGCCGAAGTCATACAGGCTCGAGCCGGGCATGACCGTATCCAGATCGATCACACAAAGCGCTTTGCGTGTTTTTGCGTCCAGCAGGACGTTATTGAGCTTCGTGTCATTGTGCGTCACGCGCAGCGGCAGTTCGCCTGCAGTCAGCGCGTTCTGAATGGCCGCCATTTCTGCCTGCCGGGCCAGCGCAAATTCAATTTCAAGCCGAACCTGCGCTGCCCGGTGCATGGGGTCGCGCTCCAATGTCTCCAGAAGCGCGCGGTAACGGTCCGGTGTATTGTGGAAATTCGGGATGGTCTCGTGCAGCTTCGCCGCCGGGAAATCCGTCAGGAGCTGCTGGAACGTGCCGAAGCCCACGGCGCTCTGATAAAAGTCCTCGTCCGTCTCGGGAAGCTGGAGGCAGATGGTGCCCTCCACAAAGTCATACACGCGCTAATAGGCATCCTGCGCATGCAGATAGCTTGCGCCGTCATGCGTTTTTACAAGCGTCAGGACGCTGCGCGGGTCGTCTGTTTTTGTCCGCAGGAACTCCGTGACGGCAGTGATATTTTCCATCAGCCCCGCCACGTCGCGGAACGTGTTGTTGTTGATTTTTTGCAGGATATAGCGCCGGCCGCTTTCCGTCACGGCAAGATAGGTCACATTGATGTGCCCGCAGCCATACGGCTCACAGGAAACAGGCTTCGCGTCCAGCCGGAAGGCGCGCAGTACTTCAAACAGGTTTTCGTTCATTTCCAAAGCTCCTCCGTATAAATGCCCTCCGCCTTCATCTTGGCCACGGCTTCCTTGACAGATGCCAGATCTTCGCGGTAGGTCACGCCGTACCATGTTTCCTCGCACGGCAGCACCTGCACGCTTGCGGACTTGTCTGCAAGCTGCTCATTTACCACAAACGGCAGGAAGTATTCACACTTGAGCGGATTTGTCTTCATTGCTTCTGTCAGGAACGCGCCCATGCGCGCCCAGAGCTCATCCAGCACACGCGCCGAGAAGCCCCAGAGATTCATCGACACGATGGTGTCGCCCGCCAGCGGGAAGAAGTGCTCCCCATCCTCGGTATATTCGGCGTCCGTGCCTTTTTGAAGATCTTCGTGCGTTCCGTCACACCGGTCAGCATCCCGTTTTCGACCTCGCACACGCCGCGCGCCACAGAGCCGAACTCCGTCACCGTATTTTTCAGGCGATAGCCGACCATGGCATACTTGCTCTCATCGGTCTGTGCCGCAAGGAAATCATAGATTTCCGAGAACGCCGTGCGGCCATAGAAATCATCCGCGTTGATGACGGCAAACGGACCGTTTACCACGCCCTTGCAGCAGGCCAGCGCATGGCCGGTGCCCCACGGCTTTGTGCGCCCCTCCGGAACTTCTATGCCCTCCGGCAGGCGGTCAAGATCCTGATAGACGTAGGACACATGGAAATACTGCTCCATGCGGTCGCCGATGCATTCGCGGAACTCCGCTTCCATCTCGCGCTTGATGATGAACACCACGTCGCGGAAGCCCGCGCGCCATGCGTCATACAGCGAAAAATCAATGATGATATGTCCTTCCGGATCGACCGGCTCGATCTGCTTGAGCCCGCCGAAGCGGCTGCCCATGCCCGCAGCCAATATGACAAGCGTTATTTTCTCCATACTCGTCTCCTTTGAAAAAAATCACGCGCCGATTTCTGTGAACCGGCGCGTGTATGTCTGACCTTACCGCTCCAATGCAGCGCAGATCTGGCTGTACTGGCCTTCCGTATAACCGATCCCCCAGGAAGCGTCGGATTTTTTCTTTCCGCCATACCAGACACGCAGCACGTCTGCCTCACGATCCAGCAGGAATGCTGTGCGGTACAGGCAGAAATCATCCCAGCTGCCGTCCTTGCCCTGCTCCATCAGCGGATTCGGAAAAACTTTCCATGGCTGACTCGTTTCCTTGACCGCGTAAAACAGCTTGCAGTAATCGCAGTTTGTGCCGTTCGGATACGCAGGATAGATCGCGTGCAGCGCGTCGGTTTCGGGGTCGTGCCAGACGGTCAGGTGCCAGATCTGGTAGCCGGGCTGCGACAGGTCTTCACAGGTTTCCTCTGCGCTCCAGTGAAGGCCATCTTCCGATGTGCGGGTGCGAACCTTGTTGCTTTGATTCTGATACCCCGTATTTCCAGTATCGACGTACCACATCCGCCACGTTCCATCCTGCATTCTTTGCACGCAGGGCGACAGAATGCTGTATTTCTGCACCGGGTCATGGAGCACGATCTCCGGCTTCGTCCAGTGAACGCCGTCGGCTGAGCGCATCAGCTTGACCCACGACTGCACAATATCGTCCGCCTCCACATAATACAGCCACAGCTCGTTGCACTCCCTGTTGTAAACAAGCTCCACGTCGCAGTTATGGCCGGGCTTCGGCGCGGGTGTCAGCGGATTGGTCAGGCCGTCCGGAACGACCCATGTTTTTGTGTCATTGGAGGCCAGAACAGAGGGATCCTCCAACCCGTCATAGTTAAACGGATACGGGGTCATTGCCATCCAGAACCGATAGCCGTTCCACGGCGTGTCAAACTGCAGTACGGACGGATGCGTCGACTGGTTTGACCCATCATAGGTCGGAATCAATTCCGGCTGCGGCGCGTTTTTCAAAATACTCATACCGTTGTCCTCCATTCCTTCATATGGATCGCTGTCCCGTTTTGCAGACGGCTTTCTTCCGCTGCCAGCGCGATCAGGTGGCTTTCCACCGACGCGTCCGCGCTTGTTTTGCTCCCGCCGCCGCGATGCAGCGTCTGCAGGAAGTCTCGCATCATGGCGGCGTCACTGCCGCTGTGTCCGCCGGCTGGCGTGTGAACGTGCAGTGTTGTGTGATCTCCAGACGCAAAATCGCTGATCTCCAGCGTAGACGATTCCATGTTGCCCCGAATTTGTCCGCAGCTGCCCATCACATTGATGATCCGCTCACAATGCTCTGTAAAGGCGCACATCGTCATGCTGACGCTGACGCCGTTCTCATAGAGCAGGTTCACGACCTGATTGTCCACGACATCATTATCGCACTGATAAACACACCGACCATACGGGCCGCGCTGCAGCGCATGCAAAACCGCTTCATGGGAAGGATCGAGGCTCACTACGGAAACAAATCCATCGGAAACGGCCTTCGGATGCTCCAGATAGAAACGCGGCGCGTAATAGGGACAGGTGTCCCTGTGCATACAGCCATCCAGACAGTATTGCGGTGCGCCGTCCGGCTTGTGCGCGGAATTAAAGTGCGCAAGCGAGCCGAAGCTGCTGACTTCCCTGCACGGGCTTCCGACCAGCCATGTCAGAATGTCCGTATCGTGGCAGCATTTTGCCAGGATCATTGGGCAGCTATCCTCGCTGCGGCTCCAGTTCCCGCGCACAAAGCTGTGCGCCATATGCCAGTAGCCGACGCTTTCGATATGCTGGATGGAGACAAGCTGGCCGATCGCGCCGCTGTCGATCAGCTCCTTGAGCTTCACGAAGAACGGAGAATAGCGCAGTACATGGCAGATGGACAGCACGCGCCCGGTCTGCCGCGCCTTTTCGTCCATTGCGATCAGCTCCGTGCGGTCATAGCTCATCGGCTTTTCGCACAGCACGTCATAGCCCTTTTCCAGCGCCTGCATGACCGGCTCGAAGTGCATCCGGTCTTGTGTGCAGACGAATACACAGTCTGCGAATTTGTCCTGTCTGAGCGCGTCCTCCCAGCCTGCAAAGCAGCGGCCTTCGGGAATGCCGTGCTCCTTGGCAAATGCGGCGCGGCGATCTGCGCGCGGCTCCGCCACGCCGACGATCTTCAGCTCGTTCGGGAAGCTCAGCGCGTAGGCGGCATAGACGTTCGCACCGCGCTGACCCGCGCCCAAAACGATCGCGGTAATTGGTTTCATAGGCAAGCCTCCTTATATTCGATCTCCAGCACGGTGTCAGCCGGATCCGAAAGCAGATAGGTAAAGTGCGGGATCGTGCCAAGTGTGACAAATGCAAGGTTTTCGTAGGCATTTGTGACCCAGCTTTCGCCGCGAATGACCTCGCTGCCGTCGGCAAGCCGCCGCACCGCGCCGATGCGCTCCGGCGCAAGACCCGTCAGCGCCAGCGGCCCAAGCGGGTTTCCAGAACGTGCGCGTAGATGCGGCCTTCCTTCTTCGTGTACCAGCCCCAGTCCGGCTTCGGCACGCCGGCGCTGCCGCAGTGATAGATGCTCTCGCTGTTTACTGCCATCCACGTGCCGATCTCGTCCAGCAGCCTGCAGCTCTCAAGATTGAACCGGCCGTTCGCGTCCGGGCCGACGTTCAGGATCATATTGCCGCCCTTGCTGACGCACTCGACCAGCTTGCGGACGAGCATGGACGCAGGCTTGTAGCACTGTATCATAGGGCGTATATCCCCAATTGTTGTTCATGGTCGCGCACAGCTCCCACGGGACGCGTTCGCCGTGGACATTGCGGATGCCCTCAGGCGGCAGAAGCTGCTCGGGGCTGACAAAGTCGCCGCTATAATATGCGGGCTGCTCGGTAACTAGGCTGCCGAAGCCCTCGCCGCTTGTTTCCAGCCGGTTATCAATGATGACGTCCGGCTGATGGCGGCGCACCATCCGGATCAGCTCTGTTGCCTTCCATGCCTCGCCGCGCAGCTCATCATAGGCATAGTCGAACCAGAGAATGTCGATCTGCCGTAGTTCGTGACCAGCTCCTCGATCTGCCCGTGCATATAGGCAAGGTAGCGGTCAAAGTCGATCTTCTCATCCTGATAGGCGGGATCGCCGCGCATGGGATGATTGGGTCGTTGTATTTCGGGAAATCCGGGTGGTGCCAGTCGAGCAGGGAGTAATACAGACCCACGCGGAGGCCTTCGGCGCGCACTGCGTCCACAAACTCCCGCACAAGATCGCGCCCACAGGGGGCATTCGTACTCTTATAATCCGTCAGCTTGGAATCAAACAGGCAGAAGCCGTCGTGATGCTTGGCCGTCAGGACGACATACTGCATGCCCGCCCGCTTCGCGCGCCGAGCCCAGTCGCGGGGATCATAAGCCTTCGCGGTGAACTCCTGCATATACTGCTCATATTGCTCTGCGGGGATTTTTGCCTCGCTCATGTACCATTCGCCGCGTCCGGGGATGGCATAGAGGCCCCAATGCAGGAACATACCAAAACGCGCATTCTGAAACCACTGTACTCGTTTTTCTCGTTCTGTCATATCGGGTTTGTCCTTTCACAGCGCCCGCAGTCAGCGATTTGACAAACGTTTCGGACAGCAGGCAGAAGATGATGATCGTCGGCAGCACAATCACAATGATTGCCGAGAACATGCCGTTCAGATTCTTGGAATACGCCGTCGTAAACTGACCGAGCAGCGCCGGGAGCGTCATATGCTCCTTGGATTTCAGCAGAATGGAAGCAAAGTAATATTCGTTCCAGTTGTTGAGGAAGGCCATGATCGCGGCTGTTGCAAGGCCCGGCTTCGCAATCGGCACGATGATCCTGAAATACGTGCCGGTATAGCCGCAGCCGTCCATCATCGCCGCCTCCTCCATTTCCTTTGGAATGGAGAGAAAATAGCTGCGAAGGATGAAGAACGTGACCGCGATGCCGAGACTGGCATAGACAAAGATCACACCGGTCAGCGTATCCTTGAGTCCGAGGTCGGAGAGCAGCCGGTAGATTGGGAAGCTGATGGAGATCGACGGGATGAACAGCGTTGATGCGAACATCAGCGTCACAAGATTTTTTCCTCTGAACTCGATCCGGGCGGATACATACGCTGCAAGCGAAACCACAAATACGCTGATGACCGTGGAAATGACGGTCACGATCAGGCTGTTTGCGAAGTAGCGTCCGATGTTGAGCTTTGTGAAGATCGTAATATATCCGTCGAACACCCATTTTTCCGGGAAGCCCAGGCCGCCGGGCGTCTGCTTGAAGGAATTGATCAAAACCCATGCGATGGGGTACAGAGAGATGAGCAGCACGAACGCCATCAGAAGATACCGGAGCAGCTTTACCGGCAGTGAGGCCGCATTGTTCAGTTTCATGATCCATTCCTCCTTTAATCCGATGTATCAGAGCGGAATGCGCGATTGATCAGGCAGACGATCACGATGCCGAGGATAAACTGAATGACGCCTGCTGTATTGCCGCGCGCAAAATTCAGCTTTGTGCTGCCGAGGGAGGTTTTATAAATATAGTAGCTCAGCGAATACGTGGCGTTATCCGGGCCGCCAGATGTGATGAGCGCAATTTCATTGTAAAGGAGCAGGCCGTAATTCGCCGCCATGACGGAGATCGTCCCGATCATCGGACGCAGCAGCGGCAGCGTAATGTACCAGTCGATCTGCCGGTCAGACGCGCCCGCAATGTGCGCCGCTTCATAGATGCCGGGATCGATGGAGAAGATCTGCGTTAAAAGCAGCAGACAGTTGGAACCGCCAAACAGAATGAAGGTAAATGTCACGCCCCAGAAGGCGTATTTGGAGTTCGACAGCACGCTGATATCGGAGCCGGGCCAGATCCGGTTGCAGAGCTCGGTCACAATGCCGCGCGCAGGACTGTAGAGGTTCAGAAAGATCAATCCGATCGCGGCCGTCGAAATGATATTGGGGATCAGGAACATATTGCGGGTAAATTTCCAGCCGCGCATTTTCTTGGACAGCGTCAGCGCGACCAGAATGGTGAATGGCACCTGGATCAGCAGCGTCAGCGCGACCCACTTGAGCGAGTTGACCAGCGCCATTTTGAAGTTTGCGTCATACCGGAACAGCTTGATATAATTGTCAAACAGGTTTGACCAGCCCAAAAACTCCGGTGCGGTGAAATTCTCGTAATTCCATTTACAGAACGAGGTCAGGAAAATCGTGACCAGCGGGTATGCGTAGACAATCAGAAACAGAATCGTGCAAGGGGCAAGGAAGGCCAGAAGAAACCCTCGTTTCCGGTACTTTCCCATTGCACGGGCAGCTTTTTTCTCAGCTGTTCCAGCCTTCATGATGCGTCATCCTTTCTTTGCGATATAGCGAAGGGGGCGTTCCGCCCCCTTCGCCAGTTTGCATGGAAATCAGTTTGCGGCGATCACTGCATCAAGTTCGCTGACAACATCGTCAACTGTCTTGCTGCCGTCCTTCAGACCGGCGTATTTAGCCTGAATTTCGCCCTCAAAGTCGCCGAATTCGTTGCCGAGGCCGAGCGCCTGATAGTCTGCCGCCATGCAGAGCTGGCAGGCGGAAACCAGAAGTTTTGCTTCGGGTGCGTCAACGCTGTCCATCAGCGTGGCGTAGTCCACGTTGGTGTTCGGCGCCATGCCGATGCCGAACGCGATGATCTTGTTGGCGATCTCCTCGCTCGTCATATACTTGATGAACTCGATGCAGGCTGCGGTCTGTGCGTCGGTCAGGCTGTTCGATACCACAAAGCCCGTGCCGCCGGACATCAGGGAAGCGCGCTTGCCGGATTCGTTCGTCGGGAAGTTGGCAGGCTTGATGTTCTCCGCGCCCGCCGCACAGTCTACGCTTCCGCCGGCATCCCAGACGCCGTTGAAGAGCATAGCGGTCTTGCCGTCAAAGAAGTCATTGCGGTACTGCTCGTCGTCGTCACCGCCAGGTCCAAAGTTCGCGGAGTCGATCTTCTGCAGAACCTTCTCCTGCATGAACGTCATGACCTCACGGAACGCGGGATCGTCAAACGATGCGACCTCTGCGCCCTGTGCATAGAATGCGCGGGTCGCTTCGTCCGCCTGGAAACGGCCAGCCGTCAGAATGTTGGTGGGCCAGCCTGCGTTCAGGCCGAACGGGGTAATACCTGCGTCAACAAGCTTGTCGACTGCTTCCTCAAAGTCCGCCCATGTGCTCCAGTCGGCGGGGACCTTCGCGCCAGCCTGCGCGAACAGCGCTTCGTTGTACCAGAAGCCAACAGCCTCGATCTGCTCACGAACAGAGTAGATCTTTCCATCCGCAGTCAGGTTCTGATCGTAGCAGACGCCTGCGCCTGCCTTGAAGCCTGCATCCTCATCCAGATACGGCTTCAGGTCAAGGATAAGACCGGCCGCGCTTGCGACGGGAACGATGTTCCAGCCGCCAAAGTCGGCGATGTCATAGAACTTGCCGCCGCTGATGTCGTTGAGCGCTGTGTTGTAGATGCCCTCCGCGCCAGACTCGTCGGCGACGGCGACGAAGTTGAATCGTCCTTGTGCAGATCAGCGAAATCCTGATAGATCTGACGCATCTGCGCAGCTGCCGCCCATTCGGACTCATCATGGTAATAACCGTGGACAAAGGTGATCGTAGGGAGCTCGGTGTTCTCCGGCTGCTCCGAAGGCTGCTCGGCAGGCTGCTCTGCCGGGGCCGGTTCGGTTGTCGTGGTCTGCTCCTGCTGGACAGGCGCAGTCTCCTGCTTGGCACATCCGGCAAACAGGCCGATGAGCAAAAGCGATGCCAGAAGAAGTGCAAGAATCTTTTTCATAGTACCCTCCATTTAGTTTTAAATTTGTCAGCCATGGCTTTTGCAGGCTGAATCGATATATTCAGTCTATCCGGACGGTGAAAAAAACACCATAAAGCATTTTGCCTGATCGTTGCGTTTTTTTGATCTCCTGTGAAAAAGAAAGCGCCTCTGGATTGTGTAATTTCAACAATTCAGAGGCGCAGTGCGCTTCTTTTGATGTAATATTTTAATATGTTTGCGTTATTTTTACCTGTTTCCGCTCTATTGCTGCAAATCTGTTATGATGGAAACAATAGACCGCTGCACATCCTTTCCCCGCAGCAGCTCCTCCAGCAGCTGGTCCAACTGGGCGCTTGATTTGGCGGGAAGGACGGAATAAAGCGTCAGGATCTGCCGATCCGCCTGCTTGCAGACCTGCACGGCGTCGGCCAGAACCGGCACCTGCTCGTGGATCCACGCATCGGAGATCTTGGGATTGCTCGGCGCCTGATGTGTTTTGGTGACGATCTGCTCCTGCACCTTCTCGCTGAGCATATATTTCAGGAACCGCACGCAGGCGTCGATCTGCCTTGCGGAGCCGTCGCTGCTGATGACATAGCCGGTTGCGGGATTGGCATACGCGGTCATTTCGCCGGAGGGGCCGGGAAACGCGGCATAGCGGATCTCCTGCTTTGTCGTCGTCTGGTCAAACTCTGTGTTGGCCCACACGCCGTCAATACAGATTGCGCTTTTGCCGTCAAAGAAATTCTGCCGGATATCCGGTGTGCTTCCGCGCTGCGTGTCATAGGACAGCGCACGCAGGAGCTCCGATACCGCAAGCTCTGCGTCCTCCCGGCGGCATACAGACGCTTCCTTCTGCATAAAGGCAAGCGCCTGCTCTGACGCGCCAGCCAGTCTCGCGCCTAAAAAGAATCCCATCTGGCTGACCTGCATCTGCAGCGGCACAGCGCCGGTCTGCGGCGCGATCTGCGCCAGTGCGTCACACGCAGCCCAGAATTCCTCCCACGTTCTCGGTGGCACGACTGTTCCTTCCGGCGTTCCGGTGTCGGTAATTCCCGCCTGCCGGAACAGCGACGCATTATACCAGTAGCCAATGTATTCTACCGCATCCGGGAGCGTATAGACCGCGCCGTCCGGCTCCTGCAGCGCCTGCAGGATCTGTGGACTGACATCCGAGGCAAACGTCGCGTCTTCCTTCAAATATGGCGTCAGATCCAGCGCCACGCCTTTCTTTTTGGCATTTGAAACATACTGTACGTTGCCGTTGGTGCTGATGATGCTCGGCGCTTTGTCGACCGCGAGCAGGTCTGCCGCCTTTTCCATGACGATCTCAAGATCCGGCGAGGTATCATAGACAATGTGAATATCCGGGTTTTCTGCCTCGAACGCGGCAAACAGCTCACGCATGCCGACATGGTCCGCCCCGCTTCCGCCCCAGCCGTGCATGAAGCTGATGGACACCGGCTCCGTTTCCGCTGCTGTAGAGCAGGCCGTCAGGAGAATGCACAGAAGCAGCGCACACAGAAGCAGTCTTTTTTTCATCATCACGATTCATCCCCTGTTCAGCTTTTTGTTCTTTTATGCTATCATAGCAGGAAGAACAGCAGAAAGGCAAGGATATTTTTATGCGGGAACGATGCAGAAACTGGATACGCACCCCATCGCTTCGCGGACAGCTGATCTGGCTGAGCGTCAGCTCGGTGCTGGTCACGCTGCTGATCAGCCTGCTGATCCTGGTGCTTCTGATCAGCAATGTCATGGGCCCGTTCGTCAACCGTGAGGCCGAATTTGCCATGCAGACCGTCAGCCAGAGCCTCTCCACAAAGACGCAGCTGCTGGAGGATATCCTGCTGCGCGTCTGTAAAAGCCCGCAGATGGCCGCCGAAGCATCCGATACCAGAAGCGAACAGTTCCGGAGCCTTGTCGATATTTATTCAGACAAGAACATCGTTGCGCCAGGTCTGCCGTTTGTGGAGATGGCATACTTTGTGGATATGCAGGAAGCATTCGATGTGGTCAGCTATCATGAAAATCTTTCAAACGAGCAGCTCCGGCTGGATGAAGACAATCTGGCACGCTATCAGGCATTTCGGGAAAGCGGCGCGGACGTACAGTGTACCGCGGGCGCGCCGTATTTGTACATCATCTTTACCGCCTATGACCGGTGGGCAGACCCGTTTGGCACGGTGATCTTCGTTGTCAACCAGTCCGCGGTCACGTCGATCATGGGAAAGCTTGCCGACTATCGGGGTGCGTTCTGGTACCTGTTTGACAAGGATGGAGCTGTGATCCTGTCGGAAAGCGCACTGCATCTGAACACGGAGGAGCAGCGTGAGCTGGCAGATACCGGTCACGACGCCTGCTACACGCGAAAGCTGGGAGGAAGCCGGTATCTCCTGTTCAGCGAAGCATCCGGCATGGGCCTGCGGTGCGCCGTCGGCGTTCCGTCGGTACAGATCCTGCGGCTTCTGTATCAGGTCGCTGCGCCGTATGTGATCGCCTGCGTTCTGCTTTTGCTTGCCGTCGCAGCGGTCATGTTCTTCGCTGTGATGCGGCGGCTGCGGCCGCTTCAGGAGATGACGCTCCAGCTCCGGCAGGTCGCACAGCAGAATTTCAGCGTCAAGCTCCCGCAATACGATTGTCAGGAATTTTCCACCATGAGTCAGGCGTTCAATGCCATGACGGACACGATCGACCATCTGATCAACGACGTTTATGAGAAAAAGCTCATCGCCATGGACAGCGAGCTTCGATTCCTGCAAAGTCAGGTCAATCCACATTTCATGTATAACGTCCTGTGCAGCATCGCGCTCATGGCGCAGATGGATGGAAATACGGACATCCAGAAAATGGCGAGCAACTTTGCGGGGCTGACGCAGGCGCGGCTTTCCAGCGGAGGCGACATCAAGATCCCGCTGGCGCAGGAGCTGCAATATGCGAAATTTTATATAGAACTGCAGCAGATGCGGTTCGGCAATAAAATATCCTATCAGGTGTCCGTCTCGGACGAGGCGCTGCTTTCCTGCCTTGTTCCGAAGCTCACGCTTGAGATGCTGGTGGAAAACGCGGTCGGACACGGCATCGAGCCAAAGGAGGGCCCGGGAACTGTCCGAGTCTCCGTCGGCTGCACCGAAAACGGGACGCTGGAGCTTGTGGTCACGGACGACGGCGTCGGCTTTGCTGGACAAAACGGGCAGATCCAGCTGCCGCTCGACCTGCCTGCCGTCGGAAGCCGCCACAACAGAGTCGCGCTGAACACGGTCTATCAAATGCTCAAGCACCTGTACGGCCCTGAATATGGGATCCGGATCACCAGCTTTGAAAACAGTGGGACGAAGGTCACAATCCTGCTTCCAAAGGAGGACGGTCAACATGTACAAAATTCTGATCGCGGACGACGAGGCGCTGATGCGCAAGGGCCTTTGCACACTGATTGACTGGGCAAAGCTCGGCTGCCAGATCGTCGGTACCGCCGAAAACGGTCTGCAGGCAAAGCAGGCCGTGCTCGACTATCAGCCGGACATTATCATCGCCGACATCAAAATGCCGGTCATGGACGGGTTGGAGCTTGCGCGGTGGGTCTGCGGCGCACAGCGGCAGATCCAGATCATTCTGCTGACCGCCTTTGCGGATTTTTCCTACGCGCAGCAGGCGATCCAGTACGGCGTCAGCGACTACGTTACAAAAACGGGAAATATGAATGACATCGTTGCCGCCGTCGAACGATGCAAGCAGAAGCTGGATCAGCAGCGGCTGCTCCATGTGGATGTTGGAAGCCGCATTTCGTCCATGCTCAGCGCAGTCCTGAGCGGTACGCTGCACCATGAGGCGGAGATACGTCAGCAGGCAGCAGCCCTTGGGCTGACCGCCTCCGGCTACGCCGTCGCAGTCGCGGATCTGCGCAGCGCGGAGGCCATGAACCCGTCTCCCATGCTTCGGGCAGGACTGGAAAAGCTGTTTTACAGTCTGCTTCCGCCGGAGCAGCTGTATCTCTGTCCGCAGGGGCGGCATGAGCTGTATATGGTGTTTCCGGACTGCTCCGACACACAGCTTCGCAGCTTCTGCTTCGACTGTGTTTCCACGGCAAGAAAGCTGCTGGGAAAGACGCTGTATCTCGGTGTGAGCGAAAACAGCCGACCGCTGTGCGAGCTGCAGGACGCGCTTGCGCAGGCACACCGCGCACTGCAGGATCGCTTCTATGATCAGCAGGAGGTTCATTTTTTCCGGCATATGCAGACCCAGCGCGCACCGACGTACGCCGCGTACTTCACGACGCTCGGCAACGCGCTCAAAAGCGCCGATCTGACGCAGGCGGAGACGGCTCTTGCGCATATTTTTGACACACAGCGCCGCCAGCATGCGCCCGAAGCGCAGGTCAAGGAGACGGCGATGATGGTCATGCACACCTGCCGCAGTACGCTCGAAGCGTTCGGCGCGGATCTGGACGCCGTGGATCTGGACCGGGCGGAGTGGAAGCGTCAGCTTCAGCAGCTGCAGTTCCATCAGGACTGTATCCGCCACCAGAAGCAGCTTGTGCGCGCAGTCTGTCAGTATCTCGCGCTGCTCTCTACGGAGGGCGGCAATCTTCTGGCGGACGTGCAGAACTACATGGACATGCATTTCTGCGAGGCGCTGACGCTGAGCGAGCTGGCGGCTGCCGTACACGTCAGCCCCGGCTATCTCAGCCGCTTCTTCCGTCAGAAGACCGGGCGGACGGTCATGGAAACGATCGCCGGAAAGAAGATCGAGTATGCCCGCCAGCTTCTGGACGAGGGAAATTTGAAGGTATTCGAGGTCGCGCAGCGCGTCGGCTTCGAGGACACCACCTATTTCAGCCATGTTTTCAAAAAATACACAGGGATGTCCGCCAAGGAATATCTGACGCAGGCACAGCGCCGCAAGTGCGCGGCGGCGGAAAAAACGACCTGACATACACCAGCGGGGAGCCGACCGGCTCCCCGTTTTTTCGCTTTTTTGCCAAATCCGCCCCGCGCTTTTTATGCAGTTTATGCAATTAGAACAAAAGTGGTCAAAAAATCACAAGTGGACGTGAAAAAATCCCATGTTATTAGGACTTTATTTCATTTAGTATGGGAAACAGGATACCAGCCATTTTGAAAAAACAGATTAAGTAAGGAGGATATGAAATGATAAAAGGAACCCGCTTTTTCAGCAGGCGCCTGCTTCCGCTGCTTTTGGCAGCTGTCATGCTGCTTGGAATGCTGCCGGCGCTGACGCTGCCGGTGCTGGCGGAGAAACCGCCTGCTTCGCAAAAATTGACAAACACAACAGATACAGCAGTTACTTATCAAGGTGCTGTTGGAACTGGACGCGCTCCATCACTGGTCGTCGATGGTGACACAAGCCATAATGACAATAAGTATTTTGTTGTTGGCAACGACCAGACTCAGGAAAAAAATGAAACGAATCCGGCGAATCCAACCTATTGGATTCAGCTGGATCTCGGCAAGAAATACAGTCTTACCGAAATGAAGCTGTTTGTTTATCACGGCCGTGCACTGAAAAATCTGGTCGTGCTGGCATCTGACAGCAGCACGTTTGACACCTACCGCATCATCTGGAACGCGGACAAAGAGAACTTCTTTGGCCTTGGTACTGGTGATAAGGAGCAGTTTCCGAATGCAACTGTAGCCGGGGATACTATCACATTGGCGGCACCGACAGAAGCACAGTATGTGCGCATCCTAAACAACGGGCATACCGCTGGCGCAGGACAAGGCGCACACTACTTTGAGATCGAGGTCTACGGCACGGAGCACACCGGCGGCGCGCCCGAGACTACGCTATATAATGTCGCGGCGGGCTGTAATGTAATTGTAAATAAATGGGGCGGTGGAAGTGACCGTCCGAACAGCTGGCTGACAGATGGCGTTAAAGAAAACGCAAAATATATCGAGGTCTGCAAGGACAAAGCACAGGACACGAACGACCCGTCCCATGCACAGATCGACCTTGGCAACGAATATCCCGTCAGCAAGGTCAATTTCTGGAATTACTGGAGTGACGGCAGAACACTCAAGGATCTGCACATCATCCTCAGCACGACCGAGGACTTCCAGACTGGAACTACAAAAGAGATCTATAACGATAACTGGCAAGCCACAGCGTCTGGATTGGAAGTGCCAGTGACGGATGATCCCTACAATGCACGATATGTCCGCATCTGGAATGACGGCCACGACAAGGGCGCGAAAATGGGCGGTCACTATATCGAGGTCGAGGTCTGGTCCACTGAGGAAAAGAAGGATCCGCTTCCCGTACCTTATCAGTTCCGCGATGTGCTGACCATCCCGACCTATGAATATCAGGGCAAGACACCCAATAACGTCACGCACCCGGACGTGCTGGACTTCACGCTGGTGAACGGTGCGGGTGGCACGCCGCTTGGCACATGGGGTGGGCATCGCTTCTGGATGGCAGTCACGCCAAATCAGGAGGGCAATTCGCAGTTTGAGAATCCGTGCCTTGCATGGTCAGATGACGGAAAAATCTGGTCGGCGGAGGGAATTCCCAACCCGTTGAGCGTAGTTGAGAGAGAGCCAGACGGCACGCACAACTGCGACAACGACGTGATCTACGATCCTGTCAGCAACGAGCTCTGGGTCTATTACGTCTGGGAGCAGGATGCGCAGAATTATGGTCAAATCGGAACGAGCAATTTCAGGCCCTCTATTCTGCGCCGCATCCGCGTTGCGGCGACGCAGGGCGGCAATGGTTTTACCTATGCTGTACAAAAGGACGCGGGAGAGGAAAATCCCTACACCGATCTGGTGACATCAACCTATCACTACGATATGCAGTCGCCTGCCGTTGTCCGGCGTGATGCGAATACATGGCTGATGTGGTCGAACAACTCCGATCAGGGTGTTGCACCGACCGGATGGAACAATCAGAACGGCTTCGTTGAGCTTCGCCGCTCCAATAACGGTAAAGACTGGGACGCCCCGCAATCGCTGCAAACGACGTTCGTGCTGAAGGGTGAGACAAAGGACTACATCCCGTGGCATCTGGACGTTCAGTGGATCCCGAACGTCGGCGCAGATGAAAGCGGAGCATACTGGGCGTTGATTTGCGCGTATCCGAAAGGCGGCGGCTCCAACTATACAGAGCTGTTCTTTGCCAAATCGGTGGACGGCGAACTATGGACGACCTATCCCAACCCCATTCTTTCGCCGCGCAGCGGGCAATGGGATCAGAACTTCATTTATCGCTCCAGCTTTACCTATGATGCTGACGGTAAGCTGAGCGTCTGGTACTCCGGCGGCAAGGAACAGCCCGGAAATCACTGGCGCATTGCCTATACGGAGTTTGAGAACTTCCTGACGGATACGCTCCCGACCTTGGGCGCGCCGTATACGCCGGGTACACCCACGCCGCCTCCCGCCGGCGAAGACGGATGGGTTTCGGTTCCGGCATCTGACGATACAAACATTCACTTTGACGGCGCATGGACCTATGAGGCACCCAACCGCTTTGCCGGTGCAGAGGGATCAACCGCGACGCTGTACTTCTATGGCTCTGGCATCCGCTACTATGCGCAGTATGAAACGAACTTCGGTGAGGTAGAGGTTCAGATCGACGATGGCACGCCTGAAACATATGATCTGCATCGCAATGCGCCGGGCGCGATGGACAACAAAATTCTCGAGAGAGAGCTTGAGGAAGGCTATCACAGAATCACCATTAAGCGCAAGCACGGCGGTGGTCTTGACAGCGGCGTCATCGACCTGAACAGATTCGAGGTTCGTTATGACACGTCTGCAAGTGGGAATGTAAATATCATATCGTATTTGCGCCGAAATACAGGAGACAGATCATATACGGAAAGATCAAACAGGATATCGGACAGATGCTCAGAAAGCTGTGCGAATATAAGGGTATCGAGATCCACGAAGCAGAAGCGTGCAAGGATCATATCCATATGCTCGTATCCATACCTCCGAAATACAGCGTATCGCAGATTATGGGATATCTCAAGGGAAAGAGCAGCTTAATGATCTATGAAAAGTATGCAAATCTCAAGTACAAGTATGGGAACCGGCATTTCTGGTGCCGGGGATATTACGTCAGCACAGTGGGACGAAATAGGCGCGCAATAGAGGAGTATATCAGAAATCAGCTCCAAGAAGATTACACAGACGACCAGCTCAGCATTAAGGAGTTCGTAGACCCGTTTACGGGTGAGCCGGTAAGAGGAGGCAAATAAGCAAAAGCCCCTTTAGGGGCAGCCCGGGAAAACTGCGCGGTTGGCAGACTTTTCGACGAGCCTATAGGCTCAGCCCGGGTCATGCCCCAAGGGGGCTAGTGCAAACCACCGGCACGGCCGGTGGTTATGATTTATGAAGAGAAGCGACGGAGCACAACCCCGCAATCCAGCGAAGCGGTCATGGGGTTGAACGAAGAAAGACCTTTGCTGTCGAGATGGACGCGCCCTAAGCGGCCATCTGACATACAAAGGTCATTTCTGAGTGGTGCGAGTGGCGATACAGAACTTTTTTGAAAAACATAGTAATATCAATGGTTTCTGGCTTTCGGACAACAAAATTTCTTGCTTGTAACTTCATATTCAGTCCTCAAATTCAAGGCGATTGTTGAAAAACAGTCGCCTTTTTCTATACCCAAGTGAACCCCATCAAAGATGTTGAGATTAGGGTGGAAAAACCGCTGTTTTATCCGCTGTGGTTTGCGTTCCAAAGCGAGCATGAGTGTTTTCCTATGTGGTAGTCTGCGGAGGCATACAGGCGGAGAAACCACCCAAAATCAACACTTTTTATCTTCACAGAAAGGAGGTGTCGGAGATGGCAGTTTTTCGCATTGAAAAGACCAGAGATTACACGGTCATGTCAAACCATCATCTGCGGAATATGTCCCTGTCGCTGAAAGCAAAGGGACTTCTATTATATTTTCAAGGATAGCGTGATAGAGTACGTACAGAGTGAGGATTATCAAAATAGGAAGCTGAAAGCGAGGGTGTGACATGAAAAAGAATGCCGTTATTGCAATCACCAATCAAAAGGGCGGCGTCGGTAAGACGACGACTGCTCTGAATCTCGCTTCTGCTTTGGCGGATGAAAGCAAGCGCGTACTTCTCATCGACAATGACCCGCAGGGCAATCTCACTGCGTCTATGGGCTATACCCCAGCCGAGCAGAAACATATGGCGCACGCTAAAGTCGATGCGAAACAGCCTGGTTTCAAAATCAATGATTCTGAAACGACGAAAACCGGCGATGCAGAAACGCTCGTTTTGCGCGGGCCGTGGGATATTGCAGAGAATGGCAAGCTCCCTATCTCCTATGACGCCGTTGTCAGCGCCGTAAGCCGATACTTCCCAGCCCAATCATATGAGGATCGATGAAGATGTGCTTCCGGAGTTCCGGCAGCTGAGCCGCTCGTTCAACTAGATGCTGGAGCGGCTGAATAACGCCTTTGCCGCTCAGCGGCAGTTCACCGGCAACGCCGCCCACGAGCTGCGCACACCGCTGGCGCTGATGCAGGCGCAGCTGGAGCTGTTTTCCGCAGAGCATCTCGATGCGCGGCCGGAGACGGCAGAGTTCCTCACGCTTTTGCGCGAGCAGACGGAGCGGCTGACGCAGCTGACCAAGACGCTGCTGGAGATGAGCAATTTGCAGCAGGTGGCGCGGAACGAGCAGCTTCAGCTTGCCCCCATGGTCGAGGAGATCTTCACAGACCTCGCTCCGCTGACAGATAAGCGCGGCATCACGCTGACGGCGGATGGTGACGGCGTCATGACCGGCAGCGACGCGCTGATCTACCGGCTGCTCTTCAACCTGACGGAAAACGCCGTCAAATACAACCGCCTCGGCGGCTCGGTGCGGGTCGAGCTTGCACAGGGGCAGGAAAAGTGCATCATTCGCGTTTCCGACACCGGCTGCGGCATTCCGGAGGAATATCAGCGGAGCATTTTCCATCCCTTCTTCCGGGTAGACAAATCCCGCAGCCGCGAGTACGGCGGCGCGGGACTGGGACTTTCTCTGGTGTGGGAGATCGCCGATCTCCACGGCGGCTCCGTTTGGGTGGAGGAAAGCTCGGACAAGGGCACGACCATCGCGGTGGAGCTGCCGGCAGGGGCGGAAAACGATTCTCTCAGCGTGGATATCCCATAGCGTCCCTTGGCGGTTTCATGATGATCGTTTTTCAACCTCCACAATGTTATCGCAGCAACTCTCGATCAGCTCCCTGTCGTGGGTGATCACGAGAATGGTTCTGCCGTTCCGCGCTTCGCTTCTCAGCCTTTCTGCGATCAGGCGCATGTTTCGCCCGTCAAGGCCGCTGGTGGGCTCGTCAAGGATCAATATCCTACGGCCGGAAAAGATGGCGCAGGCGATGGCAAGGCGCTGCTTCTGTCCGCCGGACAGAGCGGACGGGTGCGCGTCCCTGTACTCGTAAAGGCCAAATTCTTTCAGCAAATATCTGGCACGGTCTTTGTTTTCTTCCGTCAATTCGGTATTCAGCAGCAGCTCCTCCGCCACGCTTGCCGTAAAAAACTGTGTTGACGTGTCGTTGCCGCAGTAATAGATCTCCCTGCGCCGGACGGCCGCTCTTGCTTTTTTTCCATCTATCAGGATATGTCCCCTTGTCTGCTTTGTCAGCCCGCAGAGGATCTGCGCAAGGGTGGTTTTCCCTGCACCGTTTTGCCCTATTATGGCGGTCACGCCGCCCTCTGGAACAGACAGCGAAATATCCTCAAAAATAACTTCCTTGCGTATTCTTTTCGAGAGCCCTGCTGTCTTCAAGACGGCAGGGCTTTCGTCTAATACGGAGGGAGAGGGAGGGCACTTTCCTTCGTGCGGAGAGCGCAGGCCCATACCTAAGATGTCTGCTTCCGGCAGGCGGAGCAAATCCTCCGGTGTATACTCGGCCGCTATTCTGCCGTCCCGCAGATATAAAAACCGGTCTGCGATCCCCATCAGCCAGTCGATCCGATGCTCCGCGATGAGCAGGGTAAAGCCTTGCTCCTTGAGCTGCCGGAGGGTCTGCGCAAGCTGCCGCGTCCCGGCGGCATCCAGGTTGGCCGTCGGCTCATCGCACACAAAGGCCTTTGGCTTCATGGCATATACGGACGCAATGGCCGCCCGCTGCTTTTCTCCGCTTGAGAGGACGTCAACTGCCCTGTCTTTCAAATGGGACAGCTTCAACGCCTCTATGGCGGCGTCCGTCCTCTCCTGTATCTCCCGGGCGGACAGGCCGTAATTCTCGCAGGGAAAGGCGACCTCTCCGGCGAGCTCGGAGGAAAAGAACTGGCTTTTAGGGTCCTGGAAAACGCTTCCCACCAAACGCCCGATCTCCCATGTGGAAAGCCTTGATATGTCCTTGCCGTCTATCCTCACGCTTCCGCTGAAAACTCCGGGATAGTAGGACGGCGCAAGCCCGTTGACGAGCCTTGTCACGGTGGTCTTGCCGCAGCCGGAAAGCCCCGTCAGCACGACGCATTCGCCGCTTTTTACCGAAAGGGAAATGTCCTGCACGCCTCTGTCTGAGTTTTCGTATTGAAAGGAAGCGTGTGTAAGCTCGATCATGCCATGCTCCTTTCCAAAACCAAATAGGAAGCCGTGACTATCGCGCATGCGGCTGCCGCGATGTGATCCCGCGCCCCGGTCCTTTTCTCATAATAGCTGCCGCGCACGCCCGGACGCTCCGCGCCTCTTGCAACAGCGGAAACGGAAAGCTGATCGGCAAGCTGCAACACCCGAAGGAGAAACGGAACCAGCACATACTCCATGCTCTGCACGGGATGTGCGAGCAGCTGCCCCGCCGCAGTAAGACCTCGGTTTTTCATGGACCTGCCTACGCCTTTCAGCTCCGTCCGCATGGTAGGGAAGAAGCGAAAGACCACAAGAAGCCCGAGAATGAACGGGGTGGGCATACGGAGGCGGGATAAAAACGCGGAGAGCATCCCCGGCGGCGTGGTGATCAGATCCCATGACACCAGAAAGATTGGCGACAGATTCCAGAACATCAGAACATAAAACTCCGAAAATACCGGCATGCGCAGCCCGTGGAAGCGGATACCGTACAGTAGCAGTGCCAGCAGTATATAAAAGCAGCCATAGGACGCGGCAAGGCGGAAATTTCTCTGTAAGACGAGATAAAGAAGCGCCCCGCCGGTCAGGATGCAGGTGAGCAGCACATTCCCGCCGATCGTTACTCCGGCAAAGACGCACAGCAGCGCCCACAGCTTGACCGGCACCGCAAAGGATGCGTCCGCTCTCATAGAACGCCGGCCTTCTGAAAATGCCTGCGGATCAGCCGACTGCCCACCATGCAGCCTAAAAAGCCCATCAGCGTCGTGAACAGCAGGATAAGGGCCAGCCAGCCGGGAGAGGTGTAGTAACGCACATAGGAATCGATGTAGCTCTGCTCCATGCCGCTTGCCAGCGCAAAATCGTAGTAGGTATCCCAGAAGAACCAGATGGGCAGCAGATTGACCCCGTTGTATAGCAAAGGCTCGCCGCCGTCCAGGCGGCAGTCAGCCGTTTCGGCTTTTGGCAGGAGCCTTCCTTCCAGAGAATCGCCTCGCAGAGGATTCCCACGAGAACGTAATAAGGAAGCAAGAACCAGTTGCCCATCAGCAGGAAAATCACACCGAGGATCGTCATATAGATCAGCGTCACAAACCGCTTGCCGATCCGGCTGACCATGAGCATATAGACCGGCGCGCAGAGGAACATGGTGATCCCCACCGACAGCACCATGCTGACAAAGTCGTTGGCCATGCAGACCATATTGACGACGAGCTGGATCACGATCAGTACTGCCGAAAGCAGCACCGTGGTGATCACATCCCTGACAGACCATTTATTTGTTTCTTTCATAAACTTCTCCTTGTTTTCGACACTTCGTTTTCCAATATTGTACTTGGAATCCTGTTCCCCTCAGGTTTCTCTACGCCGTCCACTCCATGCTCTCGCTCTGGAGCTGCGCCATATGGCGGAACAGGCCGTTCTTTTTCAGCAGCTCCGCCGGAGAACCCATCTCAACCACGCGGCCGCCGGAGAGCAGGACGATCTGGTCGGCGTTCATGACGGTACGCATGCGGTGTGCGATGATGAGCACCGTCTTATCCTTGATCAATCCGGACAGTGCCGCCTGTACCGCCGTTTCGTTTTCCACGTCCAGCGAGGCCGTGGCCTCGTCCAGCAAAATCACCGGCGCATCCTTCAAGATGGCGCGGGCAATGGAGATGCGCTGCCGCTCGCCGCCGGAGAGCCGGGAGCCGTTTTCCCCGATCAGGGTATGGTAGCCCTCCGGCAGCTTGGATACAAAGGCGTCGCACTGCGCCGCCTTCGCCGCCGCCAGCACCTCCTCGTCGGTGGCGTCCCGCTTGCCGAGGCGGATGTTTTCCATCACGGTATCCGCAAACAGCACCACATCCTGAAATACGATGGCGTAGTTTTTCAGCAGCGCCTCGCCGTCTACCGTGGACACGTCCACGCCGCCCAGCCGCACCGTTCCCTCCGTCGGATCCCAGAAGCGGGCTGCCAGCCTGGCTGCCGTGGATTTGCCGCCGCCGGAGGGGCCCACCAGCGCTGTCACCTGCCCCTGCTTCGCCGTAAAGGAGACGTCCCGAAGCACATCCTCTTTTTCCCGGTAGGCAAAGGTCACATGCTCAAAGCGGATGTCGTAGCCGTCGGGATCATATTCGGTCAGCCCGGTCATGCGCTTTTCGTTCTCGATCTCCTGCATACGCTCGATGCGCACCTCGCAGGCGAAAACCGCGGCCATGTTGGCAAACATGGAGCCGATGGGGTCATATACCCGGGTGGCGGCGATAAGGAACATCAGAAACGGGATCAGCGACAGGTCGCCGCGGCTCATGAGTGTCACCCCCGTGAGGACGGTGGTGGCGATACCCAGCTTTAGGAAGGACTGTGCCGCCGTGACCACGGAGCCTGTGAACAGCTCGCCCCGGATGGTGTCCTGCTCCGCCTCGTCCAGCCTGCGGTTCAGGTCTGCGATATACCGCGCCTTCTGGTTGCACGCCTTGATCTCCGGCGCACACTCCAGCACCTCCTGCATGGCGTCGGTGGCCGCGCGGCGGGTGACGAGCCCCTTCGTTATATGCCGCTTTTCCATGCGCCGGGAGAGATAGACCATCAGCAGCGACGCGGGCACCACCCACAAAAGAGCCAGCGCCATCCGCCAGTCGTAAAGCAGCATGCCTGTGGAAATCAGCGCCGTGGAGAGGAGCGCGCCGTGCATGGCGGGGTAAAAGTGGGAGAAGGCCTTTTCCAGCGTCTCCGTATCCCCCATGATGGTGGTGGTCAGGTCGGTCAGGTCACGGTTTCCGAAGAAGGACAGCGGGAGCTGGCGCAGCACCTCCGCCAGCCGGATGCGGCGGTTGGCACTCTCCCGGTAGGTGGCTTCGTATAGGGCTTTGTACTGGATCAGAAAGGTCACAAAGAGCGCGGCGAGGGCAAGGACGCCTGCCACCAGAAAGCGCGTAAGACCCGCCCCTGGGTCGGTGCCGTTTGTCAGTGCCTCGACGATGCCGGAGAGTGCCGTGGCCAGCACGCCTACGGGCAGCATTTTGCTGATGTTGACCAGTACGGACCAGAACACGGCGGACACATAGTCCCTTGCGCCCTTCTCCGTCATGGCGTATTTTTTGCTGATGCGTTCGATCATGCTGCACCTCCTACCTTCCACTGCGCGGCCTTTTGGTATTCCTCCCACATGGCGGCGTATACGCCGCCCTTTTCAAGAAGCTCGTCGTGCTTTCCCGCCTCGGCGATCTCGCCGTCCCGGATGACAAGGATGCGATCCATGTTCCGCACCGTGGACAGGCGGTGGGCGATCATCAGCACGGTCTTGCCCTTCATCAGCGCCTCGAAGGCCTTTTGTATCTTCGCCTCGTTCTCCGGGTCTGCAAAGGAGCTGGCCTCATCCAGCACCACGATGGGTGCGTCCTTTAAGATCGCCCTCGCCAGCGCAATGCGCTGCATCTCACCGCCGGAGAGATGCACGCCCTTGGCGCCGATCACGGCGTCCAGCCCGCCCGGGGTCTTTTCCAGAATATCGCCGCACTGAGCAAGCTGCGCCGCGTGTAATATCTCCGCCTCGGTGGCGTCCGGCCGAGCGGCGCGGATGTTGTCGCGGATGCTCTTTTTGAAAGAGCCGCACCTCCTGAAAGACAAAGGAGATCTGCTCCATCAGCTCCGCGGTGGGGATGCTGCACACATCCCGTCCGCCCAGGAGCACCGTCCCTGCCTGCACATCGAAAAAGCGCGGGATCAGCCGGGCGATGGTGGTCTTGCCGCCGCCGGAGGGTCCCACCAGCGCCCACGCCTCTCCCTGCGGCAGATGGAAGCTCACGTTCGTCAGCGCGGGTCTGTCCGCACCGTCATAGGAAAAAGGTGACATTCTCAAAGGAAATGCCGCTGTCCGCGGGCTTGCTTCCGCTGTCCGCCGCAGGCTCGGGAAGGGGGGACTCCTTCAATATCGCATCCAGCTTGTTCACTGCCTCGGCGGCCTCCATCTGTGCGTTGACCGCGTACATCAGCCGCTCCATCATAAAGGCAAGCTGGGGCGCGAAGAAGATGTAAAACACCAGATCGGCCAGCACCGCCCAGCCGTCTGCCGCGCCGCCGATGAGAACCATTCCCAAGGGCATGAGAAACAGGAACATGGCGTTCAGCACCACCGTAAGCAGCGTGTAGGGCATACGGCACATCATGGCGTAGCCGCTGGCAAGGTCGCGGTAGCTGAGGATGGCGGCATGAAAGCTCTTGAAGGAGTAAACCGTCTGCTGGAACACCTTCACCACCGGGATGCCCCGGACATACTCCGTGGCCTCGGCGGAAATGCGCTCTCCGGCGCGCTGGTATTCCTCAAAGAACTTCATGCCTGTCCCGGTCATCATGCTCATCAGGCAGACAAGCCCGATAATCATGGGAATCAGGCAGGCGAGCCCCATGCGCCAGTCAAAGACGAAGAGCAGCCCCACCGCCAGTATCGGCGTTACGATCCCGCCCACCGCGTCGGGGATGGTGTGGGCAAGGAGCGTTTCTGTCAGCGCCGCGTTGTCGTCGATCTGCTTGCGAAGCCGCCCCGTGAGGTTGGCGTTAAAGTACCCCAGCGGCAGGTCAACGAGATGGGCGACCGCCGCCTTTCGCATATTCGTCGCCACCCGGAAGGCCGCAAGGTGTGTACACATGAGCCCGGCGAAATACACAGCCGCGCTCAGAAGCGCCGCCGCCAGCGCATACCAGCCGTAGCGGGCAAGCCCTGCCGAAACGCCGCCTCCCGGCGTCAAAATGCCTCTGGCCGCGTACCAGACAAAGACGAACGGGAAAATGCCGACCGCCGCCGAAACGCCGGACAGCCCGCAGCCCAAGACGGACAGCCACTTATGCCCTCCGGCGTATTCCAGCAGCCTGCCCAGCACCGGCGGCTGCTTTGTTTTTTCTGTTTGCTCATATTCCGTGTTCCTTTCTTAAAATATATAGGTTTGTTGGAGGATACGCCGCTCCGGTTAGAGATGACTAACCGACAGTTATTTTAAGGCTCATTCGAGCCTTAAAAGTCCGCTCCAGCCGGAGTGGAAAAAGATAGCCAGTTCATCGACGTATTTCATGGCTTCCTCTCTCGGCATATCGTGGACGATGGTTTCACACACCGCCGTAAAGTAGGCCCTTGTGATCATGTGATGAAGCTGACGGGTCATGCTCCCGGAGAGCATACCGTTTTTTCTGAGGAGGGCGTAGTATTCTTCGGATCGATCGACCTCCAGTTCCACCAGCACCTCGATGAAATCCGCGTAGCCCGTTCCCTCCGCCCGGCAGAGGATCAGCTTGAATTCGTCGAAATGGTCGTACATGAACGCGACAAGCTCGTGCAGGTGCTGGGTGGAAAGCTCCAGACTGTCTTTTGCTCTTCCCTCCGGGATGAGGTCAAAATAATCATCCTGTGCCGCCTTGAAGCGGGTGAGCAGCTCGCTTGCGGTCTCGCCCACAAGGTCTTCAAACAGAGCGGTCTTATCCGGGTAGTAGCCGTAGAAGGCACCCTTCGTGAAGCCTGCCTCCGCGACGATTTGATTCAGAGATGCGTCCTTGAAGCCTTTTTCCAGAAATTCTTTTTTCCCAACTTCGAGGATCCTCCTCTGGGTTTCCGTTCGTTCCATTTCCTACGCCTCCTGATATACCAGCGGTACATACCGCTGGTATATTATAACCGCGTAGATTTGGTTTGTCAATGGGAGTGACACATTTTATACTAAACACATACACCTTGCTTGGAGGATTCGCGATATTCTTTTGCATGGAAGGGAGTTCATACAGCCATATATGGAATCTCCAGCGAAATGCCTGCGGCACTTCGCTGGAAAAGCACTTAAAACAGCAGCTATGGCTGATTTTTTGACTTGCCCTTCATCTCACCCATTCTATCGCCGCAAAATATCCTTTACAACGCAAATGGTTCATCGGAGTGCCGCCTGCGCGAGGCAATCTCTGACCGCTTCACGAATGGCATCGCTGGTAAATGTTGCAGATGAAACGGCATCCACATCCCAGGTCTGCGCCTCCACGATCCGGGAAGGGAGTTCATCTATTGCGCGGTCTGAGATATTTACTGTTTCGCTGTGAGATAGGACATGTACAGACAATATGCTACTCCCGTCAAACTCTACCTCTACGGTAACCGGACCGGAATAACCTTCAGCGGAAGCCGTATAAACGCCCGCCGTGTAGATGTCTCCCGATTTGCCGCATCCGGCGCACAGCAGCAGCGCACCCACCAGCACGGAGAACAGCACTGATTGCAAACCTTTTTTCATGTGTTTGAACCTCCTGTTTTTTTGTTCTGCTCCGTTATCCTGAAGGGCAGGCATACCGGAACATTTAATACCGGATGTGTAATGACCTCCGCTTCTACATCAAAGATTTCCCGCAACGCCTGCTGGGTAATAACCTCTTGCGGCGTACCTGCGCTGTGCAGTGTCCCCAGTCTTTGATCGCCACCAAATAGTCGGAAAACATGATGGCATGATTTAAATCATGAAGAACCATTACGATGGTAACACCATTTTTCCCGGTTGAGGCGGCGCAGAAGGTACAATATATCCAGTTGGTGCGAGATGTCCAAATAGGTCGTGGGTTCATCCAGAAACAGCAATCCGGTTTTCTGCGCCAACGCCATGGCGATCCATGCCCGCTGTTGTTGACCTCCCGAAAGCCTCTCCATTTCTCTATGTTCAAGGGACCCATGCCTGTACTGGCAAGAGCCCACTGAATGATCTCCCGATCCTTTTTCGCCGAGACCGCTTAGCGCCGACCTGTAAGGAAAACGCCCGTATTCCACAAGGTCGCCGACTGTGATGCCGGCAGGGGCTTGCGCTCCCTGCGGCAGCAGCGCAAGCCTCTGGGCAACGCGCTTTGTCGGCATTCTGTGGATCGCTTCGCCATCAAGGTATACTGCGCCGGAATCCGGGGAAATGATCCGGCACAGTGTCTTCAGTATGGTGGATTTTCCAGAGCCGTTGGAGCCTATCAAGGTGGTTATGCTGCCTTCAGGGATCTTTAAGTCAAGCCCCCTGAAGACGGCCTCCCCATTATATCCGGCAGACAAACCCTTTGCCTGCATATGTGAAAAAGCATAGACATCCTCCCTTAAAAATACCTGCGGAGCAGGAAACAGAAAATACGGAGCCGAAAGCACGGAGATCACGATACCAACCGGGATCTCCCTCGGCTGAAAGGCAGACCGTCCCAACGTGTCTGCCAAAAGCAACAGCAGCGCCCCCAGCAGCATGGAGGCAGGCATAAGGGCGTGGTGTCTCGCCTCCAATCAACCTTCGTGCCATATGCGGCGCTACCAGTCCCACAAAAAACCGATCCCTCCGCTGACGGCAACGCAGGCAGAGGTAAGAGCCACCGATGCAATCAGGAGCAGTCTTAACTCCCTCTCTACGGCTATCCCCAGAGAAATGGCCGTATTCTCTCCTAAGAGCAGAATATCCAGTATGTTCGACTTTGTAAGAAGAAAAGGAACCAGTATGAGCATATATGGCAACAGGGCAATAATCTGATGCCAGCTCGTTCCCCCAAATATTTCCTGCAAGCCATCTTGCCACGAGTTGATAGCTGCTGTTGTCCATGTTCGCGGCCATGATCAGCATAAAAGAAGAAAAAA
>VOFJ01002814.1_pt1 | contig 79412 bp, 60 predicted proteins | sample 5384081 | NCBI WGS metagenome assembly VOFJ01 (sample SAMN12384729, study PRJNA508395) | human gut metagenome | isolation source: healthy gut I | host: Homo sapiens | reverse complement strand
TCAGGTGGCTGGTTCAGAGTTTACGTATTTCTTACAGATGAACTTTGCGACTAGATGTTTCGCGCCCCGTCTGGCAGGCCAGCCGTTGCTTCGTGTTGGCATCGATCAGGGCGGCCCCTCGACGATCTCGCCGTCGGCGGCGATCGTGTCGCCCGCGACGCACTCGAAGAGGTCGCCCTGCTTCAGTTCCGAACTGCTGACGATGTGCGACTGGCCGTCCGGCTCGATGCGTTTTGCGGGCGGTCTCCTCGCGGGTCTTGCGCAGGCTGTCGGCCTGCGCCCTGCCGCGGGCTTCGGCGATGGCTTCGGCGAAGTTGGCGAAGAGCACCGTTAGAAGAAGCACGGCGAAAACCACGAGGTTGTAGAGCAGCGAACCCTGCGACGTGTTGCCCGTCACGGCGATCCAGACGATCAGCAGCAGCATGGCGAAGGTGACGGCCTCGACGGTGAACATGATCGGGTTCTTGATCATCTGCCTCGGGTCGAGCTTCGTGAACGAAGCGCGAAGGCTCCGACGCAGCAGGACAGGGTCGAAAAGCGAGTTATTTCTGTTTCGTTTCATAGCGGTAACATGGTTAGAAGGTCAGGTAATCGGCGATCGGTCCGAGCGCCAGTGACGGGGAAGAACGAGAGTGCGGCGACGATGATGATGACGGCGAAGGTCATCAGCGAGAAGGTTCCCGTGTCGGTCTTGAGCGTACCGGCGCTCTCGGGAATGCACTTCTTCGAAGCCAGCAGTCCGGCGACGGCCACCTGTCCCACGATCGGGAAGTAGCGGCCCATGATCAGTGCGATGCCCGTCGAGATGTTCCAGAACGGCGTATTGTCGCCAAGTCCTTCGAAGCCCGAACCGTTGTTGGCCGCCGACGAGGTGTACTCGTAGAGCATTTCGCTCAGGCCGTGGAACGACGGGTTGTTCAGCCATCCGATTTCGGGATTTGCGGCGGCTATGGCCGCGGAGATTCCGGTGCCGACCAGAATCAGGAAGGGGTGCATCAGCACGACCAGCGTTGCGATCTTCATTTCGCGCGCCTCGACCTTGTGTCCGAGGAATTCGGGCGTGCGGCCGACCATCAGTCCGCTGATGAAGACTGCGATGACGAGGAATGCGAAGTAGTTCATCCACCCCACTCCGACACCGCCGAACCAGCAGTTGATCTGCATGTTGAGCATCTGCATCATGCCGCTGAGCGGAGTCTGCGAGTCGTGCATCGAGTTTACCGAGCCGTTCGACGTGACGGTCGTCGTCATGCCCCACATGGCCGAGGCCGCCGAGCCGATGCGGATCTCCTTGCCCTCCATCGAGCCGAGCTTCTGCGAAATGCCCATCTCTCGATCTGCCGACTGCCGCCCGTCTCCTGCCATACCGAGAAGATCACGCCGGCGGTGTAGGCGAAGAGCATCACACCGAAGATCCATGCCGCGAGCCTGCGGCGTCGCGTGTAGAAACCGAAGGCCCACACCATCGCCATCGGGAGAATCAGGATCGACCAGCACTCCAGTATGTTGGTGAATGCGTTGGGGTTTTCGAGCGGGTGCGCCGAATTGGTGCCGAAGTAACCGCCGCCGTTGGTGCCCAGTTGTTTGATGGGGACGATGGCCGCCGCAGGACCTTGCGAGATGACCTGCTCGGCGCCTTCGAGCGTCGTAAGTGTCTGCTTGCCGTCGAAGGACATTGGCGTGCCGTTGATGACGAGCAGGATGCCGACGACGAGCGACAGCGGCATCAGGATGCGCGTCACGCTCCGGGTGAGGAACACCCAGAAGTTGCCGATGGTCTTCGTCGTTCTGCCCGCCAGCGCCTTCATGATGCCTGCCATGGCGGCCATGCCGCAGGCGGCCGTGACGAACTGGAAGAGCATGATGACGAACAGCTGCGTGAAGTAGGACAGACCCGTTTCGCCGCTGTAATGCTGGAGGTTGCAGTTGACCATGAACGAGATGCAGGTGTTGAACGCCAGGTCGGGCGACTGTCCCGGGTTGCCGTCGGGATTGAGCGGCAGCCAGCCCTGGAAGACCAGCAGCAGCATGCCCCAGAAGAACCAGAAGAGGTTGACCGTCAGCAGGGCCTTGAGGAACTGTTTCCAGTTCATCTCCTGTGCGGGGTCGATGCCGCAGAACTTATAGATACGGCGCTCGACGGGAGCCATGAAATCGAGCCACGTGCGCTCGCCGCGGTAGACTTTGGCCATGTAACGCCCCAGCGGGTAGCAGAGCGCCACCAGAAGGGTCCATTGCAGAATTACGCCTGAAATTTCGGTATTCATCGATTCAGAATTTTTCGGGTTTTACGAGCACGTACATCAGATAGACGAATCCGAGGATGCTCAAGATAAGGAGACTCGTAAACATAAGACATCAGATCTTTTCGAACCAATCCACACATTTGAAATAGAATCCGTAGCACAGCGCACCCAGGGCGCAGAGCAGCAGGAACAGCATGATTTCATTCATCTCTTCGTTTTTTTGAATTAGACATTTTTTTCACGAACCCGCACAGCATCAGGTCCAGCAGCAGCATTGCGCCGCAGAAAATCAGTATGAGGATAACGATTGCCATTTTGCCGTCGGGTTTTGTTGCCCGTAAGCATACGAAGGGGGTGCCGGAATTTTTGTTCCGGATTCAATGTGTTGAAAAATAGCTGTTTGTCGGTTTGGTATGCGTGCCGAAAAAGAGGGCCGCCCTATCAGAATGATAAGGCGGCCCTCTCGGAATGAGACGGTGCGGGGACTATTTCACCCCGTAGCCGTCGAGTTTTCGGTACAGCGTGGCGATGCCGATGCCCAGCAGGCGGGCGGCCTCGGCCTTGTTGCCCCGGGTGTGTTCCAGCACCCGGAGAATGTGGCGGCGTTCGAGGTCGCCGAGCGCCAGCGAACCGGAATCCGCTTCGTTGTCCGCAGCGTGGAATTCGGGCGCGAGGCAGTCGGCCGTGAGCCGGTTGCCGTCGGCCATGATCATGCTGCGTTCCACGGCGTTGCGCAGTTCGCGGACGTTGCCGTGCCACGTGTGGCGTTCGAGAGCGGCGATGTAGCCGGCGTCGATCGAGTCGATGCGGCGCCCCATTTTGTCGGCGAACTGCGCCGCGAAGACACGGATGTATCCGGCGATGTCGCCGGGACGTTCGCGCAGCGAAGGAAGGTGGATGCGGAACACCGAGAGGCGGAAATAGAGGTCCTCGCGGAAATTCCCGGCGGCGATCTCCTTTTCGAGGTCGCGGTTCGTGGCGGCGATCAGGCGCACGTCGACCCGTGTGGGACGTGTTTCGCCGATCTTGATGAATTCGCCGCTTTCGAGCACCCGGAGCAGTTTGGCCTGCAACTCGACGGGCATCTCCCCGATCTCGTCGAGGAACAGCGTGCCTTTGTCGGCCTCCTCGAAAAGTCCTTTCTTGTCCTTGGCGGCGCCCGTGAAACTGCCGGCCCGGTGGCCGAACAGTTCGCTTTCGAGCAGTTCGCGCGAGAAGGCCGAGCAGTTGATCGCCACGAAAGCCCCCTTCGCGCGGCGGCTGGCGTGGTGGATGGCCTGTGCGAAGACCTCCTTGCCGGTTCCCGTCTCGCCGGTGAGCAGCACCGAGGTGTCGGTGACGGCGACCTTGCGGGCCAGGTCCACGGCCCGGCGCAGGACCTCCGAGTCGCCGACGATCCGGTCGAAGGAGTGTTCTTCGGAGAGTTTGTTCTCGATGCGGGTCAGCCGCCGCTGCATTTCGGCCTTTTCGGCCGCCCGGCTCAACAGGGGCAGGATCTTGTTGTTGTCGTCGCCTTTGGTGATGTAGTCGAAGGCGCCGTTCTTGATGGCCTGCACGCCGTCGGGGATATTGCCGTAGGCCGTCAGCAGGATCACTTCGGCGGCGGGTGCGGCCTCCTTGATGCGGGCCACCATTTCGACGCCGTTGCCGTCGGGCAGCTTGACGTCGCACAACACCACGTCGGGGTCGTACCGGCGGAGCATTTTCAGCCCCGAAGCGCAGTCCGGAGCCTCGGCCACCTCGTAACCTTCCAGCCCGATGATCCGTGCCATCAGCCGTCGCAGCTGCTCTTCATCGTCGATAATCAGAATTTTCGCCATGTCGTTCGCTCGTTCCGTTCTTTCGGGCAAAGGTAAGACATTTTCGGCTTGCGCCGTTACGGCATGACCAGATTCTGGTGTTTTTTGAATAGCCGTGGCCCCGGATTTCGGGCCGGAATCGCGTAATTTGTACCGATTAAACTAAAGAGAATACGCGATGAATAACAAAACCCTGCTGTTCTGCCTTCCGGCAATCCTGGGCGCGCCGTTGTTCGGGGCGCATGCTTCCGGCAAGGAGACACCCGAAGACGACGGCGAAAGACCGGGCGTCCCAACGTGCTTTTCCTGCTGACCGACGATCAGACGTTCAACACGATTCGGGCGTTGGGAAATACCGAAATTCACACCCCGAACATGGACCGGCTCGTGCGGCGCGGCGTGGCATTCACCCAGACCCACGTGATGGGCGGCCTGAACGGCGCCGTTTCGCAGCCCAGCCGCGCGATGCTTCTCACCGGGCGCGGCCTGATGGACGTGCACCGCAACGGCGGCTTCATTCCCCAAGCGGAGAAGACCTTCCCGGAGGTGTTTCGCGAGAACGGTTACACGACCTTCGCAACCGGGAAGTGGCACAGCGACAACGCCTCGTTCAACCGTTCGTTCTCCACGGGGGCGAACATCTTTTTTCGGGGGAATGCATCCCTACGGCCGGAACAACGAACTGGGTCACCGGCGGCCTTACCTCCACCAGTACGACCCTGCGGGCGATTACAACGACAGGAACGGCGCATGGGCGGATGCGTCGCCCGAACATTTTCGTCGAAACTCTATGCCGACGCCGCCATCGGATTCCTGGAGGCCGAAACGTCGTCCGGCGACCCGTTTCTGATGTACGTGGCGTTCACCTCGCCGCACGACCCGCGCAACGTGCTGCCCGGCTACGGGCGCAAATACGCCTCCGCGGAGCTGTCGATGCCCGCGAACTTCGTTCCGCAGCACCCCTTCGACAACGGCGACCTCAACGAACGCGACGAAAAACTGCTCCCCACGCCCCGCGTCCCGGAGCAGGTGCTCGCCGAACGGGCCAATTACTACGGCATGGTCAGCGAGGTGGATTTCCAGATCGGGCGCATTCTCGACGCCCTCGAAAAGAGCGGCAAGGCTGCTAATACGATCATCGTCTTCACGTCGGACAACGGGCTTTGCGTCGGCGAGCACGGCTTGCTGGGCAAGCAGAACCTGTACGAGGCGGCCGTGAGGATTCCGATGGTGATCTGCGGACCCGGCATCCCGCAGAACACCGTGCGCGACGCCTACTGTTATCTGTACGACCTCTACCCCACGCTTTGCGGCCTGGCGGGCATCGAGGTCCCGGCCACCGTGAAGGGTGTTTCGCTGGAGGAGACACTGCGCAACCCCGAAGCCGGAAAACGCGAGGACATTCTGCTGACCTACATCAACCTCCAGCGGGCCATCAAGAAGGACGGTTTCAAACTCATCCTCTACAACGTCGACGGACAGCGGCATCCGCAGTTGTTCGACCTTAAGGCCGACCCGATGGAGATGAAGAACCTCTACGACGATCCCGCCTACCGCGAAAAGCGCGAGGAGCTGACCGGGCTGCTCTATGCCCGGATGAAAGCCGCGGGCGATTTCTGCGACCCCGCGAAACCCGACTGGGGCTATCCCGGGAAACTGGACTGGAAGCAGGTGGTGCAGGTGAATCCCTGACGCCCGCAAGCCGCGGAAAACCCGAAAACGGGGAGCCTGGAAAAACGGGTTCCCCGTTTTCGTTTTGAAAGCGGCGATATTTTATTATCTTTGGGGCCGTAACGACACTTTTTGGTCGGGAGGCTCTGCCGGACCGGACGCGATCCGGTTTTGCATCTATCCGGCTTTTTTACGATCTTTGCTCCTCCCTAAACGAACGAAAGCCGATGTCAAAAATCTCATCAGCTGCATTTGCGGACACCAAACCGCACTACGACATACTCGACGGATTGCGCGGCGTGGCGGCGATCACGGTCGTCTGGTTCCATCTGTTCGAAGCCTATGCGACCAGCCATCTCGACCAGCGGATCAATCACGGCTATCTGGCCGTCGATTTCTTCTTCATACTTTCGGGTTTCGTCATCGGTTACGCTTACGACGACCGCTGGAAGAAAAAGATGTCGGTAGCGGATTTTCTCAAGCGGCGGTTGATCCGGCTGCATCCGATGGTCGTCATGGGGGCCGTGATCGGCGCCGTCATGTTCTATTTCCAGGGCTGTTCCGTCTGGGACGTATCGACGGTGTCCGTATCCATGCTGCTGGCGGCCACGCTGCTGAACGCGCTGCTGATTCCGGCGACGCCCGGCTCCGAAATACGGGGACTCGGCGAAATGTATCCGCTCAACGGCCCGAGCTGGTCGTTGTTTTTCGAGTATATCGGCAATATCCTCTACGCCCTCTTCATCCATAAGCTCCCGACCCGGGCGCTTTCCGTGCTGGTGCTGCTCGCCGGCTGCGGGCTGGCGGCGTTCGCCGTCTGGGGACCCCTCGGCGACATCTGCGTTGGGTTCGCCATGGACGGGGACAATATGCTCGGCGGTTCCCTGCGTCTGCTGTTCGCCTTCTCGGCCGGGCTGCTGCTTTCACGTGTGTTCCGACCCGTTCATATTCGGGTGCGTTCTGGATATGCGGGCTGGCGGTCGTGGCGCTGCTGTCCGTGCCGCGCATCGGGGGAAGCGAACATTTGTGGATGAACGGGCTGTACGACACCCTGTGCGCCGTGGTTCTCTTTCCGCTGCTCGTCTTTCTCGGGGCTTCGGGAAAGACGACGGACCGGGTGACGACCCGGGTCTGCAAATTCCTGGGGGACATTTCGTACCCGCTGTACATGGTGCACTACCCTTTCATCTACCTCTACTACGCCTGGGTCAAGAACGAAAACCTCACCTTCACGGAGTCCCTGCCCGGCGCCCTGGCGCTCGTCGCAGGTTCCGTGATACTGGCTTACCTCTGTCTGAAACTGTACGACGAACCGGTGCGCCGGTTCTTGACCGACCGCTTTTTGCGCAGGAAGAAATAGCCTGTCCGGACGGGATCAGTACCAGACGACTTCCCCGTTTTCATAGAGGAACGTGCGGTTTTGCTCGCCCCGGGAAATCCCCTTGACGTAATACAGTCCGCCGAGCGGAACGCTGTCGAAATCGACGTAGATCCGTTCGGCCTTCTTGCGGTCGTGCAGTTTCCAGCCGCCGTCCTGCCAGTAGTGGAGTTCGTATTCGTCGCCCGGGCATATCGTATTCCCGTCGCCGCGCCGGATGTAGGCGATCGTTTCCAGGGAGACCGGTTTCCCGAAGTCGAAACCGACCCACCGCGTCGAATCCTGCACCGCAAAGTAAGTGATCGGGTCGTTGTCGCTGATGTGTCCGGGGGTGTCGTAGTTCGGATTGCGGACCGCCGCGCCGGATGAAAGAAGCGTTCCGGTTATCTGTTGCCCCGTTCCTTTTTTTCGTAAAAATAGAGTTCTGCGAAATCGGTCGACTTCTCCGAAGAGGACATGAGCCGCCAATACCGGTAAGGCAGGGTGTCGGACGGAGCCGTTTCGCCCGCGAGGAGGTTCCACTCGGGAAACTCCGCAACGGTTTTCGCTCCTCTGAAATCCGGATTGTCGGCCGCCTGTATCCGTCCTCGCTGCAAATACTTCCGGATCGAATAAATATGGGTGAACGCCGGGAATTTCCGGTCGAGCCGGATGCTTCCGAGCCGCGTGGTGTCCGCACGGGGGTACGAGACGTCGCCGCGCGAATCGACGATGAACGGCTCCGACATCGGGACGGTCTCCCCGTCGCGGAATCCGACGACCAGGTAGAGAATGTCCCGCCCGACGCTTGCGAACGACGCCCGGTTGCGCCGTATCCTGCCGATGTCGACGGGAACCCATTTGCTGTTGTCGAAGACGGCGAGGTAGGCGTATTTCGTCCGGAGGCGTTCCCGGAACAGCGGGACGGATATGTCGACCGTCCGTCCGTATTCGCCGGTGACGTCCTGCATGAACAGGTAGGACAGCGACGCGGGGAGACTGCCTTCGCGTTCCAACGCCTCCAGAAGCAGCGGGTGCGGGGCGTAGGTCTCGCGGAACACCTTCGCCAGCCCGTTGTCGGTGTAATGGTAACTTCCGGGATAGGATCTGAAAGGTTCGTAGTCGACGTTCCGCCGTTTGGTGGCCAGGACGATGTTCCAGTAATGACCGCCCGAGCGGTCGGGCCAGTTCGGGGTGAAGTCGAACGCTACGGGGATTCCCTTGCTCCGGCAGTTCAGCAGCCCGAAACGGGAACGGTCGCGGCAATCGCCGTAGGGCTGTTTGGCCAGGGTATTCAGCCGCAGCACTTCGATCAGCTTCGCGTCCTTCACCCTGCGCATCTTGACGCTGTCCTGGAACTGGAAATTCACAGCCTCCGCGGCACGCCGCGCGTTGTACTTGTAATCCCTGATCTGGCCGATGTGGTCCAGTTCCCCGCGCCCGTAATCGCGCCAGTCCCGTTTCCAGGTGTCGAGGGGCTGTTTCTCCGCGCATTTGTAGGGCAGCACGTATTCGCAGAACTCCTCGAAGCGGAGATGCCGCAGGTAATTCAGCGTCCGCCACAGCCCGAACGAGTAGTCGATATTCCAGATCAGGTAATCGGCCCCGATCACCCGGATATCGTAGGACAATTTGAGCTGCCGCCCGAATCCGGCAGCTATTGCGTTCGTTTTTTCGAGCAGTTCGTCGCCCTCGGTCGCGCTTGAAAACAGCGAGTCCAGCGCATCGCAATAGGCGTAATAGGGCTTGGCTGGATACGACGTATGGTACGGCATGTAGCGGATCAGATACTCGGCGGCGCGGTATTTCAGGCTGTCGGCCGGGTCCTGCCGGTAGTGCTCCAGCACCTTTTCAAGCTCCGGACGGTTGTCGCCGGCCATTTCCAAGGCCCGCTTCACGGTCGGCAGGCCGTCGTCGCAGGCTGCAAGCGCAACGGCGATGACCGACACCGCACAAAAATAACTTCGCAGAAGGTTCGTCATGGTGAAATCGTTTTTCGGATAATCGGTTTATTCGACCCGTTTCCACCACCGGTCCGGACGCCGGTGATGAGTGTCGGGGTCTTCGGAAAAGCTGATGCGCCGGACCACCCCGATGATGAACTCCTCGGGGACGAAGCCCAGGTAACGGCTGTCTTTCGAATCGGAGACGTTGTCGCCGCAGAAAAAGTAATAGTCGCAGCGGAACGTATATTCCGGGAGGGGCTGTTTGTCGAGCAGCGCCTGTCCGCCGCTGTAAGTCAGCTTTCCGCCCGTTTCGTATTCGATCGCCTGCCTGTATAGTTTGTAGTTGCGCAGGTCGAGTGCGATGCGGGTTCCCGCCTGCGGAACGCAGAGCGGCCCGAAATTCCGGATCGTCCATCCGAACAGCCTGTCGTCGAAAGGCATCGCGCGGAGCACCTTGCGCGGAATCAGCGAATCGGGGGTTTCGTGCAGGCGGCGCTGCTGTCCGGTGTCGCCGATGGGCCCCGGATGACGGTTGTTCCGGAAATAGCCGTCCCGGACCGAAACGCTGTCACCGGGAGTTCCGATGCACCGCTTGGAATAGACGTAGTTGATCCGGAATTCGATGCGGTTCCGGTCGTAGCCGCGCGGGGCGTTGAAAACGACCACGTCGTTTACGCCGACCTTCCGGATGCCGGGCGTCCGGAAGGAGCGCAGCGGAATGTCCTTCCCGAATTCGAGCTTTTTGTAGATGCGCGCTCCGGCAATCAGCTTGTTGACCAGAATGCGGTCTCCGGCGATCAGCGTCGGGTTCATCGAATCGGAGGGTACGACGAACTGGTCGCAGAGGAAAATCCGCAGCAACAGCCAGCCGGCGAACAGCAGACAGCCTCCGCCGAGGGTCCACGTCAGGTATTTCAGGATTCGTCGCATGATCGGTCGGGATTGTTCGGGGTGTTTGTCAGTTCATGCAGTTCGGCCTGCATCTCACGGGTCTGAACCGATTCGATCTTGGGCCGATGGGCGATGACCCGGTCTGCGGCTGCCCGGGCCTTTGCCGTTTGCCCGGTCGAGAAGTACAGCTTCGCAAGCAGGTACAGCGGGTAGATGCGGTCCGGAACCATGTCGTGGGCATGCAGGTAGGCTCGTTCCGCCGCTTCGAAGTCCCCCAGCGCTTCGCAGTTTCGGCCCGTTATGTTCCAGAACATCGGGTCGCTGCTGATCTGCATTCCGAGAGCGAGGATTTCGTTGCTCCGCCGGTAATCGCCGGTTTTGTGGAGCGAATAGCCGTAGTCGTAGAGAAACCGGAAATCCCAGCGCATGGCGTTCAAGTAGCGTCCGCCGTCCTCCGCGGCGTAGTCGTACCGTTCGGCGGAGACCCAGATACGCACGTCGTTCCATTGCCGGCTGGCGTTTACCCGCAGCTCGGAACGTCTGTACAATCCGGGCCAGGCCGCGAAGCATCCCGTCAGCAGCAGGGCCACGAGCGTGATGAGACGCCCTTTGCGGATACGGACCGCCGGCCGGGCCTGCGTAGCCGCGAGCAGCAGCACGAAGAGCAGGCGCAGGGGCAGCACGCTCCACGGATAGGAGAAACACGCGAAACCGCGGCCGCCAGCAGGCCGTACCCGAGCGGGTTTCCCCGGCGGATCAGGTTCAGGAGCGCCGTGCCCGTCATCAGGAGCAGCAGGACGAATCCGCCGATTCCGGTCTCGGCCCCGAACTGGAGGTATTCGTTGAAACCCGATTCGGGACATCCCGCGACCTGCGTCTCCTTCTCCGGGCGTTCCTTTGCGGCGAAGTAGGCGGCCTGCTCCTTGCCGAACGCTCCGGCGAAATTTCCGGGTCCGACTCCGCAGAGCGGGTGGCGCAGCATGATGCGGGCGTCGATCTTCCACATCAGCAAACGCCCGTCCGCCGAAGGGCGTTTCAGAAAATAGGCACCCGTGGCGGCTCCGCCCAGCAGGAGCAGTGCGATGGCGGAAAAGAGAACCGTCCGCAGCGGGTTCACCCGGCAGGCCCGGCGCAGGCGGCGGCCGAAACCGAATTCGCGGAGAAGCAGCGCCACACACCCGGCGATGGCGGCGATCAGTCCCGCGCGGCTCATTGTCGACGGCAGCACCACCGCGGCGAGGATCGCCGCGCCCCACCCCAGCAGGTAAGGTGCGACGCCCAGTATCAGCACGGCCGGGCGCTGCCGCCGCAAGACGCTCCACGAACGGAATACGCGCGCCGCGAGGTTTTGCCGGCGGACGATGCAGGCGACGCCGCAGATGCCGGCGACGGCGACGAATCCGGCATAAGGTCCCGGATTGAAGAACGTCCCGGTGACCCGGAACAGGCTGTGGTTCGAACAGGCGAAGCCGTAGATCTGGCGTATGCCGGTCCAGGCCTCGCAGATGCCGAAGCCGCACAGCAGCATCAGCAGCACCGTCATCGTCCGCCGTTCGGCCGTGTAGATGATCCGCAGGGCGGCGTAGAGCATCGCGGCCTGCAACACTTCGTCGTAGCGCACGGCTCCGGCCGGTCCCGCGTGGCAGAACCGGGCGAGGGTGACACCGGCGAAGAGAATCGCGGCGAGCAGGTCCGTGCGGTTTATTTGCAGCGAAGGGCGGAACAGCGGGCAGAAAACGACGGCCAGCACCAGCAGGGCGGCTGTCGCGTACAGGGTCGAGAGCGTGTTGGCCTGCAGTTCCCGGGTCGGCACGTCGAGCGCCGCGGAGAGCATGTACCAGCAAACGGCCCCGAAAACGAGCAGCGAGAGATAGCGGGTCGACGGTTTTACATACTTTGTCATACTGTTTTGCGGGTTTTGCGGCGCATCGGCAGGAAAATAGGCAGATAGACGACCAGCGCCAGGATTGAAAACAGCGTGCCGCTGATGGCGGCCACGGCGAACGCGAACCAAAAAACCTCCTCGGGACCGTCGTAGAGGAAGGGAACCAGTCCCAGAACGGTCGAGACGATGGTCAGGAGAATGGGCACGATTTTGTGGTTGTAGGCTTTCAGGTAGAGCGGGATTCCCCGTTTCCGGGTATTTGCGGCCCAGTTGTCCTCCTCGTTGATCAGGTAGATGCCGGCGTTGACGACGATGCCGCACAGCAGGACGAAGGCCGCGAAGCCGCCCTGGTCGAAGATGAAGTCGGACCATCCGAACGTCAGGAAGACCCCGATGAACGAAATCGGAATCATCAGGACGATGACGACGGGTTTGCGCAGCGACTCGAAGATGACGGCGCACATCGTGTAGATGATGGCGATGACCAGCAGGATCAGCCATACCTGCTGCTGTTTTTCCTTCCGGCCGAAGTTGTGCGAGGGGGAGTCGGCCCGGAATCCGATCGGCAGGATCTCTTCGTTGAGCTGTTTCACCGTGCGCTCGATCAGCCGCTTCCCGAGTTCGTAGGAGCCGATGAAGTCGAACCCGACGAGAATTTCGTAGGACTGTTTGTAACGGCGGATGGAGACGCCCGTGCGCTGTTTTTCAATCGACCCCACGGCCGAGAGCTTCGTGTGCAGCGAGTCGATCCGCACCTGCGCGTTGGCGATGTGCCAGCGGTCGAAACGACCGCGGTCGCCCGATTCGAGCACGACCTGCTGCAACTCGCGGCCGTCGTAGACCGGCGTCAGACGCGATTTGTAGAGCATCGTGCTGAGCAGGCGGTAGTAGTCCGTCACGTCGAGACCCGCCGCGGCGATCCGTTCGTCGTCGTAGCGGATGCTGAATTCGTTATGGGGCAGCGTCCAGGCGTTGCCGTCCATGATCTCGGGTTCCGCGACGCGGCGGTTCCGCGACAGCGAGTCGATCAGGGCGTCGGCATAGGCCGACAACTGGTCGTAATTGTAGCCCCGGAGCCGGATCTGGTTCGGGCGGTAGCTGCTTACGACGTTGTTGTTGAACGAGTTGTCGTCGATGCCCCAGACGCGCCACGTCGCACCGCCGAAATTGATCGCCGCAGCCGTAAGTTCCTGCTTGAGCATCGTGGGGAAGGCCGTGTAGACGAATTCGGGGCGGAACGTGATCTCGATCCGGGCGTTGTCGAAGGAATAGATGCGCGTGCGGAACATCTCCACTTCATCGAAACGGCTGATGTAGTTCTCCATGTGCCGCACGACCTCGTTGAGTTGCTGGACGGTGCACCCTTCGGCCATGCCGGCGTTGACGTAGAGCACCTTCTGCTCGGGTTCGCGGAAGTTGCTGTAACGCCCCCGTCGCGGTGTTGAACAGGTGGAGCGACGACCCGAAAACCTTTGTCGATGGTCGCGCGGTGTTCGGATATGAACCGGCTCTGCATGATGCCGTTGTACCATTCGGAGCGTCGCGGGAGCGATTTCCCGCCTTTCGGTTCGATCTTGTCGGGCAGCAGGAACGTCGGGATGCCGAAGCCCCAGACCAGGGCCACGATGAAAATCCAGCGGTGGCGGCGTCCCCAGGCGATGAAGCGTCCGTAGAGCCGTGAAAAACCGTACGGCGAACCGTCTGCGCCGGACGGAGGAGGCCGTCATGCTGCGCCCCAGCGGAAATTTGTCGAGCAGCGCCGGGACGAACAGCAGCGCCACGAGCAGCGAGACGGCGAGGTTGATGACGATTACCAGCGAAAAGTCGGTCAGGTTGGCCTGCTGTTTCTCGGGAAGCAGCCAGACGATGCCCAGCGCCCCGATCGTGGTGAGCAGCGCCCCGAGGATCGAGACGAAAACCCGGCGGTCGCGGTAATAGCTGTAATGGTCGACCATGATGATCGACGTGTCGATGATGATGCCGAGCGAGACCGTGATGCCCGCCAGCGTGTAGATGTGAATGTCCAGCCGGAGCAGGTTGTAGAAGACCACGGCGACCAGGATGTTCACCACGAGCGTCACCAGGATGATGAACAGGTAGCGCAGGTCGCGGCTGACCAGGAAGACGAACAGCAGCAGGATCGCCACGCACAACAGCGTCCGGACGTATATTTTCTCCAGCTCCCCGGAGACGTAGCGGGAGGCGTCGTAGTTGAGCGTCGCGGAGATTTCGGGCGGAAAACCCGCTTGCAGGCGCTCCATCTCCGCGCGGACCGCCGCGGCGACGCGCAGCATGTTCGTATGGCCTTCGCAGGAGACCGAGAGGTTGATGGTGTTCAGCCCGTTGATCCGGAAATAGCTTGTCGGCAGAGCCTCGCTCCAGCGCACCGATGCGAAATCGCGCAGGTAATAGATCCGGCCGTTCCGGTGCGCCACGGGGATCTCCCCGAAGTCGGGCGACACCCGGTTGCGCAGTTTCAGCACGATGCTGCGCCCGGAGCCGTCGGCCTGCGGGAGCGTCGTGAGTCCGATCACTTCGCTGCGGAAGTAATCCCGGAAGGCGGCGGCGAGGTCCGAAGCCGCGATTCCGACCGGCTCCATGGCCTTGGGGTCGAACGTGATCACCCATTCGAAAGGCGTGACGCCCGAAAGGGAGACCTTGCCGACCCCTTTGATCCGCGAAAGCGGCGCCGAAACGTAGTTCGAGACATACTCCTCGATGCGTTCGGACGGAAGGTCGGCCTTGATGGTGTAGACCAGCGTCTCGGATTCCCGGCTGCCCGATGTGGCGAGCGAGATGTTGGGATAGCTGACCTCCTCGGGCAGTTTTGCGTAGAGGTTGCGGATCGCCGAGGCCACCTCGAAGCGCGCCGCCGCCATGTCCGTGCCCTTGCGGAACCACACCGTGACGCTGCCCCGCCCCTTCGACGAACGCGACGAGACGCTTTCGCAGCCCGCGACGGTCGAAAGCGTGCCTTCGATGCGCGACGTGGCGCCCTGCTCGACCAGGCGTGCCGATGCGTCGGGCCAGGAGAAGGAGACGTCGATCTTCCGCTCGGGGACCGTCGGCGTGTACTGGATGTTGAGCATCGGAAGCATCGCCACGCCGATAACCGTCAGCGCCGCCATGATCAGCAGCACCGAAAAGGCGGGAATACCGCGCCGCGGGGGTGGTTATGTTCCGCGGATCGTTCATCGGCGGGGTCTGTAAATTTCGTAGTAGGCCAGCGGAATGAAGAAGACGCTGACCAGCGTACCGACGATCATGCCGCTGATGATGGTCAGCGACATCGGGAATTGCAGGTCGGAACCCATGTCGCCCCGCATCAGGAAGGGTGCTACGGCGAGAATCGTCGTGAGCGAGGTCATCACGATGGCTTTCAGGCGTCGTCGTCCCGCCTCCATGATGGCGTGCCGGAGGGCCATGCCCTGCCGTCGCAGCGAGTTGATCGTGTCGATCTTGAGAATCGAGTCGTTGATCACGATGCCGCACACCACGATAAGTCCGATCATCGACATCAGGTTGAGCGTCTGTCCGAACAGCCGGAGCACGACCAGTGCCCCGAACAGGTCTATGACGATCTCCGAGAGGATGATCCACGGCTGGAGCAGCGACTCGAACTGCGCGGCCAGGATGAAGAAGCAGCAGCAGGGCCACGGCCAGTACGCCGACGAGCTGCCCGACCATGCCGCGGTTCGAGAAATAGCTGCCGCTGAAACTCACCTCGAAGCGGTCGTCGGCGGACACGCAGCTGCGGATCGCCGAGATGACCTCCGGAACCTCCCCGGAGCGGGGCGCCAGGTCGAGCGGATAGTAGTTGCCCTCGGCGCCGGCGACGACGTTTTTCAGGTCGCGGCTCATGGTCTGGCGCATCAGGACGCTCACCGGAATTTCGGCCTTCGAGGTGCGGATGAAGGTGCTGCCGAGCAGGTCGTCGAGACTGCGCAGGTTGTTGCCGATCACGACCGGAAGCGACTCGTCGCCGGTGGTGACCGTGAAGAGCGTGTTTTCGTTCAGCGCATTGCGCAGCGTGGCGATCAGGTCGCCGAACGAGACGCCGTAGAGCGCCATCTGTTCGGGCTGTGCGATGTAGAGGATGTCCTCCTGCATCGAAACGGGCGGTATCTCCAGGTCGGGAAGCGCCTCCCGGATGCGGTCGATCAGCCGTTGCAGTTCGTCCGGGTCGGCGCTGCGTCCCGACGTCGAGCGCAGCCGGGCCGTCAGCGCGGCTTCCCGGTCGGCGAAGATCATGTCGAAGACATTGCCCGAAACCCCGAACGAGCAGCGGGCATCGGGCGCATGGGCCGCCAGATAGTTGCGTACGGACTGCTGCACGGGTTTAACGTCGGAGGCGTCGCGGCATTTCAGGTAGACGGTGGCTTCCGCCACCCCGTTCTCCTCGGTATGCGAGAGGATGAACTGCTGGACGCCCGCCATGACCGTGGACTGCGAAATCCGCTCCCCGAGCGACGCGACGAGCGCCTGCGTGCGGCGGCCGTTCTCCCCGGCGGAGATGCGGTCGTTCCAGTCGATGTGCACCAGCATGTCGCTGTAAGTCATGGCCGGGAGGCGCTGCTTGTCGATGTCGAGGAACAGCACGGCCAGCCCCAGCGCCGAAACGGCGTAGATGCCCCACATCAGCCACCGGCGGCGGAAAAACCATTTCAGAACGGCGTCGTAGCGGTCGGTGATGCGGCCGAACGAAAAACGTTCGAGCCACGGCGTGGGACGGAAGGCCTCCTGGCGGCCGTACCACCAGCGGTAGTAGACCGGCAGCAGCGTAATGGCGACGCCGTAGGCCACGAAGAGTGTGATCGTGACGGCCATCGCCTGATCGTAGAACAGCGCCCCGGCCATGCCGTTGATGAAGATCAGCGGCACGAAAACCGCACAGGTCGTGAGCACCGACGAAAGCATCGGGGCGATCACCTCCTGCGTGCCCCGGACGACGGCCTCGGTCAGCGGCTCGCCGCGCGACCAGCGCGCCGTGATGTTGTCCACGACGATGATCGAATTGTCGACCATCATGCCGATGCCCAGCACCAGTCCCGACAGCGAGATGATGTTGATCGAAATGTGCATCAGGAAGAAGATCAGCACCGAGATGATCAGCGTTACCGGAATGGTCAGGATCACGAGCATCGGCGACTTCAGGTCGCGCATGAAGAAGAAAATGATGACGCAGGCCAGCAAGGCTCCCGTGATGATGTTGTTCACCAGGTTGCTGATCGAATAGTCGAGCAGTTCGGTCTGGTCGCGCGTGACCGTGAACTCCACGTCCGGATAGTCCCGGCGGAACTGGCGCAGCTGTTTGTCAAGCTCCTCTTTGAGTTTCGACATCCGGGCGTCGGCCTGTTTCACGACGGCCAGCGACACGGCGTCGCGGCCGTCCGAGAGGACCATCCCCTGCCGTTTGCGGGGGTGTTCGACGACCCGGGCGAACTCCTTCAGACGGAACAGCCGTCCGTTGATTTTCAGGAAGATGTTCTCGATGTCGCTCCGGCCGCTCACCACCGAGCGGAATTTGACGCTGTACTGGTATTCCCCGTCCCGAATGGTCAGGCTGCCCAGCGTCACGTCGGCCTTTTTGAGGGCGCTCTCGACGGTGCTCATCGTAATCCCCGCCTGCCGCAGTTTCGCTTCGTCGGGGATGACCAGCAGCTCGGGGGCCACCGTGCCGCTCAGGTCCGCCATCGCCACTTCGGGCAGCTGCTCGATGCGCTTGGTGATCACCTGTGAGGCGAAGCGGCTCAAGGCCGAAAAGTCGTCCGACACCGGGTGCAGTTCGTCCCGGGGACCGGCGGGCCGTTCGCCGCGCACGGTCAGGTTGATGTAGAAAGCCGGGATGTCCGTGGCGCTGGCCTTGATCACCTTCGGACGTTCCAGGTCGCGCGGCAGGGAGGAGACCGAGCGGTCGATCTTTTCGTTGACCTCGATGAACAGGTAGTCGATGTCCGAACCCTGCTCGAAGGTCAGGCGGATGATGCCGCTGCCTTCCCGGGCTTCGCTGCGGAGGTCCGTGAGCTGCGACAGCTGGATCAGCTGCTGGCGCAGCGGCGTGACGACCGTTTCGTCCAGCTGCCGCGCCGAGAGTCCCTGCGCCGGAATCTGGATGGTGATATATGGCGCGTCGACGTCCGGAACGAGCGAAACCGGCAGCAGACGGCTGCTGACGATGCCCAGGATGATCAGGACCACGGCGATCATCGTCACGGCAATGGGCCGGTCGAGTAATTTGCGTAGCATGGGCCGTTCGCGTTTAGCGGTTTTCGCCGAGCGTGACTTCCGAGCCGTCGGCCAGGTTCAGGTTCCCCGAGACGATCACCAGGTCGCCCGGGTTGAGTTCGGCGCCCCGGTCGGTATTCGCCTCGACGACGTATTCCCGGCTGTTGGCCAGCGAGGTGTGGACGTAGGTCCACTGCGCCCTGCCGTCTTTGTAGCGGAACAGTACCTCCAAGTTGTCGCGGATGACCACGGCGTTCTTCGGTACGACCAGCCGGCCGGGGACACGCTGCCGCACGGCCACACGCACGTTCATGCCGTCGGCCAGCGTGCCGTCGTTGACGACTTCGGCGTCGACCTGCACCTGCCCGTGCTCGTCGATCGAGGGGTTGACGGCCGTGATACGGCCCTTCACCTCTTTCCGCAGGTCGGCGAACGGACTCACGGCAACCTCCATACCCGGGCGCAGAAGGCCGTATTCGGATTCGAGGGCCGTGAACCGGACGTTGAAACGGCTGTCGTCGAGCAGGGTGCAGAACTCCCCTTTCGATTTCTCGTAGACCTGCTGTTCCACGTCGGCGACCTTTCCCGCGAAAGGCGCGCGCAGCGAGCACTGCTCCAGACTCCGGAGCGCACTGCACAGCGACGCTACGGCGTCGGCGTAACCCGAACGGATACGCGCCAGTTGTACGACTTCAGGCGGAGGGGCGACCGTGTCGCCGAGCGGGTAGCCCTGCCCCACCAGTACGTCGAAGAAGCTCAACCGCGCCTTGTCGAGGGCCAGCTGCGCCCTGTGCACCTGCAGAGCGTATTCCGCCGTGTCGAGACGGGCGATCAGGCCGCCCTGCCCCACCCGGGCACCGTTTTTCGCGCCGATGGCGGCGATGATTCCCGCGACCGGGAACGACAGCGTGCTGCGCCTGGAGGCGATCAGACGGCCGTTGCTGATCAGTTCGCGCTGGAAATCGCGACGCCGGAGGGTGTCGACCGTCACCTGATTGTATTCGATGCGGTGCTGCATCCGGTCGGACGAAGCGTCCGTTTTGTCCTTTTTTTCGCTTTGCCGCAGCCCCCGAGAAGCGCGGCGCAGAGCATCCACAGCGTGTATTGTTTCATGGAGAGGTTATTCTTTGATGAGTTTGTCGAATTCTGCGTTGATGTCGGTGTGCGACAGGAAGTCGTAGAGTGTCTTGCGCCGCAGCGAATAGTAGTAGTTCCAGAAATCGGCCAGCGCCGAAACGTAGGTCTGGTTCGCCTGGTCCTTCTCGGTTTGCGCCGTGTTCATCTCCGTGACCGAAACCGTTCCGCGCCGGAAATTCTCCATCGCGATCGCATAGCGGCGTTCGGCGACCTCCCTGGCCCGGGCTGCCACGGCGCACTGGTTGCGCTGGTTGTGGAACTGCTCGATCAGCGTATAGACCGCATGCCGGAAGTCGATCTCGTCCTGCTCGATCTGGTTGCGGACCATCTCCGCCTTGGCTTTGGCCATGCGGACGCGACCCCGGCCCATGCCCCAGTCGAAAATCGGGATCGAGAATTGCAGGCCTACGACCTCCTGGTCCAGCAGGTTCGAATAGGCCGACCGGAACGTCTCCCCGGTCTGCGACAATCCGAAACGGGCGTTTATCGTAGCCGACGCGCCCCGCTCGGCTTTGGCCTGGGCGATGCCGGCATCGGCGTTGAGCGTGCGGATCTGGTTGTCGACGTTGAACGACGAATTTTCCAGCGCCTTGTCCAGGACGAGGACATAATCGACGTCGATGGCCGGAATCCGGTCGTCGAGCACGGGGTCGATGTCGACGTTTTCGTTGTAACGGAGGTAGGAATTGAGTTTCATCTGCTGCTCGCGGACGGCGAGGCCCGTGTCGTTGATCGACAGGCTGTCGTTGAGCATGCGCAGCTGGAGTTGCAGCAGTTCGTCCTGCGTGATGCTGCCCAGCCGGAGCCGCTGCTCCGCAATGGCGTGCAGCGCCGTGGTGTTGGCGTAGTTCTTGACGGCGATGGAGTGTCTGGTCTTGCTCAACAGCAGTTTGAAGTAATAGCTGACGGCCTGCGTCGTGACCGCCTCCATCGACTCGATGTAGGTGCGCTTGGCGAGTTCGTACTCCTTCGGGGCGATTTTCTTGTTCCAGCGCAGTTTGTTGTAGGCGAACAGCGGTTGGGTGTACGAGAGCGTAACGGGCTGCGAATAGTAGGATTTCGAATCCTTCGGGGCGAACTGGTCCAGTCGGTTGAGCGACGAATAGAGCCGCAGGGTTCCGCCCGTCAGCGCAATGTCCTGCTTGATCGACAAGCCCAGCGTATTTTGCAGGTTGTAGTTGTCCAGATAGCGCATTTCCCCCGTGTCGTAGTCCTGCAGCAGGCGCAGCGAACGGTCGAAACTCAACACCTCGCCCGTCAGGTTGAGCGACGGCAGCCGGCTGGCCTGGAACGACCGGAACGACCAGTAGGCCGAAAGGAACGTATATTTGGCCACCATCGCCGCGATGGACTGGTTCTGGGCCGCATAGATGGCGTCGTCGAGCGTCAGCCGGACGTGGATCGTCTCCGGGGAGGAAAGGCGTACTGCCGAAGAAGGCGGTTGTTGAGCCGCAACTGACAAACTAGTCCCTATCCCAATCGTCAAGACAGCTGCTCTTCGCAAAAGACCTGTTTTCATAAGCATCCAATTAATACCATACAATTATTCCATTCTGATAAAGAAAAGGTCGGCTTTGTTTCCCCGTTGTATCACAAGCCAAATATAGCAAGGCATTTTCCGGAATATTTTGAAAGTCTATCCAGGTGTGAAGGCCTGCACATTGGCGTTCGATAACCATCCAATTCCGGTTGTTCCAATAATATAGTGTATAATCGTATCCCGGATAAATGTCATTGCCATCGCCTCGGCGGATCCAGATAATTTTCGACACATTAACCGGGCGATGGAAATCGAACCAGATAGAATTATTGGGGTCTTGTAACGAAGCATAAGTCAAGGCATCGTCATCATCGATCTGGTCGACAACAGAACAGGATTTTTCATCTACTACCGTTGTAAACAGTTCTGCATCGAGCTTTTGGTCTCCATCATAAAAATGCAATTCTGCCATATCCAGTAATCCTCCATTCGTAGAACGAATCCGCCAATAGCGGAAAGCATCAGTACACCTTATCATTTCTGTTCCAGCAAAAACGAGTGTGTCCTTTGGCAATTCCAGAATCGTCCTGACATTCCGAAATTCAGGATCAGTGGCAGCTTCTATAACTCCCCGGAAAGATTCGGCTTAATATCAGTAAAATATTCATATATGGGATATTTACGATTCATCCGAATTACCCGTCGATGAAGTGTATCGGGATGCATATACTTCATCTCACCATTATTTTGCAGGAAAAATGGCTCTCCGACAGGATACATAGATCGCCGTTCATCATACGCAATCGGCATATATAACACATCCCGGCCTACCCGTTCAAAGCATACCGTATTACCTTTACGCGCTCCCCAGCATACAGGAATCCAATTCTGATCGTCAAATACGGCAAGATATACCGTCCCGTCCGGATCAAGGTCGTCATACAGCCGGCAAGACACATCGTCAGTCTTCAGATAGGTTTCGGTCACATCACGTGTAAAAAGACACGGCAATGCGTCTGGCATCCATCGATCCTTTTTTAGAATACGAACTACCTCTGGATTCGGAGAATAGGTTACCCGGAAAACTTTGCTAATGGCCCGATCAATACAATGCGGAATACCGGGGTTCGATCCGTAAGCAGAAAACACCTCGTGCTGATGCCGATGGTTAACAACAGTCATCCAATAATGATTTTTAGACCGTGCAGCCCAATTGGGTGTAAAGTCAATACAAACAGGAATACCTTTACTACGCATAACCTGAACTGCGGCAATACAAGTTTCAGGACAAAGTCCCGTAGGCAGGTTTGTTACCGTAGAAGCTCGAAAAATCGGGCACGGATTTGGTCGGGCATAAAAATAAGGCTTACTGGCTTGCAATGCCGTGTTGACATCAGACGCTGCTATACGGGGGTTATCCTGCCACAGCACACACTCATGTGTCCCCAACTTTCCGTCATAACGATCTGCCCAATCCGAACGCCAATCAGTCAAAGGCTGCATGTCATAACATTTATACGGCAGAAGATATTCACAAAACTCCTCGAAATCAAGCAATCCGGCCCAAGGTTTATTCCTCCATAAATCAAATGCCTGCTCAATATTACGGATCAAATAATCAGAGGAAACAGTTTGTATATCGAAATGAGTGCTGATTTGCGATTTGACCCGTAAATATTCGTCAGCAATAGCTGCTGTTAACGAATCAGGATCTCCATAGCAGGGAATCATCGAATCGATACGGTCATATAGTCTTTCAATTTCATCCCCATAAGATCTGTGCAGCGGCATATACCGGATCAGGTATTTCGCCGCCCGTAGTTTCAGGGAATCCGCATCAGAGCGGTAATGGTCCAGCACAGCCTCCAACTCCGGCCGGTTGCTCCCGGCAGCCCGGAGTGCCTGCTTCAGCTCCCGTTGCTCAGTATTGCAGGCGGCAACAAGAAGGATTGAACAGAAACAAGGCAAAAGGCGGCGCATCGTCCGGAATGGGTTAAGGGTTAGGACTCTCGGGTTTCAGGTTATTTGTAACAACACCCTGGATGGCAAAGGTTACAGGGCTGGGATTGGCGCTGTGCCGTACGGCGATCTTCTTGAAGAAAGTTCCCGGCTGTTCGGCGGTAAAATGGATTTTGAATAGGGTCTGCCCGCCCGGCGGAACGGGCTTTTTGTCCCATGTGACTTTGGTGCAGTGGCACGACGTGTAGGCGTCGAGCAGTACGAGCGGCTTTTCCGACCGGTTCACGGCCTCCAGCGTCAGCTCCCGGCTTTCACCGAGTGGGATTTCTCCGAGGTCGAGGACCGTTCGCGCGAATTTCAACACCTCGTCCGTCTCGACCGTGTTGTTCTCCATATCTACGGTCTGCTCCAACGCTGCCATATTGGCCGATGCCAGCGCATCGGATGGTTTTGGAGCGGTCCCACAGGAAACGATAAAAAGCAAAGTTGCAAATGCGTAGAGAACTTTCATTATGCAATCATTTTTCGGGGACATAGACTCCGTCGTGAGCCAGCATGTTATCTAAAGTCGATTTAAACAGGGTCCACATCGCGTCGCTAGCCAAAGGGTTCCCGACCAAAACGACACGATTATCCTTGTCCAATAACAAAGTATGAAACATTCTATTTTTTAAGACTTGTTTATTCTGCTCAAAATAGAGATTATCTTTATCCAGATAAATATTATACTTTTTTTTCTTGAATCCTAAATATTCTTTTTATTTTCAGAATATTGCTCCGGCGACGGTGCAAAAACAATATACAATCCAAAATCAATATTTTCCTGGGTGAGTCCCTGGATATTCAACCAATCATTCAAGGACGTTGCTTTTACAGAGGGCACACTCCTTTGGATCATAATATTGAATTAGTTTTATTAGCTTTAGTTCATTTAAATCAACCGATATTGAATCCTTGCCGCATACATATTCCAAATTGTGCGGAAGATTAATTTCAGCCCCAAGAACATACTGCATCTGCCTTTTTAATTGAACATTAGAACAACTGCCCAATAAAAGAGTGAAGATAAAGATATAGACACATCTCCTCATAATTCAAATCATAACAAATTAATCAAAGATTAATATCATAACGAATGATTTTACCTCGGCGATCAAAAGCATATATCATGTTATTATCAAGACATATTTGATCGAACAACTGATCCAAAAAGCAAGTTTACGGATTATATGACCATCCCAATCAAAAACATGAATTACACTCACCGAATTTTCATTTCTAGGCTGTAACAAATCTTGAACATTATACAAACCATAGATATACTGATTATCGCAACAGACGGACGCATAATACCAAATTCGGTTCAAAATAGAAATCGAGGGCGCACTCTTCAGCCGATAACACTTTAATCTACCAGATTCCAAATCTAAAATATTCACTTGCGGATAGTAGGACATTCCCATTGCCACCTTGCTTGCTTTTTATCAGGTTTCAGGCAACATTCCATGGATACAAAGTTTGGCAATATCCATTTTCTATTACTCGGAACTGTAATAATGGAGTCAGTATATATTTGGTAGTTCCTTATTAATTTATTGTCCGAAGACGAAGTTATGGCATACTTAGGAGTTACAACCTGGTTTATATCCTCAAAAGGGATCGACGATGTACAGGTAAAGTATTGCGAATCATTGAGCCGAAAACACCAATTATAAGGACTGGCATATCGGGATAACCGGTTAAAGGGACGAATCGTATCATAGATTGTTTTTTCCGTCTTTAATGACTTCGTTATATTCCAAACAAATATTCGATCCCTATGAATATCTATAATTTCGGCTCTCAAACCATCTTGTCCATTCTGCATTTCAAAAATAGGATCCATTCCGGTAGTTTCTTGCGGACCGTTCCCTTTCGGACAATATGTACCAAGTTCTTGACCACTATTAATATTAATAATAGAGAAAAACCCTTAGGATCTTCATCCAGGAATAAAAAAAAAGAAAGAGAGTCGCAAACTTGAATTTTTATAGCATCGTAACTATCCGATCCAGGTACAACCCAACCAGAAACGGTCTCTTCTTGAATAGCATCATTTACAAGTGTAAAATCGCTCTGTAAATAATAATACTCATTCGAAGAACAAGCAAAAAATCCACATGTTGCTAATATAAAAATTGAAACGTACCAATATTTCATACCATTGTTTTTTTTATATATGGGACCAAATAAATATTTGATCCCATATTATAATCATTTTTAGTTCGTACACATTGAAGAAGAAGAAGCAGAAAAAATAGGATGTCCTGTCCGGACATGGATATATCGTCGAAGTTGAAGTACGGTCGTCACATTCCGCATAACCCCCCACATCTCCATAAAATGATTTAAAATAACACGTACTTACGTTTGTCCCTTCATTTTGTGCCAAAGCCTCTACATTGGCACTCAGAAGATCAGGCACATTCGTTTTTGTTGTAAGCCGAAAATCCGGTTACAGCGGCGGCAGCCAGCAGCATGGCGGCTCCCGCGAGAAGAAGTTTTTTCTTCATAATTGTAAAAATTAGGTTAATAATTTGATAAGGCCATAAAATCATGGCTTCTCTATCCCGAACCGTCTTCACCGGTCCAAATTCAACCTGTAAATTAAAGAACGAGTCGGGGTGTGCGCCAGCCCGTACAACAGACCTTGGCTGTTGTCGTACTGGATCGCACCAAGGGCTTGCGAAACATGGAAAGCTTCGATTAAGTTGCCCGACCAATCGAAAGTGACCAGATGGTCACAGCTTTCCAGCCCTAACCCCGCCTCGTTATATGTTTTTCCCGAATATATCGTATATATGTATTCATCGCTGCACGTCACGTCGAAAAAGCCGTTGACATTCGATTTCCGGATCGCCGCGACCGCCATTTTCCCCGATCTCGTGCCGACAATGTCCGGGTAATGGTATGCGATCCGGGCTATGCTTCTGATCGAATCTCCTGCTATCGCGTTGATCTCGATAATGCCGCAGTTGCTGTTCACGCAGACAAAGCGGGAGCAGTCCGGTTTCATGGCGAGCTTGCTGTTGATATAGGCTGTCGGCAGCAACTCGTCGCCGATTTTGCGTTCCCCCTGGGGATATTCCCCGAAATAGCCGACCTGTCCGGATTCCAGGTTTATAAGCCGGTAACGCCCCTCGGGATAAAGTCCCGTGGAGATGACCCGATTCCCGTCGGTAATGAACGAGACCAAACCTCCGGAAGGAAGTTGCCGGAACGTAGCATCGTTCCGGACGACCGAGGCCATCGCATTCGTGTTACAGTCTGCGATTACGATATGTCCGTTTGCATCCAAAGACGTTGTGGTGATCATCTCTCCGGGACCCCGGCCCCGCTTTATAACACTCTTGCAGGAATTATCGCCTAATCTATATTGAGCAAGGACATCTTCACTGCCGGGCCGCTGAAAAAGAAACCATAAGACACTGTCCGTCACGGCAAAATCGTTCACGCCAAATGCGTCTATCGAATCCAGACACAAGAACTCCTCCATAACGGCTTCCGAGGATTTATCCAAGTCAGCCAGCGGATTTTCCCCGTCCGGAATTGCCCTTGCAGGCGACAAAAAGCAAAAGTGGTATAAATAGGGAAGGCTTCATATCGTTTTATTCAACGAATTTCATTCCTCGTATTATTCCTCCTGTATTTGTTGTGCAAAAGCCATTTGCATAAACACAATTAGGATGTGCAGATTCGTCTTGGCTTAAAAGCTTCTACATTTAAGAGGAACAATTCTGTGGTAGAACTTTTTCGGGTTACAATCAAATAGCTCGATATGGATAATCCCGCCAACAGGCCACAAAGCAAAATTTTATATCTTTTCATCGTATTACTTATTTTTGATTTGTCGGAATCAAAGTTACCTGCTCCGTGCGAGAGTTATGTTATTTATAGGTTATAAATATTTTTTTCAGTCGTTTTTTACTACTTTTGGAAAGCGTTTTTCCCATGCAGCATGAATAAACGAGTAAAAATAGCCATTGTGATAGCTCTAATGGGCGTATTTGCCATATTAGTATTGCAAACGTTGTGGATGGTTACCTCGTATAATCAGGAAAAAAAAGCAGAATAATTCAGAAAGCAACAAATCAGACCAAAATTGCAATTGATGAGTATCTTATGCAAAAATTCGACGGTTTGGTATAGATCTATCAAAAAAGAAATATGGCCCGGATATTATTCCTTATATGGGAGGTGGTGGATATAATGACAGTTTGATTGTTATAAAAGTTTATAATCCTGAAACTGGACTTTGTGATAGATATGAAAAAAACAAATGTAATATAAGTTCGGAGTTGGTTCAATTTGGAGCCGGTGTATCTATGCTTTATCATGCATGCGGACTGGATCTTGACCAGTTCAATTTGCAGTTGGATAGCGTGTTTCAAGTAAACGGTATTTATATTCCCTATATAATCGAAAAGGTGAAATACCCCAGACGGGGCGGGTCGAGAAAAGCACGAACAGCGAGTTGGCTGACGGCATTTATACGGTTGTCTGTGATACCCTGCAACTGGGCATAACCGGAACAGACGGCATTGTCGTGAAATTCGACGGCTCCTATTCGGGGATGTTCGCACAGATCCGCTATATTCTCCTGTCGTCGTTTGCCATCACGTTGCTGGTGGCGGTGATTCTGTTCGGCATCATCCAGATTGTCATTCACCAGCAAAAAAACTGTCGGATTTCCGCGAGAATTTTGTCCGGCACATGATTCACGAAATAAGAAATCCGGTCGGATACCTGAAACGGGTTTTGGAACTATCCGCACGAACGGACGATGACAGAAACCTGCAAACGGCATCGAGGAAAATCGGCCAGATCAATCTGCTGATCGAGAAACTCCTTTCAACGACTTCGAACAAACTGGAAATTCAGAAACAGAAGATCGACATCCGGGAAATTCTGGGAAATATCCGTGAATCCTACCCGGATGCCGCTATAACCCTGAAATCGCTCCGGACGTCCCGACGTTTAAGGCCGACCCTGTCCATTACGGCAATGCGCTGCTGAATCTGGCGGACAATGCCATCAAGTACTCTCCCGCCGAAAAGCGGATCGCCATCCGCTGCTACCTGGAAAAAGAATCACGTATGCGTCTCGGTCAAGGACTGGGGAATAGGAATCCCGCTGGAGTTTCAGATATTGGTTTACGACCGCTATTTCCGGGTTCCGCATAAAAAATCGGTCAACGTCTCCGGATTCGGTCTGGGATTGAGCTATGTAAAGATGGTCGCCCGGGCGCATGGCGGAACGGTTTCTTTCACGAGCATTTATAAACAAGGCAGCGAATTTACGATAGGAATTCCTTATGACAACGAATGACTGTATCATTTTATATGTTGAAGACGACGAAGATATCGCCGAACTCAACATCCGATGGTTCGATGAGCAGGGGTATGAAATGGTATATGCCCGAACCGGGGCCGAGGCGATCGGAGCATTCGGGAAAGTGGCTCCGGACATCGTCCTGCTGGATATCATGCTTCCCGACACGACGGGCTTCGAGGTCTGCAAACGCATGCAGGAGATCGATGAAGATGTACCGGTTATTTTCCTGACATCGCTGTCCGACAGCCGGAACGCAATCAAGGGGCTTCAATCGGGGGCCTACGATTACATCCGCAAAGACACCGACCTGCCGGAAATAGAAATGCGCCTCAAAGCGATCCTGGCCCGCACCGGATACAACAACGTCGTGCGCATCACGGACGCTTGTTATGTCGATAGCCGGAAAATGACGATCGTCGTGCAGGATAAAGCGTACAAAGTCGGAGGCCGGCATATCCAACTGCTCAAATTGCTCCTGCAACGGAAAAACCACATCTGTGAACGGGATTTCCTGACCACGAAAATATGGGGCGACAACCTGATCAACGCCGACATCTACCTCAACCAGTCGATCTGCACCTTGCGGCGCATATTGTCCGCCGAACAAACGTCTGAAACTGAAAACCTTCCGGAATACAGGCGTCATTCTGGAAATCGACAGATAAGCCGTTGGCGCCTCCCGGCGCCCGGCAATCAGGCGCCCCATGCAGAATCGCATGCAGCATCCCTCAGATCGCTTTGCCGTATTGATGATTGCGGTTTTGTTCTGAATACCCTTAAATGCATTGCAATTCTGCCGTCTGTAAAAATGAAAAATCAGCAATCTCATTTTTGTAAGTTGCTGATTTTCGGAGCGGAAAACGAGACTCGATCATGTATTTCCTATCCGTTATGTATCAATATGTTACAGCGAATTTTCAGTTTTGGGGTCACTAATTCGTAGCGTCCGCTTTACGCCGCAATGTATCTCGATGCTACATTACAAAGATACGATAAATAATCGTAATATCCAACGCGCCAATTGACAAAATTTCAGTCTAATTTGTACGTCTCTTTATAGAATATTGTATCTTTGTGATGTCCATTGGTATACAAATGTAGCGAAACCTATATGGTAAGGCCCTTTAATTCAGATCTGGTATTAGAAGAACGAATTAGCGATTCGACTCTTAAAGCATATCATGTCGGTTTCGATCAAAACAAATTCAGACTTTTGCCATTAGTTGAAACCATCCGACGTGTAATACCGGAATACGCATTGGGTTATCATGTGGGTTATAATATTCCGCAAACTGAAATTGTGGACAGGCTTCAAGAAGCAGCTAAAACGGTTTACACAACTGACAAATACAAGAAACGGGGAGAGTTTGGTGAGTTAATATTACATTTGTTATTACGTGATTTCTGTAATACAATCCCTCTTATTTCAACAATCTATTTTAGAGATTCCCCAATGTCCCTGCACATGGCTTTGATGGCGTGCATATAACAGTTAATGGCGATGAACGAAAATTATGGCTGGGAGAATCGAAATTATATCAATCGGGCAAAGATGGCATCGCAGATCTCGCCAATGATGTTACCAAGCATTTCAATGCCGATTATCTTCGCCAACAATTCAATTTAATTCCTCGAAAAATACCAACCGAAACTCCCCAAATAGAATATTGGAAAACATTGATGCACCAACATCAAAAATTGGATGTAATTTTTTCAAGTATCGTAATACCAATGGTATGCACATACAATAGCAGTCTATTCGTGAATCATTGTAATGAAACACAACAATATATCGAAGATTTTAAAAACGAATGCGAAGCTTTGCACGATGAATTCAATCGGAAAAAGCCAGCTTCTAACTTGGAAATAATTTTATTATTGCTTCCAATCCCCGATAAAGACGAATTGAACAAAGAGCTTGATAAGAGGTTAAAAAGCAATGCAGGTAATATGAACTTTCTGGATGTCAAAAATGCCATTTCGTTTTTGAGCAATACATCAGAAATCACTTATGATGACAGTTTTGAGTTATCAAGGTTTTGTTCGATATTGCTATCAAATAAAGAGAGCGAAAATCAAGGTCGGGATATTGTTATTCGCGTTCTGGACGCCTGGGATAAAATACCGGAAAATACAAAACCAATATGGAATCAGTTGACAGAAGCTGCCGGATTATATCCGTATGTCAACCCGTTGTATCTTTCGGAAAGTACAGCATTGAGATATGAGTATCATAAATCTCCTTTCTTGAAAGACGTCTATTTACATGCAGAGCAACAAGAGTTATCTATCGAATTACAGAACAAACGTTCTGTTGTCGTAAGCGCTCCGACGAGTTTTGGAAAGAGTCTCCTTATAGAAGAGATCATTGCAAGCAAGATTTATCGGCAAATAGTAATTATTCAGCCTACGCTTGCTTTGCTTGATGAAACGCGTAAAAAAACTTTTGAAATACCGGAATGCGTATAAAATCGTGGTCTCGACAAACCAAATTCCGGATGAAACAAAAGGCAATATTTTTTTATTCACAGGAGAGCGGGTTGTCGAATATGTAAATTTCCCACAAATCGAGTTTTTTTGTTATAGACGAATTCTATAAATTAAGTCTTGATAGGGATGATGATCGTGCGATTTCACTGAATCAAGCATTTCATAAACTTTTAAGATTCACCGACAAATTTTTACTTGTTGGGCCCCATGATCAAAAAAAATATCCCAACTTCTTTTTAAAGAAAAATTCGATTTGATGTGGTTCCCGACAGAGTTTACAACGGTTGCTGTTGACGAAAAAAGTTTGGAAATACAAGACAAGATAAAGGCTTCAGAGAAAAGAGCACTAAAAGAACAGAAGCTTTTTGATTTATTATCCCAAACAAATGAACAGACTTTGATATATTGTTCCTCTCCTAATAAAGCCACGACTTTATGTCTTGAATTTGTTGATTTTTTAAAAGCGAATGAAATTAAATCAAATTTAAGAAACATATCAGACAACCAAGAAATGACGGAGTGGATATCCGAAAATATAAATCCTCGGTGGTCGTTAATTTCAGCATTGAATTATGGCGTAGCATTTCACCATGGAGCTTTGCCGAGGCATCTTGGGAGTTCGATTGTAGATGCATTTAACCATAATTCTATTCGATGGCTTTTTTGCACATCAACACTCATCGAGGGTGTGAATACTTCTGCAAAAAATGTCATTCTCTATGATAGGGATAAAGGAAAAAAGCGTATTGATTTTTTTCGACTATAAAAATATAGCAGGTCGGTCGGGACGGATGAAACAACATTTCATTGGGAATGTTTATCGTTTTGAAAAGCAACCGGACCAAATGGACTTATTTGTTGATATTCCACTTTTCAATCAAGATAATGCGCCTCTTGAGATATTAGTTGCATTGGAGGAAAATGAATTGGAGAATAACTCGAAAGAACGATTGAAAAATTTTAAAGACTTACCAGTCGAACTTCAAGAAGTAGTCAAGAAAAATTCCGGGATTAACATAGAAGGACAATTAAAAATTGTCGAAGAAGTTGAAAGTAATTTAGAGGCTTGTCAGCAACTATTGAATTGGAAATCATATCCAGATTATCCACAACTTAAATATGTAATTGAATTGTGTTGGAAATATTTGCTGAAATCAGGAGAAAATAAGGCCGACGTTAAAAGTGCTGCTCAATTGAGTGTTCTAACTAAACAATATGCCGATTTGCAATCTATTCCTGCCATGATACGCGACATGGCGAATGATGCTTTTTGGATAGAAAAAATAGCTGATGAACAAGAACGGATTGATAATCGCTCCTTTTTTGTTCTGAATGTAGCTCGACATTGGTTCGATTATAAACTGCCGAAATGGTTATCCGTTATTTCGGAGTTACAAGAATATGTTTTAAGAAAACATAACCTGCCTTTCGGAAACTATTCTTTTTTTGCAACCAGCCTTGAGCACAAATTTCTCCCCTCGAACCTGGCTGCCCTATTGGAGTATGATATTCCATACTCGGCTATCAACAAATTGAAACACACTTTACCACAAGATCAAAGTCCAGAAATGCTTATTGTTCATATTAACAAAATGCCCAAGGATAATTTATTAAGTTTGGGGCTATTGCCTTATGAAATCAAAAAGCTAAGAAAGGCCTTTTGATAAAACTTCGATGCGAGGCTGGCGATAACTCCTTCGGCATTGACCGTTCCCGGCTGGTCGTAGAAGACGATCCGCGGGCGGTAGCCGCCTTGCAGGATGCGGTCGACCTCCCGAAGCGCTTCGGTGGGCATGCAGCGGACGACGGGCCAGATTCTGCGTCCCGTAGCCTTGAACTGCCGCACCATGAGCAGCTTGTAATAGTCGTTGTACCCGACGGCCTCCAGCTCCCGTTCTCGCTGGGCATAGATCGACCATTGGGGATAGTCGCAGTTCACGACCAACACGTCGTGTCCGACGATGTAATGCAGGTAACTGGCGAGCAGTACCGTGAAGGTCGATTTTCCGACGCCGCCTTTCTGATTGCAGACGGCAATGCTTACAGGGGTGATGTTCATAATACAGTATTTAAAAAGTTCAACAACTCGCGTTTTAGGATAGCCATTCTATCGAATTTTGCATTTTTGCTGCATTCAGAAATGCACTCTTTCAGAAATTCATATTTTGTGGATATCCTTTATTCCGAAAGAGGGAAAGAGTAATTTTAATGACGAATTTCGTCCCGGAACAATCTCCGTCGCGCCGACACGATATCCTTTTAGGGTGATTCAATTTCATGGCTCACAAACGCTTTCTTTTATTCCTGCCGCAATATACAACAGGGTAAAACGCTTCCGTCCCGATGTCCGCCACTGTCCGCTCCAGTCCGTTCGGCGGGCTTTTTTTCGGCGCCCGACGGTTGTAATATTGCAGCGGGAACAGCCCCACCCTCGGAAGCTGTATCGGGGAATTCTGAAAACTTCAGGCAGAGATTCTCCGGCGCGGATTCTTACCCTCGCCAGAGGGTAGCGAGCTGTACCTTTGTCCGACAAATTGGCATTTGTCCGACAAAGGTGCTCGCTCTGAGGCCGGGGCGTTCTCCCGAGTCGCGAACGCCTTTCTAACCCGAAACTATGGATACTAACCAAAAAAGAACACAGCAGCCCAAAACTCCGAGTTACAAGTATTCTTTCCGCTTCAATGAAGAGCAGAATATCCGCTTCAACGAGTTGCTTTGTAAGGCCGGACTGGAGCATAACAGAAGCCGTTTTATCGTCAAACGCATCTTCGGCGAAGAGTTCGTAGTCGTCAGACGCGACCCCTCGAAGGTGCAGTTTATCGCACGGCTCAATGACTTCTATTTCCAATTTCAAAAGCTGGGCAACAACTACAATCAGGTTGTAAAAGCCGTCAATACGCACTTTTCCAACGTCGCGATCCCGCATCAGATCGCTCTGTTGGAGCAGCGGACCCGCGAGCTGAAGGCTTTAAGTATCGAGATTCTGAACTTCGCAAAACAGGCGAAGGAGTGGTTGCGAATATAAGGTCGGACTCCTCGCCCGGCGGGGCTTTACACTACAACAAGGAGAAAGTGGATAAGGATGAGGCCGAAGTGCTCTATTGGCAGAAGATGCTCGAACCGTTCGACATACACGGGCGAATGGATGTCGATGCCTGCATGGAGAGTTTCATGCCGTACCTCGAGGCCAACAAAAGAACTAACAACACGGTATTCCATGTATCGCTGAACCCGTCGCCGGAAGACAAGCTGAAATACATATAATAAACAAATTACAGAAGCCAAACCTATTAGGTAAATAGTTGGATATACAACAAACCATCATGTGTCTTTTTTGCATCTGAATTGTCTTAATTATGAATAATAAAGACTCTCCAACTCAATCAATAGAAAGTGCGTATAATTTCAATTTTAACCAGTCTCTTTTTCTTGTCGATTATTCCGGTATTGGCAGTATCGAATAGTAATGTCTTGCGCTTGTCCGGTTCTACATGGCAGGCGATCGTCAATCCCCAAACCGGTACGCTCCTTGGTTATACCCAACAAATCGGCAATGATTCTTGGTGCATTCCCTTCCAAACTGAATTGAATGCCGGACCGGCCTTCGAAGGCATAACACTACAACCGTCGCCTGACTCGCCTTCCACATTTTCCGGACGACGCGGTACAATCCGTTACGAACTTCGTTATCGAGAGGAAGAGGACCACTTGCGCATCGAATGCCGGATCACTAACGAAGGTACAACAACCCATGCTCCCCTGCGCGAACGGCTAGTATTGGGCGTGGACAGCGAAATGCGGAGTTTTCCGGCATGGGACGAAAAGTTCTTCCCCTCATTGATACGTTGCGAACGAGATTTTGCATGGGGTTATTTCATGTCTCCCCCGGGGACAGATACTGGCATTCGGCGTCGAAGAACCGACGGCGTCCTACGGTTTGAACTACATCTTCGAAGGGAACAAGGCATGGCTTTGGGGACATCAAATCCATACGGCAAGCCTTGATTTCCTACACGCACCACCCCCTTCCGGCACGCCATCCGCAACACCTCACGGAAATCGCCCCGGGAGAAAGCCTCCGCTGCGGACAATACATCTGGGAGCAGTCGACGTACTGGAACAAGTAAAGCCCACCCTTGCAACGTGGCTGTCAGCTCCGCTGCTCGAGGCCCGGAAATACACACTCTGCTCAGGCGAAGCGGCATCGGTGAAAATCCATGGAACGCAAGCTGTTTCGGAAGCGATATTGCCCCACCCCGACGGTCGCACGGACAGTCTCCCGGCAACAGACGAGAACCGACTCGTCACGCCTCCGCTCCGGGAAAAAGGGCTTTACCGCATCACGATTACCGCAGGCGGCAAACAGTCCGAAGTATCGCTCTACGTCCGCAATCCTTGGTCATGGTACCTGACACAGGCCCGTAACTCCGTCGCGGAACATCCGCCCTTTTTCAGCGCCTCATGCGAGACTTTTTACGGTTATTATCCGGCTTTCCTCGCCGCACGGCATTTCCCGGACCCCGTCCGTGACAAAGCTCTCGAAGAGCGATTTTCCGGGCTCCTGCCGCAGTTGATCGATTCCCGGGGTCATCCGCAGGAACAGGCCAATCCCCGACGTATTCAAAATTTTTCGACACTGGCAGGCATGCTTGTCGACTTGTGGGAAGCTACCGGTAACGATACATACCTGCTGAACGCATCGCGGTTGGGAGATTTCATCGCCTCCGATTCGGTCCAGTGGAGCGACGGTTCCTACCGCTCGGAGGGTATCCACTATACGGCAGTCATCTACCCGGCCAAGTCGATGTTCGAGCTGGCCGACGCCGAACTGCGGGCCGGATGGACCGACCGGGCCCGACGGCACCATGTATCGGCCATACGGGCGGCCGAAGACCTGCGACTTCGTCTGGACGATATCGAAACAGAAGGCGACATGACTTTCGAGGACGGCATGATCACCTGCAGCGCCCTACAGATGGCACTCTGCGGCCTGCACATGCCGGACGGCGCCCTTCGCAGGCAATATGCCGAAGCTGCCCGCCATATGATGGAAAAGCACCGCTGTCTCGAACAACGGCTTATTCCCGACTGCCGGATGCGGGGTGCCACGCTCCGCTACTGGGAGGCTCTCGACATCTATTTCTCGCCCAATCAGGCTATGAACTCGCCCCACGGATGGACGGCATGGAAAATCTACGCGGTATGTTATCTTTATCTGTTGACAGGCGAAGAACATTATCTCAATGAATTGACGGAAACGACCGGCGCCTGCGTACAACTTATGGACCTCGACGGTCGACTGCGTTGGGGATTCATTCCCGATCCCTACATCGAAGGACTGGTATGTACACCCGCAGCTGACAATCCTCATGAACGTCAGATGCGCGACTCGGTCGTCGGCGAACAATACCTCGGAATGATAAGCCCCTGGCTGCGCCCCGACGACGAGCACGCCTTCACCCGTTTCGGCTGTCCGGGCGGTGCCGGAGACAACACGGTTTACGAAATCTTCAAAGCCCTCGAAGAGTGCGTACTGACCACCGCCTACGTCATCGTGTCCGAAACGGGAGCAATCCGAGCCCATAACTGTTCGGCGCATTGGACCCGTCCGGACCGGCTGCACATCGAACCTGCCGAAAAGTGTATCGAACGCATTCATCTGAACATCCGGAAGCCCATCGTGGCGGAAACCCGGTTGCAAGGGAAGTCATACCGGCAACGAGCTGCATCCGGCATGAGCTGGATCGGCACGGATCCTTACCCGAAAGTCCGCCGCTGACAAACAGTTCTCTCGCATATGAAAAATCCCGCAGGTTCGAATTACCTGCGGGATTTTTCATACGCGGGACGAATTATTCGACCCGGAGCTGCAGTTCGAAAGAACGGATGCCCCGACTGCGAACTTTCAACCGGATATCGCCCGGTTCCCCGGTCGGCCGCAAGACAACCAGCGCAAGACCGTTGAATGCGTTAACCGAAGGGCTCTGGAACGATGCATGACTCGTCGGATCGCCGTTATCGGTGGCAACGATCCGGGCCGGGCCTTCGACCGAGAAATCAAGTCTGTCAGCAGCCTGCGGCACAAAGCGTCCCCGGCGGTCAGTAAGTTTCGCCGTAACAAAAAACAAATCTTCGCTGCCAGCCTGCACCGTCGTCCGGTCTACTGTAAGCTCCACAAAGGCGGCCTTCCCAGCCGTTTCAATTCGGTTTTCGGCCCACGGTTTTCCGTTCCGGTAAGCCACAACCCGTACCTCTCCCGGTTCGTAACGGACGCTGTCCCAACGCAGGCGATATTCGAACGCCCCCTTGCGGCGCAGGCCCTGCGAACGTCCGTTGACGAAGAGCTCGGCAGCATCGCCCGAAGTGTAGACATGAACGGGCGTCACTTCACCTTCGCGGCCGGGCCATGTCCAGTGAGGCAGGATGTGAGCCATCGGCAGGTCAGGACGCCACCGAGCCTGATAAAGATAATAACGATCCTTGGGGAATCCCGCCAAATCGACGATCCCGAAATAGGAGCTGCGCGACGGGATACGCAGCCGCCCCAGCCGAGCCAGCTCTTCAGCCGCCCGGGTACGGGCTTCCGGATCGCTGAAGTTTTCCAGAATAGTGTAGTCGTCGTTATAGGGCGTGGGTTCCCCGAGGTAGTCGAACCCGGTCCAGACGAACTCCCCGGCGGCCGTAGGATTGCGGTCGAGCCCCTCGAACTCTGTGTCGGGCGGCGTCGACCAGTCGGGAGAAAAACGATCGTAGGAGCTGACCTGAAAATCGGCACGTCCCCGGCCTTTGTCGTCGCTCAACGGAAAGACATAGAAACCCCGCGTACTGATACACGAGGCTGTTTCAGAACCCATGAAGGGCTGAAAAGGGCTGTTGCGGCAAAAACCTTCATAAAGCATCGGTTTGTAGTTGAACCCGAAAATGTCCACCGTATGGCGGAAATCGTTGGACGCAGACAGCCAGTAGTTGCTCCCGAAAGTCGCGGGACGCGAGGGATCTTCGCGGTGTACCAAGTCGGTCAGCTCACGCGAGACATCATACGTCTCGGGATACCACTGCTCGGCAGTTTCGTTGCCCGTACTCCAGGCAATCACCGACGGATGGTTGCGGTCGCGGCGAATCAGGGCCGTAAGATCGGCCGTACCCCAATCGTCGAAGAGCAACGCATAACCGTTCGGTTTTTTGGGGATACGCCAGGTATCCGTAAATTCGTCGAGAACGAGGAATCCCATGCGGTCGCAAAGTTCCAGTAACTCGGGCGCAGGCGGATTATGGGCCGTCCGTATCGCATTGGCGCCCATCTCCCGGAGGATACGCAGTTGCCGTTCGATTGCACTCACATTGATCGCCGCCCCCAATGCCCCGAGATCGTGATGCATGCAGACGCCCTGCAGCATCAGCCGCTCGCCGTTGAGAAAAAAGCCCTCATGGGTAAACTCCGCCCGGCGAATGCCGAACGGCGTGGAATAACGCTCCACAACCCGGTCGCCGCAACGTACCGTCGTGACGGCGACATACCGATCCGGATGTCCGGGCCCCCAGAGCCGGGGATTATTCACGGAAAACTCCTGTACGAGCAACTGCCCGTCCTCCACGCGGTCGACGACATCTTCAGCCCGGGCCAATACCTCTCCAGAGCATGCACCGTCGGCGCCGAGCGCAAACAACTCGGTCGTCACGACCGCAGCAGGCATCTCCATCCCGTCGTTACGCAACTCGATGCGCAAATTGACCGAAGCACGGTCGGAGGTGACATGCGGCGTGGTTACAAAGGTGCCCCAATGTGCAATGCCGACCGGATCGGACTTTGTAAGCCACACGTTGCGGTAGATTCCGCCGCCAGGATACCAACGGCTCGATTCGGGCGGATTGTCGAGCCGGATGGCCAATGTATTGTCGCCCGGCACGAGGCAGGGGGTCAGGTCGACTCGGTAGGAGGTATAGCCGTAGGGCCATCCACCGGCCAGACGGCCGTTGCACCACACCGTCGAAAAAGACATGGCTCCGTCGATCTCGAGGAAAATGCGTTTTCCGAGGTCAGCGTCGCCGACACGGATCGTACGACGATACCATGCCCGGCCCCACCACGGCAATTTCCCGGTCTCACCGGGATACTCCTGCCGGAAAGGGCCCCTCAATACCCCAGTCATGGGGAAGATCGAGCGTGCGCCATGCCGAGTCATCGAACTCCGGAGCAGCGAAATCGCCCCCGTCGGGAGCGCCATCAGGAACAGCAGACTGCTTCCCGGCAGGCAGTAGGAAGGGTTTGAGCCGCTCGTAACTCAACCGCAGCGAATCACCCGGAGCAGCGTCTCCCCGATAGAATCTCCAGCCCTCGTTGAGCTTCACGCGTCCCGAAGGCTGTGCCGTTGCCGTACCTACGGCAAACAGACACAGCAACGATAATCCGGAAAAGAGATTCATGGCATGTATCATTTGACGTTAATGCGCGTCTTCAGCCGGATATCCTGCGACGACGTTCCCACGAAAAGATCGAAATCACCTGGTTCCACGACAAAATCGCGCCGTATGCAATCGTAATGGCGGAAAGCCTCCTCATCGAGCCGAAGCTCCACGCGACGGGTCTCACCCCGCTTCAGAAAGATTTTTTCATAACCTTTCAACTCCTTGGCGGGACGCACGACGGAAGATTCTACATCCCCGACATACAACTGCGCCACCTCGGCAGCATCGTACCGGCCGGTATTGGTCACATCGAACGAAACGATGAACTCCCCGTCCCCGGCCGCTTCGGCCTTCAGCCCGGAGTAATCGAACGTCGTATAGGAGAGTCCGAACCCGAACGGGAAGAGCGGTTCGACACCATTTCGCTCGTAGCCCCGGTAACCGACAAACACTCCTTCGTTGTACTCGACGCGCTTATAGGGATTATCCTCCTTGACCTGATCGGTATTGGGATAGTAGTTGTCATAAACGGGATTGTCCTCCCAGCGCTTCTCGAGAGTGAACGGGAGTTTGCCGCTGGGCGAGATCTTTCCCGTAAGCAGTTCGGCGATGGCGTCGCCGCCCTGCTGACCCTGATACCAGGCCATCAGCACACCGCCTGTGCGATCGATCCACGGCGCCATCTCCACGCCGCCGCCCGAGTTGATCACGACAACCGCCTTGTCGGTATGTTCAAGGATGGTTTCCAAGCAACGCAGATGCCCCTCGGGGAGTGCGAAAGGACGATCCCAGCTCTCTGATTCGAGATACCAGTCGTAACCGACACAAACGACAACGGCATCAGCCGTGCGGACCGCTTCGATGAAAGCCGGATCGTTCAGGTAATCGGCATAGCGAAACATCGTTTCCTGTTCCGAACCGCCGTCGAAATGCTCATAGGCTATTCTGTAAGTCCGACCGCCTTTGAACTCCTTATAGCCCTCCTTCTGACGAAAAGGATGACCCGACCATTGTTCGATCAGCTCCTCGCCGTCGACCAGCACCCGGTAACCGTCGTCTCCACCCGCCGAGAAATAAAGTACGGCATCCTTCTCGGGTTTGAAATAGAAGGTGTAGCGGTCCGAATAGTTGTCGGGATTCACCACGCCGGGAATCGGGGATTCCCAGCCCTTGTAACCGATACGATGCACGACCTCCGTGTGAACGGGTTCGCCCTCCAGATCAGAGTTGTTGAAAAACTCGGCCGTAGCTCCCCGTACCGTGCACGACGGGTCTGCATAAAAAGCATCGAGGTCGGTCTTCCACAGATCAGGCGTATAACCGAAGCGCAACTTGCGCCCCAGATTTTTTTTCATCCCTTCGGCAACCGTGCTGGTGACGAACGGAAAAACCTCACCGCTGCCGCCACCCTTGGCGACGAGTTCCGAGTTGGGACCGCAAACGACCACCTTACCCCTGGTCAGCGGCAGCAGGTCGTCGCGGTTGCGGAGCAGCACGGCCCCGCCGCGCTCCACATCCAGCGCGGCCTGTTCCGAAAGGGGATTCCGTACCGGAATGGTCTCAACCTTTTGCGCCCGGTCGAAAAAGCCGAACGAGAGGAGCGTCTGAAGTACATGCTGCACTTTCAGGTCGATGATACGTTCGTCGATGACACCGTTCCCGACCAGTTCTTTCATTCTCTGCGGGTCGAGCAGCCATCCTTTGGGCATTTCGATATCAAGTCCGTTGTAAACCGCATTGATCGTCGTGTAGGTCGCCTCCCAGTCCGAGGTGACGATCCCCTTGAATCCCCAGCGGTGTCGCAGTACGTCGATGTTCAGATAACGGTTCTCCGTGGCATGGACGCCGTTCAGCAACCCGTAATAGTCCATCACCATTCCCACATGAGCCCGGCGAACCCCCTTCTCGAAAGCCGGAAGGTAGATTTCGTTGAGCGTCCGCTCGTCGATGTCGGACGAGATGTGGTGCCGGTTCCATTCCTGATTATTGCCTGCAAAGTGTTTCATACAGGCCATGACACCCTCACCCTGCATCCCCTCGATATAACCGGCAGCCGTCTCCCCGGCCAGATAGGGGTCTTCGCCGTAATACTCGAAATTCCGGCCGCAGAGCGGCGAACGATAGATGTTCACACCGGGTCCCATCATAACGTGAATGCCCCGGGCCCGGGCATCCTGTCCGATACCGGCTCCCGTGCGGTGTGCCAGCGTCCGGTCCCAACTCGCCGCGAGTGCCATGCCACTCGGGAAAAGCGTGCTCTGCGAATCGATGCGGATACCCTGGGGACCGTCGGCAAACCAGATCTCCGGAATGCCGAGCCGCGGCACTGCCCTGAGGTAAAACGAATTGTAGCCACCTATGTAAGCCAGCTTCTCGTCGAGTGTCATCTGCGACACGAGCTCACGGGCCCGGGCCTCATGTTCGGGTGTGACGATTTGTGCCCGCACACCGAAAGCCGTCAGCACAAGCGCCGTTATAAGAAATATTCTGCAAGTTTTCATCCGATATTGGTTTTAAATTATTGGTTTACGGTGATACATGTCCGGAGCCGTATATCGCGTGACGAAGCACCGACGAAAATGTCGAACGCACCCGGTTCGACGACGAACCGATGCTGCTTGAAGTCATAGAAGCGGAAAGCCTCCTCTCCGGAGCCGGATCTCCACGCGGCGTGTCTCGCCCCGTTTCAGAAAGACCTTTTCATAACCTTTCAACTCCTTGGCGGGACGGGGCGCCGAAGCCTCGACATCCGACACATAGAGCTGCGCCACCTCGGCGGCGTCATATTTGCCGGTGTTGGTCACGTCAAACGAAACGACAAACCCGCCGTCGGCCGTCTCCCCGACCTCCAGCCCGGAGTATTCGAACGTCGTATACGACAGTCCGAAGCCGAACGGAAAGAGCGGTTCGACACCATTGCGTTCGAATCCCCGGTAACCGACAAAGATACCCTCGTTGTAGGCTACCCGCTTGTAAGGGGTATTGAACATACTCATATCCACATTGGTATGGTAGTTTCCGTAAGCGGGATTGTCTTCGAGTCGTTTTTCGATCGTGAAAGGAAGCCTGCCACCCGGCGACACCTTGCCGGTGATAATCTCGGCGACGGCCTGTCCGCCCTGCTGACCGGGATACCACGCCATGACTACCGCAGGCACGCGGTCCAACCAAGGAGTCATATCCACGCCGCCGCCGACGTTCAGCACGACGATAACATTGGGGTTGCGGCGAAGCAGCGCATCGATGAGGTCTTCCTGTCCTTCGGGCAGGGCGAAGGTACGATCGCCGCCCTCATGCTCGGTCACGGCATCGAATCCGACGCAGGCGATCACCGCGTCGGCCCCGGTAAGCGCCTCGTTGAAAGCCGGGTCGTTCATGTGGTCCGAATAACGGAACATCACCCGGGAAACGGAATAATCGTCGGTGTGCTCATAGGTGAACTTATAAACGCGCCCGGCCTCGAAGCGACGGAAGATATCCTTCGAACGGTAGGCCTTGTTCTCCCAGTCATCGATGACCGGTTCACCGTCGATCAGCAACCTGTAACCGTCGTCTCCACCCGCCGAAAGATAGAGGTAAGAATCGGCGGCGGGTTTATAATAGAACGTATAGCGATCCGAATAGTCGTCATCGACAATACCCGGTACGGGCGAAGCCGGGTATTCGGTATCGATCCGCATGACAACGGCCGTATGTACGGCTCCGCCGGAAAGATCTTTCGAGTTGAAATACTCGACCCTGGCCCCCGGCACAGTGCATGCTTCATCGGCATAGAATGCGGAGAGATCGGTCTTCCAGCCCGAGGTGTCGTACAACGATCGGTATTTCCGGCCCATCTTCCGCATCCCCTCGGCCACGGAACAACTCTCGAAAGGATAGACCACCCCGCTACCGCCACCCGTGACGATCGTGTTGGCGTTGGGACCACAAACGACTACCTTGCCCTTGGCGAGCGGCAGCAGGCCGTCGTTCTTGAGCAGCACCACACCCGCGCGTGCTACCTCGAGGGCCACACTGTCAGAATAGGGATTACGCTCGCTGATCCGCTCGTCCTTCTGAGGACGGTCGAAAAAACCGAAGGCGAGAAGCGACTGGAGAATGTGCTGTACCTTCGTATCGATGAGCGACTCATCGACAACGCCATTCTCGACGAGCGGCATGATTTTGGCACGGTTCATCATCCCACCGCCGGGCATCTCGATGTCGAGGCCGTTGAACACGGGCCCGAGCGTCGAGTAAGTCCCTCCCCAATCCGACATCAGAATCCCTTTGAATCCCCAACGGTCACGCAGTACATCGACGTTGAGATAGCCGTACTCAGAGGAGTGAACGCTATTGACGAGATGGTAGCCGCACATCAGGGCGCCGATCCCGGCCCGGCCGACAGCCTTTTCGAACGACGGCAGATAAATTTCATGTAGCGTCCGTTCGTCCACATCGGACGAAACGTTATAACGATCCCACTCCTGATTGTTGGCAGCGAAGTGTTTTGCACAAGCCATTACTCCCTGACTCTGAATACCTTCGACCATACTCACGGTTGTTTCGCTCACCAGATAGGGATCTTCGCCGAAATATTCGAAATTGCGTCCGCAAAGCGGTGAGCGGTAGATGTTCACACCGGGCCCCAGCAGGATGTGCACCCCGCGGGCACGCGCGTCCTGTCCGATACCGCTCCCCATCTTGCGCACGAGCTCGCGGTCCCAGGTCGCAGCGGCGGCCATGCCGCACGGATAGAGCGTGCTTTTCTTGTCACGGCCGACGAGCTGGGCGCTGAAATCGTTGCGCACGCCCTGCGGGCCGTCGGCCATGCGGATTTCGGGAATCCCGAGCCGCGGTACGGAGCGGATGAAGAAGGTATTGTAACCTCCGATATAGTCGATCTTCTCTTCGAGCGTCATTCGCCCGACCAGCTCACGGGCACGTGCCTCGTGTTCCGGGGTGACGGGCTGTGCCCGCAAGGCCGTCACGGCGGTCAGCGCCGCCGCGATCAGCAGGAAAGTCTTGTGCATATCGTCGTAATTTTTATTCGTTTACACTATCGAATGACGAGGACGAATCCTCCCCAGCCATCCACGGGCAGCGAAATACGGCTGTCGCCCGGAATCTCCACCGGGATCTGTTCGACGGCATTGCGCTCCCCCGCCTTATCGCGGATCAGCACGGCACGGCCCGATGCCGGAAGCGTGAGGTCGAAAGTCTTGCCATACTGCTCACCGTTGATGCCCGCCACATACCACAGATCGCCTTTACGCCGGGCCAGCACCGCATCGCGGCCGGGATATCCGGCCAGACAACGAGTCTCGTCCCAGACAGTCGGCACGTCGCGCAGATAGTCCCAGACGAATTGCGGGAATGCATGCAGATTTTCGGGAACAATCCCCAGATGCTGGATCGGCGAATAGAACACCACAGGCAGCGCCAGTTCGAAAGCTGCCGTCGTGACACGTGGAATATGGTTGCCATAGACCTCCATCGCGGAATTAAGCACCGTCGGCGTGAAATCCATCGGTCCGGCAACATTGCGCGTAAAAACCGCCACGGTACTCAGCACAGGGCGTTCCCGCTCCTTTTCCCCGACGTATTTGCTGTTCTCCATGCCACGCACGGCTTCGGCCGTCACCATATTGGGGAACATCCGTTCCCATCCCCGGGGCAACGTCGACCCGTGAAGGTTGACCGAAATACCGAAATCGTTGGCATCGGTAAGCAACTCCTCGTAGAGGCGCATACCGCTCTGCTTGTCGCCGCCGAAAAAATCGACTTTGATGCCGCTGATACCCGTCCGCTGTAACCACTGCAATTCTTCACGCCGGATTTCCCGCGTATCCATACGGTGCAAGGGCCCCTGCGGAGCATCGTTCCACTGCCCGTTGGAATTGTACCACAAAATCAACTTTACATTCTTATCATCTGCGTAGCGAGCCAGTTCGGCAACCTTGTCACGTCCGATCCGCGTGTCCCACAGCGCGTCGATCAGACAATATCTGAACCCGAGATCAGCTGCCAGATCAATATAGCGGCGCGAATTTTCACAGGTCGTGCCGGGATCATCCTCGACCAGCCAACTCCAGACGGCCTTGCCGGGCGTATAAGCCGCAGCAGCCTTGTAGCGGGGCCACACCAGATCTTGCGCAAGGGTCGATTCGACAATCTTCGCCGGAGTCTTACCCACGGCAACGGTCCGCCACGGCGTAGTGAAGGGAAGCGTGACAACTGGCGTCACAGGATCCTCGGGCAGATTGTTGTCAACATGGGCAAACTCAAGCCGCAGGTTACCCTCCACGAGTGAATCGGCCAGATGCGAGGCGACATAATTGCCGTCAACGCCCGTTTCAGAGATCAACAACCAGTGCTTCTCCGTGCGAAACAGTGCCGGAAACACCCATCCCTGCCTGAAATCGGAAGGTGTACCGGGAACTACCTCCAGATTGTAATGCTCTTCATAGCCGGGATTGGTCCGGGCCCAGCCCGTTTTACCTTCGGAGAGAGGTTGCAGGAAACCGCGGGCATCCTCCCCGAGTCCGAAACCCGTACATTCACGCAACACGGTATCGCGTCCCGTACCTTCGATCCGGTAGGCAAAGGCCGCTCCGTCGTCGGTCAGGCGAAACGTGACACCCAGCCGCTGCCCGGCGGCATTCCTTACGAAAAGCGTCTGTTCACAGTAGGGCTTGTTCGCCACGACCTGCCGGCCGAGCGGGAAATTGTAGTCGTAGAAGCCCTCGAAAGGCAGTGTGCAACTGTCGGCGAGAAGCCCCTGAGAAAAGTCAGCAGAGGCCGTTACGATACCCAGCCGCGAAGGGCCGAGCAACTGCTCCTTTCCAGCCATCAGCCGGTAGTTCAACACACCTTCGTCGAGCGAAAGCTCGGCTTTCAGTTTCCCGCCGGGGCTCCCGATCGTGACAGCGGGCCGGGATTCAGCACAGGCGGCAAACATCAGCACACCCAGCAGAACGGTCGTCATATGTATCGTCATCGGATAGATTTATTTAAATTTGGAATCAGAAATCATTCAGTGCCCCGAGCACCGCCTCGTTGGCCTTCCGCACACGCTCCGGATCGAATTTCACGACAGCCCGGTCATAGGTCATCAATCCGTTCACCTCTATCTCCACATCGGTCGTCTGGGTATAGATGGCGCCCGAAACACCGGCAACGACCAGCTGACGGAGCAGTTCAGCAAAGCGCACATACTCATCGGTGGCCTCTTCCGGAGTCTTGTACTGCACATAGCCCCAGTTGCGGTCGGGAAGCCAGAGGTGGTCTTTCAGGGCCAGTCCGATCCCGCCATACTCGCCGATAACCAGCGGACGGCTGTTGTCGGTGGTGTGGATACGAGGATGGGGATAGGCATGAACATCGAGCACATCGCCTGCACCGGGATAGTGGTTGCCGCCACTGGCCGCATCGACCAGACGCGACGGGTCGTAACCTTTCGTCCATTCGGCAATCTCACGGGTCTTGAACTGCCCCCATGCCTCATTGAAGGGAACCCACATCACAATACTCGGATGACAGCGCAGTTGGTCGATGATACCGCGCCACTCACGGCGGAAAGCCTCCTCCGAAGCAGCGGAACGGACCAGCTCCCGGTCATCGAACCAGCGGTCGGGAATCCAGCGGGGATTCTCGTCGCCGCTGGGCATGTCCTGCCAGACGAGCACACCCAACCGGTCGCAATGGGCATACCAGCGGGCCGGTTCGACCTTGATATGCTTACGGATGGTATTGAATCCAAGCTCTTTGGTTTTGAGAATATCGTAAGTGAGCGCCTCGTCCGTCGGGGCCGTATAGAGTCCGTCGGGCCACCAGCCCTGATCGAGCAGTCCCAACTGAACGTAATCTCGGTTGTTCAACTGCATGCGCACGGCATCGCCTACCGTGCGTTTCACCGATATCTTACGCATGGCGGCATAACTCCCCACACGGTCGAGCACACGGCCACCGCGCAAAAGGGTCACTTCCAAATCGTATAAAAACGGCTCTTCAGGCGTCCAGAGTTTCATCCCCGGAACAGGGAGCGTCACGGGCAACCCGGCGGCACAACGAGCCTGCGCCACGGTCTTCCCTCCATCTCGCAGCGTAATCTCCACGACATCGCCCTCGACGGCATTCCCGACTGACGGCACGACGCACAGCCGCCGGGTGTCGATGTCAGGTGTCGTATAGAGCCCTTCGATGCGGGAAACCCCGACCGGCTCGAGCCACACGGTCTGCCAAATACCCGTAACGGGCGTATACCAGATCGCTTCGGATTTCGAGCGCTGTTTGCCACGAGGCTGCGGACCGGCATCAGTAGGGTCCCAGACCCGAACGACGAGCCGCTGTTCGCCGCGCGTCAGATAAGGAGTGAGATCGAATCGGAAAGCGGTATATCCGCCGCTATGGGAACCGACTTTCACGCCGTTGAGCCACACTTCAGCCTCATAGTCTACGGCTCCGAAGTGGAGCAGAATGCGTTCTCCTTTCCAGGAAGCGGGAACCGTAAAAGACCGCCGGTACCACAAGGCATTTGCAGCCCCCACCTCGCGCTGCACGCCCGAGAGCGACGACTCCACCGGAAACGGAACGAGTATCTTCCCGTCGTAATCGGCGGGCTCTCCTTCAGATACGGAACGAACGGCATAATCCCACTCACCGTTGAGATTCAGCCAGCGGTCGCGCACCAGGGCAGGGCGCGGATACTCCGGGAGCGGGCACGAGGGGTCGACGTCCGCCGCCCATCGGGTCTTGATCCGGTCTCCGGCGGGCTGCCAGGCAGCGGCATTTTTGGCGCCCGTGAACAACAGGGCGGCCAGGGCAATCAGAAATAAATTCGTTTTCATCGGGTTTCGTTTGGGTTAGAACGGTCGCGGGAAAGACCGTTTCTCCTATAAGACAGCCCAGCGGGCCGATGACACAATCCCCGAGGCAATTTTTTACCGACAGAATGTATCCCGCAACATGAAAACAGCCTCCCGAAGGAGGCTGCCATACGCTACTTGCCGTAGACGCGGATATGTTGTTTGGGAATGTTCGGGGCAGGAGAATCCGCCTGCAAAATCTCATACCGTATCGGAGCGCTGATCTTCAGCATCTCCAGGATTTCAGGCAGCGTCTCGTCGGTAAAGACCGCATGATAGACATAACAGTTGACCGACGGGTCGCAAACAGTGAATTCTACGTTATATAATTGTCCGAGGCGATGAAAGACATAGTCCAGCCGGTCGTTCTCGAAGATGATCTCCCCGTTGCGCCAGGCGCACCATTTCTCCGAATCGGTCTGGTCGACGGTGTACGTGCCGAGCCGGTTATCATAGCAGATACGCTCACCGGGAGCCATACGCCGGGTCTCCCCCTTCATATCCACATCCACGACGCCGCGCACCATCGTCACCGAAACGACATCGTCATTTCGGAAAGCATCCACGTTGAAAGCCGTCCCCGTAGCCGTCACCCCGACGGTCTTCGTATGCACGACGAAAGGATTCGTCTTATCCGACTTCACCTCGAAATAGGCCTCACCCGTGAGCGACACGGAACGTTCGCCGGCCCCGAAGGCGAGCGGATAGCGAAGCGTACTGCCGCCGTTGAGCCATACCTTCGACCCGTCGGGCAGCTCCAGCTGTGTCTGCGTGCGAAACGGTGTAGTTACGGTCTGCCAGGTCGTATCGGACGCCGCAGGCTCCGGCCGGGCCATGAACAGATAAACCGAAACGAGGACGAGCGGCAAAAACAACACGGCCGCGGCCCGTTCGAAACCACGGACGAAACGTAACCGCCGGCGTCGACGCTCCTCGCCCTGCAACAGAAGCATTGTCCGCTCCCGGGCAACATCGACAGAGATCCCCGCCGGGTCGAAAGGAGGCCGCACAACCTGGTCGATATCCGTCAACCGGGCAAACTCCCGGGCATGGCTACGGTCTTCCCCGATCCATGCCGTCAGTTGCGCCGTCTCTTCGGGCGACGCTTCGCCGGCGAGGTATTTTGCCATGATCGCACCGAGGCATTCGTTCATCTCTTCCATTTTCTATCGTATTCTAATATGAAGACAGTTCTAAGGGAATTTACCACAGTCATAAGGCTAAAAAAAGCAGCGCGAGCGGCAGAAAATCCTTCAGGTCCCAGCGCAACAGGGCCAGGGCCTTACCGATACGAACCTCGACCGTGCGTTTCGAAACGCCGAGCGTATCGGCAATCTCCTGGTATTTCATGTGACGGAAGCGGTTCATCTCAAAAGCTTCGCGGTAAAGGGGCGGCAGCGCCTGCAAGGACCGGTCGAGCCGCTCGTTCAGCTCGGAATATAACGTCGCCTCCTCCTCAATGCGAGCAGGTATCCACGTCAGGGTATCGACGGAGGTGTTCAACGCCAACTTGCGGTGTTTGATTTCGTTCAGGCAGCGGTTGCGAACAGCCCCGATGAGATAGACCCGCAGCGAAACGGCGATATCCAGTCTGTCGCGCAGATTCCAGACCTTCAGAAACGTATCCTGCACGATATCCTCACACGCCGCCTGCTCGGGCAGGTAGCGTCCGGCATAGAGCACCAGGTCCCGGTAATAGAGCGTAAATAACCGGGAGAAAGCCTGTTGCCCGCCCTCTCTGAGTTGTATGAGCGTAATCCCCTCTTCCATGCAGCTGGATCAATCGATATACAAATATAACATTTTTCCACGGGATCGATCCCGAGATAACAAAGCATGTTGCGGAAGAGCCGAACAATCCGGCTCTTCCGCAACACGTTCGGCGTATGCTATTCGGCAAGTTCCGAAAGCATTTCCCGGAGCGTATCGGGATGGTCGGTCGTAATGAAATCGACACCCATGCCAATGAATTCCATCATATCGGCCTGCGAATTGACAGTCCACACATTGACCTTCATCCCACGCGCATGGGCATCCCGTACCCAACGCGGATTCTGCCGCAGGGCCGCCATCGGATAGTCGATACACTTGATATCCGGCGACATCGACCATGGGGACTTGTCACCCTGAAGATAGCCGACAAGCGCACCCGGGACCTTGGCTGCCAAACGCTGGCAGATGGCATAATTGAACGAGATGAAATCAACCCGGTCGTTCATACCGCGTGCGGCGAGTTCCCCGACGATGGCGTCGACCACCCGGTTGTTGTGTTCCGTCGTGGAGTGTGGCTTTATCTCGATAATGAGTTTCGTTACAGCTTCCGCAATCTCATCGAGGTAGACATCCAGCGTGGCGACCTTTTCGCCGTTGGAAAGTTCGATATCCTTGATATCGTCATAATCGGCACTCTCGATCTTCACCCCGTTAATATCGGGATCGTGGTTGGAAACGACCACCCCGTCGCGCGTGATGTAAAAATCGGCCTCCGAGCCGTAGACTCCGAGCGCAATGGCCGCCTCGAGCGAAGCCAGCGAATTCTCTGCCGCGCCGTTCGTCGTGTGGAAGCCCCGATGGGCGATCACCTGCGGAAGGTTCTGCAGGGTGGGATTGTCCGAGAGCGTCAGCTCCACGAACCCGATCGGACAACGGGCGTCGCCCCGCATCAGAACCATCCGATAATTACCCGATACGAACCCTCCGGGAATTTCGAATCCGATCGAGGCGTCGGTCACCGTCGCATCGCAGAGGAAGGAGCTCTTCTCATCGTCCACGGATTCGAGCCGCATGCGATCGCCCGCCTGGAAGCCCTTGCCCAAAACCTTATAGACCGAACCGGCCTTCACTAAAGCATTCGGCAGGAAGGTGATATCCGAAAGCTCGATAACACTACCCTGCGGCTCGAGGTCCTTCACCTCGTTCCAGAGCGTGGCTACCTTGTCGGCCGAAAGCGGGTCGCCGTAGATGCGCACAATAGCTATATCGCCCCGCCAGCCGGCTTCCGCCTTATTGTCCCCGGCATCGCAGCCGATACCGAACCAATAGCAGTTGTCGTTGTTCGGGAAATTGAAATTCCCCTTGGCGGCGATCTCCGCTTTCTGTTCACCGTTGACATAGATGCGCGATTTCTGCGCCGTCTTGTCCCAGACACCCACCAAGTGGTAGTATTTGGCACGCTGGGGCGTGACACCGCTGCGCGTCCACTGCCAACCTCCGGAGGTGAGGTGCGGCAGAAAAGTAAGCTCCGTTCCTCTGTCTTTCTTGGTGATGAGGAACCCGGTACCGCCACCCTGCATCGAACTGAGCGGCTTGATCTCCTTTTCCCCGTCGGCATCGGCATCGAACATCACAAGCACCTCCAGCGTATGTCCGTCGGCCAGCGCATCCCGGAAAGTCTGGTTGTTGAAATAGTCTACCTTGTAATACCCCGACGAGGGATTGGCCCCGGGTTCGTGGTTGAACCGGGCGACATAGCGTCCGTAACTGTCGTTGTAATAGGTCATCAGCGACGCCCCGGGCAAACATTCCACGACATTATGCATCGGGGAGATGTCGGTGGCCGTGCCGTCGTTATTGAAAACCAGATCGAGCAGATCGGCCGTGAAACCGTTCTGTGTCACCTCGACCTCCTGTTTCAAATCGGGATAGCCTGTAACGGAGAAGGTCACGGTGGCCTTCAACTGCGAAAAACGTTCGTTGGCGGCAGCCGTCAGTGTCAGGCTGGTACTGGTCTTCGCCTTTTCGGCGAGCCACTCGCCATCGCCACTCGCCACGGCGTAATCCCACTCCCCGAGATTCGTATCGACGAGCAGCGTGATATCGCCTCCACCCACCGGAACGGAACCCGTCTCGGGCGTAATGGTCAAATAGGGCGTATTCGCGGCCTGCTCGAAAACGAGCGTATGCACCGGCTGTGCGCCGGCATAGAAGATGATATCCGCGCTGCGCGGCTCAGGATTATCGTTGGACGCCGCCGAAAAATAGACCGACGCAGCCCCTTCGCCCGATTCGGGACGCACCGAGAGCCATCCGGCCGTTTCGGATTTCTCGATCCGCCATGCACCGGGGGTTTCAATCGTGAAAATCTTCGAATAATTGCCGGAACTGATCCGCACGGCGGAAGGATCATTCCCGTCATCGGGCGATCCGAGTGTAAACACGGCTTTTCCCGAGCCGTCGGTGCCATCGTCTCCGCACGACGTGCAGGTCAGCATCGCCGTCAGGGCCGGAAGCAGTGCGAACAGTAGAAGTTTTCTCTTCATAAGCATTCTGGTATTAGAAGTTGTAGGTAGATTTGTTGCGGTTTTTATTTTATATAAAGACAACCGACCGCTGTTTTCCCACACAAAAAAATGCAAATAAAAAAAATCGGTTGCCGGGATGTGTCTTTTCTCCGCCGGGATGTCTTAATAATAACTTGTCATCGCAGGCCGGCCCGGGACCATGTGGTGACAGCCAAAACCAGAACCTAAACAACTGATCTATGAAAAAATCTTTGACGCTATTTCTGTTTTTTCTGTTGTCAGGAAATTTCGCATGTACGGACGACTACGATTTCCGGCCCTATGAACCGGAAAAGAGCACCGTTCAGGAGTTGACCCTGCTCAAGTACAATTTCCTCGCAGACGGCGAAACGGCCCTGGCCGACTTTTCCAACATCGAGAATTACGGTTCGTGGGTCCTCGATGAACGCGGCCTGACGTTCGACGGCCAGGACGATGCGGCCCTCTATCTCGGTCTGGACCGCCGTATCACTTTCGAAGAACGTGTAACACGCGTGCGCCTGTCGCTTTTCGACGACACCCGTTTCGGGCTGCACTGGCTCGAGCGCGACGGCAGCGGCGGCTCGCTCTTCACGGTGGATGCCGCGGAGGGAACGCTTAACATCCACACCTACCGGGACGAGGCGAAGGTAGAATCTTCGGTATCCTTCCCGGTAGAAAACGGGCACGTCTACACGCTCGAAGCTGTGAAATCCTTCCGCAGCAACACGTTCACCATCACCGACGAAACTACCGGCGCAACGGCGTCCGTGGCTACGGCATCGGAACTCGACTCCAACACCGGGGGCAACACCATTCAGCAGAACGAGTTCAAGGGCGGCCGCCAGAACAATGTCTTCGGCATGCGCCGTCTCTCGGGCAAGTCTCCTTATATCAAGCAGGTGGAGATAGCAGCTACCGTAGCCTCCGAACCGTTGATGTATATTATCGGCAACTCCATCACCGAAGGCGACCACATCCGCGAATCGGCCCGCTACGGACAGGTAATGGCTTCGTGGCTCAACGGTCGTGTGGTCTTTTCGGGCCAGAGCGGTTCGACCATCGACGGGGTACTGGTCCGTGTGGCCAACGAGATCCCGGTCATCCGGCCCAAATACGTGATGGTGACGATCGGCACCAACGGCGGCAATACGCGTGAAAAACTCGTCGAACTCGTCGAGCTGATCCGCAGCTACGGCGCAATACCCGTTCTCAACCGCATTCCCGTCAAAAGCGACGACAGCAGCTATGCCGTGAACGAAACGATCGGCTCGGTCTGCGACGAACTGGAGGTCGCCAGCTGCCGCTTCGATCTGGCGACGGCCTACGAAGGCGACACGCACCGTCAGGACGCCTCGATGTTCCAGTCCGACCTGCTGCATCCGAGTGTCGAAGGTAACTATGCCATGGCCAAGCGGCTGTTCGACATCCCGGGCATCCTGCTCCACACCAAATAGCCGATTTTCTAACCTGAAACTTTCGTGATATGAAATTTCTTACGCATTTCCAGTATGCAGCGCTATTGTGCTGCGTGCTTTTGGGCCCGGGATGCAGCGACGACAAGACGGGCGGCAAGACCGACGGCGAACCGACCCAAGCCCCGGTCTTTACTGCCTTCTCACCCGAACGGGGACAGGCGGGCGACGTCATAACCATCACCGGCAGCTATTTCGGTACCGATGCCTCGCGCATCACAGTACTCATCAACTCGACCCCGGCCAAGATCACCGGCGTCACCGATACGGCCATCTCTGCCGTCGTTCCCGACGAATGCGGATCGGGTGAAATACGTATCGGACTGCGCCGTAGCAGCGGGGGGGGGAATCTGCAGCTCTATGAAAAGACTTTCGAAACCCTCTTCACCTACACCGTCGAATCCAACGTTTCTACCTTTGCCGGACGCACCGGTGTCACGGGGCAACATTATTTCGGTCCGTTGCTCACCTCGTGCCTCTACGCCCCCAGTCTGTTGATCTCCGACAACGAGGACAATTTCTATCTGGCCGAGTGGGCCCGCGGCATCCGTCTGCTGTCGAACGGCGAAACCTCCTGGATGCTCAAGATGTACGGAGCCGGCGACCCCAGTAACAACCAGGGCAATATTGCCACGAGCGAATGGGATTACCGATTCCGCTGCATGGCTTTTTCGAAAGACCATTCGCGGCTGTGGATACTGGTCAACCGTTCACAGGCCGATGGTCCTTATCTGGGCTATGCCCTCAGGAGCGACGGTTATACGACCTGGTATTCGGATTCTACAGACGACCGTCCCGACTGCGAAGGACTTGCCGTCAACCCCGTCGACGAGCGGATCGTCATCTGCCGCAATCAGGACGGATCGAGCCGCATCTATTTTTACGATCCCGACACCCACACCTCCTCCGAAGCCACCGGATACACTCCCATCGGTGTCACGGCCCAATCACGGCCCGTTTTCTCGAAGGACGGAAAGCGGCTCTACATCATCCACAAAGGGTGGAACTTCATTTCCGCATACGATTACGACCCCGTATCGCACCAGCTGACGGGCGAAACTCCGGAATTCGCCGGTCTGAAAACCGACACGGCACGGGACCACGCCGACGGCACCGGCGCCGAAGCGCGTTTCGCCTATCCCGAATGGGGCTGCTGCGACGACGCTGGCAATCTCTACGTCGCCGACAGCTGGAACCATTGCATCCGCAAAGTCACGCCCGAAGGTGTCGTCACGACATTGGCCGGTATACCCACTCCCAATGTCGAAACCAATACCGACACCTTCGCCAACGGCAAACTCGCGGAATCGGTATTCTCACGGCCGATGGGTATCTGCATGGACTCGAAAGGCAATTTCTACGTCGCGGAGGAAGGTTTCGCCGACATCCGCAAGATCACCATCGGCAACGAACCCGAAAACGAATAAACAACCTTAAAAACTGCACATATGAAACTTTTCCACAGATTCAGTTTGCGGCATGCGGCGACGCTCTGCCTGACGGCGGCCCTCGCATGTACGGCCTGCAACGAAGATGAAACCGAAGACGACGGCACGAAACCCGGCACGGCCAAAGTGCCCGAATTCGTGACCTATACGCCCGAATATGCCGAAGCAGGCACCGAAACCGAAGCGATGGTGCTGGGCAAGAATTTCGGCACCGACGCTTCGAAGGTTTCCGTCAGCCTCGGCGAAACGGAAATGAGTGTCACGGAGGTCGGCAAATCCGTCATCAAGTTCACGGTTCCCGCTACGCTCAAGATCGGGACCTACCCGCTCCGGACCCAAGTGAGCTATACCGACACCGAAGGCAGGGAACAGACGGTTTCACACACCTTCGAGGTGGATTTCGAAGTGCGCGGCCGCACACCCGAAATCACGGGCTACAAACCCGCGACGGGTATCTATCCGGGCGGCGAACTGACCATCGAGGGCAAGGAGTTCGGTTCCGACCCGGCACTCGTAACGGTTATGCTCGACGACAAACGACTTGACATCAAATCGGTAGCCCCCGGTGCCATCGTCGTCGTCATTCCCGAAGACACCGCATTCGGCAACTATGCACTGAAAGTCGAGATCAAATACGGCGTTGACAACGGCAAGACAGAAAGCAAGACTTTCACCGATTTCCAAGTGCTCAAAAAAGAATACGTCGTAACTTCGGAGGTATATGCCGGAGCTGGCCCGCAGGGCATCGATGGCGGAGGACGCCTCTCGGCGAAATTCTACGCGCCGCAGAGCCTCGCCTACGATGACAAAACCGGTTCGCTCTATGTAGGCGAAATCTACAACGGCGTCCGGATGATCAATTCCGCTGGCAACGTCTCCTACTACCGCGCTCCGCTGGAGGGTAATCCATGGGCCGAAAACCTTCGCATCACTTGTCTGGTTTCGGTCGAAGGCGACCGCCTGGCCTACGTCCACCGCGAAGCCCGCAAGCAGTCAAGCAAATACCTCTGGCTGGCCAGCCGCACGAGCGGCGATTTTCCCGAGGCAGTCGGCTATCAGGATTTCAACAACGATTTCGAATACGAAGACGTCGCAATCAATCCGGTTGACGGATATGCCGTCGTTAGCATTTCGCGCTGGTGGTACTGGCGTACGGAGACACAGTTCATGCTGGTTTCCGCCGACGGCAGTACGGCAACCGAGCCCAATATTTCTTGCAGCAGCACCGACGGACCGAACGCCGTATGGAACAGCCATATTTCGCGTGTCGTCTTCTCACCCGACGGAAAATGGCTCTATGTCGCCCGGGGCAGCAACGGTACCGATACGGGGGCTGCTGCCGGTTCGCAACCGGTAGCCTACATCGAACGGTATGCCTATGATCCGGTTTCCCATACCATTGCCAACGCAGACACACGTGAAATCATCGCCGGCAGCACCAGTGCGAATGAAGTGGGATTCACCGACGGTACCGTAGGCACTTCGCGCCTGCTGGGCCCGACACAGATGTGTTTCGACTCCACGGGAGAAACGCTCTATTTTGTCGAACGACACAACCACGCCCTGCGCAAAGTGACCGACCTCAACGGAACGCCGACCACTACGACCGTCGCCGGTAACGGAAGCAAAGGTACGAACGACGTGACAAACGCTCCGACGGACGATATGAAGAACATCACTTTCGACACTCCGAAAGGTCTGGCACTCGGCGACGACAATACGTTCTACATCGCCGAAGAGGGCGACCGCAAGATCATCCGCCGTATTTCGATCGGACTCAAGACGCAGGAGTAAACTCCGGGGAATGGACACGGGAGGGGCGCTGCCCCGCAGCCCCTCCCTCTTTTACCGCAAACAGACAGAGTACAGCTTATGAAAAAGATCATTTTACCCCTATTGACGTCGGTGCTGCTGACGGCAATGGCGGCCTGCAGCAAGGTCGAAGGCGACGTCCGCTTCACCGACCTGCCCGATGAACCGCTTCAGCCGTGGTCGCTCGAGAAAGCCCGCGACTGGTACGCCGCACAGCCATGGATCGTCGGCTGCAATTTCTTCCCGAGCACGGCGATCAACCAAATCGAGATGTGGCAGTCGTCGACCTACGACCACGAAACCATCGACCGCGAGTTGGGATGGGCCGCCGATCTGGGTTTCAACACCGTGCGCGTCTTTCTGCACAGCGCCGTGTGGGAGTACGAGCACGACGCTTTCTTCCGCAACATCGACGATTTCCTGACACTGACTGACAAACACGGCATCAAGGTCATGTTCTGCTTCTTCTCGGGAGCCGGAGACCGCGTGGACCGTTGTCAGATCGGCAAACAGCTCGACCCCGTAGCGGGCATCCACAACCTCGATTTCAAAGGCGACCCAGCCGTGATCGACGAGAATGAAAAAGCCATTCCCGAACGTTTCGACCTGATGCGCATGTATGTCGAGGAGGTCGTGGCCCGTTACCGCGAAGACGACCGCATCCTCATCTGGGAGGCATGGAATGAACCCGGCACTGCCTCGACACGCGAAGACATCGTTTCCGAACTGTTGCCCAAGACGATCCAGTGGATACGCGGACAACAGCCCGTACAGCCGATCACCGTAGGCATCCACTCTCCCGACCGCGACCACGCCGCATTCGGAGAAATCGCCCTCTCGATGTCGGACATCAACTCCTACCACAGTTACAGTCCCTGGGAAGACCTCTACACCGATACCGGGACACAACTCGTAGGTATGAAGAATTTCGCCATGGCGATCCTGGCCTACGGACGCCCCGTGATCTGTTCGGAATATCTGGCCCGCGGAGGCGCTTATAAAGGCACGTTTGAGAATACGCTTCCTTTCATGAAACAATACCGGATCGGCGCCATCAACTGGGGCCTCGTCTGGGGCAAGACCAACACGATCTGGCCCTGGGGTTCGGTAGCCGGAGACCCGGAGCCCGAGTACTGGTTCCACGACATCCTCTATCCCGACGGCACGCCGCGGTATCCCGAAGAGGTGGAATTCCTGCACAAAATCATCGGCGTAACCGACAACGGAGAGCAATGATGCACAGCGGAGTTTCCATATTCCGGCTTGTCCGGGCCATCTCGGCACTCGTCCTGACGACCTTTACCCTGACATCTGCAGCCCAGACGCAGGCCGATGCCTACTGCGACATGCCCGCCGGACAAACGGTCGTGCCCGGCGGCGCCCGGCAATGGACGGCCCGCAAAGCGGCCCGCTGGTATGCGGAACAGCCTTTCCTGGCGGGATGCAACTACATCCCCCGCAACGCCGTCAACCAGTTGGAGATGTGGCAGGAGGAGACTTTCTCCCCCGACCTCATCGATCAGGAACTGGGATGGGCCGAAGAACTGGGATTCAACTGCCTGCGCGTTTTCCTGCAGAGCACCGTCTGGAAAACCGACCCCGAAGGGTTTCTCCGCCGCGTCGACCGGTTCTTGGAGATCGCTGACCGCCACGGGATGAAGACCATGCTGGTCCTCTTCGCCGGCTCGGGAGGCGTCAATAACTCCGGACCGCAACCCGAACCTGTTCCGGGATGCCACAACCGTTATTTCTGCGGCTCACCCGATCTCCGACCCGACGGCACGGAGGACACCGACGCCTACCCGCAGGTGGAGCGCTTCGTGAAACAGGTAGTAGGTACTTTCCGCTGCGACGACCGTGTGCTGGCATGGGACCTCTGGAACGAGCCCGGCTGGAAAAACCACCGGGGCGTCACAGCCTACGGTCTTCTGGCAAAGGTGGTGGGCTGGACACGCGACGCCCGTCCGCGGCAACCCCTGACAATCGGCGTATGGAACACCGACCTCAACGTCCTCAACGAATTTATCTTCTCGGTCTCGGACATCGTATCGTTCCATTCGTACAGCGACCATTTCAAGGTGCTGTCCGAACTCGACGAACGTTACAAGCCGCTCGGACGCCCCATCCTCTGCACGGAGTACCTGGCCCGAAACTTCGGCAGCCGCTTCGACAACGTGCTGGCGCTTTTCAAGGCCGAACGGGTAGGCGCCCTCTGCTGGGGCCTCGTCGACGGCAAGACCTGCACCAAGTGGCCCTGGTCGTGGGACGGCGGCGCCCGTGAACCCAATCCGTGGTTCCACGACGTGCTGCATCCCGACGGCTCGCCCTACGACGTCCGGGAGGCTGAATTCGTCCGAAGACTGCTCCGGGACAAGTAACCCCTCGTTTTAACCCAATTTCAAAGTAACCATTTATGAAAGCATATCAAATGACAGACTTCCGGTACGGACGGGACATTCCGGTCTTCCGCCGTACGCTGGGCCGTTTCGCATTGCTGCTCTGGGGGCTGTTGTTCTGCGCCGGAGCCTATGCGCAGAACGGCAGAATCACACTCGACGTGCGCAACGTCACGCTCGAAGAGGCCATGACCCGCATCGAACGGCAGGGTGAATACAGTTTTCTCTACAACAAGACCCTGATAGACGTCACCCGCAAAGTGACACTCCGGGCCGAAAACCAGCCCGTTCGTCAGGTTCTCGACCGGCTGTTCGCCGGAACGGACATCAGCTATACGCTGCGCAACCGGCAGATCATCCTCGCCCTGCGCCCCGCAGCAAAGGCGCAGCCGCCCGTCCCGGCGAAGACGAATGCCATCACCGGCCGGGTTTCGGACAAGAACGGCACACCGCTCATCGGCGTAAGCATCATCATCGAGGGCACGACGACCGGCACGACGACCAATACCGACGGATCGTTCAGCCTGAAAGCCGAGGCCGGCAATGTCCTGACGGTCTCCTATCTGGGATTCGAGACGACAAAAGTGGCCGTAACCGCAGGCCGCAACTCCTACGCCATCACTCTGCAGGAGAACTCCGAAGTACTCGACGACGTGGTGGTCGTAGGCTACGGCGTACAGAAAAAAGCCTCGATCACGGGAGCCATCACCAACATCTCGGGCGACGCTCTGAAGGTCAATTCGACGGTGAACACTTCGACGGCCCTGGCCGGAACCATCGCCGGTATCAACAGTCGTATGAGCGACGGTCGCCCGGGTGCCACAACCAAGATCAGCATCCGCGGCATGGACTCGCCGCTCTACATCATCGACGGCGTGCAGCGCACCGAGGCACAGTTCAACAATATCGACGCCAACGACATCGAATCGGTTTCGATTCTCAAGGACGCCTCGGCAGCCATCTACGGACTGCGTGCCGCCAACGGCGTGGTGGTCGTGAAGACCAAATCGGGCCACAAGAACACCCGCCACACGGTCAATGTCAAGGCTCTCTACGGCTGGCAGGAATTTTTCAAATTCCCGCAGCCCGCATCGGCATCCTCCTATGTGCGGACCAAATACCAGTCGGATGTAATCAAGGCAGCCGAGAACCCGAGCTACACCCCAACCTACACCCGCGACGAATACCTCAAATGGCAGCAGGGAACCGAACGCGGCTATCAGGGTTTCGACTGGTACGACTTTGCTACGGCTCCCGGCGCACAGTCCTATTTCGGCGCCAACATTTCGGGCGGTTCGGACAAGGTGAGCTACTACATGTCGCTGAGCAACACCGATCAGGAGTATGCCATCCGCGATTTCGGCGGCTTCAACCGCACCAACATCCAGATCAACGTCGACGCCAACATAACCAAGCGGTTCTCGCTGGGCGCACAGGTGAGCGGACGCCTGCAAACCACCAAGGCCCCGGGTCTGGGCGGTGGCGACGAGGTGGGCTGGATGCTCTTCGGTTCCTACCGCAACCTGCCGACCGTGCGGCCCTATGTCAACGACAATCCGCTCTACCCCGCCAAGACGGCTCCGAGTTACATCTACACCAATTTTGCAGTCACGACGCTCAGTAAAAACGGCGAAGATATCCGCCAGGAACGCGCCGCGCAAATCAACCTGAATGCAGACTACAAATTTACAGACTGGCTGTCGCTGAAACTTATCGGAGGTTATGCGTACCAAAATTCGTCGCGCGTAAAGCAGGTCAAAACCTTCGACCTCTACGATTACGACAAGGCGACGGGCGAATACTATGTGATCGACGGCGAACGCAACCCTTCGCTCTATAAATCCTACGGCAACACGGAAGACTACACCGGGCAGTTCACGTTCGACTTCCACAAACAGTTCGACCGCCACAACGTCGCACTGACCCTCGGCGGCGAGGCTTCACACCATATTTCCCCCGGACTGGACTTCACCTCTCAGCCGCAGACCGATCTGACGACCCAGACCAATACGGCGACGCTGCAGGCCATCAATGACTATCTCGAAACGCCTCAATCCCGTGCGGGCTTTATCGGCCGCTTCACCTATGACTACGACGGCCGTTATCTGCTGGAGGTGATGGGCCGCTACGACGGTTCGTGGAAATTCCCGCCGACGAAACGCTGGGGATTCTTCCCTTCGGTATCGGCCGGATGGCGCATCACCGAGGAATCGTGGTGGTCGGAGCGGACGAAACGCTGGTTCTCGAACCTGAAACTGAAAGCCTCCTACGGCGTAGTGGGCGATGAAAGTACTTCCGGTTATTCTGCTTTCGACTACCTTGAGGGCTACAACTACAACTCCGGCGGTGCCGTACTCGACGGAGAGTGGATATTGGGATCGCAATACCGCGGATTGCCCGTCACGGACCTCTCGTGGCAGAAAGTCAAGATGTTCAATGTCGGTCTCGAATACGGATTTTTCGAAAACCGCCTGACCGGTGAACTGAACTATTTTACCCGCACGCTCGAAGGCATCCCGGCCAGCCCCGGCATCACACTGCCCAACGAATCGGGATTCACGCTGCCCAACGTGAACATGGCTTCGCAGAAGATCCGCGGCATCGATGGAAGCCTGAAATGGAGCGACAGCGTCAAGGATTTCAACTATTCGGTCGAAGGCAATTTCACCTTCTCACGCAAATACGAGTGGAAACGCGAGCCGTGGATACTGAGCAACTCATGGCAAGAATACAGTTCCTATTACAGCAAGCGCTACGCCAACCAATGGTGGGGCTTCGACTGCATCGGCCAGTTCCAAAACTGGGAGCAGATCGCCGAATACCCGGTCGACATCGACGGCAAGGGCAATACCACGATACGTCCGGGCGACCTGATCTATAAGGACCAGAACGGTGACGGCGTGATCAACGACATGGACAAACGCCCGCTGGGATACCGCCAGGGCGATGTACCCTACATGAGCTTCAATTTCAACATCGCCATGTCGTGGAAAGGCTTCGATCTCGCCATGCTCTTCACCGGTGCCTCGATGGCTTCGTTCTACATGGACTACGAAATGAAAAATCCGTTGCACGACGGCGGCAACAGCCCGGCCTTCATGCTCGACGACGCCTGGCACCTGGCCGACATCGACGACCCGAACAGCCAATACCTGCCGGGGAAGTACCCGATGGTCATCGACGGCAATGGAAGCCATGTCAATTATCAGAAGGCCAGCAATTTCTGGCTGCGAAACGTTCGCTATCTGAAACTGCGTAACTTCGAGCTGGGCTATTCGCTTCCGAAACGGATCACCCGCAAAGCAGGCATCGAGAATGTCCGTATCTTTACCTCGATGCAGAACCTCTTCTCGATCGACAACCTCGGCGAGGTCGACATGGACCCCGAAATCGCCACCGGAAGCGGTCAGCAGTACCCCACTACGCGGGTCATCAGCTTCGGTCTCAACTTAACCTTTTAACGAACGAATATGAAAGCTTTACGAACTATCTATATGGCAGGGGCGCTGCTGCTGACGGGCTTCGGAACGGGATGCAACGATTTTCTCGACGAGGATGCCGACAACGTCTTCACGCAGCACCAGATATTCTCCGACAACGCGCTGATCGAATCCGCCATCGCCAACCTCTACGGTCGCGTGGAATGGGGTCAGAGCTTCAGCAACATCACCGAGTATACGGTACTCGACGAAGCAGCCTACGGCTGGGGCGGTCCGAGCGAAACGGCGCAGTTCTTCCAGAACCACTGGCGGATGTATGACTACGGCCTGATGCGCGAGATGAACCTCTTCCTCGAGGGGCTGCAGTCCGAGGCCGCCGACAGCAACCGTCAGCTGACCGACGACATGAAACGCCACTACGAAGGCGAAGTGCGCTTCCTGCGAGCCTGGCTCTATTTCAACATGTGCGAACGACTGGGCGGATTGCCGCTCATCGGCGACAAGGTTTATGAATACGAAGGGCAATCGGAAATCCCGAAGATGTATGTGGCTCGCGCCACCGAGGAAGAGACCTACGACTACATCATCTCCGAATGCAACGCCGTGGCCGATTACTTCTTAAACGACGTCGTCGACCCGATGTCCAACATCCACGCCGCCCGCGCCACGAAATGGGCAGCGCTGGCGCTGAAGGCCCGGGCCGCCATCTATGCCGGTTCAATCGCCCGCTACAACATCGTCAACAACTGCCTTATCAAAACCTCGGGACTCGAGGTCGGCATCCCCGAGGAGCAGGCGGCGAAGTTCTACAAAATCGCCTACGAAGCCGCCAAGGAAATTATCAAGGGCGGCAAGTACAGCCTCTACCGCCAGAACAGCGACAAGGCGCTCAACTTCTACGACTTGTTCGTCAAGAAGGACAGCAACCCCGAGGTGATCTGGGCGTTGGACTACATCTACCCGGGCAAGACACACACCTGGACCTCCTACAATTTCGCCACCTCGGTCAAGACGGGCGATTATGCGAATACGGTGCTTCCCGTGCTGAACCTCGTGGAGGATTTCGAGTATGTGAACGACCGCAACGGCGCACTGAAACTCCGAAACGGAGGCGATTACGTCTACTATGACAACCCCGAAGATCTCTTCAAGGACAAGGACCCGCGCCTGTGGGGCACGGTCATCTACCCGGGAGCCTCGTTCCGGTCGACGCGCATCGACTATCAGGCGGGTATTATGGACAAGAGCTCCGGAGCGTTCCGGACCGTCACCGGCACCCCCGGACAAACCAATGCGCAGTACGGCGGCATCGTCACTGCCATCAACGGCCCCGTGGCCAACAACGACCTCTATATGAACAAAACGGGCTTCAATGTCCGCAAATATGTCTCCGAGAGCATGGACCAGGGGACGCGCGGCAGCGATGTGTGGTTCATTCGCTTCCGTTACGCCGAGGTGCTGATGATCGCTTCGGAGGCAGCACTCGAACTGGGCTACACGGGCGAAGCCCTCGATTACATCAATCAGGTGCGCGACCGGGCCGGTATCAGCAAGCTCGAGACAATGACCATTGAGGACATTCAGCGTGAACGCCGGGTGGAGTTCGCTTTCGAAAATCACCGCTGGTGGGATGCCAAGCGGTTCCGCATCGCCCACACGATCTGGAATGCCAGCTCCGACGCACGTCTCTACTCGCTGTTCCCCTACAAGGTCTTCGCACCGGGCAATCCGGAAATCGACGGCAAGTGGGTCTTCGAGAAGACCGATTGCTATATGAAACGTTACCCGCTCTATTTCGACCGCATGTGCTACTACAACGGCATCGACGACTCCTGGATCACCGCCAACCCGCTGCTGAAAAAGAATCCTTTCCAATAACAGTTCGCCCAAGGAATTAATACGGACAATACGCTATGAAAAAGACAATTTGCATACTTGCTTTCGGCGCCATCGCCCTCGCGGGGTGCGACTATGACAACTATGAAGCGCCCCAAAGCCAGCTGACCGGCCGCATCGTCTACGAAGACGAAGCGGTGGGATTGCGGCAAACCGGCACGGGTCAGGACTACAACGTGCTGGAACTCTACCAACCCGGATTCGAAGGCACGGCACCCATCCCGGTCTATGTCGATCAGGACGGCAGGTTCTCGGCCATGCTTTTCGACGGGACCTACCGGCTGGTCGCCAAGAACGGCTCGGGACCGTGGGTGGACAGCGGCACGGAACTCAACTTCGACGTGCGCGGCAACACGAACATCGACTTTCCCGTGACCCCCTACTATGTCATCCGCGACGTACAGTTCAACACGGGAAACGACAAACTCACCGTTTCATTCCGTATCGACCGCGGGGCTTTCACGCTGATCAACGGCAAACCCGACGCGTTGATCGAAAGTATCGCGCTCTACATAAACAACACGCGTTTCGTCGACGACGCCACCTACCGCAAGAAGATCGATGCCGCATCGCTCACCACCGGAACGCAGAGTATCACAGTCAACCTCGAAGATGCCGAACTGCAAAAATACCCTGTGCTATACGCCCGGCTCGGCGTAGGGACACAGGGCGTTACCCGAAGATCTATACACCCGGGGCCGAACGTGTCAAATAGACCTGCCAGACGTTTTACCGGCGTTGCCCGCGCCTGCCATCTCCAGTCGGCAGGCACGGACAACGCGTTTTTCACCGCATATGAAACCGACTCTTCTCTGCCTGCTTCTTCTCGCCGTATCGACAGGCTGCACTTCACGCATCGACCGGGAAGCGGTCGTGGCGCGACACCGTATCGTGACCCACGCGACCGACCCGCACAGTCCCGCACAAGTCGGCAACGGAGGCTTCGCATTCGGCATGGATATCACCGGACTCCAGACTTTCGTGCCGTTCAATACGCTCTCGGACTGGGGCTGGCACAGTTTTCCGCAAGACGAAACGACCCGGCGGCAGCACTACCAGGGTGTCCCCGTCGAAATCGGCGGACGCAGCGTGCCGATGGACTTCCCGGATGAAACACAGCCCGGAATATCCGATTGGCTGGCAAAGAATCCGCACCGGTTCAACCTCGGACGATTGGGATTCCGGCTGCTCAAGGCCGACGGAAACGCCGCTGCGGAGTGCGACCTGCACGACATCACTCAGGAAACTGACCTTTGGACCGGAATCGTAACCAGCCGTTTTTCGCTCGAAGGTCATCCCGTCGAGGTCCGCACCGCCTGCCACCCCGACCGCGACGCCGTGGGCGTAGAGGTGCTCTCCCCGTTGCTGAAGCAGGGACGTCTGCAACTGTTTCTGGATTTTCCCTATGCCGACGACCGGTACATCACCGAATACGTCGGGGACTATGACCGGCCCGAGCGGCATGTGTCGCGGCTTACCGCACAAAACGACACCACGGCGTTGATCCAGCGAACAATAGACTCGGTCACCTACAACGTCGCTTTACATTGGAACGACCCGTCGGCACGGCTCGACGCTCCGCAGACGGGGTCGCACCGTTTTTTGTTACGCCCCGGCAACTGCAGCCGATTCTCCCTGACCTGCGAATACGCCCCCGAAGTCACGGAGGCTCCACCCGTCCCGGAACTCTTCACGCAAAGCCGGGAAGCATGGCGCGAATACTGGTCGTCGGGAGCGGCGATCGACCTCTCCGGGAGCGAAGATCCCCGCTGGCAGGAACTCGAACGCCGCATCGTACTTTCTCAATACCTGATGCGTGTGAACGAAGCAGGTGCATGGCCTCCCCAGGAGAGCGGACTGGTCAATAACGGTTGGCACGGACGGTTCCATTTCGAGATGATCTGGTGGCACGAACTGCACTTCCTGCTCTGGAATCGTCCGGAATCGGCAGCCAAAGCGCTCAGTGTTTACCATAAGTTCCTCCCCACCTCCCATCTGCGGGCCGAACGACAGGGGCTGCGCGGGGCACGATGGCCCAAATGCACGGCCGACCGGGATGTAGAGTGGCCACACCTGATCCATGCCACACTCATCTGGCAGCAACCCCATCCGATCTATTTGGCAGAAACACGCTATCGGACGGACCCGAACCCGGAAACACTTGAAAAGTGGAGTGACGTAGTATTTGCCACCGCCGATTATATGGCCGATTTCGTCCGGCTTGACACCGCACGCGAAGAATATGTGCTGGGACCGCCCTTATGCCCCGTCTCGGAGAACACCCCGATCTTCGAGACATGCAACCCGACCTTCGAGCTTGCCTACTGGCGTTATGGGCTCAACACGGCACAACGGTGGCGGGAACGGCTCGGGCAGGAACGGGACCCTCACTGGGACGACATTTTGCAGCGGCTTGCTCCGCTGCCCGTTCAGGACGGAACATATGTCACCTACGAAGGCATACCCGACATGTGGACACGATACAATTTCGAACATCCCGCACTGGCGGGCATTTACGGCATGCTCCCCGGAGAGGGTGTTGACCGTACGATTTTCGAGAAGACGCTCGACCGGATATTCGACACATGGCGGTTCGACCGCGTATGGGGATGGGACTTCCCGATGCTGGCAATGGCTGCGGCCCGATGTGGACGACCTGACAAGGCCGTGGACATGCTTTTGCATGATTCGAAAAACTTCCGTTTCGACGTCCACGGATTCGCTACAGGAGGGCCGTTCCCCTACTTCCCTTCGAACGGAGGCTTACTGACGGCTGTGGCGATGATGGCTGCAGGGTGGGACGGTTCAGCGGGAACGGCACCGGGTTTCCCGACTGGCTGGCACATCAAATCGGAAGGATTCTCAAAAATGCAATAGCCCCTTTAGCCATGAAACGTTTTTTTCTGTCACTGGTAACGATTGCCGTCCTGCAAACCGTAACTGCAGAAATTCGTATGCCCAAATTTTTCAGCGACAACATGGTACTCCAACGCGAACGGCCGATACGAATATGGGGATGGGCATCCCGGAACGAATCGGTAAGCGTTCTGTTCAACGGCACGCAAGTTTCGGCAGGTACGAATCGCATGGGTCGCTGGCAGGTAGAACTCCCAGCCATGCCGCACGGCGGCCCCTACGAAATGATAATCCGGGGAAGCAGGAGCGAAATCCGTTTTACCAACATACTCCTCGGAGACGTATGGCTCTGCAGCGGCCAGTCGAACATGGAATGGCCGCTCGACCCCACGACCGGATGCGAAGAGGAGATCGCTGCATCGGCAAATCCGAATCTGCGGCTGCTGACCGTCGAAAAAGCCGTCTCTCCCGATGAGATGGAGGACCTGAAAGGCGGTGCATGGGTGGAATGTACGCCCGAAACGTCTCGGAGCTTTTCTGCCGTAGCCTACTACTTTGGAAAGTTCGTCCAACGGGAAACTGGCGTACCCATTGGTCTTATCAACAGTTCGTGGGGCGGAACGGACATCGAACCGTGGACCAGTTGGGAGACGATGCGAAAGACGGAACAATACCGGGAGTACGCTGACCGAAATAACACGAGGGCTGCGATGGGAGAAAGCCTGAAAAGGTGGGAACACTATGATGAGGCGTTGCAGAACGATCCCGGGGAGAAGGAATATTGGTATAAACCGGAGATCGCGGTCCGGCAGAAAGGATGGGCGAAAATGTACGTTCCGAAATTATGGGAAGACGAGCTCGGAGAGATTAACGGCAACGTCTGGTTCCGCACGACAGTCACGCTTCCGGAATCAGCTTCCGGGCAACAAGCCCTGTTATCCCTTCCAGCCGTGGACGATGCCGACGTCACCTATCTCAACGGACAGCAGATCGGAACGACGAACGGGTACAACCGGCCCCGCCGCTACGCAATTCCGGAAGGAGTGCTCCGCGCAGGGGAGAACCTCATAGCCATCCGGGTGTTCGACCGTGTAGCGGCAGGTGGTATCTGGGGCGATGCCGCAGAGCTGTACCTCGAAGTCGGCGGCAAACGTTACGGACTGGCCGGCGAATGGGAATACAAACCTTCGGCAACGACAGCGATGTACGGCGTCACGATGGACGCCACGCATCCGAACAATTTCGCCGCACTGCTCTACAACGGCATGATCCATCCCCTAACCAGCTACGGTATCCGGGGCGTTATCTGGTATCAAGGCGAGAACAATGCACCCCGGGCCCGGAGCTACCGGCAACTCTTCCCGAACCTGATTCGCGACTGGCGAACGAAATGGGGATATGAATTCCCGTTTTTATGGGTGCAACTGGCCGGTTACATGGCAATCGAAGACCAGCCGGCCGAAAGTTCCTGGGCGGAACTGCGCGAAGCGCAAAACAACGCCTTGATACTCCCGGCCACGGGACAGGCAGTCATTACCGACATTGGCGATGCGAACGACATTCATCCGCGCAACAAGCGTGATGTGGGCTATCGTCTTTGCCGGAGTGCTTTGAAGGTAGCTTACGGCAGGAAAATCGTAGCTTCAGGTCCGACATATCGATCAATGGAGCACGACGGAAACCGCATCATACTCACATTCGGCTCTGCCGACGGAGGTTTACGGCCTGCGGACGACAATCGTTACGGATATCTCCGGGGATTCACGATTGCCGGAGCCGACAGGAAATTCGTCCGGGCAAAAGCCTGGGTTCTTGACAAAAACAGAATTGCGGTTTTCAGCGACGAAGTCCCGGAACCGGTCGCCGTGCGCTACGGATGGGCGGATAATCCATATGATAACAATCTGACGAATTGTTCCGGATTGCCGGCATCACCCTTTCGAACCGATGATTGGCCCGGTATTACCCGGTAATTCGATACTTTCAGAGAGTTCACCGGATAACCAAAAAGATGGAGCGCAGACTTTTAAATAACAATTAATTGGCCATACCTCCCAAGAGACAAAAAAGCTGATAAGAAATATCGAATTATTCTATGTTCAAGATTAAGTTCTGCGAACATCAAATTTATTATTTCCCTATAATTTAGCGGTATAAAATCACTAAGGCACAATATTGCTATGTACCCCGCCTCATCGTGGGAAAAATACGTTTAAACAATCTAGAAGTAGTTAACGTAATTTGTAGGTTTTCGAGAACGGTTGTAAATGGTGCAATCGTCCAAAAAGTTATGGCCCGTGGCACACAAGTCTACACACATATGAACCGCAGGGCCACGTCAGAAGTCTTGGATCGTGTTTTCGATTTGTTGCATGAGCAAAATGTGCAGAACCTTCCTTCCGGGATACTCTCTTTGGACAGCACCAGTATTAAGGTGTATCCGGATGCTACAGGTGCTTAAAAAACCTGAGACACAGGCTATCTGAATCTCTCAGGGAGGACGCACCTCCAAAATACATCTGGTTGCCGCAAGTGACCGCAAGGCAGTAGTGTTTTCGACTCCAGCGAGAAATAGACACGATGCTCCCGAGGAGCGGAAACTGATCAAAAGCATCAAACCGTACATTTAGATTTGACTGGCACTTTTACTACCAAAAATTTAAAGTTTTTTTGGAAAAAATAATTTTTTCAAATTTTTAAGCTACTATTGCAATAGCTTATTGATTTAGCCATTTTTTCCTCAATCAAGTAAAATTTGCCTGTTCGATTTTTTTTTTTTGTACCTTGTGATAGGTTATTTGAAATGCGGTATTTTCGTGCAATTGACTGAAAATAAACCGTTGCTTTCTCGTTACCTATTCTTCTATACAAAAATGTAACGACCCGAATTATCGAATCGTTACATCTGTTTACTTCCGAACCCGCAAGGGAGTGTCATATTACGAGGGGGTTCAGAGGAATGAGTGCGTGCGGTCAGCATCCCGCTCTATTGTCCCTTATAGCAGAAACGAAAGAATACATTGCAAATGATGGAATTCAATCATGCCCAAAAGATATCTTGCCCGTATTATATCGGTCGCTCGTGAACAAAACCATTCATTCAAAAGAACATTCTTTCTCGAATCATAGCAAGCAATAAAACCGACATTCGTGAATTCAAGCCGAATGGCCAAACGATGGTTGCTTCGCCGGAATACGGCAGTAACGGCGAAGAACCATTGCAGTTCTTCGCCGCTATTGCCAAAAAAGATATCATGCCGTCAGCATTTTTCCTATTTTCCGCATTTCCCGGCTGATATTCGCCTCGGAGATTCTGGCGTAGTGCCGCGTCATGTTGGTATTCGTATGCCCGAGGATTTTTGCGATGATGTCGATGGGCATGCCGTATTCGATGGCCAGCGTGGCGAACGTATGCCTCGCGCAATGCGTCGTGAGATTCTTCGGAATATTGCAGATTCCCGCCAGCTCCTTCAAGTAGGCATTCATCTTCGAATTGGAGGGCACAGGCAGCAGCTTACCCCGGGATTTGCAGGTCTCGTCGGATTCGTACCTCTTCAGTATCCGAATCGCCTGCGGCAGCAACGGCACACGGCTCATTACCGCCGTCTTTTCCCTCGGCTTGTGAATCCATACCGTACCCTCTTCGTCGGTCGTGATATGCTCCTTGCGCAGATGGTCCGCATCCGTAAAGGCCAATCCCGTCAAGGCACAGAAACAGAACACGTCCCGGATACGGTCGAGCCGATCGTTGGGCATCGGTTTTCTGAGCAGCGTATCCAATTCCTCTCGGGTCAGCGGAACCTTAACGTTCGTTTTATCCACCTTCATCTTATAGTACCGGAACGGGTTCTTCTCGATCCATTCGTTGCGGATGGCATAGAGGATAAAGTTCTTCAGACAGCACAGCAGGTTGACCGCCCCGTTGTTCCTGCAGTTGTGGGCCGTCTGCATGAAGGTATTCAGTCCGTCGATATACGCATAATCGATCGCATCCAGCGGCAGGTCGTCTTTCCTGTACTGTCCTTTCGTGTATTCGGTCATATAGCGCAGCAGGCGATGGTATTTGTTCGCCGTGAGTTGAGTGATACGTACTCCGACTTCTCTCTGCCGTTTGTCGCAGTATTTCGAAAATTCGGCAAGAAACATCCGCGAATTGCCATTCGGATTTTCAAGGCGCTGTTTGATGGCAAAGCAGTTCGGCTCTTTACCCTCACGAATCAGCCGGTCGTAGGCCGCAAGGATATTTGCCCGATAACTGGCGATGATATCGTTGATTCGAAGGTCTATCTCGTCTTTGTAAAGCGAACGTTCGAGCCGCTGGTTCCAGCGCTCCGGCTCGATTTGACAGCGGGTGTAGATTTCGGTCGAGAGGCCCGAAGTGGTGATACGGGCATAGACGGGTGCTTTGCCCTTCTTGGAAATTTTGGTCTTTTTGCAGAAGAAAACCACGGAAAATGTCGTTCGGCGCATGGCTGCATGGGTTTGAATAGGTTAAACGTATGCAGCATAGAAATATTGCGACGTAAAACAATGCAAGACAACGCATTATGCGTAATTCGTGACCTGTTTTCGGTCCGAGCAAAACAGGTCACGATTTCGGTCCGAGCAACCTGCTTTTTTATGCTCTCGAATACGTCGCTAAAAAACGAAAAAACCTTACATATCATTGATACATAAGGTTTTTTACTCGATTTTGCTTCTCCTTTCAAAGAAGCCCTGAGCGGAAAACGGGACTCGGACCCGCGACCTCAACCTTGGCAAGGTTGCGCTCTACCAACTGAGCTATTTCCGCATGGCATGTTTCGTAATTGCGAGTGCAAAGGTAGCTAAAAAATCCGAAACTCCAAATTTTTCAAACGCATTCTGCAATTTTTTTACGATATGCTGGCCTCCGGGTGCTTTACTTGAATATCCGTATGCGCTCTTCCCAAGGCTCGAAACTCTTTTCCTGCGGTTCTCCGCCCGGCAGTCCGAACGGCATCTGGGCGATCAGCCGCCACGCTCCGGGCAGGTTCCAGCGTTCACGCACCTCGCGGTCGATGAGCGGGTTGTAATGCTGGAGCGATGCGCCGAACCCTGCGTCTTCGAGCATCGTCCATACTGCCAGCTGGTGCATGGCCGAGGTGTGCTCCGACCAGATCGGGAAATTGTCCGCATAGCGCGGGAACTGTTCCTGCAGTTTCCGCACGACGGTCGTGTCCTCGTAATAAAGCACCGTGCCGTACCCCGATGCGAAACTGCGGTCGATCTTCTGCTCCGTGGCGACGAACGCCTCCGCGGGAACGATGGCTTGCAGGGTCCGTTTCACGATCTCCCAGAACGCTTTGTGCTGTTCGTGCATCAGGAGCACCAGCCGCGTCGACTGCGAGTTGAAGGCCGACGGGATGTGCTGTATCGCGAAACGCACGATTTCCTCGATCCGTGCGTCGTCGATCGGGGATTCGGGGGTCAATTCATAATAACTGCGCCGGTGTTGCAGCGCCTCTTTCAGATTTCTCTCCATGGTCGTTGGCATGTTATTGTATGCCCTTTTGCAAAAATAACACAACTTTGGGAAAAATGTGCGGATTACAACGCGAAATAGTATCTTTGTAGCCATGAAGAACACGATCGAAACATTTTCCGCATTGGGCGCGCGTCTGCTCGGTTTCGGCGATGACGATGCGACGCGCGCGGTTATGGACGCCGCCTGTCGTGCCAACGGCTGGTTTGCGCCCGCCGATGTCCGCCGTGCGGTGCGCGCGGTCGCCTGCGACATGCTGCAACGCGAAAAGCTCGAAGCCTGGCTGGCGAACTACCCTGCCCTTCCGGTTGCGGCGCCGCGGCGCGTGCTGGTCGTCATGGCCGGAAATATCCCGCTCGTCGGTTTTTTCGACCTGCTGTGCGTGCTTGTGAGCGGCCACGGCTGCCTCGTGAAGCCCTCCGCCAAGGATTCCGTGCTGATGGAATATGTCGTGGGGCTGCTGCGCGAAATCGACCCTTCCGTGCCGGTCGGGCTGTACGACGGAACGTCGCCCGTCGACGCTGTGATCGCCACCGGCAGCGACAACGCCAACCGCTATTTCCGGGCGCATTACGCCGGCATTCCCTCCTTGCTGCGGGGCAGCCGCCAGTCGGTAGCCGTGCTTTCGGGACGTGAGACGCCGGAACAGCTTGCCGGACTGGCCGACGACATCTGGGCCTATTCCGGGCTGGGGTGTCGCAGCGTGTCGCTGATTTTCATGCCGGAAGGATATGAACCTGCGCTTCAAATGCTGCCCGTAAACGATAAGTATATAAACAATTACAGACAGCAGCGAGCCTTGCTGGAGATGCAGGGACGGCCGTTTGTCGATCTGGGATGTGCCGTGGCTGTCGAACAATGCGCCTTTCCGGCGGCGTTGAGCCTGATCGCCTATGCGCACTACACGGCGTTGGACGAAGTGGCCGCATGGCTTGCCGGGCACGACGGCGAACTGCAATGCGTCGTCACCGGGTGTCTCCCCCACAGCCGCCGCGCCGGTTTCGGCTGCGCACAGTCCCCGGCCCTGACCGATTATCCCGACGACCGCGACGTTCTTGCGTGGCTTGCGGCGTTGGATTGACAAAAAGTGTTATATTTGGTGTCGTAACGGAACAATATTCTAAAAATACTACTGCAATGTCGATGGTTTTCCGATTCCGGATGTTGAGCGACGAGAACGACAATTTCGTGCGCGATTACGAGGCGCTGTACGACATGACGCTGCTCGATTTCCATAATTTCATCCTTCAGTCGCTTGAGTACGAGCCTTGTATGGCTTCGTTCTTCACGGCCGACGACCGCTGGGAGAAACAGCGCGAATTCACGATCGTGGACATGGGCGACGGCTCCGGGGATGCTCCCGCGGCGATGGAGAGCGTGACGCTCGGCCAGATCATCCACAACCGCCGCGACCGTCTGATCTATCTCTTCGACATGTTCGGCGACCGGGCTTATTTTTTGGAACTTACCGGAACCTTCGAGGCCGATAAAGGGGCTTCCTATCCGCGTGAAATCTACGCACAGGCCGCCGCTCCCGACCAGTACGACCCGTCGAAAACGCGCGTGGACGACGAGGGGTCGATTTTCGGCGATGTGATGAGCGAATTCAGCGATTTCGAGGGCGACGATAATTACGACGATGAGTACTAAACGGCTGCTGGTCGTCGTCGGGCCGACGGGTTCGGGCAAAACGGATTTGAGCATCCGTCTGGCCGGCCATTACGCGGCACCGATCCTTTCGACCGATTCCCGGCAGGTTTACCGGGGAATGCCGATCGGCACGGCGCAGCCCACTGTCGATCAGCTTCAAGCTGTTGAACATCATTTTATTGCCTCGCGTGATATAAAGGATCGCTTGAACTGCGGGGAATACGAGGTCCAGGCCCTTGCGCGGCTCGAAAGACTTTTTGCCTGCCACGATTACGTCGTTGCCGTCGGCGGTTCGGGGCTTTACGTCCGGGCGTTGTGCGAAGGTATGGACGACCTGCCGCAGGCCGACGAATCGCTGCGCGGGGAGTTGGACCGCCAGCTGGCGGAGGAGGGACTCGGGGCGCTTGCCGAGAAGCTCCGGGAACTGGACCCGGAGTATTACCGGGTTGTCGACCTCGACAATCCGGCGCGTGTCATGCGTGCGCTGGAGGTCTGCCTTCAAACCGGCATGCCCTACTCCCGGCAGCGTACCGGCATACGGCGTGCGCGTCCGTTCGAGATCGTGAAAATCGGTGTCGACCTGCCGCGCGAGGAGCTTTACGACCGCATCAACCGCCGGGTGGACCGCATGCTTGCCGACGGTCTGGAAGCCGAGGCGCGGGCGCTGTACCCCTACCGGGAACTGAATGCGTTGCAGACGGTCGGCTACCGCGAGTTTTTCGATTACTTCGACGGGCGTATCGGCTATGACGAGGCCGTGGAACTGATCAAGCGCAATTCGCGCCGCTATGCCAAACGGCAGCTCACCTGGTTCCGCCGCGATCCGGAAATCCGTTGGTTCCGTCCCGACGACGATGCGGCGATGATAAATTACATAGATTTTGGCAAATCGTAAATATTTTCGTACTTTGCCGGCGTCTTTCGGCGAAAGACTGCGCCCGGATGGTGGAATCGGTAGACACGCCGGACTTAAAATCCTGTGGCCAGTAATGGCCGTGCCGGTTCGATCCCGGCTCCGGGTACGAAAAAAATCGCTTAATTTGTTGGTTATGACAAGTTAAGCGATTTTTTGATTGTTCCCGCATGTGAAAATATGCTCTTGGGCGGGTTATCTTTTGTGAGGTGGCTGGAATATATCCAATGATTCGTCATAGACAGGGCTGTCGATCCCGAGGAATGACAGGACGCTGTGAAAGACATGATACTGGCCCACCTTTTTCTCCGTATCTATTTTCATCGCTTCATCCGATGTCCACACGATGAACGGAATCTCGATCTGTTCCTTCGGCGCGACAAGTATGGGCACGCCGTGCATATACAGATTCCCCTCGCCGAGGGACTCTCCGTGGTCGGATACGAAGATCACGCAACTGCGTCTTTGGGGAATCCCGCGAAGAATTTCTATTACGGAATGAATGAGATAATCCGTGTAGACGATGGTGTTGTCGTAGGCATTCATCAGCTCCTTCGGATCCGCTTTGGACATCTCCACCGTAGTGCATACGGGACTGAACACCTCGAACTCCGGCGGGTATTTCTTATAGTACGTGGGGCCGTGGCTCGTGCTGGTATGGAGTACGACGAGCATCTTGTCCTTGCTGCCGGAGAGTATCTCTTCGCGGAGGCCTGCGAGCAGAATGCCGTCGTACCTGTCGTCGGCTTCGGGATTCCGCTCCTTGAGCTCTTTCGGCTTGTAGTATTTGTCGATATGTACGGGAGGCTCTCCCCAATTGTTGCTGCGCCATACCACATCCACGCCGTTTCGGCAGAGATAGTTCGGAAGGATTTCGTAAAGTTTGTTGGAAGGCTTGTGGTCGAGAATGGCCTTCACGCCTGCCGTGGTATAGGTCGCGGCCGCATCTGCAATCAGTGCGGTTACACTGTCTTTCTCCAGAAGCGGATTGGTCGGCTTGCCGTATCCGTATAAAGAGAAATTCTCCCTTCTGGCGGATTCTCCTATTATCAGCACGCATACATCCTTGCCGTCGGAAACGATCTTCGCGTCGGGCAGGGGAATCTCTTTCCGGTTCTGCTTCTTTACGGAATTGTAGTAGCGTACGGAGTTGACCGTATACGACCACGGCATGACCAGACTGCCGAGCTTGGGCGCGTTGCGGTCGATCCACGGCCAGTTCTGCATATTGACCAGCGCGATGGCCAAAGAAACCGCCAGTGCGATGCCCGTGCGGGCGAAAAAACGCTTCCAGCTTCCGTAGTCGAACCGCCTTGCAAAAATGTAGATGCATGGAACCACACCCAGGAAGAGGAGATACCATACGGCAGACCATGAGAAGAATCCGGAAGCCTCCGAATACCGGGTGTTGAATACGTTCCCCATCATCTTGTCCGTGATGAGCACCTGGTATGTGTTTATGAAATAGAGGCTTATGGCATTGCCTATGAATGTGAAGGCAAGGATGCACTTTCCGACGAAGCGTCCGAGAAAGAGCACGAGGTAATAGACGAGAAAATTGAGCGCGAACATCAGCACGCCCAGCCCTCCGGTGATCAATACGCCGTTGAAGCCCCCTTCGATGTTGCCGAGCACCAGCCGGAAGAACGGCCAGTGGAACGCCACGAGCGTAAACAGGCTGAGTACCGAAGATATGCGGGTGAGGTCGGTCTTTTCTTTCAGAAATTTTACCATTTGATAACTGTTTTATAAAATATAAGGATCACTCCCGCGCACAGGACAAGAAGCGTAAAGTTGAAAAGAATCGTCAACGGGATGTTTACCGTATGCGACGGAGCCATATAGGGAGTTTGTGCCACGGAAGCGTCGTATCGTGCGAACGGATTGGTGTAGATCACCTCACCGTCGGGAAAGTAGGCGGTAATGCGTGCGTAGGGGTCGTCGTCCGCCATGGTATAGCTGGCCTCGGACGAGTTCCGGGCCAGCGACAGAGTGGTGTGATCCTGCCCCGTCACCTTAATACTGTCCGCCTGGCGCGACAAGGCGATGTAGATCGTTTCGCCGTCGAGGCCGATCTTCTCGACCGACGGCAGCTCCCTGTTTTTGGCGTATTTCACCTCCCAGTCCCCATGTCCGTAGTCGGGAACGCGCATCGCATAATAGCACCCTCCGAGAAGCGTTTCCTTTATGTCTTCATACCTCGCCGACGGACAATGCAGGAAATTGCACCTTACGGCGATACGACTGGACTTATCAGGATAGTGCAGGTCGTCGTTGGCCAGTCCGAAACTGTAATGCCCGGCGCTCAACGCCCAGTCCCAATACTCGTTTTCGGTGCTCTTTCCGCTGTCGAGTTCCATGATCCTGTAACCGCCGAGTTTCTGCATGAGGCTTTTCGACGTGCCCGTCGTTCTTAAGGGGTGATTCATCTGGATGAAATCGGACTCCTTTCCGAGCAGGTCTAACTGGAATTGTTTTTGGGAAGCGAAAAGCGGAATCAAATGGTCGAAGTGGTTGACTTCCTCGCATCCGAATACCAGCTTGTGGTACTTGAACAGATTGATACCGTGTTCGTAGACATTGACCTGCAACAGGGAATCGTATGGATGTAGGGTCAATTCATTGTGATTCGAGAATGTTACGATGTCATATCCGAATTTCCGGTAGGCTTCATCGGTTTCGGCCGGCCAATATTCGCACTCGTTCAGGATGCCCTTTACGCGCGTATGTGTATGAAAATTGGCTCGTTTCCAGCATATGTCGGATTCCCCCCCCCGGTATGGGTTAAAAATGTCGGGGCCGCTGAAGGGTTTAGCCTCACTGAAATCATATACAGGGCTTACGCTTGTCACAAAGATTGCCAGCAAGGCGATCAGTATGAGCGAGACGATGGTTTTGCCCAATGCGACCGATATCTTTCGCAGCATGTAAATCAAAGTTCGTTCATTTGGATGCAATGCGTTTCCCATAAATTAATGGCTGAAGATAATTGTTGCAAAGTTAACAAAAATGCGGCAAGAGCAAAAGGGAAAATAGATGTGTAGAAACGACTGAATTCGGATTTGGTACATTAAAGTAATATTGGGGATGTTTTTGCGGGTGGAAGCGCAAGCCGGAATGGGATCCTTTCCGGCGCTTTCTGGCTGCGGTTGGTGAAAATAATCCGCGATTTCGGGCGGTTTCTCGGAAAGAAGCGTTATCTTTGCCGCAGGTTTGGTGCTCTCCTTCCCGGGCGTGGAAGAAGGGTGAAAAGGGAATCGGGTGCAAATCCCGGACAGTCCCGCTGCTGTGAAACTCCGTGAAGGCTCCGAACATCTCGCCACTGGCCCGCAAGGACCGGGAAGGCTTCGGAACAGGAGCAAGTCAGAAGACCTGCCAGGCCGATTCGACGTCGTGAGACCCCGGGGGATGGGTATTTGACATCGGTTATGTAATGCTTATTGTTTTATGTCGGACTTTGCCGCCGGGTGTCGCACCTTTCGGCTCACGGGATTTTTCCCGGACGGAAGCCGACCGGATGAGGATTGGATATGGAATTAATCGAACGATTGTTATTTGGCTCCGAGTCGCTTTGGGGCGGAGGCGTGGCCCACTCGGTGCTGATTCTGGCGCTGGTCGTGGCGTTGGGTGTCATGCTGGGCAAACTCAAGGTCGCCGGGGTGTCGCTGGGTGTGACGGGCATTCTGTTCGTCGGCATCGCCTTCAGCTATTTCGGTATGAACATCGACGAGCATCTGATGCACTTTCTTAAGGAATTCGGACTGATTCTCTTCGTCTATTCGATCGGCCTGCAGGTCGGACCCGGATTTTTCTCCTCGTTCCGCAAGGGCGGCGTCACGCTCAACAAGCTGGCGGTGCTGGTGGTGGCGCTGGGTGTCGCCACGACGGTGGCGCTCTATTATATTACGGGATTGTCCATGACGACGATGGTCGGCGTGATGTCGGGCGCCGTGACCAACACGCCCGGACTGGGTGCCGCCCAGCAGGCTTTCAGCGACATGCACGCCGGAGCCGATGCGCCGGACATCGCCACGGGCTACGCCGTGGCCTACC
>VOFJ01000092.1_pt1 | contig 80000 bp, 59 predicted proteins | sample 5384081 | NCBI WGS metagenome assembly VOFJ01 (sample SAMN12384729, study PRJNA508395) | human gut metagenome | isolation source: healthy gut I | host: Homo sapiens | reverse complement strand
CACGGGCAGTTCCCAGGGTACCGTTCCAAAAACCAGTCCCCCACCCCGGCCATTCCCTACTCGGTTAATGGGCTTAACATATTATACCACATTTTCCTGAATCATGGTAGCCCCCTGTGCAAAGAAAGCAAAGAACACGCTACCCCAGTACGGGGTCATTATATCATTCCTGGCTCTGCTTTTCAACCGATTTCTGGCTCTGTTTCCGTTTTCCAGTGTGTTTTATAACCTGGTAAAGTTTTCTCATTTTGTCCGTATCCTGCTCAGTCATCGTACCTGCGCCAAATTGGGCGGCTTGGGCCAATGCCAGCAGAGCTTTGGCATCCTGGGGTTCAAGGGCGGGGACACAACTTTGCAAAAATGCGGCAAACTCCGGCGCATCGGATGGTGTATCCGGCGGCAGGCCGCGACGCACCAAAAGGCGGTAGATGCTGCCAAACACAGCCAGCACCCGCGCGTTGCAGCTGCCCCGGCCATACCCCATGGCATGGCGGCGGGCCAGCACCAGCAGCACCGCAGCAGCCAACAGGCAACCCCCCAGCAACGCCGCCAAAACCAGCCTGCTGCGGGGCACGATGGTGGCTGCGGGTTCGTTTGCGCTGCTCTCCCCTGCTGCGGGGGCAGTGTCTTGACCTTGAGTTTCGGGCAGCGGGTCGGTGCGCAGGTCGGCCTGTTGGGCGCTGACCAGCACGCCGGGGGTCATCTCCATGGGGGTCCAGCCCTGGCCGGAAATGTACACCTCCGCCCAGGCGTGGGCGTTATCGTCCTGTAAAATGGCGTGCCAGCTGCCGTCCTCCTGTTGGGTAAACAGGCTTTGCGGCGCGGCATAGCCCACCACATAGCGCGCAGGCAGCCCGAACATGCGGAACATAACCACCGCCGCCGAGGCAAACTGCACACTGTACCCCTGTTTGATTCCGTTAAAAAGTAACGGATGGGGTCGGCCCCCTCCGGCGGCTGGGGAGCGCTGGCGTTATACTGGTAGTTGGTGTTTAGATAGGCGCGGATGTAATCGCCAATGTCCGCAGCTTCGGTCAGCTTCTGGTCCTTTTTGGCTTCATCGCACAGGGTTTGCAGCTCGTCATAGCCGTCCGGCACGGCGGTGTAGCGGCTGGCGGCGTAAGCGGCATAGGATGCTTCCATCCGGTCCAGCACGCTGGGGTCGGCATCGGCGCGGGCTTCCAGCTGGGTTTGGGCGGTATCCCGCGGGTAATACAGGAACACATCGTCCTGCGCGGTCTGGCCCGCGGCGGCGCCGTCGCCCTGGATGGTGTAATAATCACCCCAGTAGGCGTTGTACGGTGCATAGGTGTACTGGGTATCGGCGTGGATGCGCTCCACCGTCAGCGTCTGGGGCTGGGCGGTGCCGTCATAGGCAGTGCGCAAAAACGGCAGGCTTGCAATGGTCAGCCGGGCATTATCCTCGGTTTTCCAGTTCATAGCGGCGCTGTCAAAGGCATCGGCATCAGGGGCCTGCCAGGTGGTGCCGTCATAACTGCCGCCGATAAATCCCCGCAGGTATACGGTTTCTTCGGGTTTGTCGCTGGCGGTCAGGGCCAGATCCGTCACTCCGCTGACCTGGATACCCCCGCCCTGGCTCAAGGCGCCATCCGCCACACCACCGGCGGCGGCTTCTACCTGAATGTTCAGCCTGCCGCCGCTGACCCGCGGCAGCCAGGTAATGGCGGTGCTCAGCGCGGCGGATTCCACCCGCTGGGCCGCGGGCTGCAGCCAGCCAAGGGGAACCCCCAGCGCCGGGCGCAGCAGCCACCAACAGGGCAGCGCCAGCGCAAGGCAAAGCCCGCCCGCCGCCAGCGCGGCAGACTTTTGGATGTTATAATGGCGGCAAAGGTTCTGGCGGTAGTTTTCGGTATCGCGCCTGCCCCACAGGGCCCGCCGCTGCACCGAGCAGGAAGCCGCCCACGCCCCCATCCAACCGGCCAACAGCAGCAGGCAGGCGGGCACAGCAGGCGCGGCCCCGGCCAGCGCCAGCAGCACAACAACGGGCAGCAGCATTAGATCCAGCAGCAGGGCATCCGCACGGCGCAGGGCCGCAGCGGCCAGCGCCCCGGTAACGGGCAGGGCGGCCAGCAGCAAAAACAGCCCCAGCTGCGCCGCACTGCCGCCCTGGGCCACCGGCAGCGCACTGCCAAGGCGGGCGTTCAGGCTTTGGGCAATGTTCCCGGCGCACTGCTGCGCCCCGGCCAAAAAGTTCCGCTGGCAGATGAACAACACCACAAGATACACAATCACCCCCGCCAGCAGCCCCCAGCGGCGCAGGGCTTGCGGCGCACGCAGGAACAGCGCCCACCCGGCGCAGAAAGCGGCTGCCGCGGGCCACACCCACAACGGCACCGCAATGCCGAACCCGGTGGAAAGCACCAGCAGCAAACCAAAGGTGAGCGCCAGCAGCAGCGCGGCATCTGCCGCCAGCCACAACGCGGGGTGCGCTGCGGGGCGCTGGGTGCTCACCAGCACACGGTCCACAAACTTCAGCCCACTGCCGGGGTCGGCAGCGCCGCGCCGGCTCAGGGCAGTACGTTCTTTTTTGCGCTTGGGCGGGTTTTTGCGGTACTTCGCCGCCTGTTGGGGAAAATCCCCCCATTCCTCCGCTCCGTCCAGGTCCCCACCGGGGGTCAGGGCAGCGCGCAGGGCGGTCAGCGGTTCGCGCACCATCAGGCGGTCCAGCTTGGCGCTCAGCTTCCAGTGTACCTGCTTGATGGTATCCCCGTCCCGGTACTCCCGCAGCTCATAGCTGCCGCCCAGGGCGGCGCGGGTGTCGGCTTCGTCGCCGTCCTCATCGGGGGCGGTTTCCGCTTTGGCTTTGCCAGCCGCGGCAGCGGGCAGCACACAGATGCTCTGGCTTTGCACGGCAGCCGAGCACGCCGCGGTGAACACCCCCAGGTGATCCCGCAGGGTGATGCCCCGCACCGCAATGCTCCACACGCCGCTTTTGCCTGCGTTTAAGGTAATGCGCTGTTCGGCGCTCTCCTTGCCGCCCAACATGGCGGCGCAGCGCAGGGCGATCTGCCCCCCGCCCCATTCATCGGCGGCGTTCAGCAGCACCACAAGCGCAGGGATAGGCAACCGGCTGCGGTTGCGCAGCCGAACCGTCAGGGTAAAATCTTCGCCCTGTATCACGGGTTTGTCCGGCACCAGCAGCTCTGCCGTTACCTGCCTGCGCAGATAGGCGGCATCCAGCCGCAGCAGCACCAGAAGCACCAGCGCAAACGCTAACAGGAACACCGCCAGCGGTGCCTGGGTGATGAGCGCCGCAGCCAGCAGCACCAAAAGCACCAGCGCCCGGCCCAGCTTACCTGCCATGGCGGTCAGCCTTTTCGGGGCGGGGGCGCGGCACGGTGCGCAGCAGGTCCTGCATTACGCTGTCCACCGTTTCGCCGCCTGCGCGGGCCTGGTCGTTCAGCACCAGGCGGTGGCGGGCAACCGCATCAAACACAGCGGTCACATCCTGCGGGGCAACAAAATCCCGCCCCGCCAGGTACGCCGCCGCGCGCGTCATGCTGGTCAGCGCCAGGGTGGCACGGGGGCTTAACCCCACGGCCAGGCGCGGGTCCTTGCGGCTGGCCTGGGCCAGCGCCACAATGTAGCGGTACATCAGCTCATGCACAAATACCGTGCTGACCTCCTGCTGCATGGCAAGCAGATCCGCCTGACCGGCAACGGGGCGCACACGGTCCAGCAGGCGGCCTTTGCTCTGCCCGGCCAAAATTGCCAGCTCCGCTTCCTCATCGGGGTAGCCCATTACGGCGCAGACCATGAAACGGTCCAGCTGAGACTGCGGCAGCATCTGCGTGCCGGCGGCGCCGATGGGGTTCTCGGTTGCAATTACGGTAAAGGGTGCGGGCACCGGGCGGGTGACGCCGTCCACCGTCACCGTGCCTTCTTCCATCACTTCCAACAAAGCCGACTGCGTGCGGGAGGAGGTACGGTTGATCTCATCGCCCAAAAACAGGTTGCACATCACCGCACCGGCGTGGTACACAAACTTGCCGGTCTCTTTCTGGTAAACGGAAAATCCCACCAAATCGGACGGCAGAACATCCGGCGTAAACTGCACGCGGCTTTCTTTCAGGTCCAGCGCGCGGGCAAAGGCCAGCGCCAGCGTGGTTTTGCCCACGCCGGGAATATCCTCAATCAGCACATGGCCGCCCGCCAGCATGGCCATCCAGATGGTGTTTACCGTTTGCTGTTTGCCCTGCACGGCCTTGTTTACTTCGGCCGTAACGGCGGCGGCCTGCTGTGTGTACTGCATGGTTAATCCTCCCGGTGTTTTTTCCATATCACCATAATGCCAACGGCGGCGGCAATAACCACCAGCCCGGCCCACAGTGCGTTGTTTTCCAGCCAGATCATGGTATTGGAGATCGCGCTCCCCTCGGATTCCGCGCTGCCCTCCCCCGGCAATGGGGTCAGGGCCTGGGGGGCCACTTCGGCAATGGAGCTGCCGCCGGCATCCTCCACGGTCACCTGGCGCGGCGTTTCGTCCCAGGTAGCGGCGCTTTCCTGCAAATCCTCCTCTTTGGTGGTGTCCGCAGCGGCGGTGTCGTGCTCCGCAATTACCAGGTAGCGCTGGCTGTTGCGGGTGTAGGGGTGGCAGGTGGAAAGGGTCAGCAGGTCCCGCCCCGGCTGGATCAGCACAGCGTTGATATCGCTGGGGTCAATAATTTTCAGCTCGCTCACGCGGTAAATCAGTGTTTCCCACGGGGTGGTCAGCTGGATCTTGTCCCCCACCTGGATCTGCTGCACGTTGCGCAGCATTTCCGCGCCATAATAGCCGCGGTGGGCGGCAATCACGGTGTTGGTGTTTTCGCCGCCCAGCGGCATCGAGGTCTGGCCCAGCAGCGCCGCGCCTTTGGCCAGGTTTTCGCGGCTGGCGCCCAGATAAACGGGCAGCTCCAGGTTCAGGCGCGGGATCCACAGCACAGCCAGCACATCATCGTCATAGCCATAGGCAGCAAGGTCCAGCGGGGCTTCCTCATAGGCGAACGGGTCGGTCAGGCCGCTTTGGCCCCCGGCGTAAATTTCCGCGTTATAGTCCTGCATCGCGGCGTACAGTTCAGGGTAGGCGCGTTCCGGCTCCGGGGGTTCGGCTGTGGTTTCCTCCGCCGCGGGGGCGGTGGGCTGGGCTTCGGCGCGGGCCGCAAACTGCGCAGCGGTTTTGGCGTTGCGGGTGCTGGTCCACCACTGGGCGGCGGTGGGCTGTATCAACAGCGCCAGCCCCAGCAAAATGGCCAGCCAGGCCAGAATTTTAGCAATCAGCCGTCCCATTTAGTCATCCTCCTCGCGCTTTTTGCAGCGGTGCAGCAGCAAAAGCAGCAGCAGCGCTTCGCCGCCGATCACAATGCTGCCCGTTACCGCGATCCACGGCCAGGCATCCACCACGCGCTTGACCACCGTTCCGGTGCGCAGCGCCTGATACTGCACGGCCTGCGGGGTGTTGGCTTCTTCCTCTCCATTATAAGGGATGCGGGTGCCGCGCACAAGCATGCGGTGGGTGTTGATGGCATACGGCGTGCAGGTAACAAGGGTGCAGTAATCCTGCCCCGCGGTGATTTCCAGATCCTCGGTGTGCTCCGGTTCCACCACTTTGATTTGGTCCACCTGGTACGCCAGCGTTTCATCCAGAATATGCAGGTAGAAACAGTCGCCCTCTTCCAGCTTGTCCAGGTCGGTGAACAGCACGGCTTCGGGCAGGCCGCGGTGGCCGGTCAGCACGCTGTGGGTGCTTTCGCCGCCAAGGGGGTAGCTGGAGCCTTCCAGATGGCCAACGCCCTTTTGCAGCACATCATCGCTGGTGCCTTCGTAAATAGGCAGGTTGACGTCAATTTTCGGGATGGTGATATACCCCAGGCTTTCGCCCACATCCACAAGGTCCACATAGCTGGTGCCGGTATCCTCCGCTTCGCCTGCGGCATCGCGCTCCACGGCGTTGTCCAGCTGCTGGTTATAGCGGCGGGCGGCCTCCTTGGCGGCATCCAGTTTTTCGGTATCCATGCTTTTTACGGTATCATCGTAATTTTGGATCGCTTCGCTGGCGTGGCGCTGCGCCACCGCGTTGCTGATAACCGGGTACGATGCCACCCCAATGCCGGACAGGATCATCAAGGCCGCAAAGCCGACTTTTAGTTTTGTTGTGGTATCCATAGCGTCACCGCGAACCTTTCCGTGAGAGGGTTGAAGTTGGGAGCTGATGCAATTAGAAATTAGAAATTAGGAATTGGAAGTAGGCAAAAGAATAAATAATAAAGAATAATGAATAATTGTGGTGGACCGCGGCGCATTGCGCCGCTCAGGAGATATTGGGTTGGGGGTGGTTTTTAGGGTAGTGAATAACAATAAAATAATCTGTAGGGCCTTACGGCGTTGCACACCACAAAATTGTAATAAACCTCGCCCTGCATGTAGGGGGCGGCGTCCCCGACGCCCCGTTTGACGGGCCTAATAATTGCCGCCCATCCACCCCGCGCCGCAAACATTGCAAATCATTTGTAGGGGCCGATGCTCGCCATCGGCCCGTTGACGGGCCTTGCCCTATTTATTTTTAGGCTCTGCACGGGGAACCACCCCTCAGTCACCTTCGGTGACAGCGCAAACAGCGCCCCGTCCCCTCTGTCGCTTCGCGACATCTCCCCGCCCCGCGGGGAGTCACCCCTCAAGGGGCGCCAATATCTCACCTTATGTTTGCGGTGGCTCCCCTTTGAGGGGAGCTGTCTGCAACGCAGACTGAGGGGTGGTTCCTCGCCACAAACCTAACGGCCGTGGGGTGGTTCCTAGCCACAAACCTAAAAGACATCCGTTCCGGGGCCATGGGGTGGTTCCCCACGCAGGGCCTAAAAATCAACCGAACAACGGCCATGTACACCCAAAAAAATTTATTCCCCAATAACCCACCATAGGGGGAGGGCCAAACCCGGCCCTCCCCCTGTGTATGATGGATTATCCCTCTATACCCTATTGGTGAATTGTAACATTGTTTTGCCTTGCGGCGGGCGCATCAGGCGCGGTTCTTCTTTTTCAGGCTCAGCAGCACGCCAACACCGGCCACAACCAGCAGCACACCAATGCCGCTGAACAGCAGGGTGCCGAAACCACCGGTGGTGGGCAGGTCGAAGCCCCTACGGTTGATGACAGTAACCGTGATTGTAGCAGTGTCAGTAACGTCTTTTCCCTTATCATCGGTAAACTTCGTTGTTTTCTGATCCCAATCATGCTTTGTCAAAACGCCATCTTTGTACTCAAAGGTTTCATTCCAAGACGTCTCTTCGCTAATGTTCAGCGTAACCTTGACAGGACCGTTCAGCAAATTATAACTATCAAGAGTCTCTTTCTCAACCAAGTAGTAATCACCATTTGCTAAGCCATCCTGATGAATATTACCTTCGCTATCTGTTACCAACGTATCTGTGTTTACTTTAACCCACACTTTTCCAGCTTCTGCAGTAGGCGAGACCATATGCTTTCACTTCATCCGCTGTCAAAGCCTTATCTCCGGCTTCCTGCTCCGGAACCTGCTTGTACAAGTCAAACTTTACACCGACTAGATTCTTTTTATCATCACCGTCTTTATGCACATTGATTGTATAGCTATAAACAACGGTATCGTCATGAATCTCGCTGTTAGAGCCGTCATCCGGCTGACCATTGACATTAATCTTATTGGTATACTTCAACTTTGCAGTATTGTGATTACCATCTTTCGGCGTGCTAGCAGCAGCCGTCATTTCGGCAGTATAAGAAATCACAATATTCTTCCCTGCATAATTTTCCATAGCAGCAGGGGTAAATGTAATCTTAAAGCCATTTGCAGGAACATCTTCACCCTTGGTAGTAATCCTATATACCGCTTCATCCACAGCAATGCCTTCGCAGGTCAATGTAGCATTCCCATCATACTTCAAGTTGTTAGGCGTATCCGTTACTTCAAAGGTACTAAGCTTCGTAATGTTATTAGGAACACTTACTGTAATCGTATACGGAACATGGTCGCCTACGCTGTAATCTGTATCTTCTGTTTCGGTATTGTCTTTATCAATTACTTTCTTTTCCAAATCCGGCTTTTCATTGATAACTTCAATGGTAACATTTGATTCCGTTTTGCTACCATACGTAATCTTGCCCTCGCTGTCAACTACAAACACAATCGGAGTCTGATCAAGAATATAACCAGTATCTGGATCATAGCTCTGTTCGATAAAACGGTAGGTACCCTGAGACAGACCGCTTACAGTAATCTTGCCATCAGTCGTCTTTAACGTTCCAAGATCTTCATCCGTTTGCTCATTTTTGGTTACTTCTTCCCATGTTTCGGGATCATCTTTTACCTTCTTTTCAAGCTTGTATGTAACGCCATTCAGATTCTCTGGAGTTCCACCGCCCACGCGGCCTTTTTTCTCCAAGGTCACTTTGCCGTAGGTCGTTGCATTTTTAGGGAATACATACACATCGTACATCCACTCTGCCTTATTGGTTGGATTTGCCATAGGAAGCGATACCAGGAACGGTTCAACCGGGGTCGTTACCTTAGCGGGGGTTTCAGTTTCGATAATAACATACAAGCCAACCGGCAGGCCCGTCTCGCCATCGCCAAACTTTACAATGCCATTCTTGCCCGTCTTACCAGAGCCATTTGGCTTATTAGCATAAGCAGAAAGAATCTGACCATTCTTATCAACATAAGTGTTGATGCCTACCTTCTCTGTGCTCTTACCATTATAGTACTCGACCAGTTCATCCGCAGTCATTACCTGATAATAGGTAAAGGTTGCACCTTCCAAGTCTTTTGCATCTGTGGGCACATTGTTCTCGTCTCCTGCTACACCTGTGCCTTTTTTATCATCGTTACCATTATATTCATACTTGTGAATCGTGATGGTACCCTTTGCATCTTTATCAATAGCGCTAGCCAGGGGAGCTGTGGTTGTAGTCTCACCTGCTACATCATCTGCCATTGCTGGCATGGCGCACAGGCTGAGGGCCAGGGCGGCGCTCAACAGGCCTGTGAGAAAACGTTTTGCTTTTTTCATTTCAGTACCTCTTCTCTTAAAAAAATCATCATCGGATGGGCGGCGGGGCCGCCCGGCTTAAGGGTTCTGCATCAGCACGGCGTGCAGTGCGGGGCGCTGCAGCGGGGAAACGCTGCCGCGCCGCCCGCACTGTGCCGTGAAGAAAAAAGGAGGAAAAACTGGGCCGCTTGCCCACTTGGCTTAAGGTGCATCTGAAACCAAAGGAAATAACGGATATTTCGCAGCCACAAGCAGGATGTAAGGCAAAGAGCCGCCCGGAATCCTTTCCGGATTCCAAGGCTTCTTAACACAAAATCCGGCTGCGCTTATAGAAACAGGCGATATTTTCCGCTTTTCAGTTACACACCCCGGCTTAAGGCTACGCCCTGCCGTAAACGGGCGCACACTGGCGGGCAGGCCCTGCATCCTGGGGGTTGCTGGGTTTCCGGGGGATGGTTAATGTCGCCGGCCCCCTTTCCTGTTGTAGCGGAATGTGAATATCAACAGCCCTGCCACCGCCAGCGGCATGCCGATCAGCAGCCACAGGCTTGGCGCGTCTGCACCCGTGTGGGGCAGCTCAGGCGTTTTACGGTTCAGAACGGTAAGAGTCATGGTGTAGGTGTTATTGGCGCTCGGCTTAAATTTGCCTTCGTCCGTAATTCTCTGCCCATCAATATAACACTTGCCGTCTTGGGTAAATTTGATCACAATTGGCTGTGCCAACAGGTTGTACCCCGGATATGCCTTGGTTTCCGTCAGGCGGTATGTACCGGGTTTCAGATTTGTGAACGCATTGGTGATTTCGCCGTTTTCGTTCGTTGTGGCGGTAATGGAACCTGTGTTTTCCTTATCGAATTCATAGGTAGTATCTACCTGCGGTTCTCCTTCGGTTGTTTCGGCTTTCAGCTTTTCCAGCTTGAACTCAACATCTTTCAAGAATACTTCATTGTTATTTTTGTCTTTTTCCGCGTCCTTCTTGATGATATTCAGTACAAACTTCGGGTTCTGCAGCGTGTTGGTCAGCACAATCGTGCCGCTGTCGCCGGTGATGGTTCCATCGGTGGCTGTGGCTGGCGTTGTAGTTGCGCCGGTTTCGCTGTTCGTTTCGCTGTTTGCTGTGGCTGTATTGCCTGTTGAGCTGCCCGTGCTGTCCGCTTCGCTTTTTGGTGTTGCTTTTTAGCCGTTACCGTTACACCATACGTATTGCCGTCAATCGTAATGGTTCCGTTTGCCTGGGTAAATTTACCTTTATCGTCCACCGTACCTTCCACAATGCGGTATTGGTAGTTCGTGTTGGTATCGTCAACCGGGTACTGATCCAGGTTGCTAAAGGTAAACTGCCAGCCGTTATCACCGCGGGTAATGGTAACATAGTCTGGGCTGTCTGCGGTCGGGTATTTTACCGGTTTCCAATCTTTATCACTCGTTTGGGTTTCCAGGCGGCGCTGGAGCTGGATGTAAATCTCGTTCGGCTGGTTCTTTGTACTAAGGTCCGTACCATCTGCATCTTTCCAGAGCTTATCGAACGCAATGTTGATCAGTGTGCGCCGGGTGTTGGTAAAGATTGCGGTAACTTCCGGATTTTTCGGGTCGGCGCTCTCCACAATCACGCCTTCCACCATGGTGTCGTTGCTGATCAGATGGGCATTGTTTTCGCCGCCCGTAACCGTTACGCTTTGCAGTCTGGAATCTTTCGGTTTAACTTCCTCGATGGTATAGCGGGTGCCAACGGGGATACCGGTGATGGTGCAGATGTGTTCCGGGTTTTGGGTGTCGCTCATGTCAATCGTATATTCTCTTATGATGTCCCCATCTTCCAGACCCTCACCGCCAACATTATTAAAGGTAACTTTGAACTTGTAGGTGCCTTTAATGTTATCTACCTCACCAGCTGCGGCCTTCTTTTGGATTTTCAGCCCGCCGGTTTTGACGGTGTTGACGTATTCTACCTTTAGCTTTGTCAGCGTGGAGCTATTTTCGTCCGGGTCATTATAGGAGCGGAAGACGATGGTGTTGGTGTCGGGTTTGGTTCCGGTATAGTTATTACCCTTTTGTTCATCATCCGTTCCCTTGTTTTCCGTTCGGCCATCATTGGGGCCTCTTCCCTTCTGCCCGTCTAACGAAGGTATTGTACTAGGAAGACTTACGCTGTTACCTTCTATCATCGAAGTAACCTTCTGCCCGTTCTCGTACACGGTCCATGTGGTGTCGTACAGGTTTTGGTTCAGATCCTCTTTGAGCGAAATGTAGCTGCCGCGGCGGAACTGGTCGCTGAAGGTAACGGTTTCTCCAGCTTCCAGAACAAAGCGTCCGTCACCGTCCACCAACTGGGTGTCTGTGTCCATGTTGGAGGTGTACTGTGCGTTTTCGGCGTTTTCCAAATGACCGCTTTCGGCGGAGCCGTAATCCGGGATGTCCTTCTGATCGGTTGTAAAGCCGGTCATCTTACTTGGCACCGCTTTGGGAATGAAGGTAAAGTTCCTGAAATAGATGTTGCGGTTATAGTTATCGCCCACGCGGATAGTTGCAACGTTGTTGTTAAACTTGCCCTGCTCTTTCATCTTGTGCAGGTCCAGCTTTACGGTGACCCATTGGTCTGTCTTCACTTCGACCGAGCCATACGTTGCGCCGTTAATGCCTGTTGTGCCAAGGCTGCCTTTTTGGCCGGGGGTAGGTGTCTGATTATCCAGCAGTTCCAGATACAGGTTGTTGAGGGAAAGGTCACTACCATCTTTTTGGGAAACGTAAACCTGGAACGTAAGGAAGCGCATGTCTTTGATATTGATGGGTTTTCCCAGCGTCAGGATGCCACGACGTTTCTCACGCGCTGCACTTTGCGTATCCATATAGCGTGCGTACCAGTGAAGGACCTGTTCGTTTTCATTCCCGGAATCTGGCCAGGGGTTTGTTTCCCGCCTGAAAATGTAGTCATATTCGTTTCCTGGGGTTGCGGCGGCAATGTTGCTCTCATTCAAATTCACCTTTTGGGACTGAGTTCCGCTTTCATTCGGGCCAACGGCATCTGTTTTTCCATAATGGGTTGCCTGGTTCTGGATGGTGAAGTTGAAGATTTTCTGGTTTTTAAAGCAGTTTTTGAAGTCATCATCAGTAACGTTTTTCAGATCGACCTCTTTTTGAACCTGCAGCTCGTTATTATCCGGGAAGTTGAACGCCGCCGCCATGTTGGACTCCCACATACCGCGTTCCATGTAGTACATGGTAAGGGTGTGCTTGCCGGTGGAAAGATTAGGGATGGAGACACTTGCGTTTTTATAATACTTTTCGGTTGTTCCTAAGTAAGTAATGCTTGTCTCCGTTTCATGCTTGTTTTCATCACAATCTTCAGCGCCATAATTATCTGTCTTGCTGTTCTTGACCCGGCTGACATAGGAAGTTACGGTGTTTTTCTTATTATCGCGCTGGTCAAATTCCAACACACAAGAAACTCTGGCATGAGCACCGCCAATATCCAGGACAAGCTGATTGTCAATGAAAACCCACACATCATCATCACCAGAGAAGTAAAAACGAATTGGAATTTCATTATTGTAGTCGTCCTTAACTGTTCCGGTACTGGTTAGGGTAAACGGAATTTCAAGTTTTGCACCGTAACCGTAATTGTACCTGACTGCGCTCTTACTGGTTGTGGTTTCATTGAACGGGAAAAAGCCGTATGGCGTTGAAACTTTATTTGGATCACTTGCACTGTCCACGTTGTGGGACGCCTCGCTCAGATATTCAGCGGTTGTCTCTCCCGTGCTATCATTACCAAGGTACAACTGATCGCTATTTGTATCTTTGCGCAGATATAGAGAAGTTTTGCTACTGTCAAACCACCAGTATTTAACACCTTTGCCTTTTTGATCTGATTCTACAAAAACTTCTTTTTGGGTAAACGGAAACTCAACATTGTGGTAAACTTCGCCAAGTTTTGCATTTTTGCTGTTTTTGCTGGTCAGGAACTCTTCATTGAAATGCGGTTCTTTCAGGGTCGTTCCATTCATCACGATGTCGCCATCGCTGTCCCTTTTGTCTGCCACAATGCCCTGAAAAGCGTAGGAATTTTTCTCGTTTTTACCTCCTATATCAAAGTTCGAGTTATTGGCTGCGATAAAGATATTGTAAGAACTCCATCCGTACAAATTCAATGTACTTGCAATATCCGCAAATTTTGGAGCCCAATCACTTGGCTGGAAATGGCCTGTATAAATGGGATATATAATGGACTTTCCGGTATTTTTATTTACATAACTCTGATAGTAGTCGCTGATTGCCTGATCGAACTGGCGGAAGGGTACCCAGTGGCGCTGATTAACCGCATTATCATTATCGTAGTTATCACGGTTATTGCCGTTCAACTCGTAATCTGTATAATAGTCATACAGCGTACTGGTAACATATTTTGTGTTTGCTTCTTCCGTAAAAGGAGCGGATTCAATATCTACTACTTTAGTTTTAGTAGTGTCAGTAGTGTCAGTATTTTTCCACGTTTCGGCATCACGCAGGGTACCTTTTGGAGCCCAGTAGCCGCCACGAGTGGTACCTTTATATACTGCATCGTCATTCGTATCCGCATAGAAGCAATTTTTGTCATCTGTGGGAATCTCCAGCCACTCTGTACTTACTCCATTTCCTTTTGTCGCATTGTCATCGTTAATTTCTTCACCGGAAAAGATGATTGAACGATATCCTTGGGGAATGTCAATATAATAAAGGTTTTCGTTTGTACCATCTTTTACCAGCGTACCACTTTCGGATTTTACGTCGTCTCCTTTTATTCGATAATAAATGGTCTCTTTATTATTATTATTGGCTTTGGGGATTGAAAAGTCGCCGGTATCTCCATTCAATGCCATCTTGGAAAAAGTAGCATCGTAATAGATGCGGGTGGCACCGGGACGCCCCCATGTTGCATCATTAATACCATTGTACATGTAGCAATAGCATTGACCTTCGGAATACTGGAAGCGTTTCTGGTTTTCTTCTTTTACTTCCTCATTATAAAAATTGTAGTATTCACTTATTTCTGTATTCTCATCGCCCTTGGTAAAGCGAACAAAAGAGCAAAAAGCGTCAGGAATCTTAAATTTTGCTGTGAAATTAGGTTGGATATCATTTAAGGATATTGGCTGCTCACCGACCTGGACAAGCACTCCTTTATCATCCGGTTCATAAAACCAGGCTTTGACGTTCGTTAGTGTTTCACTGGTTTTATTTTCAAAGGCCATCTCTTTGTTAGCGAAATGCTTATGGCCAACCGTATAGTCCTTCCACTTCGTTCGATCCCAGCTATTCCCCTGATTTCCGTTCCCATTATTTCCGTCATAGTAGTTGCCGCCGATATAATGATCCTTATCATCTGGATTGAACGTCATCCACGGTGGACTCTGTTGTCCTACTTCAGCAATTACTATTTTGTGTGCAGGATTTTCGTCATTAATTGAATCTCCCTTATATCCGCAAAATTCAAGTCCATTCAACCCTCCGTTTTTATAGTGATCGGCCTTTTTCAGAACCGCAGAATAAATTTTTCTTTGATCCTTCGTTTCGCTAACTTCCTGCATCTCAAGATAATAAAAGTGATCTCTTTTTGGATCTTGTCCATCAGCGGCATGTATTTTTACCACTGTACAATCGCTCCAACCACTTGGCACTGCAAAATAGAGCGTGTAAGTTTCCGTATTCCCCCCCTCACTAACTGCCTGCACGTTATCCACGCTTTTTGCGGCGTACATCTTCTGCGGCTGTTCGGTCGGTTCCGGGGTGGCGGTGGTGGGGGTCACGGTCGGCACAGGGGGTGGCCGTTGCGGTGGCTGCCGGTTCCGGGGTCGGGGTGGTTCTGCCGTGGGCTCCGGCGTTTCGGTCGGGGCGGGCTGCTCCGGCTCGGCGCTTTGTTCCGGTTCCGGGGTGGCGGCGTTCTGCTCCGGCAGAGCGGTATTCTCCCCGGAGGCCGTTCCCGACTCATCCTCCAGCAGCTCTACTTCGTCAGGTGCGTCGGGCAGAAGATCCACCTCGGCGTATACAGGCAGGGCCATTGCCATAACCAGGCAAGCGGTGACAAGCAGCGCTGTCAGCCGGCGCGCCCAACCTGTTGTGTTTTTCCCTGTTCTATTCAATCTGCTCACTCGCCTTTCGCGCTGGCTTGATGAAAGCACATTGTTCCACAGGGGATCCCTGTGGAACAATAAAAGAAACCAGCTTCTTTTACTTGCGCAACCGTTGCCATGTTGTTTTCAAAAAAATTACGCATCGAATCTTCTCATTGCGCATTTACTTTTCAGTGTTAAAGTATAGCACCTTTATACCAGAAAGGCAATACAATCCACGCAAATTCCTGTTTTTCAGCACTTTTACTGATTGCGTTTTCCTCCAATTATACAATGTATTCAAAGCCTTTGTATAATTTATTCCTGATTTTCTTTTTGGCAGCGGTCCCTTTTATATACTTTGACCGCGCGTTTATGATTCTCTGCGCACACAGAGCGCAACTTTGCAGCAAAATTCGCCTTTTTTGCTACATTTCCCTGTTTTTGCGCAATTATTTGTTTCGCATGCGCCTGTTTGTGGCGGGGCATGGCGGCTGGGTGGGCGCCTTGTGGGAGGGATGGCAGGTTTGCGGCGCACGGTTCCCGTTTTTTTGCGGCGCGATGGGTACACCGCGCCCCTGCAAACGGTTTGCGGTGTTTGCGGCGGCGGGTGTGTGTTTGGTGGATTGCACGCCCGCCAACGGGACGCCGTTCTCCCTTTACAACGGGGTGCGGGGTTGCTGCAGATATGCCATTCGCTTTTTGTCCCCCCTGCCCCGCCCCTGATTCCCGGTTCCCCCTTGCCGATCTCTATTTGCGCCAGCTCCTGAGGTGCATCTGAGAGCAACGAAAATAACGGATCTTTCGCAAGCACAAAATCCGGCTGCGTTTACTGAGGCAACACCGCACAATTCCCGCCTTGCGGCTTAAGCACCGCTCCGGCAGCTGCGGCACTTAGAATTATGCGGTATTGCCCTGAAACAGACGAGCTTTTTGACGTTTCAGATAGGACTAAGGTGTATCTGAAAAGTCGAAAATTTAGTCTATTTCTACAAACACAGCGGGATTTTGCGTTAAAGCGCCTTGGAATCCACAAAGGATTCCTGCGGCTCTCTGCCTTAAATCCTGCTTGTGTTTGCGAAATATCCGTCATTTTCTTTGTTTTCAGATACACCTCCAGCTCCCAGCTTTCAATCTATCCTGTGTAAACTGCAACCCCTCACGCGCCATTCTGTGCGGCACTTACCTTATTATAAACGGGTGCTGCCCTGTGTGAATTTGCAACTGATCTATTTGAAGCAGCTGTGAGCTGTTGCAATTTTGCACAGGGTATTGCCCGCATTCTGTGCCGAACATTCCCGAAACGTGTTGGAAAAACGCACAGGATTGCCTTGTTTCCCTATGCCGCTTACCGTTGGAAAAACGCACAGGTTCCCCCCGGAACAGTTGCAATTTTACACAGGGTATTCCCGCTCCCCTGCCCCGCCGTGGCCCGCGCACCTGTTGGAAAACCACACAGGATAGGCCCGTTCCCCGTGTTGCCATTTACACAGGTTTGGCTGTTTTTGGCTTATTTGCAACTTTACGCAGGTTGCTTTCCGCACAGGAAAATGGTGGTGGAATGCACAGGCTGCAGTTGGTTGAACACACAGGTTTGCGTTGTTAAATTACACAGGCTCTACCTATTACTAATATAGAACTAAACATCTAAGCCATAATAACAACCAGAGGTAAGCCGGGAGATGGGGGAGAACGGGAAAAAATTGGTGTTGCCATTCCATCAGGTTACAGAACTCTGAAACAGCAGGACAGAAAAGCACAAGATAACCCTGTGTAACCTGCACCCGGTCTGCAGCCCCCACAGGATATATGGCAAACCACAACGCGGGTGTTGCATTTTGCACAGGGTAATGGCGGTGAAACCCTGTGTAAATTTGCAATTCTTGCGCTGGACAACAGGATGTGCTATAATGTTTAGCATGATGTGCGTGACCACCCGGGATACAGCAACCGATATAGGAGGCCACTGCTTATGGCGGCAAGTAAACAGAAAAAAGATGATCCGTTTGTCGTTACGTTTGAAGAACGCGGGGACCAGACCATCGTTCGCAAATCCAATGATCTTGTACAGATGACGCGCAACAACCTGACGCTGAGCCAGCAGCGCCTGATGCTGCATATTTTTTCGATGATTAAGCCGGAGGATACGGACCTGCCCTCTTATGAGCTGAGCATTTATGATTTTATCAAGATGACCGGCATGGACCCGCACAGCGGGGCGCTGTACAAGCAGGTGCGCAAAAATATTGAGGAGCTGGCCAACGCGCCCATCCAGTGGATCAAGAATAACGGAACTTCCACGGTGGAAACATTCCGCTGGATCGATAAAGTGCGCATTGATGAGGGCCGCGCGCGCATGACCATCACGCTGGATCCGGTGCTGAAACCGCACCTGGTGCAGCTGAAAACCCTGTATACCACCATGGATGTGACCTACACCATGCTGATGCGGTCCACCTATTCCATCCGCATTTACGAGCTGTGCAAGAGCTACCAGAGCCTGTACCTGAAAAAGAAAGCGGCCGGGGAACCGCTGGTATGGAACCTGAGCATGCTGTATGAACAGCTTTCGTATACGGCCAACCGATGGTCGGATTTCCGCCGCCTGGCACTGGAAAAGGCAAAGGCGGAAATTAACGAAAAGACGGATATTATTTTTAATTACGATGTGTACGAAAAAAAAGGGCAGAAGGTTCTTTCGCTGGTGGTAACGATTGACCCGGTGGATGACGCCGCTGCACAGGCCAACCTGGACAGCATCAACAGCACGGTGCGCAAAAAGAGCAAAAAGAAGGGCCGCCCCACCGTGGCGATTGAGGATTCGCTGCTGGATGACCCCAGCGTGATCACCTTTGATTATGTTTCGGCACCGGAAACAACGATCCCCTATTCCTTTGGACGCCACCGCACCGAGCTGCGGGAGGAAATTGTTGTGAAAGCGCGCATGGATCAGCTGCGCGCGGAGATTACGCCCGAAGAGCTGCACGCGGTGGAAGTGATCATTGATGTGTTGGCAGATGCCTGCTGCACCATCCAGGCAGGCGATGGCGAGCAGGACGGCGGCAACAAAACGGTGTTTGGAAAGATGAATGCCATCATCCTGGATTGCGGCGGGCTGACCAGTTGGCTGGCCGGTGTGGCACCCCGCTATGCACAGGAGATCATTCCCCGGTCGCAGAAGATGCGCAGCCCGGCGCGGTACCTGAACAAGGTGCTGCGCGAGGATATGGATAACTATCGCATTTATATTTTCCGCAAGTCAAAGCCGGCAGCAGAACCCAAAGAGGAGCTGTTGGAAGCGGAGTACCATGTGATGGACGAGCCGGTGCAGCAAACGATGCCGGAGCCTGAGCCGCCCAAGGTAGAGCTGATTCCCGAAACGATTGTAAAACGGCAGGATATGCGAAAAGAGTTTGCAAAGTTTGTAGATGATGGATACCTGGAAAAGACGTTGACGAGCGGCCAGCGCGGCGCTTACCACGAAATTTACCGCCACCTGGCAGCGCGGTGCGTGCCATCGCCTTCCAGCCTGCGCAATGGGCTGAAAGACGAAATGCGGCTGCATTACCTGGCCTGCATGAATGAAGTGATTGAAAAGTATGGCAGCCTGACCCCGTTGATGGAAGCTATGGCGCATGAACTGGACTTTGATGTGTTCTGGGCAAAGGCCGCCAAGGACCCCAACGTGAATAACCCGATGGGGCTGTTCTACCACATTATTGAAGAACGCGCGCTGAACCCGATCGGCACCATAATGAACGACCAGGCACAACGGCAGAAGGTTGCCGCCAAGGAAAAAAGGTGAAAAAGATAAGTGGCACAACGAAAGCTGGATGGATGCTTTTGAGGAAGATATCCCGGATGACAGCGAAGAGTAATTGAGATGAAGCGGAGCGGATAATCCGGGAGCGCTATTATAATAAGGTAAGCAGCGGCTGGCAGATTGCTGGCTGCTGCTTTTTTGTTGGGGTGCAGCTGAGAAATGGAAATATCCGGCGTTTTTTGATTTCAGATAGACCTTGGGCAACACCGCACAATTCCCGCCTTGCGGCTTAAGCACCGCTCCGGCAGCTGCGGCACGGCATCTGCGTTGCCAAAATGCTCGATAAGACATTCAGTATTATCTGCGCTTTTGGCTTAGCATCTGCCGCACCTCGCTCGCCGTATCGGCACTTAGAATTATGCGGTATTGCCCTTGGGATAATAGGTGAGAATGAAGGCAGGTGGGCGGGAATGCCTGGATGAAGTGAAGAAGGATGGGAAGGAAAAGCGGCAGAGAAAATGCGTGAACAGCAACGAAGAGATGCCTGCATAATATTCGTCAAAATATCCGTTGACACACGCGAAGCATATGATATAATAGAAGCTATAACAGCAACGAAGAGATGCCGCACGGCATGGGGTGCCCGTTTTGCAACCCGCAGTTAGATTAAGATACCGGCGTGCGGTACCGCAAAAAAGAACCGAACAAAAGCCAAAGATTAACCAACAGCAACGAAGAGATGCCTACACAAAGGCGCTCGCAAGGAGGAAAACAATGGGATATTGTATCTCAGTCTGCATTGAAAAAGGCGGCGTGGGGAAAACCGTTACCGTCTGCAACCTGGCGGCGCTGATGGCGCAGGACGGCAAGCGGGTGCTTGTTGTGGATATGGATGCCCAGGGCAACTGTACCTATACCCTGACGGGCGCCCGTGTAACCGATAATACTTTTGACCGCGCTGGCGTGTATGATATGTTCCGTGCCTATGGCATCAGCGGCACGCAGAACTATATTTCCCGCACGCAGTTTGATAATATTGATATAATTCCGGCAAATGGCAACACCCCAATGGCGGCCAAGCAGCTGCAAATCCTGGAACAGTCCGAAAGCACCAGTATCAATATGTTTTTGGCCATGTGCCTGGCACAGGTTGCCGGCGAATACGACTATATTTTGATCGATACCCCGCCGTCCCGCGATGTAATGGTGACCAACGCCCTGATGGCCAGCGACTTTGTGCTGATCCCCTGCGTGTGCGATGACTACAGCCGTGACAGTGTGTACCGCACTGTGGCCATGTGCCAGCAGTTGGAGCACGATGAGGGCGAAAAAATTGATGTCTTGGGCATTATCCTGACTATGGTGGAAAAAACTGCCCTGACCGAAGTGATCCGCAATGAACTGCGGGAAAGCCAGCTGGGCAGCAAGCTGTTTGCTGCCGAAATCCGTAAGGGACAGGCTGTAAAGGATAGCACCCGCCTTGGTGCGCCAGTTGTGCTATGTGCACGCAGCAGCAACCCGGCAAAGGATTATGCAAAGGTGTATGCCGAGCTGAAAACGCGCGTTGAACAGGAGGCAGAGTGATGGCAAGCAAACTGGACCGACTGCAGAAGAAAGGCTTTAAAGTAAACGAAGCAGCGTTAAGTAAGATCGCGCGCGGCGACCAGGAGCCGGGCGGTGAATACAGCGAGATCAATATCAATGATATTGAAGAAAACCCGGATAATGCCCTTTACCGTGAGCTGGATACCGAGGAAGATATTGCGCTGCTGGCCGATGATATCCGCCGCGCGGGGCTGCTGCACAACCTGGTTGTGTTCCCTAAGACCGGTGTTGGCGGAAAATATGTGCTGCTTTCTGGCGAGCGCCGCTTGCGTGCGCTGCGCCTGTTGGTGGAGCAGGATAAACGCGAGCAGGAAGAAAAGCAGCTGCCCAACCGCATGAGTGAATGGCAGAAAGTGCAGTGCAAAGTGGTGCGCAACTTGACGGAAAACGAAAAAGTTGTGTATATTGACAGCGCAAACCTGCAAGTGCGCGGCGGCATCAGCAATGAACGTGTGATGCGCCAGGCGGCGGCGCGTTTTGTGGAAAACCTGCAAAAAGCACCGTATAACCTGAGCGCAGCGGAAGCGAAAAAAGCGCTGAAAGAGGTCAGCCCGCTGAATTCCCGCACGATTGATAAGGCGCTTTCGATTCAGAATGATCTCAACCCTGATCTGCGCCGCTTGCTGGATGAGGAATTCCTGAACCGAGCCGAGTGCGAAACCTATCTCCGCCTGACCCTGGAAGAACAGGCCCGTGCAGCCGCAGTGTTTTTGAAAATCGCAGCCCTTGACCCACGCAGCCATGAGCGCCGCGCCATTAAGGACGCATTGACCACCGCCATGTTGGATGTAGCAGTGGAACGCCGCAGCATGCAGGAGCGCGAGAGCGTATTTGCAGCAGCGTTGCAAAATGCACAGGATGCAATCGGTCAGGCCAAGACGCAGGAAAACAAGGCGGCGGCAGTAGATAAAGACCACAACTTTATTTCGGCCAAGCTGCCTACCACGGCCCGCAAACTGCGTAAAATTGCAGCGGCAAAAAATATTGAAGCTAAGATCCGCAGTTATACGGCAGAGGACCGCAAAGCAATGTCGGACCAGATGCAGGAGCTGATTGCGGCAGCGCAGGAGCTGAAAACACTGATTGATGCTGTGGAATAATCCAGATCCACGAAAGCAGCAAACAACAAAAATCCATGCAAATAGGAATACAGGAATCCACGATATGAAACAGCGAATTGTCATCCGGCTGCACCTGGCTGTGCGGGCAGTGCTGCAAAGCGAAGCGGACTGGCGCGGCACGCGGCTGGGCACCCTGACATCGGAGCTGATCCATGAACAGGCTGCGAAAGCGCGCCTGTGCGGGGTGCAGAATTACGAGTTGAACCCCGTCAGCAGCCGCTATGTTCCCGTTACAAACGGGACAAAATATAAGCAGACATCTGGCCTGGAGCAGATTTCCATCTATCTGAACGATGAGGATATGCAAACCCTGAAAGAGCTGGCACTGGCCAACGATAGTGTGCGTGTGATCAACGGCAGGCAGGCAATCACCTACCGATATGTTGTTCCCGGAATGCTGCTGAACGACCCGGTGTTTACGGGGCTGACAGAGCAGAACAGCACGGCAGGGTAAGCACTTCAAAATCTTGAATAAATCAAAGGCGGCACCGCGTTTTTTGAAAGACGCGGTGCCGTTTTGTATGCAAAGCAGCCTGAAAATACTACAAAACATAAACCTGTGCGAAATTACAACAAAACGGATAGAAGATGAGAATAGGAAAAAAAGGAGAAATATGTTGGAATTTTACACAGGTTTACAGAGCAAAGCATGAGGAAAAGCGCGATGCAGCGTTTGCGAAATAAAGCGGATTTTGGGTGAATCAGGTGCGGGGAACCAAAAAAGAGGGGAAACCTGTGTAAATGGCAACAATCTGCAAGGTGAATTACCTTTTTATAATACGACAGGGATAGTAATACCCTGTGTAAAGATGCAACACTGTACGCTGCGAAAGGGAAGAGTTGCAATTTTACACAGGGTATTGGTTATTCTGTCAGGCGGAGTAGAAGGGAAACACTAAAGGCAATACCGCACAATTCTAAGTACCGATACGGCGAGCGAGGTACGGCAGATGCTAAGCCAAAAGCGCAGATAATACTGGATGTCTTATCGAGCATTTTGGCAACGCAGATGCCGTGCCGCAGCCGCCGGAGCGGTGCTTAAGCCGTAAGGCGGGAATTATGCGGTATTGCCTAAAAACAAAATGGCATATATGAGCTGTATTATACGATTTGAATTAAAACAGCCGACCAAACGATGGGATTTGGCGGGATAGGGACAAAGGCGAAAGTTGATATGGAGAGAGCGAGGGCAGAGGTTGGCATGCTGCTTGATAGACAAAAACGTGGAGAAGTGATGTGAAATGGCGGGAATACAACGCTATTTTTGTATTAAACTTATTAAATAATACAATTTGTATTTCTGTACAGAGAATCTCTTTGGAAACCAAGCGGGAATAATTTGACGATTTAAGCAATAGTAGATGGCCTGCAACTTGAGAAAGTATTGGCAACACCGCATAATTCCCGCCTTACGGCTTAAGCACCGCTCCGGCGGCTGCGGCACGGCATCTGCGTTGCCAAAATGCTCGATAATGTCGGGTTGCGGTACCCGCATCGTGCTTCGGGGGCAAAAGCCCCTCGCACTCTGCGACCGCTGCCCCTGCTTCGGTTCGCTGTTTCCGCCACTGGCGGCGCTCACCTTTGCAGCATCCAGTATTATCTGCACTTTTGGCTTAGCAGCTGCCGCACCTCGCTCGACGTATCGGCACTTAGAATTATGCGGTATTGCCTATTACCTTCGCATCGGCGAAAGACAGTCAAAATAAATGCGGAATGGTTAGTAGCAAGGAGAAAATGACTGCCGGACGCCGCGGAAATCGGGCAGCATAAAAACATGAATTTTTCAGATACACCCTAGAGGCAGCCTGTGGAATTCACCCTTCAAGCATTTGTGGTGACAGGTGTAAACAGCGCCCGGTCCTCTCCGCCGCTCCGCGGCATCTTTCCACCCCGCGGGGAACTGCCCTCAAGAGAAACATCGTCTCCTGCAAATATTTTAGCGGGCACAACACAAACCAACAAGGTTCTCCGCGGCGGGAAGGGGAAAATCCGCCCCACAGGTTGTTTATGGGGTGGATGTGTGGGATAGAATAATCCGCAGGGGAAAATTCCATCCTACCACCCTGCACAAAAAATCCATCCCAGGCCATCATTCCAACCCACCAAAAATCCAAAATGTTCCCCCGTCCGAACCACCCACTCGCAAAATAAAAGCTACCCGCCGATCCTAATGAAACGCTCAACCCCCCCCAGAATATAATGCACAAGCCGCCCCAAAACCGCCAAACAGTATCCCCAAAATACGCAAAAAGCTAAGGCAACACCGCACAATTCCCGCCTTGCGGCTTGAGCACCGCTCCGGCAGCTGCGGCACGGCATCTGCGTTGCCAAAATGCTCGATAATGTCGGGTTGCGGTACCCGCATCGTGCTTCGGGGGCAAAAGCCCCTCGCCCTCTGCGACCGCTGCCTCTGCTTCGGTTCGCTGTTTCCGCCACTGGCGGCGCTCACCTTTGCAGCATCCAGTATTATCTGCGCTTTTGACTTAGCATCTGCCGCACCTCGCTCGCCGTATCGGCACTTAGAATTATGCAGCATTGCCCTAACCATCATTCCGTGATTTTTGTCTTGCCCTTGGGGCAAAAAGGCTTTATACTGGTATACAAGTGGTAGTCTGCTCCAGGTGTAAGGGCAGGCAGAAAGAACGGTTTTGCCCTGAACACGGATGGGGGCTGCAAGATGTATAAACTGATTATTATTGATGATGAAGAGAAGATTGCCAGCGGAATGGCCCAGCTGTTCCCCTGGCAGAACATTGGGTTCGAGGTGGTGCAGGTGTTCACCAGCGCACGCAAAGCCCTGCAATATATTGCCGAAAACCCGGTGGATGTGGTGCTGACCGATATTGAAATGCCGGATATGAACGGCCTGGAGCTGAGCCATCGGCTGATGGAATACCCCAACATCCAGAAAATATTTTTTTAGCAGCTACAGCAATTACGAATACTTCCGCGCGGCGCTGCAAAACGGCGTGGCGGATTACCTGATGAAACCGGTGGCCTACAGCGCCCTGCTGGAATGCTTTGAAAAGGTCAAAGCCCGGCTGGATGCCCGCAGCGCCGTGCAGGAAACCGCCCCCAAGGCCTATTACGACCAGATCGTGTACGATGTGCAGCAATACTTAAAAGATAATTACCGCACTGCCACGCTGGAAGAAGCCGCGGCCAAGGTTTCCTTGAGTCCGGCTTATCTTTCCCGCGTGTTCAAGGAAAAAAGCGGAACCAGCTTTTCGGAGCTGCTGCTCAAGACGCGGATGGAAAAAGCATGTGAGATGCTGGCGGATATCCACTATAAAAGCTACGATATTGCCTATTATGTCGGGTACGATAACCCCAAAAACTTCTCCCGTGCGTTCAAAGCGTATTATGGGCAGAGCCCATCGGAATACCGCAAATCCCGCCTGGATGGTGCCGCGCTATGAAGGGAATGAAGCGGAAGTTCTTTTTGAAGCGCATGTGGAACTTTGTGGTGGTCATGCTGATCCCGGCGCTGCTGCTGGTGGCCGTTACCACCTACATGACCCTTGTGACCCAGATGCACCGTATGACGCAGGACAATGAGCGCGGTATTGAGGCTGTGCGCTCCAACATCTCGCTGGTGCTGGATTCGGTCCTGGCGCAGAACAGCTACATGACCGGCATGACCCGCACCAACATGGTGCTGAACAAAGCTCTGAAAAGAGAAAGCCTTTCTTACACCGATGCCATCTACCTGCGCAGCCTGGTATCCTCACTGAACAGCATGACCAACGCATATGATTACGTGGATTCGGTTCTGATCTATATAGATGGGTACGACCGTGCGCTGACGTCCAGCGGGCTGGTCAACCTTTCGGCGGATGATTACAGCGGCTGGTACAGCGTGTATTCCTCTATGTCGGATACCGAGCGCACCTGCATTGCCCCGCGTGGTGGTGAACGCAGGCAAAGCCAGCGAGAGAAGGCAGCTGGTAGTGTGCGCCCGGATGCTGACGATGAAAGGCTGTGTGGCCGTTACCCTGAACATCAGCCACTTGCAGGAAATAATTGCCGTGCTGCGCCCGTCCGATAACCAGCACCTGTACCTGGTTGACGGCAGCGGCCGCCTGCTGGCAAAGGCAGGGGACGCAGGCGCGACGGAAGTGAGCTGCAAAACCTGATGGGCAAAACGCTGAGCGGGGCAGGGAACACGGCGGAACAGGAGCACGAGTTCTGGATCAAGCTGGATGACCGGGACTGCCTGTTGAACTGGCAAAGCTACCAGAACCCGGATTTCTACATCGTATCTACCATTGACCGGGCCATGATCCTGGAAAACCTGGGCGAACGGTTGATGCCGCTGCTGCTGATGGCGGTTGTGGCGCTGTACGCCATTGTGTTTTTGGCATACGTCAACACCAAGCGCAGCTTTGACGAGATCAACCTGATGCTGCAGATGTTTGAGGATGCCGAGGCGGGCCGCACCATCCAGCGCCCCCAGCGCAAGGTAAATGATGAATATGACGTTATCATGAACAACATCCTGATGATGTTTTTGAACAACACCTACCTGAACATCCAACTGAAAGAAAAGCAGTACCGCCAGCAGAACGCCGAGCTGACCGCCCTGCAGTTGCAGATCAACCCCCACTTTTTGTACAACACCCTGCAAACGCTGGATATGGAAGCCCGCAAGCTGAACGATGATGGGCGCATCAGCGCGGTGGTGGGGTATGTATCGGATATCCTAAAGTATTCGCTGACCAACCCGCAAAAGAGCGTCAGCCTGCGGGAAGAGCTGGACTACCTTAAAAAATATGTGGAAGTGCAGCACTACCGCTTTGGGGACCGCTTTATTATTTATTATGAAGTGGACGACGATGTGATGGGCGCCGAGGTATTCCGCCTGATGCTGCAGCCCGTGGTAGAAAACAGCCTGCTGCACGCCCTGCGCGGCAACGAGCGCGGTTACATGAAGGTGCGCGCCCGCCGCATTGGCGATAAGGTGAACCTGCGTGTGATCGATAACGGCGACGGCATGACAAGGGAAGAGCTGGAAGCGCTGCGCAAACGCATTGCGGACCGCAACAGCCGCAGTATTGGGCTGACCAACCTGGACCGCCGCCTGCGCCTGCGCTACCCGGAGGAAACGGGGCTGCGCATCTGTTCCATAAAAAACCTTGGCACCAGCGTGTCGTTTTGCATCCCGTACAAAATATACCCCGGATGCCCCGCAAACGGGTAAAACAGAATAACAAAATGCCGGGCAGGTATCTTAAATTGCGCCAAAACGCAAGAGATGATACCTGCCCGGCGTTTTGTGTCAAATGATGAATCCTTTTCGCAAGCGTGAGTCCTTTTATAAATCTGCCAAACAAATTATAATAAAACCATGATAAGGCTCGACGAAAAGGGCCGATTTAGAAGGAGGAAAACAATATGAAAAAGCAACTTATGGCCGGTATGATGGCCGCCAGCATGGCATTGTCTCTGGCCGCATGCGGCGGCAGTGCTGCCAGCAGCGCAGCCTCGGCAGCCGACAGCACCAGCGGCGCTGCCTCTACCAGCACCGCAGCTTCCACTTCCAGCGATGAACAGGTGACTTTGCGCTTTGCCTGGTGGGGCGGCGATGAGCGCGCCAACGCTACCATGGAAGTCATCAACAAGTTCATGGAAGAAAACCCCAACATCAAGATCGAAGCCGAGTATGGCTCTTCTGACGGCTACCATGATAAGCTGGCAACCCAGCTGGCATCCGGCACCGCCGCCGACATCGTGCAGATTGACCCCGAAACGATGCCCAGTTTTGTTTCCACCGGCGATTACTTCCTGGATTACAAGGACTACGACTTTGATCTTTCCAACTTTGACCCCAACTACATTGGCCTGCGCGTGAATGGTAACTATGACGGCAAGCAGCTGGGCCTGCCCACCGGCATTGCCGGCCCGGCACTGGTTGTGAACGAAGAGCTGGCTGAAAAGTACGGCATCGACTTCAACACCCAGTACACCTGGGATCAGTTCATTGAATGGGGCAAAAAGGTCCATGAAGCAGACCCCGATACCTACCTGCTGTGCACCAACAAAGAGTATGTGACCAACCTGGTGTTCTTTACCTACATGAAGCAGCTGACCGGCAAGACCATCTTTGACGCTGACTCCAAAGCGTTCAATTATACCGAGGAAGATATCCAGAACTGCCTGGATCTCGTCAAGAGCCTGTACGACAACAATGTCTGCGCACCGGCTTCCTACTCTTCCGCTTACAGCAACGACGACCTGCAGTCTGACCCCAACTGGATCGCTGGCAAGTACGTCTGCACCTTCGCTTACATCTCCACCATCAATGTTATGACCGCCGCCAATGAGGGCGCAACCTATGGCACCGGCTACCTGCCCCTGCTGGACGGCGCTAAGGACAACGGCTGGGCTTGCAACTGCCCGCAGGTCCTGGCAGTTACCTCTACCTGCAAGGCTCCGGAAGCAGCCATGAAGTTCCTGGATTACTTCTTTAACAGCGATGACGCCGAAAGCACCCTGGCCTGCGTGCGCAGTGTTCCCCCGACGGAAAAGGCCCGTGAAATCTGCGAAAAAGACGGTACCCTGGACCCGAACATGATGACCGCCGCCAACATTGCCAGCGGCTACAGCGGCCTGACCAACGACAAGTACTCCTCCGCACCGGAATCCAAGCAGATCATTGCTGATACCATCGAGGCCGTCGGTTACGGCACCACCGACCCCGCAAGCGCTGCATCCGATATGTACAAGCAGCTCTCCAGCTACATCAGCGCCCAGTAAACCTCAGCAAACATCAAAAACGGGTGTCTCCCACCGAGGCATCCGTTTTATTAAAGTGTACCTGAAAAGTCGAAAATATAGTCTATTTCTACAAACACAGCCGGATTTTGCGTTAAAAAGCCTTGGAATCCACAAAGGATTCCTGCGGCTCTTTGCCTTGAAATCCTGCTTGTGTTTGCGAAATATCCGTCATTTTCTTTGTTTTCAGCTACACCAGTAAAAAGGCGGATTTTTTCCAAAGAGGTGTGATCCTATGACAAAACAAACCAAAATCAAGCACTATACCAAGCGCGATTACGCGGCGTTTGCTTATCTGGCCCCGTGGATCATCGGTATGCTGATCCTGCAGCTGTACCCGTTTTTAAGCTCGCTGGTTTACTCGTTCTGCAACTACAAAATCACCGGCACCCCCTCGTTCACCGGCCTGAGCAACTACATCCAGTTGTTCACCATGGATACTGAGTTTTGGAACTCCTTGAAAGTTACCCTGGTCTACACACTGTACACCGTGCCCGGCAAGCTGGTTATGGCATTGGCTGTTGCGGTGTTCCTCAACCGTGACATCAAAGGCATCAACCTCATCCGTACTTTGTACTACATTCCGTCCCTGTTCGGCGGCAGCGTTGCTGTTGCTCTGCTGTGGAAGATCATGTTCATGGATAACGGCGTTATCAACGCCATCCTGACCACCCTGCACCTGCCCAACGTACAGTGGCTGGGCGACCCCAATCAAGCCCTGCGCACCATCTGCATGATGGAGATCTGGCAGTTCGGTTCTTCCATGGTCATGTTCCTGGCCGCGCTGAAAAACGTTCCGGCAGATTTGTACGAAGCTGCCGAGATTGACGGCGCAAGCAAGGTCAAGATGTTCTTCAGCATCACCGTTCCGCAAATCACCCCCATCATCTTCTTCAACCTTATCATGCAGACCATTCAGGCTTTGCAGAACTTCACCTCTGCCTTTGTCATCACCGATGGCGGCCCCATGAAGGCTACCTATGTGCTGGGCATGAAACTGTATAAAGAAGGCTTCTCCTACTTCAAGATGGGTTACGCCAGCGCCATTTCCTGGATCATCTTTATTGTGATCATGCTGATCACTCTGGTGCTGTTCGCAACCTCCAAGTGGTGGGTCTTCTATGGCGACGAAAGCTGAGAAAGGGCGCGTGAGCATTATGACAAAACAACAAAAAAAGACCCTGAACCTGGTGCTGACCTATCTGGTCATCATCCTGATTGGCTGCGTGCTGCTGTTCCCCATTGCATGGATGATTTCGGCCGCGTTCAAAACCAACGATGAAATTTTTGGCTCCATTGCACTGATGCCCAAAAGCTTCAGCTTCCAGAACTTTATTGACGGCTGGAAAAGCGCCGGTATTTATACCTATGCAACCTATTTCATCAACTCCTTTATCATGGTCATCCCCACCACGCTGCTGACCATCGCTTCCAGTGCGCTGGTTGCCTATGGCTTTGCACGGTTCAACTTCCCGTTCAAAAAGCAGCTGTTTGCCATCCTGATCGCCACCCTGATGCTTCCCAACTCGGTCATCATCATCCCGCGTTACGTTCTGTTCAACAAGTTCGGCTGGGTCGATTCCTACATGCCATTCTGGGTGCCCGCCCTGCTGGCCTGCTACCCATTCTTCATCTATCAGCTCATCCAGTTCATGCGCGGCATTCCCCGCGATCTGGACGAATCCGCCTGCATTGATGGCTGTGGCACCTTCCGCATCTTCTGGCAGATCCTGCTGCCGCTGATGAAGCCGGCCCTCTTCTCCGCTGGCCTGTTCCAGTTCCTGTGGACCTATAACGATTACTTCAACTCCTTGATCTTCATTAACTCGGTCAAAAAATACACCATCTCGCTGGCGCTGCGCCTTTCCGTTGACGCGGAAAGCGTTGTGGTGTGGGGCCGCGTTATGGCCATGGCCTGCGTGGCGGTTCTGCCGCTGGTTCTCCTCTTCTTTGCCGCACAGAAATATTTTGTGGAAGGCATTGCAACCTCCGGCCTGAAAGGCTGATTTTCGTTTTCCTCTTTTTTGTTTGTTCCTCCTAAAAATCATTGACCCGTTGCGGGCCGGCACTGCCCGGCCCGCATTTTTTGTTGAGGTATCATAATGAAACTGGATCTGAATTCCCAAACATTAAACGTCAGCTTTGCCTGCCGGATCGAGGATGCCTGGGTGCCGGTGCCGGAAACTGCCTGCACACAGTCCGGCTTTGACTGGACGCTGAACGGTGCGCATTACAGTGCGCAGTTCACCCCCGCTGGCGATACGCTGTGCTACACCCTGCAAATGGATGCGCCCAACCCCACCCAGCTGCGCATGTGGCTGGCTGTGCCGGGGCAGAGCGATTATTTCCATGTGATCCCCTGCAATATTTACGGCGATAACCACGCCGCGGAAGCCAAACCCGGCGAATTTCCATTGCTGACGAAGGACCACCACGAGGTGGCGTTCTGTGCGCCGCTGTGGGAATTCCGTGCGGACCGCGCCGCCATGCCGCTCGCCGCCCTCTGCTGGGACGGCGGAGTGGCCGCCGCTGCGGTGGAACCCTACAGCGAAAGCGAGGCTGGGATCATCCGCAACGGTGTGTTTGCCGCTTTGCCGGATGCGTTCGGCATCAGCCTGGGGTACACCAACGACCCCACCACCTTCAAAAACCGCTCCACCCCGGCGCCGTCCACCCGCAGCATGGCCTGCAAGGCGCAGACCAGCGGCAGGATCTACCTGCACAGCGGCCCGCGAACCGAGCTGCATGAGATCATCCGGCAGGAATACGCCCGCCACCAGGACCGCGCCGTTCCCCGCAATACCCTGCGCCAGGCCGTGCAGGGTATGCTGGACACCTTTGCCTACCAGAACTTTGACGCGGCGGCGGGGGAGTATACCAACCGCTGCTGCCGCCCGCCCAGGGAGACCGAGATGCGCCCCTGGCGGCTGGTGACGGAGATCGGCTGGACGGGTGGCGGCGTACTGGCCTATCCGCTGGTGCTCTGCCGCGATGCCCTTGGCGCGGATGCCGAAGCGCCGCTGGCCGCAGCCATGAGTGGCGAACAGCTGTTTGACCGCATTGCCGATGCGTATAACGAAAATTCCGGCCTGCTGAACGACCTGATGACCCCCAATGCCGCGGGCAGCCAGGTGAACGGCTGGTGGACTGGGTACGGCCTGGTCAAAGACTGCCACTGTGCCTATACAGTGGGCAGCGCCGTCCACTACCTGACCAAAACGATGGATTATCTGCACCAAAACGGCAAACCCTGCCCGGCCAAATGGATGGATGCAGCCCAAAAGGTGCTGCATACCGTCATGGATCTGCAGCGCGCAGACGGCGCTTTCGGCTATACTTACTCCACCCAGGAACGCAAAGTGCTGGATTGGAGCGGCTTTGCGGGCTGCTGGTTTGCCCCGGCGCTGGTTTACCTCTACCGCCTGACCGGCGAAGAACGCTGCCTGCACTCCGCCGAAAAAGCGCTGGATTACTACCATACCTTTGTCAAGGACCTGAACTGTTACGGTACCCCCATGGACACCTGGAAAGCCGTGGATGAGGAGGGCAACCTGGCCTTCATGCGCGGCAGCCGCCTGCTGTATGAGCAGACCGGCAAGGCCGAATTCCTGCAATATATGAAAGACAGCGCCGGGTACGAGTTCCTGTGGCGCTATGGCTACAAGACCTACCCGGAGCACACCCCGCTGAACCAGGGGTGGTCCGCCTGCGGCGGCGCCGTTACCTCGGTTTCCAACCCGCATATCCACCCCATGGGGGTTATTATTGACACGGACCTGCGCTATCTGGCACGGGTGACGGGTGACGGCTATTACGCCAGCCGCGCGGCGGATTCTGCCGCCTGGATGCTGCAATGCCTGGAACTGTACCCCGCAGCCACCGGCTATGGCCGTTACGGCATTTTGTCGGAACGTTGGTGCCCCAGCGATGGGCTGGATGTGGAGCGTTTCAGTGATGGCAGACCGTTCAGCAGCTGGTTCAGCCACAATCTGTGGGCTTCCGCCTGCGTGCTGGAAGCTGCATGTGAGCTGCTGCTGGAAAGCGAACACAAGAAAGGATAAAAGCAATGGACCGTTATGTGACCGATATCAAAAATGGCTGCTACCAGAACCCGGTGCTGCCCATGGATTTCAGTGACCCCGACGCCATCCGCGTGGGGGAGGACTATTACCTGATCTCTTCCAGCTTTACCTACCTGCCCGGCGTGCCGGTGCTGCACAGCAAGGATCTTGTCCACTGGGAGCGCATCGGCAACTGCGTGGAGCGTCTGCCGTTTGACCGCTATGCCCAGCCCGCCCATGGCTGCGGCACTTGGGCCCCGGCGCTGCGCTACCATGCGGGCAGGTTCTATGCATTCATTCCCCTGCCGGACGAGGGCATTTTTTACACCGAAGCCACCGACCCCGCCGGCCCCTGGAGTGCGCTGCACTGCGTAAAATCCGCCAGCGGGTGGATCGATCCCTGCCCCCTGTGGGACGATGACGGCAGCGTGTATATGGCCCACGCCTTTGCCAAAAGCCGTTGCGGCATTAAGCACAAGATCCAGCTTTCCCGCCTGGATCCCGAAACGCTGGAAGTGGTGGAGGACGGCCCCATCGTGTTTGATGGCACCCTGAGCCAGCCCACCGCCGAAGGCCCCAAAATGTACAAGCGCAACGGCTGGTATTACATCTTTATCCCGGCAGGCGGTGTGGAATACGGCTGGCAGACCGTGCTGCGCGCCCGCAATGTGTACGGCCCGTATGAGGAAAAAATCGTCATGCACCAGGGGGCCAGCTCCATCAACGGCCCCCACCAGGGCGCGTGGGTCACAGCGCCGGACGGCAGCGATTGGTTCCTGCATTTCCAGGACCGGTTTGAACTGGGCCGCGTGGTACACCTGCAGCCTATGTGCTGGCACAGCGATTGGCCGTTCATCGGCCTGGAACAAAACGGCGATGGCATCGGCGAGCCGGTGACCGAGTGGGACTGCCCCAAAGGCGAAGCTGGTCCCGGCCTGCAAATAGGGGACAGATTTACAAACGGCAAGCCCGGCCTGCAATGGCAATGGCAGGCCAACCCCCAGCCCGAAGCCTGGCTGCGCCCGGTGGCGGGGGATGCACTGCATCTGGTCTGCGGGGCCAGCGGAAGTTTGTGGCGGCAGCCCAATGTGCTCAGTCAGATGCTGCCTGCAGCGGATTTTACCGCAAACGTTACCCTTGGCCTGGCCGGGTGCGGCACCGGAGCTAAAGTAGGGCTTAGCGTGATGGGGCAGAAATATTCCGCCATTGAGCTCTGCCGCACCGCGCAGGGCTGCACCGTGCAGTTGGTACAGGGCATGGTGAAAGACCTTGCCCCCACCGGCGATGCAGAAGAAACGATCCTTGCCGAAAAAATGGTTGACACGGATGAAATAACCGTTACAATGAAAATAACGGCTGCCAAGCAGGTGCAGTATGCCCTGCTGGCAGCAGATGGCACCGCAGTGCCGCTGGGGGGAGCCCAACCCGTTGCCAAGGCAACCTGGACCGGCGCGCGCCTGGCCCTGTACGCCCGCGGCGGCACCAAAGAGGATGCTGCCTGCATCAAGCAGCTGAACATTACATTTTAGCCGGGCTTTTGGCGGCAGAACACCGCAGATGCCCGCGGCAAAAAGGAGAGCAAACTGGCAATGGCAAGTGTTACCATCCGGCTGAACAGCATTGGTGAAGTGAAAGAGTTTAACCGCATTGCGGCCACTGTGCCCGGAGATGTGGACCTGCATTCCGGGCGCTACTGCGTGGATGCAAAATCCATCATGGGTATTTTTGCCCTGAACCTGGCGCGCGAACTGACGGTGGACAGCCCAACCCTGAGCGAGGAAGAACTGCACAAAAAGTTTGCGGCCTTTTTGGCGGGCTAAGGCGTATCTGAAAACCAAGGGCAACACCGCACAATTCCCGCCTTGCGGCTTAAGCACCGCTCCGGCGGCTGCGGCACGGCATCTGCGTTGCCAAAATGCTCGATAATACACAAAGTATTATCTGCGCTTTTGGCTTAGCAGCTGCCGCACCTCGCTCGCCGTATCGGCACTTAGAATTATGCGGTATTGCCCAAGAAAATGACGGATACTTCGCAAACACAAGCAGGATTTAAGGCTTTTTAATGTAAAATCCGGCTGTGTTTGTAGAAATAGACGATATTTTCGACTTTTCAGATATACCCAAACATAAAACAGGGCGGTTCACACAGAGCCGCCCCTTTTTTGTGTAGAAGATGCGCGACACTTTAATGGAAAAAGGGCTGCTGCCCCCCACTGCAAGCCGCAGCACCCGGAACATAAAATAGGAGGAAAGCATGACCTGTACCCACTACAACTTCCCCGTGCCGGAAGAAAAAATGGTGCGTGTAATTACCGATACCGACCTTTGCAACGAAGCGGACGATCCGTTTGCTGTTGTGCAGGCACTGTTGAGCCCAAAGTTTGATAATGTCGGCGTGGTGGCCGCCCACTTTGGCACCCGCGACCCCAACGGAATGCAGAAAAGCTGGCAGGGGCTGAAAGACTTGACGGCCCTGATGCAGCTGACGGTTCCGGTGCTGCACGGTGCGCCCCACGCTTTGCCGGATGCCGCTACCCCGGTGCCCAGCGAAGGCGCGAAGCTGATCATCCGTGAAGCGATGAAAGAGGATACCCGCCCGCTGTTTGTGCTGCTGCTTGGCCCACTGACCGATTTGGCCAGCGCCTATTTGCAGGAACCCCGCATTGCGGGCCGGCTGACCGCAATCTGGATCGGTGGCGCACCGTACCCTGTGGGCGGGCCGGAGTTCAACCTGGGCAATGATGTCAACGCCGTCAACGTGGTGTTTGGCAGCACCATGCCGGTGTGGCAGGTGCCCAAAAATGTGTACGAGATGATGCCGGTCAGTATGGCGGAACTGGAATACCGTGTGCGCCCCCAGGGAGCCGTGGGCCGCTACCTGTTTGACCAGCTGGTGGCTTACAGCCAAACGCCGGAATCCCGCGCCAGCGCGTTCCGCACGGGCGAAAGCTGGGTTTTGGGCGATAACCCCGCCCCCGGCCTGCTGCTGTATGAACACCGCTTCCAGTTTGACTGGGTGCCCGCGCCCTATGTAACGGCGGACCAGACTTATGCCGCAATCGGCCGCAATCGGCCCATCCGGGTGTATAAGGGGATCGACAGCCGTCTGATCCTGGATGATCTGTACGCCAAGCTGGCGTTGTTTGCCCAGTATATGGCGCAAAAGGGGGAGTGAACCATGCTGACTGTGACCGGCCTCTGGTTTGACCATGAGCGGACCCCCGTTGGGCTGGACCATACCCCCGTGTTCGGCTGGCAGCTGGAAGGGAACTGCCGGAACATCCGCCAGACGCAGTACCGCCTGCAAGTTGCCCTGACCCCGGATTTTGCCGCGTTGCTGTACGATGAAACCTGTGAAACCGGAAACTCCACCGCGGTGCACGCGGCGGGCCTGACGCTGCAATCGCTGCAAAAATATTACGCCCGTGTGCAGGTTTGGGCCGATACCGCTGCTGGCCCCCAGCAGACCCTGTGGAGCGAACCGGCGGTGTTCATCACCGCCCTGCTGGACCCGGCAGCCGAGTGGAAAGCCGAGTTTGTGAGCGCGGAATCCCCCGAAACCTGCAGGAAATCCTCCGCCGGTACAATGGTGCGCGCGGCGTTCACCGTAAAGCCGGGGCTGCGGGCCGCGTATGCCTGCACCACGGCGCTGGGGCTGTATAATGTTTATCTCAACGGCCAAAAGGTCAGCACCGATGAGATGACCCCCGGCTGGACAAGCTATAACCGCCGCCTGCTCTACCAGACCTATGAGGTCACTGCCATGCTGCACCCTGGCCTCAACATGGCCGGGGCAATGCTGGGGGCCGGGTGGTACAAGGGTGTGATGGGCCTGACCCGCTCCCGCAACAACTATGGCGATACCACCGCCTTTGCCATGCAGTTGACCCTTGTGTATGCCGATGGCACCCGTGAAACCGTGAACACCGGCCCAGCATGGCAGGGAACGAAGGCACCCGTGATATTCTCAGAGATTTACCACGGAGAAGCATACGATGCCGCGCTGGAACTGCCCCACTGGGCCGAATGCGAAACGCCGGAAAACACCCCCGCAGGCCGCTGGCACGCCGTGCACACCGTGCCGTACCCTGCCGCCAAACTGGCCGCCCAGGCCGCAGGCAAGGTATGCGTGCAGCAGCGCATCCCGGCGCAGCGGGTGTTTACCGCGCCGGATGGCAGCACAGTGGTGGATTTTGGCCAGAACATGGCGGGCCGGGTGGAAATTACCGTGCAGGGTACAGCCGGGCAGGCGGCTGAACTGCGCTGCTTTGAGGAGCTGGACGCCGATGGCAACCCCTACCTGGCCAACCTGCGCAAAGCCCGCACCACCATGCAATATACCTTTGCCCGCAGCCAAACGGTGACCTGGCAGCCGCAGTTTACCTATATGGGATTCCGCTATGCGCTGGTGGTGCAGTGGCCGGGAAAACCGGAACCGGCCAATTTTACCGCCTGCGTGCTGCACAGCGCCATGCAGCCGGCGGGGGAGTTTACCTGTTCCGAACCGCTGGTGAACCAGTTGAACCATAACATTTTGTGGGGGCTGAAAAGCAACTTTTTGGATGTGCCCACCGATTGCCCCCAACGCGATGAACGCCTTGGCTGGACCGGCGATGCACAGATTTTTTGCGAGACCGCCTGCTGGCTGGCCGATACCTGGACTTTTTACAGCAAGTGGCTGAAAGACCTTGCCGTGGACCAGCTGCCGGACGGCGGCGTGGCCAATGTGGTGCCCAATATTGAGGAAACCCACACCGAGGCCAACTGGCTGATGAAAAACTGCCCATATGGCGCTTCCGGCTGGGGCGATGCCGCGACTGTGATCCCTGGGTGCTGTACCAGATGTATGGCGATGATACCATTCTGCGCAGCCAGTACCCCAGCATGAAGCGCTGGGTGGATTTTATGCGCGCCAACACCCAAAACGGTCTGTTTGATTTCAAGATGCAGCTGGGCGACTGGGTGGCGCTGGACGCCGAACCGGCCAGTTATTTTGGCGCAACCCCCACGGCGCTGACCAGCCAGGCGTACTATGCGCTTTCGGCCCAGCTGCTGGCGCTGGCGGCGGAGGTACTGGGCAACCGGCAGGATGCAGAGCTTTACGCGGGGGTTCACCGCCAGGCAGCCCAAGATTTTGCCGCAAACTTTTTTACTTTGGATGGTGCAATGACCGCCCAGACCCAGACAGCCCATATTCTGGCCCTGCGCTTTGGCCTGACCCCGCAAAAGTGGAAGCAGAAAACGATCCAGCGCCTGCTGGAACTGTTGGAACAACAAAACGGGCATTTGGTTACCGGCTTTTTGGGTACACCGTATTTCTGCGCGGCGCTCAGCCAGAATGGCTGCTGGCAGCAGGCGTATGACCTGATGTTGAAAAAAGATTACCCCGGCTGGCTGTATCAGGTGCTGCAGGGGGGCCACCACTGTGTGGGAACACTGGGATGGCCGCCGCCCGGACGGCACGATGTGGTCCGCGGGGATGAACTCTTTCAACCATTACGCATACGGCGCGGTGGGGGCATGGCTGTACGGCGAGTGCGCCGGTATTGGCCAGCAGCCGGGCACGGCAGGTTTTTGCGCCGCACGGCTGGCCCCGCGCCCCGGTGGCGGGCTGCGCTGGGCCCAGGCCTGGCACCAGACCCCCTTTGGCCGCTATGCCCTGCAGTGGCAAGTTGATGACGGGAAAATCACCGTTACGGCGGCAATTCCACCCAATGCAGCGGCAAAAATCTGCCTGGAACCCGGTGCCAAGCTGCTGGAAACGGACGGCCTGACCTTTGCGGAACAAAACGGATGCCCTACCGCCCAAGTGGGCTCCGGCCAGTATCGGGTCAGCTATACGATGGAGCAGTAATTGAACCAAAGCGTTCCTTTATGGTACAATAGCCCCAAAGAAATACAACGATTACCCGCGGGAATAGAAAAAGTACTGCAGGCGAAAGGGGAAAGGGAAACATGCAAATCAAATCTGTTGCTGTTCTGGGGGCCGGTGCAGTCGGCTCTTATGTCATCTGGGGACTCAGCTCCCGCAAGGATATTCGCCTTGCTGTAATTGCCGAAGGCCCGCGTGCCGAACGGCTGAAACAACAGGGAATCACCATCAACGGCACCACCTACCGCCCGCAGGTTTGGACCCCGCAGGAAGCAAACGGCGTGGATCTATTGGTGGTTGCGCTGAAATACGGTGCGCTGCCCGGCGCACTGGACAGCATTGCCGCCGCCGTTGGCCCCAACACCACCGTGATGAGCCTGATGAACGGTGTGGACAGTGAGGAAATCATCGCCGCCAAAATCGGTGCGGAACATGTTCTGCCCTCTCTCATCAAGGTAGCCTCCCACAAGGAAGCCGACGGCTACCACTTCAACCCCGAAACCACCATCGGCATTATCTATGGCGAGCTTGCCGCACCGCTGAAAAGCGAGCGCGTGCAGGCGGTGGAAGCATTGCTTGCCGGTACGGGCATTCATTCCCGCGTTACCCCGTATATTAAGGAAGAAATCTGGAGCAAGTTCCGCCTGAATGTCTGCAACAATCTGCCGCAGGCCATTTTGGGCGCGGGCGTTGGCTGTTACCAGAGCAGTGCCCACATGAAAGCCATCAGCGATGGTTTGTGCCATGAGCTGGAGGCCATTGCCGTGGCAAAGGGCATTGATTTGAGCAAGGTGGATGCAAGTTCCCGCCATGGCAGCCTGGTCCCACCTGCAACGCGCTATTCCACGTTACAGGATCTGGATGCCGGGCGGCACACCGAAATTGACATGTTCTCCGGTGCGCTGATGCGGATGGGGCAGGAACTTGGCATTCCCACGCCGTATAACGAGTATACCTATCACATGATCAAGGCACTGGAAGAAAAGAACGATGGCCTGTTTGATTATGCGGCCAAGGCAAGCAATTTGACCTGCGCCAAATAAGCGGGCGAGAGGGAAAAGCATAAAAGCGTTCTATCGGATGCGCCAAGGCCAGTGCGATTTGCTGCTGACCTGCTGCACGGTAATTTTGCGTTTTGAGGATGGGCGCATCAAAGCCCGGTACCCTATGGATGCAGCCGGGGCAGAAAAGGTGAAACACTTTTTTACCGCAAAACCGGACGCACAGGAAGAAAAAGAATTAGCAACGACAAAAATAACAATAATACGCGAATAAAAACGCCAGAGCAGCAACCCTTACCGGGTGCTGCTCTGGCGTTTTTGCTTGCTGTTCCGTCTGCCTTTATGGGGTTAAAAAGGCAGGGGATTACTTTTTAATCTTGATCAGCTGGGCGTTCAGGCTGGGCAGGAATTTATCCCCCAGCAGGTCGGTGGAGATCATGCCGCTCATGTGTTCGGGGCTCATGCCGCTCATCATGCTCCACATCCCTTGGCCGGGTTTCAGGTCAAAGTTGGTGACCAGCTTTACGGCCTTGGCAACAATGGCAAAAGCTTCCTCGTTCTTGGCCAGCTCTGCCATAGAGTCCTTGATAGTATAGTACCCTTCGGGGAATTCCATCGGGGATTCCAGATCCAGGCTGCCCATCTGCTTAAACCAGTTGGCAACGCCCTCCTGGCGCTCATTGAACTCCGGCAGGGTGTAGCAGGCGGGCTCTTTCTCTACCTTTTCCAGCGTGATGGAATCCTTGGCGGAACCGGCCACGGCCAGCAGGGTGTTAAAGCCCTCGGCCAGCGCCACGGTAAAGTGGAACACGCGGTGGGCCTGCTGGGTGCCAACTTCCTTGCCGTTCAGGTACAGGGTCACGCAGTCCTGATTGGAGTAAACCTTGACTTCGGTGGTTTCCCCGGCGCGCTGGGCATAGCGGCGGCCGTTGATGTGCACCATCGGGTCCTTGGTCCAGTATGCCTGGTACAGGTAGAAGCTGTCCTTGCGGGTTTTGCGGTCAATGGTAACAAGGCCCTTATTGTTGCGGCCTGCCACGCCGCCCTCGTTGCGGGCTGCGCAGCCAAAGTCGAACATGTTCCATACATGGCTGGCCCAGATCCAGGGACGATCCTCAAAGGCCTGTGCCATATATTCATGGTATACGGCCTGGTATTCCTCGGTATAATCTTTGCACTGGGGGGTGCTGCTGTGCCAGTTGATGATGCCTTCGCAGCCGTATTCCGAAACGCCAAGGCAGATATCGGGGTGCTCGGCGTGGAACTTGTCCAGCCAGGGACCATTGTCCTCAATCTTGCCGCCGTACCAGCCAAAGTAGTGGTTGTAGCTTTCCAGGTCGGTGATGTGGTTTGCATGGGGCCGTCGGTCGGGGTGTGCGAAACATGGGCAATGGTGGTGGAACGGGTGGGATCCAGCTCCTTACACAGCTTCTGCAGGTCGTGGTGGCGTTCCACCAGCTCCTGGCTGATGCCGCCAATCAAAATTTCGTTGGAAATGCCCCAGAACATGATGGACGGGTGGTTGTAGTTCTGGATGATCAGCTCGGTCATCTCGCGGCGGCAGTGTGCGTGGGCATCCTCGCCGGGTTTGAACACGCTGATGAACGGAATCTCGGCCCAAACGGCAAAACCGATGGAGTCGCAGGCGTTATAGAAATCCTGACTGTGCTGGTAGTGGGCCAGGCGAATGGTGTTGGCACCGACTTCCTTGATCATCTGGGCATCTTCGTAATGGTCGTCAATGCTCAGAGCGTTGCCTTTGTACAAGCGGTCCTGATGGCGGGAAACACCGCGCAGCGGGGTGGGCACGCCATTGATGGAAAAGCCGCCGTCCGGGGTGACGGTGTAGCTGCGCACACCAACATTGACGTACAGATCGTCATAGGATTCATTGCAGCGCTGCAGGCGGGCAATTACGGTGTACAGGTTGGGCTCGTCCATGCTCCACAGCTCCGCATCAGGCACATACAGGGTAACGGCGGTGTTATCAGCCGGGCGGGTGGCGGAAGCAACCTCAAATCCATAGGGATCTTCGATGCTGTACTGCACGGTAAAGTTTTTGTCCGGGTTGGTCACATAGCTTTTGATTTCGAACGTGGCGCCGCCGTCCGCTGCCGGTTTGGAGGTAACTTTAATGCCGGGGCCGCCGAAATAATCCAGGTCAAAGTGGGTGTTGGGCACGCTGATCAGGTTGACGCCGCGGTACAAGCCGCCATAGAACGTGAAGTCGGCGGAAGAGGGATACATGGACGGCGTATCTTCGTTGCTGACTTCAATGGTCAGCTCGTTCTCGCCGTCATGGCACAAATCCGTCACATCAGCGCGGAAAATGGAGTAACCGCCCTCGTGGGTGGTGGCAACCGTTCCGTTGACCTTGACGGTAGCGGAAAGGGCTGCGGCCAGAACTTCAATATAGGTGCGGCCGCCGGCCAAAGGCTGCTTGGGCGCAGTAAAGGTGCGGGTGTAAACACCGGTGGTGCGCAGATAGCTGCCGTTGCCGTCCATGCCATCCACCGCGTTCCAGGTGTGGGGCAGGGTAACCGCTTCAGCCGGGCGCTCGCCCTTGGGGAAGGTCAGGGTCCAGTTTTCGTTCAGGGAAATTACGTTACGCATGGCAAATCTCCTGTCTTGTTGTGGTTTGTGGTGCGGAATGTTATTTTATGATAGGTTTATTGTACCACAGCGTCCGACAGGATTTTAGAAAGTTTTTATGATGAAATAGTAGAATTTTCAGTAGAATGATTTGTAAAATGCAGGACTGAATAAAAACTGCTTGCAGTGCTTGCAGCAGTTCTTTTATGGTACTTGATGATAAAAGGTTGCCGTCTGTATTTTTCGATAGCGCACCAATTTTTGAGCGGCGCACCTGCGCCGCGGTTCAAAAGCAGTGCTCTTTTTTAATTTATGGCAATACCGCATAATTCTAAGTGCCGATACGGCGAGCGAGGTGCGGCAGATGCCGTGCCGCAGCCGCCGGAGCGGTGCTTAAGCCGTAAGGCGGGAATTGTGCAGTATTGCCTAAGGAATCCCCCCTGTTCTATTGTCGATCCAAAACGATTTTCCTCAGTTTCTCCAAATCGTCCTCATCCGGATGGGAGAGGGCACGGTCAAAATTCTCAATCAGAGCGTCAATGTTTGCCGGATGCTCTGGCTGTGCCTTCATTTTCATATAGCGATCCCGTACCGACTGCGGCATTTTCCCCTGACACATATATTCTCCGACCACGGTATTGCTTGGGTCAACAGACTGCTTAACATGCTCAAGGATCTTCTGAAAATATGCCTCGCTGCCGCCAAAGCCCGCCGTCCCGAATAGAAAAACCTTTTTGTCTCTCAGTTTTTTGACAGTAGTTCCAAGGTTGCACTGTCCGCGTTGCCCTTATCCGTCCAGAACCCGATATAGAGTATTTCGGAGTGCAGCTCTTCCGCTTTCGGTGCACCGAAATAGTCACAGTCTTCTGGCGGAAGCACCGCGCGAATTGTATCAGCAAGTTTTTTTGTGTTGCCGGTCAAGCTGCTGAATATGATCGAATATTTTTCCTTATCCATAGTAAAAAGCCTCCTGTCTGATCAAATCGGCATCGGTGTCCGGGCAATCAGAATGACCGCCAGAATTGCGCCCACAAACGCTGTAGCACCGATGACAGCCAACACCTTTTTGTTGGTTTTCTTCTTCGCTGCTTTGCAGATCAGAGCGGCGCAAGCTACGCAGATAGCCGCAGCAATAAGCGCAATGCCAAGTGTTTCCCATAACCACGACAATTCATTGATCCAGTTCATAACATCACCTGTCTTTCTCCATTCTCTTCCGGATGCGCTTAGTCCATTAAGCCGTATTTCTTATAGGTGTTCAGCAGCTGCTTATAAAAGAGCCGGTTGCCGAAAAACTGCCGATACGTCGCGGACTTCTCTCGACCTTCGGCTTTGAGGCGTTCCATCTCATCCGCCTCGTAAGCGGCTTGTGCTTTGAGATCATTGAGCATCTTTTTCAAATCCGCGATTTTTCTGTAAGAGCCTTTGGTGCGCGGAAAGGAAATGCCGTTCTCGTACCGGGTAACCATACGTCTGTTGATCCCCAGTGCATCGGCTACTTCCTGCTGGGTCAGCTTCCGCTTCTCCCGTTCAGCCTTGAATTTCTCTCCAAACGTCATTTTGGTGATCACTCCTGTCCACAAAAAGCTTGCGCCATCAAATTGCGCAAGTCTATGGCGAAGGCATTTGAGGTGCGTATCATAATGACGGAGCAATCCAACTGCTCATAGCATATCCTGAATGGCTCATCCCGTCAAGAAACATGGGGAGTCGTACACGAAAAAGTTACATCTTTTGAGCAGTTCAAATGAACAGGCATTTGTACTGCCGAAAATCATCCGTACCGGCATACACCGGTGTGAAGGAGCCGGAGTAAGAAATACGGAAATGGCTGCACAGTACACAAAAGGATACGTCCCGGTTACGCTGGGTGTGGACAGGTTGCGGCTTACAATATAAAAGGAGAAGCCAGAACTGCAGGAAACAAGCAGTGCTGAAGATGGGCCAACCTCATCCAATCCAAATCCCCAATCCCACCTCCGTCCCACCGCCTATTCGGCCTTCAACTTCGACCATATCACATTTTGCAATATTTAGGCTACAAAATGTGAGGAAAAAATAAACGAACTTTGATATGATAGGGATGAAATAAAAAGGCTGCTATGGATTATGAGTAAAGGAATGGCGGTTTCTGTTCAATATGCCCACTGACGAGCAGAAAGTGCGTGACCGTAATTTTTAAGCAGGCCAAAAAAACGGACAAATACATGAAACAGAAAAGGGAAGGAGCTTGTACATGAAAGTTTGCTACACGGCAGGTCCGGTCAAAAAGCTGGAAAACTGCTTCTCGGTTTCCACCAATGCGGTGGAGATCCGCATCTGGTTTTTGACGGACGATATTCTGCGTATCCGCGCGGGTTTTGATGGGGATTGGGATGAAGCCTCCTACAGCCTGACCATGACCGCATGGGAGTCCCGCACCGACGAGCTGATGAAGGACTGCCGCAAGCGCGTCCAGTCCGCCGCCGCAGAACTGACCGACGGCGACAGGCAGGCCGTTATCCAGGGCAGCCGCCTGAAGGTGGTTGTGGAAAAGGCACCATTCCGCATCATGGTCTATGATAAGGACGGCAGCCTGCTGCACGCCGACATTCCCGACCTGGCCTACCGCGAGGACAGCAACCACCGCCGCATCCACGCCAGCCAGATCGAGGCAGACGACTGCTTCTACGGCTTCGGCGAGAAATCCGGCGAGATCAACAAGGCCGAGAAATATATGAACATGGCACCCGGCGACGCCATGGGCTACAACGCCAAGGAGACGGATTCCCTCTACAAGCACATTCCGTTCTATATCCGCCTGAACCGCGGCACGAAGCAGGCTGTCGGCTACTTCTACCACAATACCGCCGAGTGCGATTTCAACATGGGCCGCGAGAAGCGTAACTACTGGCACCGCTACTCCACCTACCGCACCGACGCGGGCGACATTGACCTGTTTTTGATCGCAGGCCCGTCCATCCGCGAGATCATTGAGCGTTACACCGATCTGACCGGCAAGTCCGTCATGCTGCCCAAAGCAGCGCTGGGCTATCTGGGCAGCTCCATGTACTACCCCGAGCTGCCTGAGAACAGCGACGATGCCGTGCTGGACTTCATCGACACGACCCGCGAGGAAGGCATCCCTGCCGACGGCTTCCAGCTTTCCTCCGGCTACTGCGCCGTGGAAACCGCGCAGGGCATCAAGCGCTGCACCTTCACCTGGAACAACAAGCGCTTTAAGGACCCCGCTGACTGGTTTGCCCAGATGGTCAAGCGCGGCATCGTTGTCTCGCCCAACATCAAACCCGGCATGCTGCTCGTCCATCCGCTGCTGAACGAGATGAAGGAGAAGGGCATGTTCCTGCCCGCCTCCGACGACAATGCAGGTCTTGACGGTCTGGCTGTCGGTACCTGGTGGGGCGGCCCCGGCCTGTTTGTGGACTACACGAAGGAATCCACCCGTCTGCACTGGAAGCAGTACATTAAAGATGCGCTGCTGAAATACGGCTGCCGCTCCCTGTGGAACGACAACTGCGAGTACGACAGCCTGGTGGACAAGGATGCCAAGGTTTACTTTGAGGGCAAGGGCAGCACCATCGGCACCATGAAGCCGGTGATGAGCAACCTGATGTGCCAGCTTTCCAACGAAGCCATTGAAGAGTATGACCCCAACTGCCGTCCCTTCTCTGTCTGCCGTTCCGGCCATGCCGGCATCCAGCGCTACGCGCAGGTATGGGCCGGTGACAACCTGACCCACTGGGATACCCTGAAATACAACATCGCCACGATCCTGGGCATGGCCCTGTGCGGCGTTTCCAACCACGGCTGCGATATCGGCGGCTTCTTTGGCCCCGCACCGGAGGCCGAGCTGTTCGTGCGCTGGGTGCAGAACGGCATCTTCCAGCCGCGCTTCTCCATCCATTCCACCAACACCGACAACACCGTGACCGAGCCCTGGATGTTCAGTGATAAAAAGCAGTACATCAAGGACGCTATTGACTTCCGCTATAAGCTCAGCCCGATGCTGTATTCCCTGATGGTGCGCGCGCATGAGAACGGCCTGCCCATCTGGCAGCCGACGTTCAGCGTTTTCCAGAACGACCCGGCCACCTACGATGAGGGCGTGGACTTCATGTTTGGCGATTCTCTGCTGGTTGCCAACGTTGTGGAAAAGGGCCAGACCGTGCGCCCTGTCTACCTGCCCAAGACCGAGAACGAAAACGAGCGCTTCTACAACTTCTACACCCGCGAGGAGTACGCTCCCGGCCAGACGATCGAGGTGCCGGTCGATATTTCCAGCATCCCGCTGTTTGTGCGCAGCGGTGCTATCCTGCCGATGAGCGGCAACCGCTGCACAACCTGATGACCGAAAAGACCACTGAGCTGGAGATCCTGATGGCACCCGATGTGGATTCCGAGTTTGTTCTGTACGAGGATGACGGCCGCACGAACGATTACCGCAAGGGCGCGTATCTCAAGACGAAGATCGCCGTCAAGGCAGGCGTTAAGACCGTCGTGACCTTCACGAATGAGGGCAGCTACGAGACCGCCGTCGAGAGCATGTACCTCGATATGATCCACCGCGAGAAATCCCCGTTCTATGTGCAGCTGGACGGCAAGGAGCTGCCGCACTTCCTGCACCGCCGCAAGTTTGAGGAAGCCGAGAGCGGCTGGTACTACAGCCAGCGCCTGAAGAGCGTGCAGATCAAGTACCCCAACCCCAAAAAGGACCATGAGGTATCATGGTCTCGTTTGATTTGAGGGATTGACCTGATTGGTATGTAACGGGTTGAACGCCGCCCGAAAACGCGTAAAAATACGAAGGAGGAAACAAAATGGCATCAAAAGGAGAAATACCATGTTCAAAAAATTCGCAGCATTGGCTGCTGCGGCTGCGCTCAGTCTGGGTGTTATGGCCGGCTGCGGCGCGTCCGGCACCACCGCCTGACACCGGCTACAGCGCAGAGAACCCGCTGGTGCTGACGCTGGCCCACGGCCTGTCCGAGACCCACACTGTCCACATTGCCATGACCCAGTTTGCTGAGGAAGTGAACGAAAGACCGATGGCCGCGTCCAGGTCAAGATCTTCCCCAACGGCCAGCTCGGCAGCGAGAACGAGAACCTTGAGCAGCTGCAGGCAGGCGTTATCGCCATGACCAAGGTTTCTGCCCCCGGTCTGGCAACGTACAACGAAGCCTTCAACGCATTCGGCCTGCCCTATATCTTCAACGATACCGATGACTTCTACCATGTCATGGACTCGCAGGAGATGCAGGACTTCTTCCTCTCCACCGGTGACGACGGCTTTGTTACCCTGACCTATTACACCTCCGGCGCCCGCTCTTTCTACACCAAGGACAGAGCCATCCGCACCCCGGCTGACCTGAAGGGCCTGAAGATCCGCGTGCAGGACATGAAGTCCCAGACCGATATGATGAACTATCTGGGCGGCATTCCCGTTGCCATGTCTTACGGCGATGTGTATACCTCCCTGCAGACCGGCATCATTGACGGCACCGAAAACAACGAAACCGCACTGACCACCGGCAAGCACGGCGAAGTGTGCAAGGTCTACTCCGTTGACCAGCACGCTATGATCCCCGACGTTCTGATCATGAGTGAGAAGGTCTGGGAGACCATCAGCCCCGAGGATCAGGAAATCATTCTGGAGGCCGCCCACGATTCCACCGATGCCCACAAGGTCATGTGGGACACCGCTGTGGAGGAGGCCGTCAAGGAAGCACAGGAAACCATGGGCGTTGAGTTTGTTTACGATGTAGACAAGGAAGCTTTCCGCGAAGCAACCCAGCCCATGATCGAAGCATACGAAGAGCAGTATCCCGGCGTCAAGACGCTGCTGGATACCATCGACGCCGCAAGAGGGGAGGAGTAAGCCATGAAAAACACCTTTGCTGCCATCAAATTCTGGATGGACAAAATTTTGAGCATTGCCTGCGCCGTACTGCTTACCTTTATGACGGTGCTGGTTCTGATTCAGGTTTTCTCCCGCTATATCCTCAACAGCCCCGTTGCCTTTACGGAGGAACTGGTGCGCTACAGCCTGATCTGGACCGGCTTTATCGGTGCAGCTTACGCATTCTCCACCCGCGAGCATATGTCCCTGACGCTGGTGCGCGATAAATTTACCGGCAAAGCGCACACCGCCCTGCTGGTGGTCATCGATGGTCTGATTCTGCTGATGGCCATCTTCGTATTCACTATCGGCGGCTTTAAGCTGGCTGTCTCTGCCAGCCGCGAGTTCTCGGCCCTGCTGGGTATTCCCCGCAGCCTGGTTTACTCCATCGCCCCGATTTCCGGCGTGTTCATCGTCCTGGCGCAGATCATCAACATCTATGAGGACGTCACCGGCGAAAAAGTTGAATCCAAGGAGGGTGCAGACAAATGAGTATCACCATGACCACCGTTATCCTTTTTGCTGTGTTCGGCGTGCTGCTGTTTTTGGGCGTGCCCATCTCCATCAGCATCGTGGTTTCTTCCATTGTAACCGCCATGTCCACCCTGTCTTGGGACCAGATCACCTTTATCACGATGCAGAAGATGAACTCCGGCGTTGAGTCTTTCTCTCTGCTGGCTGTGCCCCTCTTCATCTTGGCTGGCAACATCATGAACAACGGCGGTATTGCCAAGCGCCTGGTCAACTTTGCCCAGCTGTTCGTCGGCAAGATCCCCGGCTCCATGGCACAGGCCAACATCCTGGGCAACATGCTGTTCGGCGCACTGTCCGGTTCCTCCGTTGCTGCTGCTTCCGCCATGGGCGGTTGCATCAGCCCCATTGAGGAAGAAAACGGCTATGACCCCGCTTACTCTGCAGCAGCCAACATTGCTTCCGCCCCCACCGGCCTGCTGATCCCGCCCACCTCCGCATTCATTGTTTACTCCACCGTTGCTGGCGGTGTTTCCATCTCCACCCTGTTCATGGCTGGTTACGTTCCCGGCATCCTGATGGGCCTGTGCTGCATGCTGGTTGCCTTTGTCGGCGCCAAAAAGGCAGGCATGAAAGCTACCGGCATTGACCACAGCCAGAGCATTGCCAAGACCGTCTGGGACGCTGTGCCCTCTCTGCTGCTCATCGTCATCGTTATCGGCGGTATCGTCTCCGGTATCTTCACCGCCACTGAGGGCGCAGGTGTCGCGGTTCTCTACTGCCTGATTCTTTCCATCATCTATAAGAGCATCGACTTCAAAGGCTTCCTTGGCATCCTGCTCAACTCCGCCAAAACTTCCGGTATCATCCTGTTCCTGATCTCCGCTTCCTCCGCCATGTCCTTTGTTATGGCTTACTCCGGCATCCCGGCAGCCATCTCCAACGGCCTGATGAGTCTGACCAGCAACAAGTACATCATCTTCCTGCTGATGAACATCATCCTGCTGGTGATCGGCATGTTCATGGATATCACCCCGGCCATCCTGATCTTTACCCCGATCTTCCTGCCCATCGCTACCAGCTTTGGCATGACGAGATCCAGTTCGGCGTTATGCTGATCTTCAATATGTGCCTGGGCAACATCACCCCGCCGGTCGGCTCGGTTCTGTTCGTCGGCTGCGGTATCGGCCATGTCTCCATCGAGCAGGTCACGTCCAAGCTGATCCCGTACTTTGTCGCATTGGTGCTGGCCCTGCTGGCTGTTACCTACATCCCGGCTCTGTCTCTGGGTCTGCCCAGCCTGATGGGCCTGATCTGATCGCAGGCTTTGCCCCGTAACTCAACAATAGCATAAACAAAAACGGCACCGCTGCCCAAAGGGAAAAACCCGGGCGGCGGTGCTGTTTTTGCTAAGGTTCCAGATACACTTTAGGGTGTTGAAGCAACCGGTTTCTGCACAATACCTAAAAAGGCAACACCGCACAATTCCCGCCTTACGGCTTAAGCACCGCTCCGGCGGCTGCGGCACGGCATCTGCGTTGCCAAAATGCTCGATAATACACAAAGTATTATCTGCGCTTTTGGCTTAGCATCTGCCGCACCTCGCTCGCCGTATCGGCACTTAGAATTATGCGGTATTGCCCTAACAAATAATTCCATAGTTTTTGCTTCCTAATGATTGTCTTGATTTAGTAACTTCATGGAATAATCGTAAAAATCACTCAATTCCTTATATGTCTGTATCTTATTTTTGCGTTTTAGATAATCAGCATAAAAGGCAAAGAAGCAAGCAAGGGCAGCACCAATAATCATCAATCCGTATCCCCATAGGGTACTTCCACCATTTAGCGTAATGATAAGACCAGTTACCGCAATAAGCAGTCCTATAATCATAACCAGGCCGCTTTGGATCAGTTGTATTGCATCTTGGGGGATTTATTTAGAGTTGTGTTGGCCACTTCTTTTTTCATCGTTTCTATATCTCCTTTCATAAGGTCATCCAAAGAAACGGAATAAATGTCGCAGAGCATAATTAGATTGTGAACATCAGGATAGCTCCTTTCATTTTCCCAACTTGAAATTGTTTGCCTTGAAACATCGAGGAGCTCCGCAAGTTTTTTCTTGGCTAAAACCGCTTACGGTTCTCAGTTCTTTTAGTCGTTTACTTATGTACATCGCATTTGTTCCTTTCTTCTGTATATTCTTTATAACACATTTCCGCAAAAATACGATCAAGTTTACTTTCCAACCACCGTCAAAATCTCTTTACATAGGTGTTTGAAACGCAGAATCAACAATGTTTTTTTTATACAATCAGAGCGCCTATAACACCGTGGGAAAGCAGGCGGCAGCCTTTATTGCAGACTTTTTTGATAGCGCTTCCTGCTGAACATGCCGCCAAATTTTTTCAGCCTTTCTTCCTGCCGGGTCTTGCAGGCGCTCTTTTTTTGTGGTACCATGCCCTACAAAAGTAAAAATGGCCGCAAGCGGCAGGGGAGCCCCCTGACCATGCAGCCAACAACAGGAAGGGCACATCATGAAATTTTTCAGTCTCGAAAATCCAATCTGGAAGTTTATCGGCAATTTGGCGGATTTTTTCCTTTTGTCCTGTCTGTGGTATCTCTGCTGCCTGCCGGTGGTGACGGCGGGTGCGGCCACAACGGCGCTGTATTACGTTACCTTAAAGATGGCCCGCGGGCAGGAAGGCCAGCTCATTCCCGCGTTTTTCCATTCTTTTAAGCAGAACCTCAAACAGGCAACCGCGCTGTGGGTGGGGTACTTGGCGGTTGGCATCCTTCTGGTACTGGATTTGGTGATCTGCCTGCAGACCAGTTCGGTGTTTGCGGGGGCAATGTTTTTTTACCAGCGTAGTGCTGCTGGCCTGTTGGGCGCTGTTTATCACCATGCTCTTCCCGCTGGTTGCCCGGTGCGATAACACCATCGGCGCGCTGTTCAAGATGGGCATTGCCATGGCACTGCGCAATGTAATGCCTGTTCTGGCCGCGCTGATGGTCACCGTAGCATTTTTTGCCGTGGGCGTTTTTGTATTCTGGCCGGTGCTGCTGGTGGCGCCGGGGCTGGCGAGCTACTGCAACGCCTTTTTTGTTCAACCGCATTTTTGATAAATATGGCATGACGCTGGAATAACTGCACAATAAAATACGGTTTGGTTACGGCACTCCGTGCGTTACCCGTTATCCCGCAGGTGGGGGTGGATGGGCAGCCCGGAGTGCTTTCTGTATTCACGGGGGGAACGCCCGGTGCTGGCGCGGAACAGATCCTTGAAATAGTTGCTGCTGCCAAAGCCGCACAGCATGGCAATTTTGGTGATGGAGTTATATCTGTCATCAACAGCATCTGGGTGGCCTGGCGCAGCCGGATGTAATTCACATGCTCTTTGAACGTCTGCCCGGTGATCAGCCTGAACTTGCGGGAAAAAAAATAGGTGGGGCTCAGGTTGCAGTACCCGGCCACTTCCTCCAGCGTTAAGGGCTGCTGGTAATTCAGCGCAATGTATTTCAGCGCGCGCTCAATGTCGGCGCTGTAGCCCTCTTTGGGAGACATGGTTTCATGGCTGAAAATGCCATTCCGCAGCAAAAGCAGCACCAGATGCAGCGATTCCAGCTCCAGCACCTGCTCCGAATATTTGCGCGGCAGGTCGTTTTCCAGCAGCATCTGGTCCAAAAGAGCTTCTACCATCGTGCGGGTCTCGGCGTTCAGGATCACCTTGCAGGAACGCTCCAGCGCCTGCTGTACTTCGGTCGGGTCGCCACGCATCATGCCGGCAAGTACATCTGATTTACAGAACACGATAATGCGCTCGCAGCTGGTTTTGCCCTCGTAGCGGGTGCTGTGGGGGTCGCCCGCAGCCACAATAAACAGGTCGCCCGCTTCCAGGTGCCACTGGCCCTGGTTGACGGTGTAGGTGCAGGTGCCGCTTTTCAGGTAAAAAATTTCGCAATAAGTGTGGGTGTGCTCGTAAGACATGTGGAACACCGGGCCGTGCAGAGCACGCTCTACATAAACATCAACAGTTTGCTGCTCCAATTCTTCCGCCGTGCGGGAGTTGGAGTCGTTCTCCATCGGTTCGCGTTCGGGACTCATTGGCAAAGACGTCCTTTCATAAAGTTGTAACTTTTAGCATTGTGCATAAATTAGCAAAAATAGGTTTATGTATTATGGATATATATAATACACTGTTTTTGGGGAAAGTCAAGAAAAAAACTGTGTTTTGTAGCAAAAACTGCATATTTTTTTAGTATTTTCGGTGCTTTCCAGCAGGTATAATGACAATGTTGAAAGAAAGACGGGGTGCACACCGCCTGAATAAAAAATGTTAACGGCAAAGCTGGTTCATCGCTTGCCCAGCTGCCGTTCCACTGCTTGACATTAAGGAGAACACCATATGAAAAAGAAAATTATTGCAGCCACAATGGCCGCCGCTATGTGCGTAAGCCTGGCAGCCTGCGGCGGCAGCACCGCCTCTTCCTCCGCCGCTGAAAGCACCGCTTCCTCCACTGCCGAAAGCACTGCATCCTCTACTGCAGACGCTGCTTCCACCGGCGATGAAGAAGTTGACCTGCGCATGGCATGGTGGGGTTCTCAGGACCGCCATGACCGCACCATCAAGGCCATCGAGCTGTATGAATCCCTGCACCCGAACGTAAAGATCGAGTACGAGTATTACTCCTTTGATGACTATTTCACCAAGCTCAAGACCCTGGTTGCTTCTGACCAGGTGTGGGATATTTTCCAGCTGGGCGGCAACTTCCCCATGTACATGGACAAGATCTATCCGCTGGATGACTACATCGCTTCCGGTGTTGTGGATGTTTCCGGCATCGGCGATGCCAACCTGAAGACCACTCAGGATACTGAGGGCCATCAGCTGGGTATCTCCAACGGCCTGAAATCTTACGGCATTGCTTACGATCCCGACATGTTCGCTGAAGCCGGCGTTGCCGAGCCCACCGATACCTGGACCTGGGATGACTACGCAAACGCTGCCAACACCATCCATGAAAAAAGCTTGGCGTTTACGGCTGCTCCTCCATGCTGACCTCTGAATTCATCGCTGGCTGCTCCGTTTACGTTGCACAGTATGGCGATGTTGGCCAGTACAGCTTCTTTAATCTGGATCTGACCGGCATGGGCTTCGATGACCCCCAGATGCTGACCCCCTACATCCAGATGCGTGCTGACTCCATCAAGAACGAGGTTTACCCCGATGCCGGTGCTTCCGCTGAGATCACCAACATCGAAAACGACTTCCTGGTAACCGGCGAAGCTGCAATGGCTTGGGTTGCTGCCAACCAGTTCCCGACCATGTACAACGTCGTCTGCCAGGATCAGGGCCGCACCCTCAAGCTGGCAACTCTGCCCCGCATCACCAGCGATGGCCCTTCCGGCGCAGTCATCCAGTCCTCTCAGATGCTCTGCGTCTCTCAGGACAGCCAGCAGAAAGAAGAAGCTGCTAAGTTCATCAGCTGGTTCGAAAATGACCCCGACTGCAACAACATCCTGCAGGGCGAGCGCGGCATTCCTGTAAACGCTACCGTTCGTGAGACCCTGTCTGCCAACGCTACCGAAGGCCAGCAGATCATGTACGACTTCATGGACAAGGTTTCTAAGTTCAAGATGCCGGACAAGGTCAACGTGCTGAGCCCCGACGGCCAGGACGAGGTTGTTGATAACTACCGCAACTACATCCAGCAGGTTGTTGACGGCCAGATCACCGCAGAAGAAGCTGCCCAGAAAACCTATGACGATGCAGCTGCACTGTTCACTGAGTAAGTTTTAACACAAATTCATAATGCTCCGGGCGGGCACGGTCAGGAAGAAAGGGCTGTGCCCGCCCTTTTTTGAAAGGGAGGTATTCTTTCGTGAAAGGTCAAACTTCCACCTCGGCACTGAAAAGGTTCATGAACAAAGATAATACCGTCGGCCATGTGTTTGCGTTCCCGTTTATCTTTGGTTTTGTCTGCTTTTCCCTGATTCCGGTGTGCATTTCCTTTTATTATGCATTCACCAACTACTCGCTCGGCTCCAAAACCGCAGCATTTATCGGGTTCAAGAACTTCCTGCGCCTGTTCCAGGACGAGGTTTTCCTGAAATCTCTGGCCATCACCTTAAAATACGTTTTGATCTCTGTGCCGCTCAAGCTGACTTTCGCTTTGCTGGTGGCGTACCTGCTCACCCGGCCCAGCCGCATGGTTACGTTCTACCGTTCACTGTACTACCTGCCATCCCTGGTTGGCGGCAGTGTGGCCGTTGCCCTGGTGTGGAAACAGCTGTTTGCCCGCAAAGGTCTGTTCAACAGCGTGCTGGCCAACATGGACATGAGCACCATCAACTGGTTCGGCAACCAGAAACTGGCGCTTTACCCGCTGATTTTGATGTCCGTCTGGCAGTTTGGCTCTTCGATGATTATTTTTGCCGCTGGCTTAAAAGAAATCCCTGTCAGCTATTATGAAGCTGCCAGGATCGACGGCGCACGTGGATACCAGTCCTTCTTCCGCATCACGCTGCCCTGCCTGTCTCCCATCATTCTGTATAACCTGATTATGCAGACCATCTCTGCTTTCATGGCATTCACCCAGGCTATGATCATCACCAACGGCGGCCCCAACAACAGCACCATGCTGTACGCCCTGTACGTTTACAACCAGGCCTTCAAGTACAATGATATGGGTTACGCCTGCGCCATGTCCTGGTTTATGCTGGTGGTTATGGGCCTTATCACGTTCATCATCTTCAAAACATCCAAGTTCTGGGTGTTCAGCGAAGCAAACTAAGCAGGGAAGGAGAGTACGGTTATGCATAACAGAAAAGCAGTCACCAAAGTGTTGTATCACGTTTTTGTCATCCTGTTCGGCTTTATGATGGTCTACCCTGTGTTGTGGATGATCAGTGGCTCTTTCAAGGGCAACGCCGAGATCCTGCGCGGCACCTTGTCCCTGATCCCGAAAGAGCTGAAGCTGACAAACTATGCCACCGGCTGGAAAGGCTTTGGCGGCACCACCTTTGCAACCTTCTTTACAAACTCCATCTTCATTACGGTCATTGCAACCTTCGGCACCGTCATCAGCTCTTCTCTGGTGGCATATGCTTTGTCCCGTGTGCGGTTCCGCGGCCGCAAGTTCTGGTTCACCTGCATGCTGGTCACCATGATGCTGCCCACCCAGGTCATCATGATTCCCCAGTATCTGATTTATTATCGCCTGGGTCTGGTTCCCGGCTATGTACCCCTGATCCTGCCTTACTTCTGCGGTCAGGCGTTCTTTATCTACCAGATGATGCAGTTTATGCAGGGCATCCCCAAGGATCTGGACGAAGCCGCTACCATTGACGGCTGCAGCAAATACCAGATTTACAGCCGCATCATTCTGCCGCTGATGAAACCCTCCATCGTAACCACTGTTATCATTCAGTTCTACTGGAAGTGGGACGACTACATGGGCCCCCTGCTTTACTTGAGCCGCCCGCAGTCCTATACTGTATCTATCGCCATCAAACTGTTTGCAGACTCTGCTTCCACCACGGACTACGGCGCAATGTTTGCTATGTCCACCCTTTCGCTGATCCCCGTGTTCCTGATCTTCCTGTTCTTCAACCGCTATCTGGTTCAGGGCATTGGCACCAGCGGCCTGAAAGGCTGATGTTTGTATGAAAACCATCCAGAACCCCATCCTGCGCGGCTTTTGCCCGGACCCCTGCATGATCCGCACAGGGGACGATTATTACATTGCCACATCCACCTTTGAATGGTGGCCCTGTGTCAACCTGTACCATTCCAAAGACCTGGCCCACTGGGAGCAGCTGCCAAGCCCGCTGCGCGAACCCGGCCAGATGGACCTGCGGGGGACCCCAACTCCGGCGGTATCTGGGCCCCGGACCTGAGCTGGGATGGGCAGTATTACTACCTGCTTGTCACTAACGTGACCACCAAAAAGGGCCGTTGGTACAACACCCATAACTATATGAGCCGTGCCGCTTCCATCACAGGGCCGTGGAGCCAGCCGGTGTACTTGAACAGCATCGGATTCGACCCTTCGTTGCTGCATGATACCGACGGTAAGTGCTACCTGGTCAATATGGTCAACGGCTTCAAAGGCGTGCTGGTGCAGCAGATGGACCCCGAAACCGGCGCCCTGCTGGGCGAACGCCGCAAGGTATACAGCGGCTCCGGCATCGGCTGCACCGAAGGCCCCCGTATCTATCACATTGGCAACTGGTACTATCTGGTTGTGGCCGAAGGTGGTACTGGGTACTCCCATTGTGTCACGATTGCGCGGTCGGACAACGTGTTCGGCCCCTATGAGACAATGCCGGACAACCCGCTGCTGACTTCGGATCAGAACGATCTGACCGCCATCCAGAAATGCGGCCACGGTTCCTTTGTGGAAACGCAGAACGGTGAATGGTACATGGCACACCTGTGCTCCCGCCCGAACTCTGCCCGCGGCAGCCTGCTGGGGCGCGAAACAGCGCTGCAAAAAATCACCTGGCAGGATGGCTGGCCGCGGCTGGCCTGCGGCGGAAAAATTGCCCAAAACGCCGTGCCCGCCCCAAAAGATTTGCCAGAAGTGGAGCTGCCCGCAATGGCGGAACAGGATGACTTTGACGTTCCGGCCCTTGCCCCCGGCTATGCCACGCCGCGCACCCCGCTGGGCGATTGTGTGAACCTGACCATCCGCCCCGGCTGGCTGCGGCTGACCGGGCAGGAATCCATGAACTCGCTGCACCATGTCACCCTGGTGGCCCGCCGCCAGCAGGAGCACGAAATGCAGGCCGAGACCCGCATGGACTTTGCCCCCGTCTGCCCGGAGCAGATGGCCGGTTTTACCTACTGTTATGACAGCATGAACTTCTACCTGCTGGGCAAGACCTGCGCCGAGGATGGTACCCCGGTGCTGGAACTGTTAAAAAGCGATACTGGTGTGGTGGAAGATGTGTGCGACCCTGTTCCCGTGCCGGATGGCACGCTGGACTTTAAGCTGACCACCACCCCGGACGGCGGCATGGCGCAGTTCTATTACCGCCAGCCGCAGGGGGAGTGGCAGTCCATCGGCCCGGCCTGCCCCACCGATATTTTGACGGATGAGCACTGCCGCGGTTTTACCGGGGCGCATGTGGGTGTGTATGCCCACGATATGGCAGGGCTGCATAACCATGCCGATTTTGATTATCTGAACGTACATTTTGAGAGGTGAGCTCCCATGATGCAGGCAAACACCGGCGTCCGGTTTGAAACCAAAGACCCGCTGCTTTCCCAACTGGTCAAACAGGCGGAAGAAAAGTGCCGCCTGAACATTAAAAACTTTGGCGGCGACCCCGTTCTGGTTGAGGGCGGCGGCTATGAAAAAATCTGGCTGGAAACCCAGCCCATGGGCGGCGCAATGTATGCCAGCCGTGATTTTGCCACCGGCCTGAACAACAGCCTGATGTTTATGCGCCACCAGCGTGCGGACGGGCGGATTCCCGGCAGCATTGCGGTGATTGATGGCAAAGTGGTGCCGCAGTTCAACAAGTTCCAGGGCTTCTGCTTCCCGGAACCGGCGCTGGATCTTTACTATCTGGGCGGCAAGGATGCCGAATACCTGGCCCAGCTGGCCAAAACGCTGGAAGCGTTTGACGCCTACCTGTGGCGTGTACGTGATTCCGATGGGGACGGCTGCCTGGAGACTTGGTGCAAGTACGATACCGGCGAAGACCACGCCATGCGTTACGCCGATGCCCCCGACCCGTGGGAGGAGGAAATCCCGCCCCAAGGCTGCACAGCGGTGCCCATTGCCTCGATGGATGTGATGAGCTACTCATATGCCTGCCGCGAAACATTGGCGGAAATTGCGCGAATCAGCGGCGATGCCGAGGCACAGGCCCAGTGGGCCGCCAAGGCCAAAGCCGTGCAGGACAAGATGGTGAGCTACCTGTGGGACGATGCCCGCGGCGCGATGTTTGACCGCGACAAAAACCACAACCAGATGCCCACCCTGATCCACAATACGCTGCGCTGCATGTATTGGCACAGCCTGCCGGATGCTTTGGCAGAGCGCTTTGTCAAGGAGCACCTGCTGAACCCGCAGGAGTTCTGGACCAAAATGCCGCTGCCCAGCGTGGCCGCCAACGACCCGCTGTTCCGCAACGTGACCACCAACAACTGGAGCGGCCAGGCTGAAGCGCTGACCTATCAGCGTGCCATCCGTGCGCTGGAAAATTACGGCATGTATGAGCTGATTCCCCAACTGGGGCAAAAGCTGATGCAGGCCATTGGCCCCCAGTGCCGCTTTGTGCAGCAGTATGACCCCTTTACCGGCGAACCTTCGGTCATCTGTGAACCTGGCCAGCCTCCGCAGGATGCTTACGGCCCGGCTATGCTCTCGGTGTTGGAATACACCGCCCGCATGTACGGCGTAAGCCTGGTGCGGGATACCGTGGTGTGGGGCACCTGCCCGCTGGAATGCCGCTATACCCAAGCCCTGAACGGCCGCAGCTGGGAGATCGTGAACAGTGGTCACGAGGCGGAAGCCTTTGTGGATGGCCGCAAGGTGTTCACCGCTGGCCCCGGCCTGCGCATTACCACCGACCTGGATGGCAATATTCTGGGCACGGCCCGCTACCTGCCGGATGCAGACCCCGCCCAGGTGACGCCGCAATAAACACTATATAATAAGGAAGCGAACACGATGGAATACCTGTATCCCGGTGGGCTGGCCAAAGCCATTACGTTCAGTTATGATGACGGCCAGGTATATGACCGCCGCCTGATCGAAATTTTTAACCAGGCGGGCTTCAAGGGGACCTTCCACCTGAACTCCGGCAACCTGGATAAGGACGGCTATGTGCAAAAGGCCGAGCTGCCTACCCTGTACGCCGAGCACGAAATTGCCTGCCATGGCGTGACCCACCGCCACCCGCGCCAGATGAACCAGACTGAATGGCTGCGGGAAGTGTGGCAGGACCGCCTGACGCTGGAAGAACTGACCGGCGGTATTGTGCAGGGCATGAGCTATGCCTTTGGCGAATACTACCCCGAACAGGTGGAAGCGCTGTGCGCCATGGGCATCCAGTACAGCCGCACGGTGGAAAGCACCGGAAGTTTTGCCCTGCCGCAGGAGCTGCTGCGCTGGAAACCCACCTGCCACCACAATGATAAACTGCTGGAACGCGCAGAAAAGTTTTTGCATGTTCCGGGATATGAAAAAATGCCGCTGTTTTATATCTGGGGCCACAGCTTTGAATTTGAGCGCGAAAACACCTGGCCCCTGATGGAGCAGCTGGCAGAAAAGCTGCACGGCGCACAGGATATCTGGTATGCCACCAATGGCCAGATTGCAGATTACCTGACCGCGCTGCGCAGCACGCGCGAAAGTGCAGACGGCAAGCGGCTGTATAACCCGTCGGCACAGCCCATCTGGTTTGTGGCCGATGGCAAGGTGCGCGTTGCAGAGCCGGGTAAGCTCTGCGAAATGTAAGAAGCTGTTTTATCAGCATTGCGCACCGCCTTTATTTGGTGCCTCCTGCTGATAAAAAACGACTTCTAAGGTGTATCTAAAAACAAAATGACGATTGCTTGTGAAGATTATCCGGGCTTTCGGCTCTGTTGATACACCCTGAATACTCCCCAAGGAGGCCAATCATGATTTATGATATTTTGCAATATGGTGCCGTGGGTGATGGCACCACAAACGATGGCCCTGCCATCCAGGAAGCCATTGATGCCTGCGCGGCAGCCGGCGGCGGCCGAGTGCTGGTGCCGGGCGGCCATATTTACAAATGCGGTTCCATTTTGCTGCACAGCCATGTGGAGCTGCACCTGGAGCACGGCTCCCGCCTGAAAGCCAGCGAAAACAAAGAGGACTTCTTGGAAGTGGAAGCTGCCTACCGCGATCATTACCGCGATACATCGCTCAAAGTGCCCTCTTACGAAAACTGCGAATATGACGGTGAGCCGAAGAATTATTTCATTATGGCTAAGGATGCCGAGGATGTCTGCATCAGCGGCAGCGGCGTAATCGATGGCTCCGAAGAAAACTTTTACGGCGAGATCGATCATAACTTTATTGAGGGAACCTATTACCCGCGCATTCCCATGCTGCTGATGAAAGGTGTGCAGCACCTGACCATCCGTGAAGTCACCCTGACCCGCAGCGCGTTCTGGACCGTGCATATGGTGGGCTGCCAGGATGTGCTGATCGATGGCATCCGCATTTTGAATAACCTGAAAATGGTCAACTGCGACGGCATTGATCCCGACCACTGCCGCAATGTGCGCATCAACAATTGCCATATTGAATCCGCCGATGACTGCATCGTGTTCAAGACCACTGAGAAAAATGCAGATCTTGGCCCGTGTGAGAACATTGTGGTTTCCAACTGTACGCTGACCTCCACCAGTGCCGCTATCAAGTTTGGCACCGAGAGCGTTTCGGACTTCCGCAATATTACTGTCACCAACTGCGTTATCTCCCGCACCAACCGCGGCATCTCTCTGATGCTGCGTGATGGCGGCAACATTGAAAACGTGACCTTTGCCAACCTGCACATCAACACCCGCATGTTCTCTGACCAGTGGTGGGGCGAAGCCGAAGCCATCTGTGTGACGGCGGTGGACCGCAAACAGGGCAACAGGGCGGGGCATATCCGCAATGTACATTTTGAAAACATTAACTGCAGCGGCGAAAACGGCATTTTCCTGCACGGAAGCGAGGGCAACAGCCTGGAAGATATCTCGTTCCGCCACATCCGGGTGGACATCCGCAAGCAGACCGCATGGCCCATTGACCATTGGGACCTGCGCCCCAGCGAGGTGCCCGGCATGATTCCCGGAAAAGTGAATGGCTTTACCTGCGTACATGGCAAAAGCATCCGCTGCGAGGACGTCGTTATCCGCAAAGACAGCTCTATGGACCCGTGGTTCGATCAGGATTTCTGCTGGCAGGACACCGAGAATGTGACTGTGGTAAAGTGATGATATACAGCAGCAAAATGCCTGTTTGGCGGCCGTAAGCCGCTGTTAATATTCAAAGGCAACACCGCACAATTCCCGCCTAGCGGCTTAAGCACCGCTTCGGCGGGAATTGTGCGGTGTTGCCTTACGTCCGTCGGGCGGCCAAGGACGCTATCTCTTACATATGGGGATTGAGTTATTGCATATTTGTACTGCGGTAAGGTTTCTCCACGGCGGGGGCGTTACAAACTTGACAATTTATACCAACCTTTCCCATGCCGCAAAATTGCCCCCAAAATTATCCGCCCAACCCGTGACAGAAAAACTGGAATCCGCTATAATAGGGGTAACCGCAAATCCACATTGCAGGCAACTGCAAGAAAGGGAACCCGATGAACCAAACAACAGCAAACGCCGCAGCCCTTGCGCTGGTTGGCGCACTGGCATTGCAGCTGGCCGCCTGCGGCACGGCGCAGCAGTCTGCCCCCGGACAGGCATCCACTCAGCCGGAACCCGTTACCCTGACCATGAGCTGGTGGGGGGACGATGCCCGCACCGAAACCTACCAGCAGGCCATCCAGGCATTTGAGGCAAAACTGCAATATATTACTGTAGAAACCATCTACGGCACCACCGCTGACGAGGATCAAACCGCCGATGTGATGCAGGTGGACTGGACCTGGCCGGGCCAAAATGCTGACCAGTTTGTTGACCTGAACGAATATAGCGATGTGATCGATCTGGAGCAGTTCAGCCAGAGTGCGCTGGATGCCGGCACAGTGGATGGCGCTTTGCTGGCTGTGCCAATGTCGGTGACAGGCCGCATTTTTTATTGGAACACCTGCACTTTTGAACAGGCAGGGATCGATGCGCCCAAAACCTATGAGGAGCTGCTGACTGCAGGCAACACCTTCCGCGAGGTGCTGGGGGGAATATTACCCCCTGGCCATGGATGCAGCCGCCCGCATGAACCTGATGGTCAGTTATCTGGAATCTACCACTGGCAAAGCGTGGGTGGTGGATCGCCAGCTGCAGTATTCGGCAGACGAGATCAAAACCGGGCTGGAATTTTTGCAGGCGCTGGAAGAAAACCATGTCATGCCCACCCTTGCCGCCCAGCAGACAAACGGGACGCTGGACCAGACCCCATGTGGCAGAACGGCCAGTACGCCGGTACCTTTGCCTGGGATGCCGACGCCGAAACCTACCGCAGTGCGTTAAAAAATGCCAGCGGCTTTTTGGTAGGGGATGAGATCGCCTTTGGCGGGCAGGCCAACGGCGGATTTTCTAAAGTATATCTGGCCCTTGCCATCAACAGCAGCTGCCAGCACCCGAAAGAAGCGGCGATTCTGGTCAACTTTTTGCTGAACGAGGATATGGGTGCTTCCATCATGGGCACTGCCTGCGGTTTGCCGGATTCCGTCACTGGCCGTGCGGCTGCCACAGCGGCAGGCCTGGTGAACCCGCTGGTGGTGGAAGCCAACAACCGCATGATGGCTTTTGTGGATTTCCCACTTGACCCCACATTTGAAAGCCCGGCTCTGGCCGCTGTGCCGGACGGCTTGTACGCCGCCGTATTGACTGCCTGCAGCAACGGAGAGCTGACAACAACCCAGGCCGCCGAACAGCTGGCGGAGGGGATAACGGCTATGTTGAATAGAACCGTGGCGGAATAAGCGGCTAAAAGAGCAAGGCAATATCATTCTATCATGCCGCAAGCGTGAAAAGTGTTTGTAGGGGACGATGCTTGCTGTCCCGATAACACTACCAGATAAAAATAAAACTCTCCCTCTGGCCATGCCGGTTTGATCCCGTATATCTGGCCGCCGAGGGAGAGTTTTTTCTTTATTTCTTCTGCTTATTGAAAGTGGGAAAACCGTTTGAAACAAAATAAGAATATGCGTTTGTACGTACTTCTAAAGCGTAAAGCAAACATACCTTACAACGATATATCGGCAAAAACACTGCAAAGAAATGACCCGCCAACCGGCCCCTGCACAAAGCACCTTTTGTAAAAGGCTTTGCACGGCCAACTCTGCTATCTTGCTGTCTTCGCATCTTCCCGATCCATCCGTTTCAGCTCCGGCAAAACGGTAATCAGCATTACAATAAAGCACAAACTGCCGCCGATCACGTTGGAAACCGGCTCCGCAGCAAACACGCCGTCGGTGCCCATGCCAAAAGCATAAGGCAGCAGGTAGGTGAGCGGCACCACAATGATGACCTTGCGCAGCAGCGAGAAAAACACCGCGTGGCGGCGCTTGTTCAGCGATTTGAACACTGTCTGGCCCACATATTGCAGCAGCATAAAACCAAAGGTGGAAAAATACAGCTTCATGGCGGGGATGGTATCCGCCTGCAGGGTGGGATCGCTGCTGAAAATGGAGATGAGGAAGTGCGGTGCCAACAGAATGACCGCCCAGATCGTAAGGGTGTATACCAAAGCCATCAGGGCCATGGAGACGGCGGCGCGCAGCACCTTGCGGGGGCGGCGTGCGCCGTAATTGTAGCTGATAATGGGGGAAGAGCCCTCGGTAATGGCATAAATCGGCGTTTCCACCATCTGGCGCACGCTGGAAATGATCGTCATGACCGAGATGTACACATCGCCACCGGTCACGGACAGCACATTGTTGCAGCAGATCGTCACCACGCTGTTGGTCAGCTGCATGATGAAGCCCGCTGTGCCAAGGCTGACGATATCGCCGATGCAGCGCCTGTTGGCGGGTAGCTGACGCAAGGGCAGCGGCTGCACGCGGTATTCCGACTTGCAGCGCAGGAAATACACCACAAACGCCGCCGAAAGCAGCTGCGAAAGCACCGTGGCAGCCGCCGCGCCGCGGATGCCCATGCCCAACACAAAGATAAACACCGGGTCCAGCACCAGGTTGGCCGCTGCGCCGATCACTACGCTGAGCATACCGGCTGTGGCATAGCCCTGCGCATTGATGAACGGGTTCAGCCCTGTTGTGAGCATGGAAGGGTAGGTGCCCAGCAAGTACAGCATCAGGTACGGCAGCGCATACTGCAATGCTTCCGGCGAAGCACCGAATAAGACCAGAATGGGCCGGGCAAACAGCAGGCCAATGACCATCAATACACCGGCGCAGCACAACAACAGCGTGCAGGCCAGGTTCAAAATCAGCCCGGCACGGGCCTTATCCCCGCTGCCGCGGGCGATGGCGAACAACGGTGCGCCGCCGCTGCCGAACAAATTGCTGAACGCCGTAATAATGACAATAATGGGGAAGCAAAGCCCCACCGCGCCCAGCGCCGCCGTGCCGATATCCGGGATGCGCGCAATATAAATGCGGTCTACAATGTTATACAGCAGGTTCAGCACCTGCGCCACCAACATGGGCAGCGCTGCTTTCAAGATGTTTTGTGCAATGCCGCCGTGTTCAAAGTCGATCTGCCGCATGGGGAATGGTTCATCCTTTCCGTTTTCACAATACCAGTTTCAAGTATAGCATAACCCGCCCGCAGATACAAAAAAAAATCCCCGCACAAGGCCGCATTGAACAGCACCCCATTTGTTAGACAGTATGATATACTATCTAACAAGTGGGGTGTTTTGCTATGCCAAAAGGAGTACCAAACAAACGATATACGCCGGAGTTCAAGAAAATGGTTGTAGAAACCATGAAAAAAGGACATCTGAGTATCTATGCAGCAATGCAGGAATTTGGAATTAACGACCATAAAATTATAGAGCGCTGGGAACGCATTTATTTGGAAGAAGGGCCGGAAGGCTTGTCGGTTGAGCGACGGGGCCGCAGCAGCACTGGTCGGTCAAAGAAGCTGCCAAAAAGAGGTAGAAGAAGATCTGTTGGCCGAAGTGCAGCGACTGCGTGCGGGAGAATGCCTACCTAAAAAATTTGCAAGCCTTGGTTTTGGAAGACGAGCGACGCCAGCACAAAAAACGCTGGTAGTTCAGAAGCTAAGGCAAAAACACGCACTCAGTATTCTGCTCTCAATCGCTCAACTACCCCGTGCCACTTTCTACTATCATTTTTGAAGCAGATGCAGAAAGAAGACAAATATGCATCTGTTAAGGAAGAAATCACAACGATTTACCACGAAAACAGGGGCCGGTACGGCTATCGCCGGATCACGGCAGAACTTCGCAAGCGCAATTTCCTCCTGAACCACAAGACTGTCCAGCGGCTTATGAAAGAGTTGGGCTTAGTTTGCCGTGTCAGGATGAAGAAGTACCGCTCTTATAAGGGAGAAGTGGGCAAAATTGCGCCAAATCTGTTAAACCGGGACTTCCGCGCCGAAAAGCCGAACCAGAAGTGGGTCACCGATGTGACAGAGTTCAGCTTGTTTGGCGAGAAGCTCTATCTCTCGCCCATCCTTGATCTGTGCAGCAGCGATCTGGTCAGCTATACCATCTCTGACCATCCTGTTCTGAGTATGGTTACGACTATGCTGGATAAGGCTTTTGAGAAGATACCGGATGGAACCGGGTTGATCCTTCATTCTGACCAGGGCTGGCAATACCAGCATAAGCGGTATCAGCGGATGCTCCGCGAGAAGGGCATCCGACAGAGCATGAGCCGGAAAGGAAACTGTCTGGACAACGCCGTGATAGAGAATTTCTTCGGACTACTCAAAAGTGAGCTGCTGTATTTGCAGGAGTTCCGCTCCATGGAACACTTCAAGCAGGAACTCGTTGCATATCTGGATTACTACAACAACCGCCGCATCAAGGCAAAGTTAAAGGGCTTGCCGCCTGCAATTCACAGACAGCAAGCCCTTTCAGCTGCTTGAACAATTTTTACTTCAAAATATTGTCTAGCTTTTTGGGGTCACTTCACATAACGCAGCCTGTGCGGGGATTTTTTCTCAGCCGGAAGCTTCGGATGTCTCCGGCTCCACGGCTTCCACCTCTTTGATCATCATCTCGTTGCCCTGCAGCAGGTGGGTATGGGGGCTTTGGCAGTGGGGGCAGGTGCGGCCATGGGGCACGGTGGGGTACTGCTGGCCGCAGTCTTCGCACAGGGTAATGGCGGGGATCTGCTCCACGGTCAGCGCGGCACCGGGCAAAATCTCTGATTTGGCGGCGGCCCATTTCCAGCAGTCCTGCAGGTAGCTTTCCACCACGCCGGAAACCTCGCCTAATTGCAGTGTTACCCGCTGGATGCGGGCAACGTGGTTTTCTTTGGCCACATCCTCCACCGTGCGGATGATGTGGAACACAATGCCAAGTTCGTGCATTTACTTATCCTTTTTCCCAAAGCGGATCTTCACTTCGCGCTTTACCATGTAAGGCAGAATGGCCTTGAACTTATCTTCCGACCGCACCATGGTGCTGCACTCCGGCAGGTCACGGTGCAGGTGGATGGCATCAAAGGCACAGCGGGTGGTGCAGATGCCGCAGCCGATGCACTTATTGGGGTCCACCACGCTGGCGCCGCAGCCCAGGCAGCGGGCTGTTTCGGTTTTTACCTGCGCTTCGGTCAGGGTCAGGTGGGCATCCCGGAAAGAACGGTGCGCGTCGATGGCATCATCCATTCCGGCTGCCTGGCGGGGTGCGCGGTCATAATCGCCAAGGGCCAGATTGGTTTTATCCAGCTCATAAAAATCGCGGCGGTTGCGGCCAATGGTCAGGCTGGTGTTGGGCTGCACAAAACGGTGGATGGAGATGGCGCCCTGCTTGCCTGCGGCAATCGCATCAATAGCAAAGCGCGGGCCGGTGTACACATCGCCGCCCACAAAGATATCCGACTGGGCAGTCTGGTAAGTCATGGCATCGGCCACAGCGCCCTGGCCGCGGCCAAGCTGCACGGCTTCGCCATCCAGCAGGTTGCCCCACTGGATGCACTGGCCAATGCTCAGCACAACATTGTCACACGGCAGGGTAATCGTCACGCTTTCATCAAAGGTCGGGGCAAAGCGGCCCTCGGCATCGTACAGGCCGGTGCATCTTTTCAGCACCACGCCGCACACATGGCCGTCCTTTGTCAAAAATTCCTTGGGGCCGTACCCGCAGCGGATGGCAGTGCCCTCTTCCTCCGCCTCGGCGATCTCTTCAGCGGAAGCGGACATCTTTTCCCGCGGTTCCAGGCAGACCATCGTTACATCGCTGGACCCGCAGCGCAGGGCAACGCGGGCGGCATCAATGGCAACATTGCCGCCGCCGATCACCACGGTTTTGCCGGTCATTTTGTGGCTTTCGTCCCCGCCCACAGTGCGCAGCAGCGCAACGGCGGTCTGGATGCCCGCAGCGTCCTCGCCGGGAACCCCTGCTGTGCGGCCGCCCTGGCAGCCGATGGCGAGATAGAACGCCTTGTACCCCTGGGCGCGCAGCTGGGCAAGGGTAACGTCCTTGCCAACTTCCACACCGCAGCGGATGGTAACACCCAGCTCCCGCAGGATGTCAATTTCCGCATCAATCACATCTTTTTCCAGCTTAAAGCTGGGGATGCCGTACCGCAGCATGCCGCCAGGGTGTTCGTTTTTCTCAAATACAGTCGGGCGGTAGCCCTGCAGCGCAAGGAAGTACGCGCAGGAAAGCCCGGCCGGGCCGCCGCCGATGATTGCAATTTTTTGCGGCCACGGCCCCTGCAAAGAGGGCTGCACCACCGGCGGAACATAGCGGTGGGCGGCGTTCAGGTCCTGCTGGGCAATGAACTTTTTCACAGCGTCAATGGCCACGGCCTGGTCGATGGTGCCGCGGGTACAGGCATCCTCGCACCGGCGGTTGCAGATGCGCCCGCACACGGCGGGGAATGGGTTCTCCTTTTTGATCAGCGCCAGCGCGTCGCGGTAGCGGCCCTGGGCGGCCATCTTCAGGTAGCCCTGCACCGCAATGTGGGCGGGGCAGGCGGTCTTGCAGGGGGCGGTGCCGGTCTTGTAGCAGTTCACGCGGTTTTTGTCGCGGTAGTCGATCGCCCACTTTTCGGGGCCCCACTTTACAGTGTCGGGCAGTTCCTGCTTGGGGTACTGCACCGGGCCGTTTTGGGTGCACAGCTTCTGGCCCAGCTTAACGGCACCGGCGGGGCAGAACTCCACGCAGCGGCCACAGGCAACGCAGTTTTGCGGTTCCACTTTGGCAACGTAAGCCGAGCGGCTCATGTTGGGCGTGTTGAACAGCTGGCTGGTGCGCAGGGCGTTGCAGATATTCACATTGCAGTTGCAGATGGCGAAAATCTTGTTCTCGCCGTCAATGTTGGTGATCTGGTGCACAAAGCCGTTGTCCTCGGCTTTCTGCAAGATCCGCATCACTTCGTCATAGGTCACATAATGGCCCTTGTTGGTTTCCACCAGATAGTCCGCCATATCGCCCACGCCGATGCACCAGTCATCCGGGTCATCGCCGCAGCCTTCGCCCATGGCCGCGCGGGACATCCGGCAGGAACAGGGCCCCGCCGCATACTTGCCCTCGTACTTTTTCAGCCAGTGGGAGATATGCTCAATGTCCAGCGATTGGTTCTCGGTCTCGATGGCTTTTTCCACGGGGATGACGTGCATGCCAATGCCTGCGCCGCCTGGGGGCACCATGGCGGTAATGTGTTCCAGCGGCAAAAAGGTCATCCGCTCAAAAAAGGCGGTCACTTCGGGGTGGTCGGCAATCTGCTGTTTGTTCATGTTAAAGAACTCGGCGCTGCCGGGCACAAACATGGGCAGAATGTACTGTTTTTCGCGGCGGGGGTTCTCCCAGTTGTATTCCAACAGGCCAACGCAACTCATCTGATACAGCAGGGGCTCCAGCTCTTTGGCGGGTTTGCCGGTGGCTTTTTCCAGTTCCGGCAGGGTCATTGGCTGGCGCACCTTCATTTTCAGGGCAACATCGGCCATTTCGTCAGTCACAATGCTGGCCAGACCCCAATATTCGGGGTCCTCCACCGTCAGGCGGCGCAGCTTGGCGGGCACACGGTCGGTGATCATCTGCCCCAGCTTCATAATTTTTTCCCGCGGCTTTGTGTCCTTGGGGATCTTGAACGGCAGCTTGCTTTCGTCCAGTGGGAAAGCGGTCGGTTCGCTCATGGCTTGCTCCTTTTATTGCTCTGTGCATGTTCTGCTTCGTTTGCATTGCTTTGCAGGCGGTCCGGGTTTGCTGTGCCCTTATGCCTGCCACGCTTTCACCTGCTCCCGCAGCCAATCGGTCCATTCGGCAATGCCCTCGCCGGTTTTGGCGCAGATGGGGATGACCTTTGCGTTGGGGTTGCGCATGGCGATATATTCCCGGCATTTGTCCATATCGAAATCAAAATACGGCAAAACGTCAATTTTGTTGATAAGAACCACGTCGCACACCTGAAACATCAGGGGGTACTTCAATGGCTTATCGTCCCCTTCGGGCACGGATAGGATCATCGCGTTTTTCACCGCGCCGGTGTCAAACTCCGCCGGGCAGACCAAGTTGCCCACGTTTTCCAGCACCACAAGGTCCACATCCTGGGGGTCAAGGCCCTCCAGCCCCTGGCGAGTCATCTCGGCATCCAGGTGGCACATGCCGCCGGTGTGCAGCTGGATGGCTTTTGCCCCGGCAGCGGCAATGGCTTTGGCGTCCACATCGGAATCAATGTCCGCTTCCATCACACCGATGCGCAGCTCATCTTTCAGCGCGGCAATGGTGCTGCGCAGGGTGGTGGTTTTGCCGCTGCCCGGTGCGCTCATCAAATTCAGCAGAAAGATCTTTTTCTCTTTCAGGCTCTGCCGCAGCTGGGCGGCCTGTTCATCATTGGAAGCAAAAATGCTCTGTTTTACTTCCAGAATTTTCACGTTGTCCATGGGGTGCTCCTTACATGTGTTTATCGCGGTATACTCTTGTTAACAGTTTAACATCCGGGTGGCGAAAGCGCAATGTTAAACGGAGATTTTGGTATTCCCGCCAAATTGGGCAAAAAGAAGCAGGCAGAATGACGGAACGCCGCCACACTGCCTGCAGGGAAAGATAAGGCAACACCGCATAATTCTAAGTGCCGATACGGCGAGCGAGGTGCGGCAGCTGCTAAGCCAAAAGCGCAGATAATACTGGATGCTGCAAAGGTGAGCGCCGCCAGTGGCGGAAACAGCGAACCGAAGCAGGGGCAGCGGTCGCAGAGTGCGAGGGGCTTTTTGCCCCCGAAGCACGATGCGGGTACCGCAACCTGACATTATCGAGCATTTTGGCAACGCAGATGCCGTGCCGCAGCTGCCGGAGCGGTGCTTAAGCCGCAAGGCGGGAATTGTGCGGTGTTGCCTTAGGTTTTATAAAAAGCGGGGGGATCAATTCCATGCAAAAGTTGCCATGCCGTAAATATAAATGAACGCAATGGCGGCGGGCACCACAAAGCGGAAGATCGGCTTCATCCAAGGCTGCACTTTTAAGCCTTTGCCGGTGTTGGCCTCCTGAACAAAAGCGTCCCACCCCCAACCGAAAGAGTTGCAGCAGAACAGCGCCAATACCAGTGAACCCAGCGGCAAAATGTTATTGGAAACAATGAAATCCCACAGATCCAGCCAGGCCGTGCCCGCGGCAAACGGCTGGAAATGCAGTACGCTGTAGCCCAGCGCGGTGGTCAGCGCCAACAGAAAGATGCCCACGCCACACAGCAAAGCGCCCTTGGGGCGGCTTAACCCGGTCAGCTCCCGCACCATGGCAAGGATGTTTTCGCACACGCCCAACACGGTGGAAAGTGCGGCAAACACCATGAACAAAAAGAATAGCGTGCCCCACCAGCGGCCCCCGGTCATGTTGTTGAACACGGTAGCCATGGTATCAAACAGCAGGCTGGGCCCGGCGTTCACTTCCAGCCCATAGGTAAAGCAGGCGGGGAACATGATGATGCCGGCCAGCACCGCAACCAAAGTATCCAGCACAATAATGTGGACGGATTCCCCCATCAGGGAGTGTTCTTTTTCAATGTAGCTGCCAAAAATCGCCATGCCGCCCATGCCAACGGAAAGGGTAAAGAACGCCTGGTTCATGGCGCCCACCACAACGCTGCCATCGATCTTTCCAAAATCCGGCACCAGGTAAAATTTCAAGCCTTCTGCCGCGCCCGGCAGGGGCAGGCTGTGCACCGCCAGCACCAGCATCAGCACCAACAGGGCCAGCATCATATATTTGGTAATGCGCTCCAGCCCGCCCTGCAGGTTAAAGCTTAAAATGGCAAATGCTACCACAACGGTCACCAGCAAAAACACCACATTCACCGTGGGGTTCGTAATCATCTGGGTAAATCCGAAATCTGCGTTTTGGCCGGTAAGGAACTTGACGAAATAATAGATGATCCACCCGGTCACCACGGTGTAAAATGCCATCAGGGCAATGTTGCCAATCAGGCTGGCAATGCCGAAAATGCCCCACTTGCAGCCGGGCTTTTCCAACTTCTGGTACATGCGGATAGGGCTGGCCTGCGCTGCACGCCCAACGGAAAATTCCATCGTCATGGCGGGCAGACCCAGCACGACCAGACAAATAATGTACAGCAGCATAAAACTGCCGCCGCCGTTCTGGCCGCACATCCAGGGGAATTTCCACACATTGCCGCAGCCAATGGCGCAGCCGGCTGACAGCATGATGAAGCCAAGCCGGCTTCCGAGCCGTTCACGATTCTTCATAAACTTATATTGTTTTCTCCCATCTTTATTTGTGCTGCCGCGCGGGAAAAGGCAGCGGCCCGCACGGCAGCATAGATAACCGCTACCATATTAAATCCATATTAGCTTACCACACTGCCATGCCAACTGCAAGCGATTTAAAGTTGTAAACCGACAAAATACAAAAACGCGCCCTGCGGCCATCCGTTCTTTGCCCAAAGCCGATGCCGCGCAGGTGCCCATTGTTGCCATGATGGCCAACGCCTTTGCCAAGGATGTGCAGCCGGCCAAAACCGCCGGTATGAACGAGCATGCCGCCAAGCCGCTGGATAGGAAACGCTTGTGTGAGATTTTGCACCGGCGGCTGTAAGGACGCCCAGGAAGGCCGAAAAAATTCGGCAGAACATACAAACAGCACCTTGCGCTTTTGGATGCAATGTGCTACAATGAGTCAGAAACTGAATATAAAACAGCAGGTGCCTTTCATTGTTTGCCGGGCGGCTGAGCCTTCCGGCACTCTGGAAAGGGTAAAAGGGAAGCGGGTGCAAATCCCGCACGATCTCGTCACTGTGATAAGGGAGCCTGCCGCCAGGGTGCATTTGCACCGGTCACTGAGCATTGCTTGGGAAGGCGGCGGCAGGCGTTGAGCTTTCAGCCAGGAAACCTGCCCGCTGTTGGTACGGGAGCATTGCTCCAGATCACGAGGAATTGGTTGTACCTGAAAAGCTCATGGAAAATCCGGGGGTCTTTTTGCGTTGCCGTTCTGCACACAGAAAGACCCTCGTTTTTTGTGGCAGTTTTGTCTGTAAAGCTGCTGCGCGCCTGGGTTTTGTTTCCTGTACCTGTTTTTCAGCAAATGGATTTGCCATAGGAGAAAGGAAGCAAAACACATGAAACACAACAACCTGAAAAAGCCCGCTGCCGTGCTGACCGCACTGGCTCTGGCCGCCGCCCTGCTGGCTGGCTGTGGTGCGCCATCTGACAGCATGGCTGCCAGCAGTGCCCCCGCCGAAAGCGAGGCTGTAAGCACCGAAGCACCCGCTGAAAGCGCAGACGAGGGAGATGCAGACGAAGTGGCCGCAAAGAAATGTGCAGACCTGATCGATGCCATCTATGTGCAGGAGCGCACCGATGACACCGACGCCCAGTGCGAAGCTGCCAAGCAGGCATGGGACACCCTGACCGATACCCAGAAAGAGCTGGTGGAAGGCGAGAACGCTGACCCCGACTACTTTGGCCGCAATACCGGCGATGCCAACCTGGACGATTCCCGCAATGGGGATGAGATCGGCGAAAACGAACTGCTGGTCGTCAGCTTTGGCACCTCCTTCAACAGCAGCCGCGCGGCAGATATCAAGGGCATCGAGGATGCCCTGCAGGCCGCTTACCCGGATTGGTCCGTCCGCCGCGCTTTCACCGCACAGATCATCATCAACCATGTGCAGGCCCGCGATGGCGAGAAAATCGATAACATGAAGCAGGCTCTGGACCGCGCTGTTGCCAACGGCGTTAAGAACCTGGTTGTTCAGCCTACTCACCTGATGCACGGCGCTGAGTACGACGAAATGTGCGAAGCTGTGAACGAGTACGCGGATAAGTTCGAAAGCGTTGCCATTGCTGAGCCCCTGCTGGGCGAAGTTGGCGCTGACGCTACCGAAATCAACGCTGATAAGGAAGCTGTTGCCACTGCCATCACCACCGAGGCTGTTGCCGCCGCTGGTTATGATGACGCCGCGGCTGCTGCCGCCGATGGCACCGCTTTCGTGTTCATGGGCCATGGCACTTCCCACACCGCCAAGGTCAGCTACAGCCAGATGCAGATGACCATGCAGACCCTGGGCTATGACAATGTGTTCATTGGCACTGTTGAGGGCGAGCCGGAAGACACCGCCTGCGAGGCTGTGATCGAAAAGATCAAGGAAGCCGGTTACACCAAGGTTGTCCTGCGCCCCCTGATGGTGGTTGCCGGTGACCATGCCAACAACGATATGGCTGGCGATGACGCAGATTCCTGGCTGAGCCAGTTCAAGGCCGCCGGCTGCTTTGACAGCGTGGATACCCAGATTGCCGGTCTGGGCGAAATTGCTGATGTGCAGCAGATCTACATTGACCATACCAAGGCCGCTATTGATTCCCTGAATGGCTGATTTATGATGCATACTGCCCGGAAGGATCAACGTCTTTTCGGGCAGCTTTTATTTTGTGCGGACCGGGGGAAACGCTGTGCGCCAAAATGGGGCTGCGCTGCGGCTGTGCCGCGTCCCCACGCTTTTCTTTGAATCTTTAGGGCAATACCGTATAATTCTAAGTGCCGATACGGCGAGCGAGGTGCGGCAGCTGCTAAGCCAAAAGCGCAGATAATACTGGATGCTGCAAAGGTGAGCGCCGCCAGTGGCGGAAACAGCGAACCGAAGCAGGGGCAGCGGTCGCAGAGTGCGAGGGGCTTTTGCCCCCGAAGCACGATGCGGGTACCGCAACCCGACATTATCGAGCATTTTGGCAACGCAGATGCCGTGCCGCAGCCGCCGAAGCGGTGCTTAAGCCGCTAGGCGGGAATTGTGCGGTGTTGCCTTAGCCCCTTTCGCCAAACCATGCCCGCCAACCTGAAACATTGCAACACTCTTCCGGGTTGGCAATACACGGGGCAAATGACCGCGGGCGGGCAATGCTCGCCCCTGCGACGTAATTTTCTGTTATCCTTTCTTAGTTATATTTTATTCTATCATTTCAATTTTTTACAATGCGAGGTAACACCCAGTGAAACAAAATCGTGTAATTTCCGGCGCTGTGGCCGCCCTGGTGCTGGCCGCTCTGCTGGCTGGCTGCGGCTCCACCGCAACCGGCGCTTCTTCCGCTGACTCTACCCCCGCTGCCACCGAAGCTGCCGGCAGTGAAGCCACCGCCCCCACCGCAGAGCCCCAGGCCGAAGCTGCTCTGCCGGACGGCGTGTATACCGCCGAATTTGAAACCGACAGCAGTATGGTGCACGCCAACGAAGCCTGCGATGGCAAGGGCACCCTGACTGTCACCGATGGCAAAATGACCTTCCATGTCAGCCTGGCATCGAAAAAGATCGTCAACCTGTACCTGGGCACTGCCGAGGACGCCCCCAGCCACGAGAGCGACTGGCTGCAGCCCACCACCGATACTGTGACCTATTCCGACGGCACCAGCGATGAAGTGTACGGCTATGATATTCCGCTGGACGCTGTGGATACCGACTTCCAGCTGGCCATTTTGGGCACCAAGGGCACCTGGTACGACCATACCGTCAGCGTGCGCAATGCCGAGCCTAAGACCGAAGATGCCGCTGCCGAAACCGCCGCTGTGCCTGCTGATGGCAGCTACACCTGCGCTGTCACGCTGGAGGGCGGTTCCGGCCGCGCCACGGTGGAAAGCCCTGCCGCCCTGACGGTTGCCGATGGAACCATGACCGCCGTGATTGTGTGGAGCAGCCCCAACTATGACTATATGCTGATTGATGGAGAAAAGTACCTGCCCACCAACACCGAAGGCAACTCCACCTTTGAAATCCCCGTTGCTGCGCTGGATACCGCCCTTGCCGTTACCGCCGATACCGTTGCCATGAGCACCCCGCACGAGATCGATTATACCCTGACCTTTGACAGCGCCACGCTGACCCCCGCAGAATAATGCAGACGAAACGTTTTGGGCTTTGTGCCGCACTTTCTGCCGCAGCGCTTTTGCTGTTGGCCGGCTGCGCGGGCAGCGGCAGCACGGCTGCCCCCACCCTTACCGTGGAAAGCAGCTACCCGCTGCAATACGCCAAACAGTTTACCGTGGATGAATGTACCGGCGGGTACGAGCTGATCACCATTGCGGACAGCCAATATCTGGTGGTGCCGCAGGGCGTTGCCGTTCCGGAGGATCTGCCCCAGGGCACCACCGTGCTGCAACAGCCCATTGAGAATATCTACCTGGTTTCCACCTCCGCTATGGACCCCATCATCAGCCTGGGCGCGCTGGACAGCATTGCACTTTCCGGCACCAAGGCGGATGGCTGGTACCTGCCCGAAGCCAAAGCCGCGATGCAGGCGGGGCAGATTGCCTATGCAGGCAAGTACAGCGCCCCGGACTATGAAACCATTCTGGCTTCCGGCTGTGGACTTGCCATTGAAAACACTATGATCTACCATACGCCGGAGGTCAAAGAGCAGCTGGAAAAGTTCGGCATCCCCGTTTTGGTGGAGCGTTCCAGCTATGAAACCGACCCTCTGGCCCGCATGGAATGGGTCAAGCTGTACGGCATTCTGCTGGGCAAACAGCAGGAGGCGGAACAGCTGTTTGACACCCAGGTACAGCGCGTTGCCCCGCTGGAAAACCAGCAGCCCACCGGCAAAACGGTGGCGTTTTTCTCCATCACTTCCAACAACCTTGTCACGGTGCGCAAAGGCAGCGACTATGTGGCCCGCATGATCGAGATGGCGGGCGGCAGCTATGTGTTTGCTGATTTAACGGACAACGGCAACAATCTGGCCACCATCAATCTTTCGCTGGAAGATTTTTACGCCGGTGCCAAGGACGCCGATGTGCTGCTCTACAACAGCACCATTGAGGGCAGCATTGCCAGCACCGAACAGCTGGTGGAAAAATGCCCGCTGCTGGCGCAGTTCAAGGCCGTGCAGAACGGCAATGTGTGGTGTACCGCGCAGAGCCTGTTCCAGCAAAGCATGGAGCTTCCGGATTTGATTCTGGATATGAACCGCGTGTTTACCGAGGGCACCCCCGCGGACAGTGAACTGACATTTTTAACGCATGTAGAATAATTTTATTGCAGAAAGGCAGCGCCATGCACACCAAGCGCCTGACAATTACATATGTAGCCCTTGCGGCGGCGCTGCTGGGGCTGTTTGCGCTCAACCTGTTCTGGGGCAGTGTGGCAATTTCGCCGCGCGGCGTGGTGCAGGCGCTGCTGGGCCGCGGGCAGGATGAACTGGCCGCCAATATCCTATTGCAGCTGCGCCTGCCGCGCGCCGTTATGGTGGTGCTGCTGGGGGCGGCGCTCTCGGTAGCGGGCTACCTGCTGCAAACCTTTTTTGCCAACCCCATTGCGGGGCCGTTTGTTATGGGCATTTCCAGTGGGGCCAAGCTGGTGGTTGCGCTGACGATGGTGGTATTTTTGAACCACGGCCTGCTGACCAACTCGCTCACCCTGATTCTGGCCGCCTTTGCTGGATCTATGGCTGCCATGGCCTTTGTGCTCAGCGTGGCGCGCCGGGTACACCGCATGAGCATTCTGGTCATCTGCGGCGTGATGATCGGCTATATCTGCTCCGCCGTCACCGATATTGTAGTGGCCTTTGCACAGGATTCCAACATCGTCAACCTGCACAACTGGTCCATGGGCAGCTTTTCCGGCATGACCTGGGGCAATGTGGCCGCCGCTGCGCTGGTGGTGCTGCCCTGTTTGGCCGCGGCCTTTTTGCTGGCCAAGCCGATGGCCGCCTACCAGATGGGGGAGCAGTATGCCCAAAGCGTGGGTGTGGCTGTGCGGCCGTTCTGCGTGGCGCTGGTGCTGCTTTCCAGTTTGCTGGCCGCCTGCGTCACGGCGTTTGCAGGGCCCATTTCTTTTGTGGGCATTGCGGTGCCGCACCTGGTCAAGCAGGCGTTAGGCAGCGCCAAGCCGCTGCATGTGCTGCCGGGCTGCGCCTTGGGCGGGGCATCGTTCTGCCTGCTGTGTGACCTGATCGCCCGCAGCCTGTTTGCGCCGACGGAGCTGTCCATCAGTTCGGTCACGGCGGTATTTGGTGCGCCGGTGGTCATCTGGCTGCTGGTGCGCCGCCACAGCGGGGGGGACAACATGAGGCATGAGCGAGATTTTAAAGCCAAACGCAGGATCTTGCCATCGGGTACGGCAAAACGCCGCTATTACAAAAACTTGGCATTGGCGTGCAGCGCGGCAGGATTTTGGCCTTCATCGGCCCCAACGGTGCGGGCAAATCCACCTTATTAAAAACGCTGGCCGGGCAGCTGGCGGCCCAGAGCGGCGCGGTATTGCTGGACGGCAAAACGCTGACCACCTACACCCCCAACGCACGCGCCCGCAAGCTGGCACTGATGCTGCCCCACATGGCACGCACCGAGCTGACCACCTGCTTTGACGTGGCCGCTGCTGGCCGCTACCCCTACACCGGGCGTCTGGGCATCCTCTCGGATGAGGATAAGCAGCAGGTGCGGGACGCCCTGCATCTGGTACAGGCAGACGAACTGGCCGCGCGGGATTTCACAAAAATCAGCGACGGTCAGCGCCAGCGCGTATTGCTGGCCCGGGCGGTCTGCCAGCAGCCGGAAATCTTGCTGCTGGACGAGCCTACGTCTTTTTTGGATGTAAAAGGCAAGGCTGAGCTGATGGCTGTTTTGCAAAAGCTGGCCCACGAGAAGAATGTGGCCATCATCGTGACCCTGCATGAGCTGGAACTGGCCCAAAAGCTGGCCGACGCGGTCGTCTGCGTTTCGCCACAGGGCGTTTCCGGTGTGCTTACGCCCAAAGAGGCGTTCGCAAGGGAAAATATCTGCCACCTGTTCGAACTTTCGGACGAGCAGTACACTGCCCTGTTTAGCGAAAAGCCCAAACCAAAATTTGAGCATTACATCCGCAGCGGGCAAAAACTGCTGCGCTGCGGCTACACCACCGGCACCTGCGCAGCGCTGGGGGCGGCGGGGGCGGCCCGTCTGCTGCTGACCGGCCACACGCCAGAAAGCGTCGGCCTGCGTACCCCCAAGGGCATCGTAGTCGAGGTTGCACCCCAATTCTGCCGCAGCACGGCAACCGGCGCGGAGTGCGCCATTGTAAAGGATGGCGGAGATGACATTGATGCCACCACCGGCCTGCCGGTCGTTGCCGAGGTTACGCTTCTGCCTGATGCCCCGCATACCGTCACCATCGACGGCGGCGCAGGCGTGGGCCGTGTGACCAAACCCGGCCTGGACCAGCCTGTGGGCGCAGCGGCCATCAACCACGTGCCGCGCCAGATGATTACCGAAGCATTATTAAAAGAAGCCGAGACCGCCGGTTACAGCGGCGGCTTCTCGGTGATCATCCGCATCGAGGGCGGCGAACAGGCCGCTAAGCGCACCTTTAACCCGCGCCTGGGGGTCGAAGGCGGCCTGTCGGTGCTGGGCACTAGCGGCATTGTGGAGCCGATGAGCCAGCAGGCGCTGCTGGATTCGTTGCAGCTGGAAATCCACCAGGCTGCCCCTGCACAGCCGCCGCCTGATCCTGGCCCCCCCGGCAACTATGGGCTGGATTACCTGGCCCAAAACTACCCGGAACTGCATGAGATCCCTATTGTAAAAGTCTCCAATTTCATTGGGGAAGCGTTGGATATGGCCGCAGCAGAACATTTTGCGGAAGTCCTCCTTGTCGGCCATGTGGGCAAGCTGGTCAAGCTGGCGGGCGGAATCATGAACACCCACTCCAAGCAGGCCGATTGCCGCACCGAGCTGTTCTGTACCCATGCGGCACTCTGTGGGGCGGATACGGCAACCTGCCGCGCCCTGATGGATGCCGCTACCACCGACGCATGCCTGGATATTTTAACCGCTGCCGACCTGAAGGAACCCGTAATGGCAAGCCTGCTGCAGGCCATCCAACTGCATCTGGACCGCCGCGCGGCGGAAGCCTTCACGGTAGGGGCGGTACTTTTCTCCAACCAAAGCGGCCCGCTGGGCCAGACCCAACAGGCCGAAAAACTGCTGCAAAGCTGGAAAGGAAACTGACATGGTACATTTTGTGGGGGCGGGCCCCGGCGCACCAGATCTTATCACTCAGCGCGGCGCGGCTCTGCTGCAGACGGCGGATTGCATCATCTACGCGGGCAGCCTGGTCAACCCGGCCCTGCTGGGGCTGGCCAAGGCGGATTGCACCATCTACAACAGCGCCGAAATGACGCTGGAGCAGGTGCTGGCTGTGATGCGCAAAAACGAAGCAGCGCACAAAATCACGGTGCGCCTGCACACGGGCGACCCTTGCCTGTACGGTGCCATCCGGGAGCAGATGGACGCCCTGGACGCCGACGGCATCCCCTACGATGACACCCCCGGCGTGTCCAGTTTTTGCGGGGCAGCCGCGGCCCTGAACGCCGAATATACCCTGCCCGGCGTGAGCCAGACGGTCATCATCACCCGCATGGAGGGCCGTACCCCGGTGCCGGAAAAAAGAAAAGCTGGCAAGCCTTGCCGCCCACGGGGCAAACGATGGTCATTTTCCTATCCATCGGCCTTGTGGACAAA
>VOFJ01002542.1_pt1 | contig 80030 bp, 108 predicted proteins | sample 5384081 | NCBI WGS metagenome assembly VOFJ01 (sample SAMN12384729, study PRJNA508395) | human gut metagenome | isolation source: healthy gut I | host: Homo sapiens | reverse complement strand
CTCATTGTACTTCGTTCAGTTATTGCTATGCGAACAGATAACTGTTTCCGATAATTTGTCGGCGAAACATTGCTTACAACATGATAGCTAATTGGCAGCGAGATAAGGGGCGCGATTTTTCAAGCGGGATACCATAGCCGTTGTGAAATGTGAGAAATAGAAGCGGGGCGAAATTAGCCGCTATTGCCTGCGTGATGAATCCAAGATAGCAGGATATAAGTGTTTTTCTGTAATTCACAGCCATATTGACAAACTCCTTGACGATTGATATAATCAGATTATATAGCAAACATCATAACATTTCAATGCACAAAATCACATTTTTTATTACACAATATCGTAAATCAGGTGAGAATATGAGTGATGAAATCAAAAAAGGACAGGATAATAACGGATGAAACCTTGCGTGAAACTGCAAGTCACGGCAGCGAAGAATATCCCTTCTGCTACTATTACGAGGACATCTGGGATTTCGACTTTCACTGTATCGACTGGCACTGGCACCTGGAGGTCGAATTTGTTTATGTACAGCAGGGTATGGCTGATTTTCTGGTGGGCGGAAACAGGTATGTTCTCAGTTCCGGCGATGGAATCTTTATAAACTCTCAGGTGATACACAGGTTTGAAGCCACGGACAGCGCTATCATTCCTAACATTGTTTTTTTCACCTGTTCTGCTTGCGCCGCAGGGCAGTCTGATATATAGCAGATACATCAGACCGATAATCGAATCAACCACTGAATGTGTGATTTTTTCCGCCGAAGAAACAGCGCACCACAGCATTATCGAAACAATGAGGTCGGTATTTGCCGTGCAGGGTTCAGGCACAGCGTCTGAAATGAAAACAGCAGAGCTGCTGCTTAAACTATGGCGTTTGTTATATGAAAGCATACCGATAACAGATTGCGGTTCTATGTCCGTGCATTCCGCACAGACGCAGGCTAAGCTTCAGGTAATGATGCAGTATATTCACGATAATTACAGCGGTCAGATAACACTGGACGATATTGCCCGAACGGTTCTTATAAGCAAAAAGCAGTGTTCTCAATATTTTCAGGACATACCTGCATACATCGCCGATAAATTACGTTGTAGAATACAGACTGAAACGTGCGTCAAAGCTCCTTGTTGATACCGAAAACAGCGTTTGCACCATAGCGCATGAAACAGGATTTGAGAACATCGGCTATTTCTGCCGCAGATTCAAAAAGCTGTACGGCGTTACACCGATATATTACAGGAATCATTGCCACAGTGCAGAGTAAAAATCAGGTACGCTCCGATTTTCATTTTAACGATTCAGCCTCAGTGCCATCGCCTTATCTTTCTGACTGCGGAGATTTTACAAGTCGTAGAAATACGGCTTGTCAGACTGTCGATAAACCTATATAATTTTTTTTTGAAAATGGGGTCGCAGGGGCGTAGCCCCCGACAGGGTCTAGGGGCGGTAGCCCCAGTAAAATCCCCCTTTCCCGGGGAAAGGGGGCAGGGGATAGGGGTAGTGAGTTAGAAGTTTGTTTCAAAAAACATACTTTTTCTACAAACTGACAAGTCGTAGAAATACGGCTTGTTTTTTATTCGCCATACTCCGACGCATATAATTATCATTCAACATAACGACCGGTATACATACAAGTATATTTGATACAACCGTCTGATAATATTCTCAAAATATGCAATAAATATACATAGGGCTATTTTGATATGGAAACATATATGAATACAGCAACAGATTTTTATTTTATTTTCCGAATAGTGTTAGTTTAAGCTGACTTAATCATATTATAGCAGTAAGGCACTTACTATTCACCTATCTTTCGATTTTTTACTTTTTGAATGTAGCTATTTGGTGAGATATTAACATTTTTTTACTTGCATCATACAGATTAAAATGATATAATACAAAATGAGGTGTATAATATGAGAATTTGCTATATAGATGATAACGAAGAATACCTGAACAGTTTCAAAGATAATTTCAAAGATGTATTTTGTGAAAATGATTTCACTTTTATGCAGTATCCGAATGAATACATCGGCTCTGATGATGTCGCTGATATTGTTATGCTTGATATAGAGTTCGGCAGTGAGGGCAACGGACTTGATTATCTGGATTTGTATCACGAAGAAATCAGGTTATACCCAGATAGTGATAGTTACCGCTTATACCGAAAAATACATAGAAGATATTTTTATGCAAAAAGAAAGAATGTTGCAGGGTTTCTGAAAAAGCCTATCGACAGGGAAACTATGCTCAGGGTCTTTGCTAAAGCAGAGATGCTTATAAGAAACAAAAAAGCGGAAGTAACCGTCAGAACCGGCAAGTATGAATATGTGACATTGAAAGCGGATGATATTTTGTACATTGAATCTGCCGGTCACAATCTCAATTACATTACCCGCACAAAAGAGTATACGGCACAGGGAAAGCTGGATGACCTTATCGAGCAGCTTCCGTCGTTTTTTGTCAGATGTCACAAGAGCTATTTTGTTAATCTCAATAAAATCAAAGGCTTCACGGGCGATTATATTCTTATAGAAGGAAAGCCGGATATTTCCGTGTCACGTTCCAAAAAGACCGAATTCATAGAAGCATACAGAAACCATCTTCAAAAAAATAAAACGGACGGGAAAAATATGAAAATAATCAATGTTGACAATATATACGCATGGGCGATACTTGTATCTTCAATATCGCAGGTCATTATTACGGGATGGACATTTTCGCAGTGCTTTAAAATCAGGATTTCTAAGGTCTTGTTTACGGCATTGATTATCCTTGTATCCTGCATTGCAATCGTACCGCCGACCTTTTTTCAGATTTATTTTCCGATAAAGGCGGCGGTTTTGTTTATTCTTGTGTTTGTTGTGTTCAAACTGTCGTCTGAATCCGATTTTGTTAAGCCGTTTATCTTTCTCTGCCTTGATATGCTTGTAAATATTACGCTTGAAATGCTGCTGCTGATGACGGTTACATTAATCGGTATCAACGATTTTCAGGATGTAAACGACGTCTATACATTCAACCGTATGATATCGTCGCTTATGTTTACAGTGATTTGTATACCGTTCAAATATCTCATAGCACTGCTGTGGAACAGGATAGTAAACAAAAGTACGTCCTCAAGGCTCAATTTAAGTCTGATATTATTTCCTGCGGCACAAACCTTTGCAATGGTCGGTATGGTCGCAGATCACGCAGGCAATGCCGATGCAAAGCAGCACCCTATGGTTCAGGCAAATTCGACACTGGTGCTGACGATTTCGTTCCCTTACGTTTCTTGTCGCAGATATAGTATATCTTTATTTTATGGCAGATCTTGAGAAAAAGGCTGCGCTTGAACGTGAGGTAAGCTCGCTGAAATATGCCCGTCAGCTTGAAGAACAGCACTTTAAGCAGATAGAGGAAAAGCGTTATGAGGTGGCGAAGATACGTCACGATATAAACAATCAGCTTATTGCGATAAGAAGTATGATGAGGGACGGACATATAGAGCAGGCGGACGAAATGCTGGGCACACTGGAAACAAGAGTTGCAAGAACAAAAAGAAGCACAGCTATGCTCTATACCGGTGGTAAATGCCGTGCTGGAAGAAAAAGCCGGTGAAGCGCAAAAAAGTACGGTATAAGGCTCGAAACGAAAATTGATCTTTACGATACAAAAAAATATTTCTCAGAATCATCTATGCAGTGCGTTTGCAAATATGATTGACAACGCTATCCGTGCGGAGCGTGGCTTCACGGAAAAAAAGACAGCGACAAGAAAAATCATCAATGTCGATGCGGTGAGCGACTCGGTAAGCGTTTATATAACCGTCAGAAATTATGTATCGGGTGTTGAGATTTCAAGAGAGGACGATTCCTCGCTTCACGGCTACGGACAGCAGATACTCGGTGATATAGCGCAGATTTATTCGGGAAGGTTTGAAAAGTCGGAAAAAGAACGGCGAATATACCTGTACGCTTGTTATGCAGATGAAGGAACGTCAGACAGAGGATTTTGCCTGATTATCCGTAAGAGCTTTTTGGGGGATAAAAATGGATTTGATAAATACGGAAAATATTTTTTGCGTGGGGTACGCTGATTGCTTATTTCACGCACGGGATTATTACAGGGTGGTCATATTCGCTGTGTTTTTAAGGTCAAGGCGACGAAGCCTGTTTATATGGCGATAATGATTATGGCTACTGCGGTGATACTGGTGCCGTCTGTATTTTTCAATTTTTATGCACCTATAAAGTCAATAGTATTGTTTTTTGTTGTGTTTCTTGTACTCAAGCTGTTGTCGGAGTCGAATTTTGTCAAATCGTTCATTTTCTGTTGCTTCGATATGCTGATAAACGTAGGACTTGAGCTTTTGCTGCTGGGCTTGTTGAACTTGCTCGGAATGAATGATTTTTATGATGTCAGCGAATTTTACACGTTCAGCAGAATGGTAAGTGCGATTGTATTTGCGGTTATCTGTATTCCTTTCAAATATCTTTATGCATTGCTTTGGAACAGGATAGTAAATAAAAGAATAACCTCAAAGCTAAATCTGAGCCTTATACTTTTTCCGTATGCCGAGATGCTTGCGATAATAGGAGTTGTAGCCGATCATCTCAATCAGACGCACCGGTAATTATCAGGGAGCGGCGCAAAAAAGTCCAATGTTATTCTGACGGTTTCGTTCATAACGTTTATCGTTGCGGATATTGTCTATATGTATTTTATATCCGATATTGAGAAAAAGGCTGTGCTTGAACGTGAGGTAAGCTCGCTGAAATATGCCCGTCAGCTTGAAGAACAGCACTTTAAGCAGATAGAGGAAAAGCGTTACGAGGTGGCGAAGATACGTCACGATATAAACAATCAGCTTGCGAGCATAAAAAGTATGGTGCATAGCAGACATATAGAACAGGCTGAGGAACTGATAGGCGAGCTTGAAAATACTGTGAGCAGGACGCAGGAATACCGTTATTGCTCGATACCTGTAGTAAATGCGGTGATATCCGAGAAGAACAAAGAGGCTGAAAAGTACGGCATACGGCTTGTAATAAAGATAGACATTCCCGATTCCGCCGGAATAACACAGCATCATCTTTGCAGTGCGTTTGCAAATATGATTGACAACGCTATCCGAGCGGAGCGTGGCTTCACGGAAAAAGACAGCGACAAGAAAATCATCAATGTCGATGCGGTGAGCGATTCGGTAAGCGTGTATATAACCGTCAGGAATTATGTATCTGGTGTTGAGATTTCAAGAGAGACGATTCCTCGCTTCACGGCTACGGACAGCAGATACTCGGTGATATAGCGCAGATTTATTCGGGAAGGTTTGAAAAGTCGGAAAAGAACGGAGAGTATACCTGTACACTTATACTCGGTAAAAAGCGTACAGCGAGGAAAAAGATATAATTGACAGCCCAAAGAGTAGGTAAATCTACCTGCTCTTTTTTATTTTGCAATAAAAATTATCGAAAAACGATAAAAATCTATTGACAAACGGAAATCCGTGTGATAAAATACAGATAACAAAAACGATAAATGCGTCAGGAAAGGGCGGTATTATGAAAAAACAAAATTATTCTGTAATGACAACCTCAATACTTGTAAAGGCGGTATTCGTGCTTATAAATCGTATGCTGTATATTTGCACCTTTAATTGTCCGTGTCTATGATAACGGTATCATCGCACTGACAGGAAGGTCGGTGTATCTGCCTATGATAATCACTCTTTATCTTGCGGCGGCGGTAGCACTTGTGATAGTTACTGCACTTGACCGTCTGCTGTCAAATATCAGGCACGACAAGGTGTTCATACCCGCCAACGTGAAAATATTACGGCTTATATCGTATTGCTGTTTTGCTGTAAGCGTTATCTTTATCTATTTCAGCTTTATAAGACCGTTTGCGTGGCTTGTGGTTATAGCGGCGGCATTTTTCGGACTGATATTGCGTGTTATAAAGAACGTCTTTGAACAGGCAATCATATTAAAGGAAGAGAACGACTTTACTATATGAGCTGTGAGGTACTGATATGGCAATTGAAATAAATCTTGATGTAATGATGGCAAAGCGGAAAATCTCATCCAACGAGCTTGCCGCCGCAATAGGCATAACACCTGCGAATCTGTCGGTGCTGAAAACGGGCAAGGCAAAGGCAATAAGATTTTCAACGCTTGAAAAGATATGCGAGGTGCTGCAGTGTCAGCCCGGAGATATTCTGTACTATAAAGGCGGTGGAGAAGATGAATGAATACTATAATTATGCGGAAAACCCTGACCAGTGCGGTAACGTTCCGCCGGTGAATGTATACGGCAGAGCAGACGGGCAGTTCGTACAGTCTCAAAGGCAGCTGCAAGGTCCGCCCGAAGCGAAGAAAGTATACGGCATCCGTGACTTCATATTCGCTGTGATGACCGTTATAATCGGCTTTATAACACTGAAGCTGTTCTTTACCGAGGGAGAAATATTCCCGTTTGCAGAGGTTATAGCGTCGGGCTGGTATCACGTTATAGTGGCGACCCTTGCGGTTATGGCAGTGATATATATCGGCAAAAAAGCCAACCGCTTCACAATGGGCGATTTTCGGCTGTGTGATACTGTTCTGTGCCGTTCCTGTGTTTTCATCGACAGGGCTTGTACGATTTTTGTCGTGGGTATATGCCGCAATACTGCTCTGTTACTTCGCTTACAGCTTTATAACATCAAAACCGCTGTTTTCAGACGGATTCTTAAGGGAAATATGCGAGGCTGTATTCGCATTGCCATTTGCAAACTTTTCCACAGCACCAAAGTGCATGGCTGTTCCTTTTGCAAATAAGGAAAAAGGAGAAAAAAAGCAAAACAGCGTTATATATTCTGCTCGGAGTGCTTTGCTCAATTCCTGCCGTGATTATAGCGTGTACGGCACTTTCGAGCGCCGATGATAATTTCGGAAGATTATTATCAGGTATAACCGGCGGATTTTTCGACAACTTTTTCAGCAACGTAATAATTCTTGCGGTAAGCATACCGCTGTCGTTCCTGCTGTTCGGAGCAATGAGCGGTGCTAAAGGCAGAAAGCGTAAAATGACAGGCGATACAGGGAGAGCGGCAAAGGTGCCTGCTGTCGCAATATGTTCTGCGCTGACACCGCTTATACTTATCTATCTTCTGTTCTTCGCCTGCCAGCTGCCGTATTATCTGAGTGCATTCGGCGGAGTCCTTCCCGACGGCTACAGCTACAGCGGATATGCAAGACAAGGCTTTTTCGAGCTGTGCGGAGTGGCAGTGCTTGACCTTATGGTAATATTTATTGCGGGTGTTCTTGCAAAGAGAAACGAAAACGGCAGAAAGCCCGGTGCCGTAAGAATATACTCGGCGGTTTTCAGTCTGATCACGATACTGCTTATATGCAGTGCAATGTCAAAGATGATAATGTATATTGGTGAATATGGGCTTACCGGGCTTAGATTCTATACATCGTGGTTTATGATACTTCTCGGCATAGTTTTCCTTGTGCTGATATTGCACGAGATATTCCCCGGTATGAAAACAGTGGCAACGCTTTTCATATCCTTTACCGTAATGTTCGGTGCGTTGTGCTTTTGCGACCCGGATGCAAGAATAGCACAGTACAATCGTCGAAAGCTATCTCAGCGGTGAAATCGCTGAAACAGATACAGGAAGCCTTGCTATGCTGTCCGAAGGAGCCGCTCCTTATGTAGAACGTCTGAGGGACAGCGACAGTGCCTATTACAACTGCTGTAACCGTGTATTGATAACAATGAAGGAGAGTCGGACTTCCGGAGTGTACTTCCCTTTTGTCATTTACTTCTTTAAAAGCAAATGAAATATATGACAGGATATAATTTTTTTTTGCGGGTGGCGATTTTTTCGCATTAAAATGCCGATTTAGCTATTGACTAATTTTCAGCGTTATGTTATACTAATGTGAGAAAGATTATCAGTTTATCCACGGAGGTGTAATATGACGATATTCTACGAGTTTGAAGGTAAGCTGTATGCTAATATAACAAACAAATGTCCGTGTTCGTGCGTTTTCTGCATAAGAAAGAACGGCGACAGCGTTGCGGATAATGACAGCCTGTGGCTTGAGCACGAGCCGAGTTATGAAGAAATTATCAAGCAAGGCGTTTGACGATTTTGATAAGACAGGACTTCACGAGCTTGTTTTCTGCGGTTACGGCGAACCTATGGAGCGTGCCGATGTTCTGCTTGAGGTCGCAAAGTATGTAAAGCAGACTACCGATATGAAAATCCGTATCAACACAAACGGACTTGTTGATTTTATCAACCCTGCATTTGATTCATACAAGATGAGATATATAATAGATTGTATTTCCATAAGCCTTAACGCTCCCGACCCTGAGAGCTATCTTGAAGTGTCACGTCCTAAGTTCGGGCTTCCGTCATTCAATTCTATGCTTAATTTTGCCACAACGGTAAAAACTATCGTGCCTGAGGTTATGTTTACCGTGGTTGATATAATAAAGCCTGAGCAGATTGAGCAGTGCAAGGAGCTTGCAGAGGGGCTTGGTATTCCTCTGAGAGTTCGTCATTGGGTCACGGATAACGAGAGTTATACCTGACAGGAGGGCAGTATGAATTATTCTCAACAGAGAAATTGCAATAATGAATATCGTTGTTTCAAATCCTGTCCACCCTACCGCCGAGCAGGTCTACGATATAGCCAGACGCAGTTATCCTAAAATAAGCCTCGGTACAGTTTACCGTAATCTCAATCAGCTTGCGGAACACGGCATACTGAAGAAAATATGCAGTTCTTACGGAAGTGTTCGTTTTGACGGCAGGACAGATCCGCATTTTCATATGATATGCAGCTGCTGTGAAAAGGTCTTTGATGTGGAGCTTGGTGAAATGATGTGTCTTAACGATAAGATACGCACAAAGTATGACTTTGATGTTACCGAGTACGAGATAAGCATAAAGGGTATATGCAGTGAGTGCAGAGAGAAGCTGGGTAAAGGCGAATCGGCGTGAAAGTCTTATATTATGTGTAAGTTATGCAAGTGCAAAATGATAAAAAACAGCTTTACAACTCATGTTGTCAATTACAGTAATTCGGTAATAATAATTAAAAATGTACCTTGCGAGGAATGTGAACAATGCGGAGAGATATTTTACACAGATGAAGTTGCCGAACAGCTCGAAAAACTTGTAGAAGCGGCAAAAAGTCTTTTACAGGATATTTCTGTTATCGACTATTCAAAAGTTGCGTAATCAATATCTGAAATATTGAAATAAAAGTGGGCAATTTTGTATTTGCTCACTTTATTTTTATCTGAAAAAAAACAGGGAAACGCTTTCAATCTATTGCTTTTTTATCCGAATAAGGCTATAATAAATAGGATAACTTAAAAAGGAACGTGATACAATGCTTATAAGAATAGCAGGTACGGTCAGCGAGTCTATTGTAGACGGACCGGGAATAAGATATACAATATTTACACAGGGCTGTCCGCATCACTGTGAGGGCTGTCACAATCCCGAAACGCACGATTTCAGCGGCGGCAGACTTGCGGATACCGACAAGATATATAATCACATTGCGGAAAATCCTCTGCTGAAGGGTGTTACTTTTTCGGGCGGAGAGCCGTTCTGCCAGCCTGCACCGTTATATGACCTTGCAAAGAGGATAAAGGAGAACACAAAGCTCGATATAATGGCATATACCGGGTTTACTTTTTTGAGCAGCTTATTGAAAAAATCAAAGACGGACGAGGATGTTAAAAAATCTGCTGTCGGTAGTGGATATACTGGTCGACGGAAAATTTATACTTGCCCAGAGAAGCCTTGAACTTCATTTCAAAGGAAGCCGCAATCAGAGGATAATTGATTGCAAGAAATCACTGGAAACGGGTAATGTTGTAATTAAGGAGTTGTGATGAAGAAAAGAACGACAATTCGCATTTCTGCGTTTTTTTGCTGTGCTTATGCTGTGCTTTTTTTTCACCTCGTGTAAAGAGGATGACGGCAAGGGATATGTGTTCGGTTATGATATATCATCGAATCCCGGAAGCCTTGACCCTCAATACGCTTCGGACAGGGAATCATATCTTATAATCGGCTCAGTGTTCGAGGGCTTGTTCAGGATCGGAGCAGACGGCAATGCGGAAAAAGCAATGGCTGAAAGCTATACCGTTTCGGATGACGGGCTTACATATAGCTTCAAACTGAAGCAGGACAGATACTGGACAGATGTAAACGGCTACAACAAGAAGGTCACAGCCGCCGATTTTGTTTTCGGCTTCAGAAGATTATTCCTGCCGGAAACCAGAGCGCCGAAGGCATCGGAATATTTCTGCATAAAAAATTCCGATAAGATAAACAGCGGAGAAATCACCGACCTGTCACAGCTCGGAGTTACGGCGCAGGGAGATTATTCGCTTACAATAGAACTGCAATATACCGAGCCGTCATTAGCGATGCTTCTTGCTATGCCGGCGGCTATGCCGTGCAACGAGGAATATTTTATCAAGGCACAGGGCAAATACGGTCTTGATGCAGAGCGAACTGCGTCAAACGGCCCGTTTTATGTTAAGACGTGGAATTATGACGCTTGGAGCAACAATAACAATAACCTCGTTCTTCGTTACAGCGACAAGTATAATGAGCATGACGAGGTAACTCCGCTCGGACTTAACTTCTTCATTGAAGATAATCATATTACTGGTTTCACCGACGGAACATCGCAGAGCATCGTTCTTTCAGGCAGTAAGGCAAAGAGCTATCTTGACAAAAATTATATCTATGACGAATTCTCGACCGCTGTTTACGGCATTACAATGAACACATCAAATTCGATATTCAAGAGCGATAAGCTCCGCTACGCCTTACTGTATGCGACCGATACCGCAGAACTTGAAATGCCTTTCGGATATACCGTTGCGGATGGAGCAGTACCTCCGTCCGTAAAAAAAATTCGCTCGGCAGCTATCGTGATGTTGTGGGCGGCAAGGCAGTGGTAAAGCCCGATGAGATAAAGGCATATACGGCATATCAGAGTGCGTGTGCCGGTATTGACAAGGCAGATTTGTACAGCGTCAATATAATCGCTGTAGAAAACCGTGACGAAGAAATAGGCGAATCGGTAAAGGGCATTTTTACAGCAGTGGCAGGCAAAACTCGGAATGTATTGCAGTATCTCGTATATCAGCGAAAGCGAATATGACGAGAAGCTGAAAAACGGCGATTATACGCTTGCACTGACACGTCTTAACGGCAGTTATAATTGCCCTGAGGCGTATCTTAACAGCTTTACGGATAACGTGAACAAATACAGTGCTATGAACAGCGATTATTCGAAACTGCTCGAAAAAGCATCGCAGGCGAAGGATGAGAAGGCGGAATATGAGTTGTGCAGACAGGCGGAAAAACAGCTTATATCCGACGGCAGATTCATTCCGTTGCATATATTACCAAATACTTTATCAGTACAAAAACTGCGAAAATATAATTTATGACGCATTTACAGGACAAATTGACTATCGCAATGCGCTCTATTTCGACTGATAATATGACAGCAAAGAGAAAAAACGATAAAAATTGCGGGTATTGATTGACTTTTTATTATAGGTATGATAAAATCAATGTAAGTGTTTACAAAGGCAAAGGAGGCAAATTTGTATGGAAAATAAAACAGAATTACAGCCGTACAGCGTCCTTATGTCAGTATACAGCGGTGAAAAGCCTGAGTTTTTCGCTCAGAGCCTTGAAAGCCTGTATACACAGACTTATCCTGCGGATGAGATAGTTGTTGTATGTGACGGTGAACTTAACGAACAGCTTGACGGAGTGCTTGAGCAATACAGCAAAAAGTTCGGCGGTAAGCTGAAGATACATCGCCTTGAAAGTCACGGCGGCACGGCAAAATGTGCTAACACAGGGCTTGCTATTTGTAAGAATGAATATATAATGAAGATGGATTCCGATGATATATGCCTTGAAAACAGGGCGGAGAAGCAGATGACATATCTTGCACAACACCCTGAGGTGTCAATACTCGGCAGTTATATTCAGGAATTCGACAGCAATACAGGCAATGATATTGCTGTCAGAAAACCGCCGACAGAAAATGAAGCGATAAGAAAAATTCGCAAAACGCAGAGCGCCGTTCAATAACCAGACGCTTGTATATAAAAAGTCGCTTGCGTTGTCGATAGGCGGATACTGCGAGGAGCTTGAACGCTGTGAAGATTATGACTTTATGGTGCGTATGCTGATTGGCGGTGCGATAGCTGCAAACATTCCCGAAGTGCTTGTACGCTACAGGGTAACGGCGGGAAATCTGAACCGCAGACGCAACTGGCGAAACACAAAAGAGCTTTATTGCGGTCAGAAAAAAGATAAGGAAGATGGGCTTCTCCGGCTTTATGGATTTCCTTATTCCTTTGTGCAAGCCAGATAGTTCTGTTTATCGTACCCGGCTTTGTGACCGGATTTATCTATAAAAAACTGCTCAGAAAATAAGAATGACCTTTGCAAAAGCAGAGGTCATTCTTATTTTCGGATATACAAATCCCCGACTTTGAAAATCGGGGGATACGTTTTACTTAGCGGTAGTTACCGCCGCTCTTATATAGTTGCTGTACTTTGTTGAACTGCCGGAGGTCTTATATGCTCTGATTCTGAACGTATAAGTAGTGTTTGCCTTAAGTCCTTTTGCAGTGCAGGTAAGTGTACTGTTGCTTGTTGTCTTTGCTATCTGAGTCCACTTACCGCCCTTGTACTGTTCGACAATGTAGCCTGTAGCGGTTGTGTTTTTGTTCCACTTCAGAGTAGCGGTCGTTTTGGTAACAGATTTCTTTGTAAAGCCTGTTACATTCGTAACGCTCGGTGCGGATGTTCCCGCAGCAAGTCTTATATAAGCGGTTTCGGTGGTTTTGCCGTTTACCGTCTTGTATGTTTTGATGCGGAATGTGTAAGTTGTGCTTGCTTTCAGGTTCTTCGCAGTGTACGAAGTATTGGTGTTTGACGCTGTTTTTGTAAGCTGTACCCACTTTCCGCCTGTGTACTGTTCAAGAACATATCCTGTAGCGCATGAATTCCTGTTCCATTTTACAGTAATGCTTGAATCTGTAGAGGATTGCTTTGCAAAGCCCGTAACATTTGCAAGTGTGGTGGTACCTGCAACATTCGAATATAATCCGGTCAACACAGTGTCACCGTATCGGTACGCCCTGATTCTGAATGAGTAGGTCGTTCCGTTTATAAGGCCTTTTTCAGTATAGCTTGTTGTGTCAACAGGAAGCTCTGCTATATCGCACCACGATCCGTTCTTGTATCGTTCAACAAAGTAACCGACTTCACCTTCACATTTATCCCACTGTAACGTAACTGAATTTGTTGTAGCTGATTTTACCTTGAAGTTAGTAACATTTTTTAACGACCAGCTTGAAGTCCTTGCCGCAAAGCGTACATAATCGCTGTAGGCATAGATTCCCTTTGGGTTTTATACGCCCTTATCCTTAAAGTGTAAACCGTATCCGGTTTCAGATCGTATAAATCGACCGCAGGATATTCACTGTCATTTATCTGTACCCACTTACCGCCTTTGTACTGTTCGGTAATATATCCATCGGCGTCTTCAACTTTATCCCAATTGATGAAAATTTCCGTGGTGGTTGTATGCCTTGCTGCGCAATTGGTAACACTTGCGGGAGGAGTCAGCTTTTCGGGTATCTGTTCCTTCTTGCCGTACTTTATTACAGCATCAACAAAAGCCTTATCATACCAGCCGAGTGTTGAACGGTTGAGGTGACCGTGGCATTCGCCTCTGTCACCGCCATTGAACACATTGTTATCCCACAGCATACAAGGTACGCCGTATTCGGCGGATTTGCCCATATAATACTGCGCCCACTTTACACGTTCAGCTGCATTGTTTTTGTTGGAAGCACTGGTTTCACCGATTATGGCAGGGATATCTTTATCAATGAAATGCGATTTTATTGTGCTGTACAGATAATCTACTTCATTTTTCAGATCATCCTTAAATTCAGCTGTGCCGTTTGCGTTAAGAGCAAAATTATAAGGTGTATATGCGTGTACCGACACGATAAGACGATTGGGCGTAGAATCATCCGGTAATTTGAAAAGTTGATGTTGTACAGCCGTCTATGGATGCGGCATATCCCGAACCATTATACATCTGTCGTTATTTTTTTGCCGCCTGCCGCACGGATAACGTCAACCGCTGTCTGATTGAGTGTGTTTATTACACTGATCGAATCACGAACTGCACTGTTGGGATTATTTACAGGAAACCACCATTCATCGGCACCTGTGCCGACAAGTCTTGGCTCGTTGAGCGTTTCAAATACAAGATGCTGGTCGTAGTCCTTGAAATACTTTGCTACCTGCGTCCATATTGATTTTACGAATTTCACCGACTGTGTTTTATATGTAGATGAAGGGTAGTAGTACTGTGTGGATGTGTCGTGGTGAATGTTCAGGATAACGTACATATCGTTATCAATGCAGTAGTCTACAACTTCTTTTACTCTTGCAAGCCACTTAGAGTCGATAGTGAAGTTGTCGCCGGTCGTGTGGTTGCCCCACGATACAGGTACTCTTACTGTGTTGAAGCCCTGTGCTTTTACGGCGTCTATCATCGCCTTTGTTGTTTTTCGGATTTCCCCATGACGTTTCGCTGTAAAGGCTGTTTCCGCCTCCTGTTGCGTCAAGAGTGTTTCCTAAGTTCCAGCCTGTGCCGATGTAGCTTACAAGCTCTGTTGCTGTGTTACCGCTCATCTCTGCCGCTGATGCGACCTGAGTAACACATCGTCATCAAAGCCGCAATTGCAAAAATTGCTACGGCTGTAATGACAGAAAGGGTTTTTTTCTTTGCTGTTGACATTTTTTCTCCTCTTTCCCGGTAATTTGCCATTATAACATTCCTATTATAATATTCTTTATATCAGAAAGCGAAGCCTGTTTTATGACTGCGCCTTCTTCAAAAGCAACACACGGCATACCATATACAACGCAGGAATCTTTGTCCTGACCTATCGTATATGCGCCGGATTTTCTCATTTCGGCAAGACCTGAAGCACCGTCACGTCCCATGCCTGTGAGAATTATACCTATAGTTTCCTTTTCCTGTAACCTTTGCTACAGAACTGAACAAAACATCAACAGAAGGGCAGTGCCCCGAAACCTTTTCACCGGGCTTTGAGGTAACATATAACCCACCTGAATCCCTGTGCACTTCAAGCTGTTCCGAGCCGTGTCCGAGTATTATAAGACCCTGTTGCAGCCTGTCGCCGTTTTCAGCTTCTTTAGCGTTCATCTTGCATATGCGGTCAAGGCGGTCGGCGTACATTTTCGTGAATCCGACAGGCATATGCTGTACTATTACGATAGGCGGAGTATCCGCAGGAAGATCCTGCACAACTTCTATTATGGCGTCTGTACCGCCTGTGCTTGCGCCTATCGCTATCATTTCAATCTTACCGCTGTTGCTGTAAGGCTTGATTATATCGCTCCGCTTGCTTTTCTGCGGCGCTGTCGTTTTTTTGAAAAGAACAGCAGGATCGCTGCCGTCCGGCGACTGCATGATTTTATCAAAGTGCGGTTTATCGGCAGATTTACGCTCGAGCGTATTATGAGTGCCGTTATTGATGATAGCTATCAGCTCTTTTTCAAAAGCAACAAGACCCGCCGCACCGCCGCTTGTGTTTTTGATTGCACCAAAAAGCCCGAATCGCTTCGGGTCGGTCAGTATTCTGTCATTATTGGTTATGAGCACCGACGGAACATCGTTCAGTGCCGACGGCAGACGATAATATATATCCGCCATCAGATCGTTTATAACGGCAAAATCATAGTCTGCTTTTTCGGCAGAAAGAGAAAGCTGTTTATAGTCAACTATTTCAGATTTACAGTTATGCAGACTGCGGTCGATGATCGTTTTTGTGACCTGACTTACAGCTGCACTGGTTCCTGTTATAAGTATGCGTAGAGGCAAGACCTCACCTCCGTCTGCGGCATTATGCCGTCATATTGTGCAAAGCCGTTATTTAAGCGGTCTGCGGTAAATAGCAGGTTTAATATATTCATAATCGGTTGAATCTCTCGGAATACTTTCTGCGTGACCGATGAACAGGTATCCGCCCGGTCTTAACACATCGTAAAACCGCTTTACTAAAGCCAGTTTCGTTTCCATTTCAAAATAAATCATTACGTTACGGCAGAAAATCAGATCAAACGGAGCTTTTTTAAAGGGTATCGGCTCCATCAGATTGAACGTGCGGAAAATCACTTCGTTGCGAAGCGCCGGGCTTTACCTTACATTTTTCGCTGTCTATCCTGTCAAAATACTTCTCAAGCCAACCGGGTGGCAGATCCGTAAGTCCGCTTTCCAGATATACGCCGTTCTGAGCGCCTGCAAGCGTTTTCAGCGAAATATCGGTAGCGAGTATCCTTGTATCCCACGAGGATTTTTCACTGCCCAGAAATTCGCTTATGTGCATAGCCGTAGTGTACGCTTCTTCTCCGCTTGAACAGCCTGCGCTCCATATACGCATTGTTTTGCTTTTTGCGTTGGTCTGCTTTATAAATGGAAGAACGGTGCTTGTAAGGTAAGTAAAATGCTCCGGTTCACGCATAAAATAAGTATGATTTGTGGTCAGCTTTATAAGCAGACCGTCAAGCTCTTTACCGCTTCTGTCGTTCATACAGCAGTCAAGATACTCGTCATAGTTTTTGAATCCTCGCTCAAAAAGCATATTACCGAGTCTGCCCTCGATAAGTGTGCGTTTGTGAGAAAGGTTTATGCCGTAGCGCTCTCTCATGAATGATACCAGACGGTTGAATTCATTATCTGTTATTTTAAGCATTACGGCTCACCTGCCTTACTTCATTTCTTCGCTTGCGTGTTCGTCTATCAGTTTTGAAACGTCAAGGACGAGTTTTATTCCATCGTTCATTTCAAGAATGGACTTTATGAATTTATTTGAGTTTACACCGGTAAGCTCCGGTGTCTTTGATATATGCTGTTCGGTTACGGGGATAACGTCCGCAACGCTGTCAACGATAAGTCCGACCGATACATCATCACCTGTCGAAACGATGATTATGCAGGTGCGGTCGTTGAAAGGAATCTCTTCCTTGCCGAATCTGCTTCTTATGTTCACAACAGGAACGATCTTACTGCGGACATTGATTATGCCCTTGATATAAGACGGTACACCGGGTACGGCGGTTATGGGCGGCACTTCAATGATTTCGATGACATCGGGTATTTCAATGCCATATACCTGCTCGCCGATATAGAAGGTCAGTACCTTAGTTATTTCTGTATTCTGAGGATCTTTCTTTGCGTCCTCCATTGCCTTCTGCGTGTTCAGAAGTTCCTGTAATTTATCATTATAATTCTCTGACAAAGTAAAGCCTCCGTTTCCTTAGCCGATAAGATTGTTGACATCGATTATAAGCGATATTGTGCCGTCGCCCATTACGGTACAGCCCGACAGGCCCTCCGCCTTGATATTGTACTGGCTGAGGTATTTCGGGAACGGTTTTACAACCACGGGCTGTTCGCCTATCAGCTTATCTGCAAACAGGCAGACATTCTTTCCGCCGACATCGACAAGAAGCAGGATACCGTCCTCAAGCTTTGTGACCTCGGTCGGCATATTGAACTTTTCATGCAGACGGAGGATAGGATAGCACACGCCTCTTATCATTATCATTTCGCCCTGCTTTGTATCGTTGAGCAGCTGGTTGTTTGCAACCATAAGGCTTTCCTTTATAGATGAGATCGGCACTGTGAATATCGTAGAGCCGACTTTCAGCTTCATACCCTCGACAATGGCAAGAGTAAGCGGAATTCTGATGATGAAGCTGGAGCCTTTACCCTCTTCGCTTTCAACGGTAAGTGTACCACCGCACTGTTCGATATTACTGCGTACAACGTCCATACCTACGCCTCTGCCGCTGTATTCCGTAACCGTATCATTGGTCGAGAAGCCGGGCAGGAGAATCATGTTCTGGATCTCCTTCGTTGTATATTCGCTTTCGGGCTTTGTAAGAAGTCCGTTTTCCTTTGCCTTTTCAAGAACCTTTTCGCAGTTGATGCCTGCACCGTCATCTGAAACGGTGATGATAACTTCACCTGCCGAGTGCTTTGCAGACAGCTTTACAGTACCCTTTTTCGGGCTTACCCTCGGCAATGCGGACATTTATATCGTCCTCTATGCCGTGATCCATACAGTTTCTTACAAGGTGCATAAGAGGATCGTTCAGGTTATCTACTATGCTCTTGTCAACCTCGGTCGTTTCACCTTCAAGAACAAGCTCTGCTTCCTTGTTCAGCTTTATCTTCATATCACGGACAATTCTGCCCATCTTCTGAAATACGCCTGCAAGGGGTACCATTCTGATAGACATTACAGTATCCTGAAGCTCATCTGTCAGCTTTCTGAGCTGTCTTGCCGCCTTTGAGAAGCTCTCAAGCTCAAGACCCTCAAGATCCGGGTTTGCTATTACCATTGACTCGGTCGTTATGATTTCACCGACAATATCATGCAGTGTGTCAAGCTTTGACAGATTTACGCTGATAAGGCTATGCTTCTGACCGCCGTTAGCCTTTTTAATGTCCTCCTGAGCCTTTGTGACCGCACTCTTTGCGGCAGGCTTTGCAGGAGCAGGCTGAGCCTGCGGCTTTTCTTCCGTCTTTGCAGGGGCGGCAACGGGGGCAGCCTCTTTAACCGGTGCGGGAGCAGGCTTTTCTTCGGCATGTGCCGCAGACGGTGTGTCTATTATTTCGTAAGACTCAACGTTGACTGCACCTTCTATAGCTTTAATTACCGTATCATTATCTCCGTCAAAGCCCTTGAAGGTCACAAGGAAACCGTTCTCGACAATATCCTTTGCCGTATCCGCATTGGATTCAACATCGGGAGGAGTACAGCTGATAACTTCGGCAACATCCTTTATCTTTGTCAGCAGAAGGAAAGCACGGAGGTTTTCCATCTTACAGCCGTCCTCGAAGAATACACGGACGGTCATGCTTCCCTCAACGTTGCTTCCTGCAGGAGCGGCAGATGCTTCCTGCTTTGCCGCAGGAGCGCTTTCCGCAGGAGCGCTTTCCGAAGGAGCGGCACCGCTTTCCATTGCTTTTAATCTTTCCGTTGCGTCTTCGAGCTTTTTGAACGTTTCCGAGAAGTCGGTAGGCGTATAGTCGTCATCCCCCGAATTCTGTATATACTCGATTTCAGCCTTGTATAGATCGGAAACCTCAAATATAAGTTCATATACAAAATGTGCATCCTTCGCAATTTCGGGCTTCTCCCTTATTACAAAGAACATATCCTCGCCCTTGTGCGCAAGATGCTGGAGATTTTCAAATCCCATCATCGCAGACGAGCCTTTGATAGTGTGCATTATTCTGAATATCTCGTTGATGTCCTCCTGCGAGAATACATTTGCATCCTCTGTTCTGAGAAGAATTTCATCGAGCTGTTCAAGCAACGTATTGGTTTCAAATATGTACATTTCGAGCATGGATTCCATGCCGGGTTCAACCTTTGCCATATACAAAACCGCCTTTCCCTGATTTTTTTATTTTTTTTACAATCGTAAGATTGATATTGATAAATCCCTTGAAATGTGCTAAACTTAAAGTCAAGCAATGCGATGCACGGCTTTAAAATGTGCATCTGAAAGGAAATATATATGCCCAACATTCCACAGATTACGGCTCCTGTTTCCAACAGTAAGAGCTATTCGTTCACTAACCGGCAGTATGACGGTAATATAGAACCGTTTGATATGGTCGAGCTTGCTCAGCCTATCAAAGCATCTACGGCGCAGGATAACGATTCCGCCGCCGCTATGATGATGGGCAGAAAGAATCTCGCTCCGCTTACTGTTCAGATAAAAGATCCCACTATGGCGGTCGAAACGCTCAAGAACCTGTTAAGTTCGGATCTGCTCGAGCAGACGATGATCAACGGTTACACAGAGCTTTACGACGATATGGATGAGCTTATCAAGAGCTTTTATCTTGCTCCCGAAAAGCTGGTCCGTGAGATTCAGAACCAGGAAAAAGCAGAACACGATGTTCAGCGGTGATGAGTTTTACAAGCTGCTTCACGGTATCCTCAAGACCACCACAAGCCCCGATATAAAAGAAAGTATCGGTCAGCTACTGAAAGCACTCAACTATTCGTCAAACAAGCAGGAGATACTTAATGCACTCGGTGCGAATCTCAAATTCCTGTCCGAATATTTTTCACCGAACGAGTCGCTCTCCCGCAAGCTCTCCGATTTGTCTTCACAATGGAAGAGCAGTAGTGCGGCTGATATGTTCGAGCCGCTCAAGAGTGAAACGCTCGCACTGCTGAAGGACGTTTCCGCAAGTCTTCTGAACGATGAAAGAACACAGACGTTCATTCCGCTCATAATACATAATCTTTCACGCTACAACACCAACAACGGTATGCTCAAGGAGAGCTTTGCAAATCTCCTTGCATATATTCCGTCTGACGATATGCGTAGGGAGCTGTCTGTTGCATTTGGAAATCTTCTTAAAAAGATTTTCAGCAAAAAACAGCTCAGCGAGATGTCGGATATTCCTGATAGTTATTAATAATACACTAAATCAGTCCGAAAATCAAGACTATTTAAGCATTTTTGACAATAAAGCTGAAAAATTATCTCTGTCTTTGTTTATTAAGTCACATTTATCCGATGAAAGCTATCTTGCGGAGCTGGTTTGTCCAGGGATAAGCTGGAATTTCTGACATCGCCGTTTGATGAAGGAAAACAATCCGGATTGCAGACACTTAAGAATATAATAATGGCAATGCTGACAGGCACTGACAGCCGACAGATTATTCCTGCGGTACATCGTGATTTTCAGGGGATCAAGGATATGGCGGCACTTGTCGATTATCTCAACGAGATTCTCCGTGAAATGCCGGATATACCTCAGCGTGACACGCTTTTTGAGTTTTTCACCAATATAGTAAATGAGATGGCACAGCGTAAGGAACTGCCGCCTTCGAGCAATATCCCTTCCGCACCGTCTACTCTTGATAAGCTGACCGATTTTATCGGTAAGAATATAAATCACGAGGCTATTCAGGTCGCTGGACGATTTCAATGCGTCAAATCTTCTGCAGAGCCTTCTCAATGCACCGGGTGTATTCACACCTCTTGCGCACTATATCCTGCCGTTGCAGATCGAGGATACAAAGGCGTTCGGCGAGTTGTGGGTCGATAACGATGAGAACAACCCCAACAACACGCCTGTCGGACAGAAGAATTATCACTTGTTCCTGACATTTGACGTTGAATCTATAGGACGTTTTGAGGTCGATATGTACGCACTGGGTGAAAATATCAATCTGTCGCTTCTTTATCCCGAAAAGTTCGGCTTCAAGATAAAAAGGCTTAGCGATAAAATTGACCTTATAATAAGGAATATCGGCTATAAGCCCGCAAAATTTGAAACTGCGGTGCTGAGAAAGCCTCATGTGCTGACAGAGGTTTTCCCGAAAATAATTGACAGGAGGAAGGGTCTTAATGTCCAAGCGTAATTTAGGAAAGCAGGCTGCGGCGGCGCTTAAGTACAATCCCGACCTTAACTATGCTCCGGTCGTGGTAGCGTCCGCCTTGGCGAGCTTGCGAAGAAGATTATAAATATCGCAGACGAGAACGGCGTTCCCGTTTACCGTGACGACAGCACGGCGGCGCTTCTTGTAATGCTCAACAGCGGTGAAACGATACCGGTCGAGCTGTACAGAATTATTGCGGCTATCTATGCGGAGGTCGTTTACTCCGCCAATGATATGAAAAAAGGCAAATAAGCCAAATACAAAAGAAAGAAGACAAAAAGAAATGGTAAAGACAAAAAATCTCACATTAATGGTTACGGCAGCTGTGCTTGCCGCACTTACCTGTGTTGCGACAATGGTGGTACAGATACCTATGCCGCTAAAGGGCTATGTAAATCTCGGCGATGTAATGGTGCTTACATCGGTATGGCTTATCGGCTCGCCGTGGGGGAGTTGCGGCGGCAGGCATAGGCTCTGCGATGGCGGATCTGCTTACAGGTTATGCTTATTATGCGCCTGCAACGCTGATAATCAAGGCACTTATGGCAGTAGCGGCATTCTACATTGCAAAGTGCTTTATGAACGGCTCTTATTTCAAGTCGCTTGTCGGCAAGGTAATCGGCGGCGCTGTGGCAGAAATAATTATGGTGGCAGGCTACTTCGTTTATGATATTATATTTTACAGCAACGTAGCAACAGCGGCGGCAGGCATTTTAGGAAACGCAATACAGGGCGCTGTAGGGCTTATAGCAGGTGTGCTTCTGACAGTTGCACTTGAAAAAGCAGGAACGAAGAAATTGCTCGGTTTTGATAAGTAAATCATTCATTATAGTCAGGTGGCGAAGGTAATTATACCATTCGCCGCCATTTTTTGACCGTTCGTGCCATATTTGTTGAAATTCTCTTTATGGAATGTTACAATTGTATGATAGATAAGTAATGCATATCATTACTTGAAATTTCCCGGATAAGGAGAGACGAATGAAAAGAACACTTTCAAATAAAATCATAACTTGCATAGCAACATTCTGCTGTGCTTGCAGTCGGCACGTTGTCATTTACAGTAATCAACGCAATTGCCGATGAAGCGGTGAGTTATTACGGACTGTCCGCAGACGGTACTGTTATAAGCGGAACGGTAACTGATTATACAAAGATAGCTTCAACTGATACTGCATGGGGCATTGCCGGCAAAGAAACGTGGTATGTGGCTGACGGTATCGTTAATATCATCACAACAACCTATGATTATGACAACCAAAAAATATATATAATCCTGTAGAAATTAAAGGAAATGTAAATGTCATACTCAAGAACGATGCAGTGGTAAGTGTAGTGAACGGTATTGCCGGCACAGACGCAACAATAACTTTTTATAGTGAGAGTGAAAACGCAAGCGGTGTTATTGGCTTTATCGGAGCGTACGGTGATAATGGCGGATGGGGTACTACGGATAGCGGTTCCGATGAGGCTAACGGAAAAAACGGTGAGGACGGCAAAGTTGCGGTAAATGTTTCGTCGTTCACGGTTGCAGGCGGCACAGTAACTGTTATCGGCGGCAATGGCGGTAAAGGCGGCGATGCAGGTTATAACACTGACTACGATACAAATGAAAAGTATTACGGCATTGGCGGCGACGGCGGTAACGGCAGTGCGGCTATAACCGATAACACAAAGGTGTATCTTAATGGCGGCAAACTTAACGTTACAGCCGGCAGAGGCGGAAACCCCGGTACAAATACCAATGTACCGTCTGAACAGCAGGATAATTATAATGGCAAGCCGGGAAATGACGGAACATCGGTAAGCGGAATATACGCAGTAAACGGTATTCTCAATGTCAATAAGCTCGATGATTCCGATGCCGCCAATACTTCTGGCGATTTTAAGCTCCTGTCTGTGAACGGTTACGAAAATGCAAAGCTTGATATAATCGGTCACGGAACGGCAAAGGTAACCGACGGCACTGTTATTGAAACCTACGGCGATATTTCCGTAGCAGGTACTCTGTCTGTCGATAACGGTACGATACTCACAAACGGCAGTATCACAAAAAGCCGACAGTGCGGCACAGATAACAAAGACGAACGGCGGTGTTATCCGCAGGTTCACACCTGCTTCCGTGCCGGATATACGCTGGATTATGCAAGCGGTAAGTGCATTGCGGAAACCGGCTATAAAATAAAGCTGTCGGGCGGAAATGCTTTAACCGATGTTGCCGATGCCTACACAATAGTATCGGAATCAAACAGACTTAATATTGTCCGCATCGGTGACGGTGAAATAATAGATGACAGCGAGCCATGCACAAATGTAATGCCCTATTGCATAAAGGCAAATAATACGAATGAAACAACCGTAACGGACGGAAATGTCTTTGCTGTAGCAGGAGATTCTTCAAGGTTTACGTTTGCACTGAACGATCCCGATGAATACCGTTTCTCAGGCGTTAATGTAACAGATATTGACGGTAATGCGATACCTGACAATATGTACACGTTTGACAGCACGACAGGTGAGTTCATAGCACTTTCGGTTGATCGCAACCTTATCGTGACTGCAGACGCAAGTCTTAAAGATGTTGAAATATCTGTAACAGACAGTGAAAAACAATCCTGTGTCAACTGTTGACATCGGTACAGATTTTGATAACGGCAACCCGACAAAGACAGTTTCGCTCAAGGTGAAAGTCACAGAGGGCGGTTCTATAGCAAAGTACAGAGTAGTAAAGGAATCAGACCTTAATAAAGCAAGCGGTGTCATAACTGATACTTCTTCGTTCACAGTATCATACACTGCCGGCGATGATTGGGGGTACTGCCGATGACGGCTCTTCAAAGCTTGCAAAGGGCGCAACTGCAACATTCACAGTTAAGCCCGACAGCAATTTAGCCACAGGAACTTATACCGAAGATTTCATCGTTATAACAGACAGAACCGCTTATGCGGATGCGTCTGCAGGCACTCAGGATAAGGCTCTGGCACGTTTCACGCTGACTTATAAGGTTGAACACGAGAGTGACGGTAAACTGTATTATTCCGATCTTACCGGACACTATAGTCTTTGTAAGAACTGTCAGGCAAAAATCAATAAAGAAAATCATACATTTGATATAAAGACCGTAAACGAGGATACGCTTGCACTTCCTGCAGATTGCGTAAATCCTGCCAAGTATTTCTATTCGTGCGAATGCGGAGCACACACGAATGACACAACGCTTGTATTTGAAAGCGGTGCTCCAAGCGGTCACAAATTCGGCGAGTGGAAAGAAAGCAAATCGGCAAACTGCGAAGAAGGCGGTAAGGAAAAAGCATATCTGCTCCGTATGCCAATTTGAAGAAGAACGTGATACAGCACCGCTCGGACACGATTGGAATGCCGAATACACAATAGATGTAAAAACCCACTTGTACAAAGCCCGGTTCAAAGTCGATTCACTGCTCAAGATGTGATGCGACAAAGGATGAAAAAGAAATCGCTCCAAGCGGTCACAAATTCGGTGAGTGGAAAGAAAGCAAAATCGGCAAATTGTGAAGAAGGCGGTAAGGAAAAAGCATATCTGCTCCGTCTGCCAATTTGAAGAAGAACGTGACACAGCACCGCTCGGACACGATTGGAATGCCGAATACACAATAGATGTAAAACCCACTTGTACAAAGCCCGGTTCAAAGTCGATACATTGTTCAAGATGTGATGCGACAAAGGATGTAACAGAGATTGAACCTCTGGGACATGACTGGGAAGATGATTTTACAATAGATGTAAAGCCTACTTGCACACAGCCCGGTTCAAAGTCGGTACATTGTTCAAGATGTGATGCGACAAAGGATGTAACAGAGATCGAACCGACAGGACATTCATTCGGTGAGTGGACGGTATCAAAAGACTCTACCTGTGTTGCAGGCGGTCAGAAAACAAGAAAATGTGAGATCTGCGGATATACTGAATATGAAGATACCGATATAGACCCGGACGCTCACGATTGGGAAGCGGATTACACGATAGACAAGGAACCTACCCCTGCACGACCGAAGGCTCTAAATCCATCCATTGCTCACGCTGTGACGCAACAAAGCGATTCAACGGTTATCCCCGTTACAGATCACACCTACGGCGAATGGGAGGTAGTAACGCCTTCAACCTGTACTGAAAACGGCGTTAAGAAACACGCTTGTATCCATTGCGGTTTCGAACAGACCGGAATTATAGAGCCGGCGCACGAATGGGAGGATTCCCGTACTGTTGATATTGCACCGTCATGCACTGAGCAAGGCGAGGATTCTGTACATTGCAGAAATTGCGATGAAAGAAAAGACATAAAGGAGATTTCTCCGAAGGGACACGACTGGTCCGAGTGGAAAACTCTCGTTGAGCCGACAATCACATCTGAGGGTAAAGAGTACAGAGCCTGCAACGTTTGCGGCATCAAGGAGGAGAAAGCACTTCCTAAGCTTAGCGGTAAGAAGGAATGGAAACACGATAAGAATAAGCACTGGCACGTTGATGACAATGGCAATATAAATCGATGCTGACGACCACGAGTTCAAGTGGGTGGTAGATAAAGAACCTACCGCCACAGAGCCGGGTATAGGCCATTATGAGTGTATAGCCTGTGCATTTGAAAAAGCACCCGAAGAATTCGGAAAGAGAAACCCCGAAACAGGCGCATCGTCACTTGCCGCCTGGATTGCGGTAGCGGCTGTTGCCGGCGGAGCAGTTCCTGTAACGTATAAGGCAAGAAAGAGAAAGAATAAGTAAGTAAAAACATCGCAGAGCAGACGGAAGTCTGCTCTGTATTTTTTGCAGAACAAAAATGCCCTGCAACGTTCTGAATACGTTGCAGGGCAGATTTTATGCGGTTTTAATGTTAAATTCTGAAGTAGTCAACGCCACCCTTGAACAGAAGCTGTTCCTTGTTGCCGTCAACATTAACGCAGGTGTCTGAGCTTATACGCTCTGTATGACCCATCTTACCGAGTACACGTCCGTCAGGAGAAATGATACCCTCGATAGCGCACATCGAGCTGTTGGGATTGTATGCAAGATCCATTGTAGGCTCGCCGTTAAGGTCAACATACTGAGTAGCAATCTGACCGTTTTCGATAAGTTTTGCGATAACCTCGTCACTTGCTACAAAACGTCCTTCACCGTGCGAAATCGGTATGTTGTAAACCTCGCCCACCTTGCAGTGCATAAGCCACGGTGACTTGTTGGTGCAAATCTTAGTAAGAGCAAGCTGTGACTGGTGTCTGCCTATTGTATTATATGTAAGCGTGGGGCTTTCGCTTGACAGAGGAACTATCTTGCCGAAAGGCACAAGACCAAGCTTGATAAGAGCCTGGAAGCCGTTGCATATACCAATCATAAGACCGTCACGGGCATAGAGCATATTCTCTACAGCATCCTTGATTTTAGGATTGCGGAAGAATGCGTTGATGAACTTAGCCGAGCCTTCGGGTTCGTCACCGCCTGAGAAACCGCCGGGAACAGCTATCATCTGGCTGCCTTCGATTCTCTTTGGCCAAATTCGTTTACGCTGTCTTCCATATTCTTTGCAGAAAGGTTTCTGATAACGAATATTTCAGCTTCACCGCCGTATCTGTTGAATGCGGCAGCCATATCGTATTCGCAGTTAGTACCGGGAATACGGGGATAAGTACCTTAGGCTTTGCGATAGTGCCGGGAGCCTTGTTTGTGAGAAGATCACAACCCTTGTCGTAAGCAACCGATACGGGCCTCGGCATTTCGGGGAGCGAATTCTTGAAGATAGGTTCAAGAACAGCGTCATACTTCTTCTCAAGATCTGCAATGTCAAGCTTGACATCGCCTGCCGTAATCGTGTAGTCGCTCACCGTTTCACCGATAAGCTCTGCGCCCTCTATTGCGCCCTTAGCCTCGATGATGAATGCACCGTAGTGCAGACCGAACAGCTTTTCATCGTCCATAGCTTTAAGCTTTGCACCGATTCTGTTACCGAGCGACATCTTGAAGATACCTTCTGCAATACCGCCGTGAGCCAAAGTCCATACTGACAGGGCAGTGCCGTCGGCAATTGCCTTTTCTACTGTAGCAAATACCTTCTTGACGCTGTCAAAGTCGGGCATACCGTTTTCATCGTATGCAGGTGCAATGTAGTAAATATCACTGCAGGGGAGCTTGAATTCGGCGGAAATTATCTTGTCTGACTTTGCAGTTGAAACTGCGAAAGAAACGAGCGTGGGCGGAACATCTATATGCTCAAATGTACCCGACATTGAGTCCTTGCCGCCTATAGCGCCGCTTGAGAGTGCAATCTGAGCCTTATATGCGCCGAGAAGTGCGGCAAAAGGCTTGCCCCAACGCTCAGGATCGCCCTGTGTACGTTCAAAATATTCCTGGAATGTGAGCCAGCATTTTTTCGCTCTTACCGCCTGCGGCTACTACCTTAGCCATACTCTCGACTACTGCAAGAGCGGCTGCGTGATAGGGCGACTGACGGCTTACGAAAGGATCAAAGCCCCATGCCATTATGGAAGCTGTCTTTGTGTTGCCCGAAAGTACGGGGGCTTTGCCGCCATAGCCTGTACGGGTGTCTGCTGTGTCTTGCCCGAATAAGGCATAAGTACAGTACCTGCGCCGATTGTTGAGTCAAAGCGCTGTACAAGACCCTTCTGAGAGCATACGTTAAGGTCGGTAACGAGCTTTTCCCATTCTTCCTTAGTGTTGTGTCTGCCTGTAGAATAGCTTACCGTTGGAGCGGGAACATATATATCCGTGTGCTTTTCTGCACCGTTTGAATTTAAGAATTCTCTTGAAATGTCGCAGATAGTCTTACCGTTCCAGTTCATCTTGAGTCTGGGGTTTTCGGTAACTACCGCAACTGGAGTAGCCTCAAGGTTTTCCTTTGCCTGCAAGAGCGATGAACTTGTCAACATCGTTCTTGTCAACTACAACTGCCATTCTTTCCTGTGACTCAGAGATGGCAAGTTCTGTGCCGTCAAGACCGTCGTACTTCTTGGGAACTGCGTTGAGGTCGATTTTCAAGACCGTCAGCAAGCTCGCCTATAGCGACGGAAACACCGCCTGCACCAAAGTCGTTGCAACGCTTTATCAGCTTTGTTGCGTTCTTGTCACGGAATAATCTCTGGAGTTTTCTTTCTTCGGGAGCGTTACCCTTCTGAACCTCAGCACCGCAGGTTTCGAGCGATTCAACGCTGTGCGACTTTGATGAGCCTGTAGCACCGCCGCAACCGTCACGGCCTGTTCTGCCGCCGAGCAGGATGATTATGTCACCGGGACGGGACGTTCACGGACAACGTTCTCAGCAGGAGCGGCACCTATTACAGCACCAATCTCCATACGCTTAGCCATATATCCGGGGTCATATATCTCAGCAACGTGACCTGTTGCAAGACCGATCTGGTTACCGTATGACGAATAGCCCTGTGCGGCTGTTGTTGTTATCTTTCTCGGAGGGAGCTTGCCGGGGATCGTCTTGTCAACAGGGGAGCAGGGGATCCGAAGCACCCGTTACACGCATAGCCTGATAAACGTAAGAACGACCCGAAAGCGGATCTCTTATAGCACCGCCGAGGCAGGTTGCCGCACCACCGAAAGGTTCGATCTCAGTGGGGTGGTTATGTGTTTTCGTTCTTGAACATAAGAAGCCACTGCTCATCCTTGCCGTCAACGTCAACGGTTATTTTTACGGAGCAGGCATTTATTTCTTCACTCTCGTCAAGGTCGGGGAGAAGGCCGTCTTTTTTTTCAGCTTTCTTACTGCGGCGGTCGCAATATCCATAAGGCAGACAGGCTTTGCGCTTCTGCCAAGCTCCTCCTTGTCGAGCTTGTATTCCTTATAAGTTTCGGCAATGTAGGGAGCGTCAATCTTCGCATTGTCGATTATTGTTCCGAATGTTGTATGACGGCAGTGATCCGACCAGTATGTATCTATCATTCTGATTTCGGTAAGGGTAGGATCTCTCTGCTCTTTCTTGAAATATTCCTGACAGAACTTTATATCGCCAAGATCCATAGCAAGTGCGTACTTCTTGATAAACTGAGCAAGCTCGTCTTCGGAAAGACCGATAAATCCGTCAAGCACAGCTACATCCTTCGGAATATCATATTTTACATCAAGCGTTTCATACTGCTCAAAGCCGCATTCTCTTGCTTCTACGGCATTTATGAGATAGTGCTTTATCTTAGTAAAATCCTCATCTGAAATATCGCCCTTAAGGATATACAGCTTTGCGTATTTAACCGTGGGACGTTCGCCCTGACACAGCATCTGTATACACTGAGCGGCTGAGTCTGCTCTCTGATCGAACTGACCGGGTAAAAACTCGGTTGCGAACATCTTTTCATCAGCCTCAATCTCAGGCAGTGAATAATAAACATCGTCAACAGGCGGTTCTGAGAATACGGTGGGAGTAGCTTTTTCAAAATTCTCCTTTGTGATACCCTCTGCATCGTAACGGTTTACGATACGCACATCCTTGATACCTTTAATCTGAAGTGCGGTTTTAAGGTCTGAGAGAACAGCTTTTCCCTCAACGGCAAACTGCGGTTTCTTTTCCACATAAATGCGATAAACTGACATAAACTTCCTCCGTCGTTTTTTGTGATAGTGCCACAGGCTTTTTGCAAGCGTGTAAAGGCACAAAACTATCAATACCTTTTAATTATACTACAATATCTGCCCGATTACAAGCATTTTATTTCTTCTCCGACACAAAAATCACTGCCCGATGCTCCTGTAATTTGTACAGTAATTATATCCTGCCTGTTTGCGTCACTGCCGTATATGCGCACGGGAACGTACTGCGGGGGTAAGGCCGTTTGCATATTCTTCGCTTTCCCTGCGCTGAATAAGCACCTTTTCCGTCTTTCCCACGCACGAGCGGAAATATTCCTCTTTTTCAGCTTTTTTGCAAGGCTGCTCATAGCGTGGTATCTCTTTACGGCAATATCATGTGCAATGTGGTCTGTGCGTCTTGCCGCCGCTGTACCCTCTCTTATCGAGTAGGTAAAAACGTGCATTGCCGCAAAACCGACTTTTTTGGCAAATTCGCAGGATTCTTGGAATTCTTCGTCGGTTTCTCCTGCAAACCCTACCATAATATCGGTGGTTATCGCACAATCGGGAAACGCTTTTCGCAGCCTCAGGACTATATCATAGTATTCATCGGGCGTATAATGCCTGTTCATACGCTTCAATGTAGCACTGCTTCCGGACTGGAGCGACAGGTGAAAATGCGGACATAGCTTCTTTTGCGCCGCCATTCTTGCTATATCCTCATCTGTCAGCAGCTCCGGTTCAAGCGATGACAAACGTACACGTTCCACACCGTCCACAGAGCATACCGCCTCTATTGCGTCCGCAAGCCTCAGCCCGATTTCCTGACCGTAGCAGGAAAGGTTGATGCCGACAAGCACCATCTCCTTATGACCGCACGATACCTGAAACCTTACCTCCTCGGTTATATCCTGCAAGGAACGTGACCTTACAGAGCCTCTGGCGGTAGGTATTATGCAAGTAACTGCAGAATCTGTCACAGCCGTCCTCAATCTTTATAAACGCTCTCGTCTTGCCCATATCGGCGTTTTTCTGCTTTTCGTATTGCTTTTTAACGGGTCTTGGCGGTATGGCAACCTGCTTTACCTTGTTGCCGGTAAAAACGTCTATCATATCCGCAATGCTGTCTTTATGCTCGGTACCCGTTACTATATCGGCTGAAAGCTTTGAAGCCGTTTCGGGAAAAGCCTGCGGAAAACAGCCCGTAAGCACGACTATCTTCATAGGGTCGTTGCTTTTTATCCTGTTTATAAGCTGTTTCGCTTTTTTGTCGCTGTTTTCCGTCACCGAACAGCTGTTTATTATAACAATATCCGCCGTGAAAATATCGTCTGTTTTCTCGTATCCGTGTTCGTTCATAGCCTTTGCTACCGAAGCACTTTCATATTGGTTGACCTTGCATCCGAAGGTCTGTACAGTATATCTGATAATATCACTTCCATAATAAATTGTGGTGAGTTTCACCAAAACTAAACTCCCGACAGCCTAATTATACTTTATTATTACGAAATTTGCAAGCTGTGGCGATTTTTTGACAATAATACTCTTGACCGTATCGTGAAATGTGTTATTATATAGCTGTAAGGAGCGATAAGCACTTACAGTGATAAGGCGGAAACGGGAAATCAGGCTAACGGTTATCTCCGATTGAAAAAATTAAGTAAAATCAGTTAAAAGCAATTGACAACCGCCTTACATTTTGGTAAAATGAAATCAATCGGTCAGGAGCCGAAATTTGACCTGAAATATGAAAGGTAGGTTTTTGTATGAAAACAGCTAATATCAGAATCAATACTATTGAAGACGTTAAGAATTTCGTAACAACAGTTACAAAGTGTAACTACGATGTTGACATCGTAAGCGGCAGATATGCAATTGACGCAAAGTCAATAATGGGTATCTTCAGCCTGGATCTTTCAAAGCCCCTCGAGCTTCGTGTTCACAGCGATGATTGCGATGAGCTTATGGCTGAGCTTGACAAGTATATCGTTAAGTAATCTGTGATGCTTAATAACGAGAGCCGCCGTGCTATCTGCACGGCGGCTTTTTTGTGCCTTATTCGGTTACGGTTATCGAATTAGCGTATTTTATTTTGCACACAACGGTGTTCTTATCGCCCGACAGCATTCCTATGCGGCTTCCGTTTGAATAGAGAATATCTCCGTCTGAAAGCAGTCTGTAATCCATTATCCGCTTTTTTAAAACGGTTATATTACCGCTTTTATCACGCTTTACAAGCTCCCAGTCCGATGGGATTATACCGTCGTCTGCGTCACCGCTCAGCTGTTTTTCGGCTTTTATCAGATTTCCCTCGATGAAGGCTTCACGCTCGTCTGCGGCTTTGCTCTTTGCCGGATTTTTACCGCCGGTACGCAAAGGTTCTCCGCCGAACGCCATTGAAAACACGCTTAAAAATCCGCCGATAGCTTTGATTATCCTGACAGGGAACATCAGTATATCCATTGCCAGATTGCTTTTCTGCTTTGTCGGAACGTATTTTCTGCGTATGTAGTATATGTTTCCGTCGGCATCATCCTGCGGTTTTATGCAGTCGAATCCTTCCTCTGCGATAAATTCGTCTATTGTTCCGCTCCGTGTATCGAAAAGACATATCGTACACGGGCTTTTTCCGCAATCTCACCTCCGCCGCTTGTCGCAAAGCCCATAGCCGTATAGTAGATTATATCGCTGTTCCTGCGTGAAATAAACGGGTGCGTTTCGCTGGTAAACCCTTCTGTGAGCTGTTCAAAACTGCCGTTTTTCGTATCGACAAGGGCAATGTGATTTTCGTAATACCCGTTTCCTGCGCTGACTACGCACTTCCCGTCATAGCAGTCAATATCGTTGATTATTTCTTCACGGTTTGCGAAAATATAGTTTTCTCCCTCGCTATCCTTGAAGTACATACCGCCGACATTATCCGCAAAAGTCGTGTATATCAGCCTGTCACCGCACGAACCGATGCCCCTGAGCATATCGAATGCTTCATTTTCGCCGTATTCCTTCTGCTCAACGCCCATGAACTTTGCACCTTTACCTGTGGTTTTCCATTCATCACGAGCCTTCATCTTACGCACTGCGTCACGGTAGCTCTCCACACGCTCACAGTGAACGAGGTGTTCCTTGCCGTTTTCGATATTATAAAGCTCGCCTTCCGATAGGCAGTAAATATTCATATTATTCCCCCAAAGCAGTTATTTTTGTCCGTAATATGCGTTAGCGCCGTGCTTTCTCAGATAGTGCTTATCAAGAAGCTCCTGCTGCATAGGCTCGATATTTCTGTCAAGCAGAAGGTTGAACATGGCCATCTTTGCGACATTTTCAAGCACGACCGCATTGTGTACAGCGTCGATTGCGTCCTTGCCCCAGGCAAAAGGTCCGTGAGAGTGTACATTTACTGCAGGTACGGAATCGGGATCGATGTTACGCTTTTTGAACGTATCAATGATTATCGTGCCTGTTTCCTTTTCGTATTCGCCGCCGATAGCTTCGGGCGTCATCTTGTCGGTGCAGGGTATAGCACCGTAGAAATAGTCGCCGTGCGTTGTGCCGAGTGCAGGAATATCAAGTCCGCTCTGCGCAAAGGTCGTACTCCACTGAGAATGCGTATGAACTATACCGCCGATGTTAGGAAATGCCTTGTACAGTTCAAGATGTGTCGGCGTGTCGCTTGACGGTCTTAAATCACCCTCGACCTGCTCGCCGTCAAGAGTTACTACAACAAGATCGTCTACCGTCATACCGTCATATTCAACGCCGGATGGCTTTATTACGACAAGTCCTCTTTCACGGTCTATCCCCGATACGTTGCCCCATGTGAATGTTATAAGGTTGTATTTCGGAAGCAGTAGATTTGCTTCAAGCACCTGCTTTTTGAGCTTTTTCAACATAATGCCGTCCTCCTGTTTTATTTGCATTTTTTGACGAACCTTCCGTCCATTTTCTTTATATAAAATAGTTTCTTACATTCAGCGTTTCCTGCGGTGTAAGCTGATTTTTCGGCAGGCAGAACGCAAGGTTATATCTGAAATAGATTATAAAGCACTTTTCAATCTCGTATATCTTGAAAATCGTATTCCACTGTGCGTTTATATCGGTAGCTGTCCTTCCGCCGAACACCCTTACCGATGCCGCATCATAGCTGAAGGTACGCTTTGCGTTAAGCACCACCTTGCCGTACTTTTATACCGTCCTTTGCTTTCTTTGAAATGATAAGAACATCGGCAAGAATTACCGCAACGCAAATAAGGCATACAGCCGCCGAAATATACAGCGGAATTATTCCCGCAAGTCCGATAACGAGCGATGCCACAGCAAGTACCGCCATAGCGATAAACAGAATGTTATTCGACTTTTTGAGCGAGTATTCGGTAAATTTTACCAATGTGCGGTAGTCCTCCGCAGTAGTTGTTATCTCCTTTGAGAACAAGTTTTATTCTTCCTTTCGGTTATTATTGATTTCTTCCGAGCTTACAAAGCTGTCGTTTTTTCTTTTCGGCTCGGGTGTAATGTCGGTTTCTGCTTTTGTTACAGGCGTTTTTTCTTCGTCAAGGACTTTGTATATCTCATCTTTTTTCTGGACAAAGAGCAATTCGTCCTCGCCTGTAACTATATCGACCTTTTTTCGCCCGATTCAATATCCGTGTGATATACGGATATTGCGTCAAAGCGGTAATTCAGCCCGTTATATTTCACCCGAACCTTCCCGTAGCCGCTGCCTGCTATATTTTCAAGTGCGACAGCCTCGTATCCCGTAAGATCATCGGGCTTCGGCGCTTTGCCGTTCACAAAACTTTTCACGGCAGGAGAAAGAAAGTGCATACCGATAAAGTTCACAATAAAGCCCATTGCAATATCGGCGGGAACTATGAAGTACCACGGCAGTGAAAGCTGCAGCAGCATCAGCCCGAAATATCCGAATACAGCGGTAAATACCGCATATCCGTATATCCCTTGAGGAATAAACTGCTCGATAGGTATAGTCCTGCCCTTCGGCAGTCTGAAGCCGAGGTTTATTTTCAGCCTGAAGAACAGCAGCATTACAAGAAGTCCGCATATGCCGACAGTACCAAGTACGGCGCAGACTATAAACAGTACACGCATATTATTCCTTATTTTTTCGGATTTGGGAATAACGGTAAGGCGTACCTTTACTATTCTTCTTTCGCTGACTTTAAGAACCGTTATTCTGAAATCGTCTGTTGTAACGCTTTCGTTTGTTTCAGGGATCTTGCCGAAAAGCTCAAGCACCCAGCCGCCGACGGTCTTTGCGTTGCCATCTATTTTCGGACTATCTCCCGTGCGGTTATGCCAGTAACGCTTGAAAGCGGTCAGCGATACATCGCCGTTGACGTTGAACTCGTTTTCCGATACGAATGTGACAGGGGCGATTATCTCATCGTTCTCGTCCCATATTTCACCGACAAGCTGTTCGAGTATGTCTTCAAGAGTAACTATACCGAGCGTTCCGCCGTACTGGTCGAGTACGACAGCCATATGTACCTTGTCCTTCTGCATCTGCTTCATTATATCGCTTATCTTCATCAGATGAGGAACATAGTGGATCTCCTGCATTATATCACGCAGTAAGAACGTTTCGTCATCTTTTTTGGTAAGATATTTCTTGAAAAAGTCTTTCTGGCTCACAAAGCCGATAATGTGGTCTATAGAGCCTTCGTAAACGGGAAGTCTTGAATATTCCTCGTTGATGAAGGTTTCCTTTACTGTTTCAATATCTTCGTTTACATCGACCGCAATGACGTCTACACGGTGAGTGATTATCTCATCAACTACCGTTTCGTCAAATTCAAGAGCAGACTTCACAAGGTCACGCTCCTGTTCTTCAAGTACGCCCTCGTCCTCGATTTCGTCTATTATAGCCATAAGCTCCTGTTCTGTTACGGTAACCTCCTTCTTGTTGCCGAACAGCTTGTTTGCAAGCTTTTTAAAGCAGTATAAATAAAGCCGACAGGGGAGTGAATATGAATGTAAGGAATGTGATTATTCCGCTCGTTGCGACCGTCATCCCTTCCGAGTGGTCTTTCGCAAGGCTTTTCGGCATTACCTCACCGAATGTGAGTATCACAAGCGTCAATACCACTGTCGATACGAGCGCCGCATTGTCAGGACCTACTATTGCTGTCGCAAGTATAGTACCGAGCGAAGATGCGGTTATGTTTACTATGTTGTTGCCGATAAGTATTGTTGTGATAACCTTATCGTATCTGTCAAGCAGTTTAAGCGCCATTTTAGCGCCCTTAGAGCCGTTTTCAGCCATGCTTTTGAGCCTTATGCGGTTAGCACCGGTAAGTGCCGTTTCACTGGCGGAAAAGAACGCCGAACAGGCGATCATTATTATGATTATTACGAGTAATTGTATTTCCATACGTTAAAATATACCTCTTCTTTTTGATATAGGCGGTACAGTTTCTTCTGCAGCCTGCTAAAAAATATATGCACATTAATATTACCATATCTGCGGCACACGGTCAATATTTTTATCTGAAATTTTACTTTTTTCTTCCACTAAGGCCGATACTATTTATAATTTACACGTTAATACTTGAACTTGAAAGCAGAATGTGATATACTTAATTGTATTATTGCATATAAAGAACGAAAGAAGAGGAAGAGCTATGGCAAAGAAAAAAGAATAGCCGTGCTGTTCGGCGGTGCGTCCGCTGACCATGCCGCTTCACTGCATACCGCATACAGCGTTCTCAGCTCCTTACCCAAGGAGATCGAGCCGCTTGCAATAGGCATCACAAGAGCAGGAAGATGGCTTTTTTATCCCGGTAGCTATGAGAATATAAAAGACGGCAGCTGGGAGCAGGACAGCGACTGCTGTTCGTGCGTGATAAGCCCCGATATGACGAACAAGGGCGTTATAAAGATAATTTCCGACGGCGAAAGCACTATTCACCGTATAGATGCCGTGTTCCCCGTGCTTCACGGAAAATACGGCGAGGACGGCAGGGTACAGGGCTTGTGCAAGCTGGCAGGCCTTCCCGTCATCGGCAACGATTTTGCGGCGGCGGCACTGTGCAACGACAGACGCATAATGGACCTTGTGCTGTCCGACAGCAACATAAAGGTTATCGAGAACGTAACCTTGCACCGCAGTGAGATGAACGATATGACGGCGGCGATAAAAAAGATAACCGGCAAGCTGAGCTTCCCGATATACACAGCACCGACAAGCTGCTCAACATCGGTCGGCGCCTGCAGGGCAGAAAACGAAAAGGAACTTGAAGAAGCGATAAAGGCGAGCTTTTCGCACCACCCCTATATCATAGCCGAGAGTGCCGTTAAAGGCAGAGAGCTTACCTGTGCCGTACTCGGCGCAAAGCATCACGATGAGCGGGTAGCGATAGGCGAGCTTGTAAGAACAGACGACAGCATTGATAAGCTGTCCGAATATATAGCGTCTACATCGGAGCTTAAAGTGCCTGCAAAGCTGGACGGCCTTACTCAGAACAAGATAAAGCAGACAGCAAGAGCCGCATACGATGCACTTTCCTGCAAGTGCTTTGCAAGAGTCGATATGGTGCTTGACAATGACGGAGAGGTCTATGTAAGACGTGTAAGAGGAATACCCGGCCTTGACAGACAGAGCATATTCACAAGGCTTTGTGACAGAAAGCGCATACAGCTACGAGGAAATGCTGAGAATGCTCATCGGCGCTGTAGTTGACCTCGATTGAGGCTTTGAAAGGAACAACGGATAATAAATGAAAAAGAACGTATGTATTACGATAAAAAGTACGCAGACGGTAGATCAGGATAAGGATTCCACCGAGTTGTTTACATTCGGCGCTATGGAAAGCACCGAGAACGGCTTCCGTCTGTATTACGATGAAAGCGAGGCTACCGGTTTTGCCGGAAGCTCAGTGACGCTTGAGGTGACCGATGAAATGGTGACTATGACAAGGAGCGGCAAAGCCCATCAGTTCCTTGTTCATAGAAAAAGGAAAGAAGAACCACTGCCATTACGGTACGGAGTTCGGCGACTTTATGATAGGCGTATGCACTGATGAAATAAGAAACGAGCTTGAAGAAACGGGCGGAGAAATATATCTTAAATATACGCTCGACATCAATTCAAGCTATATGTCGGAAAATGAAATGTTTATAAATGTCAAGGAGTGTAACTGATGAACAATATGATAGAGCTTGCTAAACAGCAGGTAAAGGAAACGGTAATGAACGCACTGGGCAGACTTGTTGCCGAGGGCAAGATAGAGGCAGTACCCCTGCCGGCTTTCAATGTTGAGCGTCCTGCAGACGTATCGCACGGAGATTTCTCCTGCAATGCCGCAATGGCAAGTGCAAAGGCACTCAGAAACAATCCGAGAGCAATAGGTCAGATGATAGCCGATGCCGCAGTGCTTGAAGGCACAGTATTCGAAAAGATTGAGGTCGCAGGACCGGGCTTTCTGAATTTCTTTATAAGCCCCTTATGGTTCAACGAAACTGTCGGCGAGGTTATTTCAAGCGGCAGCGACTACGGTAAGAACGAGCTTGGCAAGGGCAAGAGAGTGCTTGTTGAATTCGTATCGGCAAACCCCACAGGCCCCTATGCACATCGGTAACGCAAGAGGCGGCGCACTCGGCGACAGCTTATCTTCCGTACTTCAGTTTGCAGGCTATGAGGTAGAGCGTGAATTCTATGTAAACGATGCAGGAAACCAGATAGAAAAGTTCGGCAAATCGCTGTCCATAAGATATATGCAGATAGCTGACGGCAACAAGGCTGATGTTATCGCATCATACGGCGATGATGACGTATGCCGCAAGATATTTGAAGATGAAGAAAACTTCCCTATGCCCGAGGACGTTTACAAGGGTGTTGACATAATCGAACACGCATATAATTTCTATAAGATAAACGGCGACAAGTTTGTAAACGCAGATGAGGAAAGCCGTAAGTCCGCACTGGTAGAAATACGCTCTGCCGCTCAACATAGACGGACTTGAGAAGGATCGTGCGAAATACCGTATCGTATACGACACATGGTTCAGAGAAAGCTCGCTTCACAAGAGCGGTGCGGTAAAAGCAGATCGTTGATATGCTGACCGAAAAGGGTCAGACATACGAAAAGGACGGTGCGATCTGGTTCAAGGCATCCGATTTCGGTGACGATCAGGACAGAGTTCTTGTCCGTGCAAACGGTATCCCTACCTACTTCGTACCCGATATTGCATATCACTATAACAAGCTCGTTACAAGAGGCTTTGACAAGGCGATAGACATTCTCGGTGCAGACCACCACGGATACATCGCAAGAATGAAAGCCGCCCTGACAGCGCTCGGCGTTGACGCAAGCAAGCTTGATATTGTTATAATGCAGATGGTAATGTTGGTCAGAAACGGTGAAACGGTAAAGCTGTCAAAGCGTTCAGGCAAGGCTATAACGCTTTCGACACTTCTTGACGAAGTACCGATAGATGCGGCAAGATTCTTCTTCAATTTAAGAGATCCCAACACGCACCTTGAATTTGACCTTGAGCTTGCCATTGAGGAAAGCTCAAACAACCCCGTGTTCTACGTTCAGTACGCTCACGCAAGAATATGCAGCATTCTGCGCCGTATGGAAGAAGAAGGCACAGGCTACAGAAACATTCCCGTATCGGAGCTTAACTTCAATCATCCCGCAGAGCTTGCGCTTATACGTCATATTGCGGCTCTGCCGAACTGCATAAACGAAGCGGCAAAGGATTATAATCCCTCAAAGATAACAAAGTATCTGTGCGACCTTGCACAGCTTTTCCACAAGTTCTACGACAACTGCAAGATAAAGGGCGAGGAGGAGAATATCCTTCAGTCAAGACTTTCTCTTTGCGTTGCCACAAAGACAGTATTCAAGAATCTGCTCGATCTGCTTAAGGTCGATGCACCCGAAAAAATGTAACTTCAGAAAGGAATCAATATGGACAGCAATCCCGTCAGTCAGGATATACCTATACGATTGCCGATACTGCTTGACGGCGGTACCGGCACAGGACTTGAAAAATACGGCTACGACCATACCGTTTCAACGGCTCAGTTTGTCTGCGAGCATCCCGAAGCCCTTACGCAGCTTCAGCAGGGCTTTCTTGACGCAGGCTCGCAGATACTCTACACCGCAACACACGGTGCAAACCGTGAGAATCTGAAGGCATACGGTGTCGAGGACAAAACAGAACAGCTTAATGCCGCCGCCGCAAAGATAACCTATGACAGCTTTCACGAAAAGGCGCTCATTGCAGGCTGTCTGTCGTCAACGGGACTTTACATAGAGCCTTACGGCGACTACATCGTTTACCGAGATAATGTCGGTCTACAGACAGCAGGTAAAGGCTTTATCGCCTTACTGCGATATGTTTGTTATCGAAACTGTGCCTGCGCTGTGGAATATGAGAGCCGCCGTGCTTGCCTGCAAAAAGGAAAACAAGCCGATAATAGCAACAATGAAGGTTGACGAGGACGGAGAAACCGCAATAGGCACAAATGTGCTGTGCACATTGCTTGTATTGCAGGCTATGGGTATATCGGCATTCGGTCTTAACTGTACCTCGGCAGATCTTTTTGCCCCGATATTATTTCCGAGATTGCTCCGTATGCGAAAATTCCTCTTATAGTAAAGCCGAGCGCCGTATATGAACAGGACGGCGAAAGGCAGAGCATATCGCCCGAAGAATTCGCATTCGCCGTAAAGAAGTCGGTTCTAAGCGGCGCTGAGATCGCAGGCGGTTGCTGCGGTACGGGAAAAGAGCATATCGCCGCACTGCGTGAAATGTTTGCATCTCTTGATGCGTCCGAGATTGATCCCGTTGAAAAGCAGGATACCTCTCTCGCACTTGCGACCGAAAACCAGATGTTCTTCTTAGACCCCGAAACAACGGAGTTCTCGCCTGCGGTTGAATGCGGTCCTTATATGGAGGACGACATTGCACAGGGATGTGCGGCGAAAGCTATGATGTCCTGACAGTAAGCATAAACTCTCCCGATGACGCTATCGACTTCGGCAGGAATATGCACATGGCTACACTGCCTGTAGCGTTTTTATCGGATGACGAGATCTCGCTCAAGATGGCACTTATGCTGTATCAGGGCAGAGCGATAATAGACAGAAAATCACTTATAGAGCCAGAAAAGCTGGAGGCTATGGCTGAAAAATACGGCGCTGTGCTGTATTAAACAGCCGATATATTCTTCATCACGGAAGGAAACACGGAATGTACAAATCTGAAAAGCTATACTACCGAAAAGCGTTCTTTATGGCAATGATAATGGGTGTTATACTCTTTTTGCCGTTTGTTCTCATAGACGGCGGATATTTCATCTATTACGGCGATTATAACGCTCAGCAGATACCTTTTTATACACTTTGCAATCAGGCAATTAAAAACGGCAGCTTTATGTGGAGCTGGCAGACGGATCTCGGTGCAAACTTCATCGGTTCATATTCGTTCTATACGCTCGGAAGCCCGTTCTTCTGGCTGAGTATGCCGTTCCCGGCGGAGTTTGCAAAATATCTTATGGCACCATTGCTGGTGCTTAAAATATCGTGCTGTTCGCTGTTTGCTTTCGCATATATCAGAAGATTTGTAAGAAAGCCGCAGTCGGCGCTTATCGGCGGACTGCTGTACGCATTCTCCGGCTTCTCGATGTACAATGTGTTCTTCAACCATTTCCACGAGGCTATGGTCGTATTCCCTCTTATGCTTATAGCCCTTGAAGAAACCGTAGTAAACAAGAGGAGAGTGTTCTTTGCGCTTACTGTTGCGCTCAACGCATTTGTAAACTACTTCTTCTTTATCGGAGAATGTATTTTCCTTTGTGATTTATTTTCTGTGCAGGCTCACCGACCCCAAGTTCAAGATTACGGTTAAAACGTTCCTTGTGCTTGCGTTTGAATCGGTCATCGGCGTTGCGCTTGCAGGCGCAATGTTCGTTCCTGCAATATTGACCTGTATAGATACGCCCCGTTCAAGCAATACTTTAAACGGATGGAATCTCGTATTCCATAATCCCGCACAGAGATACGGACTGATTTTCCAGAGCCTGTTTTTCCCTGCGGATATTCCTGCAAGACAGAACTTCTTCCCCGATTCATCGGCAAGATGGGCAAGCGTATCGGCATATCTTCCGCTTTTCTCTATGGCAGGTGTCATATCGTTCATCAAGTACAAGAAAAAAACACTGGGCAAAGTGGCTTATGCCGATATGCCTTCTGTTTGCGCTTATCCCCGTTCTTAATTCCAGCTTCGTGCTTTTCAACAACAACTATTACACACGCTGGTTCTATATGCCGATACTTGTCGCTTGCTTTATGACGGCTTATGCCCTTGAAAACAGCGAGATAGATATGAAGTACGGCCTTAAGTGGTGTGGATTTGCCGTAGTGCTTATATCTATGGTCGGAATACTTCCGTCTGAGGTATCGAAGGACAATAGTCGATATCGGCACGGGAGATACGACAACAACAAAGGTGACCGAGCTTTTCAAATTGCCTAATGAGAAGCTGCCGTTCTGGATTTCCGTCGCTCTTGCAATAACCGCAATTTTAGTATGCTTCCTCCTTGTAAGAAACAAAGCGAAGATCAGAACAAATAAATTCCTGCAAAAATCCTATTGCTTTACTATGGTTGCGTGCCTTGGCTTCTCGTACTACACGCTGATATACGGCAGAGCGATAGGTCCGAAGGTGGGCGATTACAACAATATTGTAAACGCTACGATAGAGCTTGACGATGACAGCTTCTACAGGGTAGAAACCTACGGAGTTACCAATAACGCAAATATGCTGTGGGGAATGTACGGCTTCCGCAGCTTCCACAGCATTCTTCCCGGCTCTGCATTTGAGTACTACAGTGGAATGGGATTCAACCGTTCGGTAAATACCGATCCCGACGGATCATATTACGCTATGCGCTCGGTAAATTCCACAAAATATCTCATTATTCAAAGCTACAAGCTGGAGTACAGCGATACGGTAACGTTACTTGAAAATCTCAAGAACTTTGAAAAGATTGACGAGCAGGACGGATTTACTATATTCAAGAACAAGGCATATATCCCGATAGGCTATTCGAACAGCTTCTATATTTCAGATGACGAGTACGAAAAGGTTGCTAAGAGTAACCGTGACAATATGCTCGCCCGTGCTGTCGTGCTGACAGATGAACAGATCGAAAAAATACGGCGATATTCTGCCTGAGCTTGAACCCGACAGATATTCCGATTTCAACTATGATACATTTGAAAAGGACGCACAGGAGCTTGCAAAGACAGCTGTAGATACGTTCACACCTACGGCAAACGGCTTTAAGGCTACTTCCTCGTTCACTGAGGACAGATTCGTTACGTTCACTGTACCGTGGGAAAGCGGCTGGAGCGCAACGATCAACGGCGAGAAAGCCGAGATAGAAAAGGTAAACCGTGGCGTGATGGGGAATAAAAGTACCTGCAGGCGAATGCAATATAGAATTCAATTATGTCACACCCGGACTTAAGGCAGGCGTTGTCTGCACGGTCGGAGCGGCATTAATTATCGTTATATATTACATCGTTCTGAAAAAGGTATTCAGATATAAGCCGAACCCCAATGTTCATCTGTACGAACAGCAACAGCTTGATACCGTTATAAATCATAACGCATATATCAGGACGATAGAAAAAACGGTTGACGAACAGCTTGAAAGCAGTGAACTGTCCAAGGAAGATAACGACAGTGATGAAAGCAACGAAAATGCGGATATATCCGATGACGATACAGCAGAATAAACCGCAGAATAGAGGACAATATGCATTTATTTGAAAAGACGATCGACAGTGAAGTAAAGTACGAGGGAAAGATTCTCGCCGTATGCTCGGATAAGGCGGAGCTTGAAAACGGTGCGATAGTATCCCGTGATGTTATCCGCCACAGCGGCGGTGTGGGCGTTGTTCCCCGTTACTGATGAGGGAGATGTCCTGTTTGTAAGGCAGTTCAGATACCCGTTCCAGAAGGTACTTATGGAAATTCCCGCAGGAAAGCTCAACGCAGGCGAAGATCATGCAGAAGCCGGCAGGAGAGAGCTGCAGGAGGAAACAGGCTGCACCTGCAAGCAGTTCAGATATATGGGATATATGATTCCTACACCGGCCTACTGTCAGGAGATAACGCATATGTACCTTGCGACAGGACTTGAGGGTGGAAAGCAGAACCTTGACGATGACGAATTTCTTGAGGTCGTGAAGATACCGCTTGATAAAGCCGTTGAAATGGTTATGAACGGCGAAATCGAGGACGGAAAGACACAGCTCGCTTTACTTAAAGCAAAGATGATACTCGGCTGAGCGACCGCATATAATTAACTCTATTGACTGAAAGGACAGGAGTACAATGGAAGATTTCCTTACAGGAAAAAAAGCACGTTCATTTTATCGGAATAGGCGGAAGCGGTATGTATCCGCTGGCGCAGATACTTCACAGCAAGGGCTTTTATCTTACAGGCTCTGACAATAACGAAACAGAAACGCTAAAAGCGGTACGCAATATGGGGATACCCGTATATATGGGGCAGAGAGCCGAAAATATAGAGGGTGCTGACCTTATAGTATACACTGCGGCTATAATGAGCGATAATCCTGAGCTTATCGCCGCTAAAGCAAGCGGTGTAAAGACCGTAGAACGCTGTGAGCTGCTCGGACTTGTTACAAGCTGGTACAATAAGGCTGTATGCGTATCAGGCACACACGGCAAGACAACAACATCTTCAATGCTGACGCATATGTATCTTGCGCAGAACGTTGACCTGTCTACCGTTATCGGCGGAAAGCTGAAAGCTATAGGCGGCAGCGGAAGGGCAGGCTCAAGCGATGTTATGGTATGCGAGGCGTGCGAATTTTCAAATACGTTCCTGCACCTGTTCCCGAATATTTCTATAATACTGAACATTGATGCAGGACCACCTTGATTTCTTCAAGACAATGGATAATCTCAGAGCGTCATTCACGAAGTTCTGCGATAATACAACCGACATTCTTGTCGTAAACGGCGATGACGAAAACACGATGAGAGCAGTTAAGGCATCGGGCTTTGACAAGCAGATCATTACATTCGGAAAGACCGATAAGAACAGATATTACCCGGAAAATATCAAGCGCATATCCGATTTTCAGACCGACTTTGACCTTATGGAAAACGGCAGTAAGATAGAGCGTATTTCAATACACGTTCCCGGTGCGCATAATGTGCTTAATGCGGTAGCCGCCTGTGCCGCCGCACTTGCTACGGGAGTTACCCCCGAAAACATCAATAAAGGACTCAGCACATTCTGGGGTGCAGGAAGAAGATTTGAACGTCTTGCGACTATCGGAGGCATAACCGTTGTTGACGATTACGCTCATCACCCTGCCGAAGTAGCCGCAACGTTAAAGACGGCAAAGGCTATGCAGGATTTCAAGCGTGTATGGGCTGTACATCAGCCGTTCACCTATTCGAGAACCTTCACGCTCATGGATGATTTTGCCTCTGCACTTGAAATAGCAGACAGGGTAGTGCTTACCGAGATAATGGGCAGCCGTGAAAAAGAACACATACAACGTCTATTCTGCCGCCCTTGCGGCTAAGATTCCCGGTTGCAAGTGGTTCCCCCACCTTTGAAGAAGTGGCACGTTATGTTGCAGACAACGCCGAAAGCGGCGATATGATAATCACGCTGGGCTGCGGCGATGTGTATAAGGTCGCATTCAGGATTGAGGAGATTCTGAGAGAGAAGTACGGCAAGTAATTCAAATAATTCGACATTTAAAAGCTGTTCGCATTAATTTGCGGACGGCTTTTTTACAGCTTTTATTGACCGTTTCGGATAATTATGCTATAATTTAAATATATCAAGTACATAAAAGGAGAAAAAATGGGACTTGGAATATTTAACAAACTTTCGGCACCGATAGTTCTGAAAAAGAAGACAGCAATGCCGAAGAACAGTTAAGACAGATGGAATATTATCTGCTCGTTGCTCCCGAAGCCACAAAGCAAGTTATAGAGCGTGACAAGCAATTCGTAAAAATACGGTATAGCAGGGGAAAATGCTATTATGTATGAACTGAAAAACAGTCATATTCCTATGTATATAATTCATGATTTGTACTTGGAACATAACGGCTGTACCGCTCAGATTGATTTTCTTATTATAACCAGAAAAGTAACAATACTAATTGAAAGCAAAAAAATCTTTACGGTAATATTTTTGTTGACAGCAATGGCAATTTCATACGCAGAACAGGAAACGGAAAAACGTTCAGACAAGAAGGCATGTACAGCCCGATAACGCAGAATGAAAGACATCTGGCTCTTATAAAAGAAATGCGCAAAGGCACCAAAAACTTTTTGACAAGAGGATTGTTTGAAAACAATTTTGATAACAATTACCGTTCACTTATTGTAATGGCTAACACTAAAAAGTATTATAGATTACAGATATGCTCCGAAAGACATAAAGGATAAAATCGTCAGAGCGGACGGACTTGTAAGAAAAAAATCAATGAGATCTGTTCCGATAACAATATCAGCGAAATGTCGGATAAGCAGATGAAAGAACTGGCTGATTTCTTTATGGCTCATCATACTCTTAACAAGAAAAATTATACGGCTAAATATCAGAATATGATAAATCAAGAAACAGCGAAAGAAACGACTGATAAGCCCGTTTCCTGCTCTTTTTGCGAAAGATAACGCTACTATCCCGCAATGCGTTGCCACACCATTATGTACTGCCGATATAAGCGGATTCGATGCTACCTTATTGGCGAATATGGCTGATGAAAATATAGCCAACTATGAAAACCTGCCTTTATACAAGGCACTTAAACAATACCGTTACGAAAAGAGCAAAGCCGAAAACATCAAGGCATATTTTGTATTTAAGAATGATGAACTGATAGAAATTATCAAGCTGATGCCAACTGCCCCTGAACAACTCAAAAGTATAAGAGGATTCGGCGAGGGAAAAATACAAAAATACGGCAATGAAATTGTAAATATTGTTAACAAGTACCGGTAAATAACTGCCCCTCTGCATCTTTACAGAGGGGTTTATTTTGTTATTGATAAACTTACTTTGCATTGATTGTCATTTTATTTTTTGCAAATTTCTTTGTACGAAGTATCTGAATACATTCCTTTTCCTCAAAAATTCCGCTGTCATCAAAACAATCCCCCACCCCCACACAGCTCGTAAGGCTTACTTTTGTTCACAATTAACCTACACAAAAAACACCCCCCTGCGTTGCATTAAATTGCAACGCAGGGGTGTTATCCGTTTTCATTTACTGAGCAGTAGTTTCTGCCGCAGTTGTATTGTCGGGAGCGGAGTTTCCGCTGTGGTCGTATCGCTCGGAGCGGGAGTAGTCGCTGACGGGCGGATGCTCTTTCTTGTAGTGGTGGTAGCCTCTGTTTCGGTTATTGTCGGGATTGTGGCGATTTCGATCTTCTTGATTATTATGGAAACTGCGGGTTTAGAGGCGATGCCGACCTCATCGTCAATGGAATTGCCGGATGAAACCTCGACAGCACTTATCTTGTCAAGGAAATCAAGCCCTTCTATAGCCTGCCCGAATATCGTATAGTTGCCGTCAATGCTGAACGCACCGCCGCTTGAAAGGTACTTTGCTTTTACATCGTCCGGAACGGAATTGAGCTTTGAAAGATAATCGGTATAAGTCTTTTTTGTCCTCCTCCTTCAGTCTGTCCTTGTATTCTTCAAGGTCTGAGGAAATATTCGCAGCAGTCTTTGCAATGTCAAACGGCGTTTTGTTGTTCACGATAAAGAACTGGCTGTTGATGCCGTCACTGCCTTCCGCATATCCCAGCGCACCGTAATAAGCTCTCATACGGTTGTTCGTTTCACGGGGAATCTCGGTCTTGTCGGCTGTTGTTCCGCCTGTGCCGTTACCCCTGAGCGAGCCGCCCTGTACCATAAAAAATCCTTTGATTACTCTGTGGATTGTCTTGCCGTCATAATATCCGCTCTGAGCCAGCTTGACAAAGTTATCGACACCCTTGGGCGCAACCTCCGGAAGAGCTTGAAACGTATCTTTCCCTGTTTCCTCGCCTATCTGAATCGTCATTTCGGCAAGGGTATCGCCAGGTCCTACGGTTATTTCTGCTGTGTTATCGTTTTTCTCGTTATTACAGCCGCTTGCCGTTATCATGGCTGCGGCGAGAGTTACCGCCGCTGCAGCTTTGCATAAAGACTTAAACCTCATTTTTTTTTCGGTCCTTTCGCCTGCAGGCTTTAGTTTGATGATGAATCCGAAGAACCTGCCGTTGAGCTGTTACTGCCGCTTGTACCGTTGGATTCGTTTTGAAGCTCTGCAATTTCTTCGGCAGTAAGATATTTGTCGGAAGTAGGTTCTTCTATGGTGAACTTTCCGTCCTTGTAGGAGTCAAGCGTAACTTTTTACTATTTTGATTTCCTCAAGAGGCTTCATCGTGCTCTTGTCGGAAGCCGACCAGAGTATCTTGTCGAGCGTGTCAAAGCCGTTTATCACCTGTCCGAAAACCGTGTAAGTGCCGGCAAAGCCCGAACACTGCCTCTTTTTTTCGAAGGCTGTTATAAGCTCATCGGGGATTACCTGTGCGCTTGTTTCCTGGTCTGTATAGCCTCTCAGCTCTTTTTTGTTTTCTTCGGTTATCTCAAGCGCTCCCGTGAAGAAGAAACGGCTGTCCGAGTAGCCCTGCTGTGAGCTGTATCCTAAAAGTGCGCCCTTGAACGGCCAAAGGTTGACCGAGCATTCGTTCTCAATGAACTTGCCGTCGTCGGTAACGCCCTCGGTACCTTCATCGTTTGAAGCACCGGTAATTGCGTAAATACCTTTTTGTAACGCAAAGAACGGCTTTCCGTCATAGAATCCCTCCTCGGCACGCTTCTTGAAGTTTGCCACGGTTTTGGGAGCAAAATTCTGCGTATAAAACAGCAGTTATCGTGCCAAGATTTGTTTCTATCACTGCAACGTCCTGACCCTCTGACGGCTTGTTGAGCTGTACCAGATCCATCTGTGTAAAGTCGTAAGTGCCGAGTGCGTTGGTTGTCTGATTGCCGAGCATTGAACAGCCCGAAAAGGCGGTTACCGTAATTATTCGCTAATACCGCCGCTAATTTTCTTCTGAATTTCAAGTTGTATTCCTTTCAGTTTATGCTTTTTATAAACATTTTGTTTTAAAGGAAAGCCTGCTGCTGCAGACAGTCCTTCTTTTGCCTGTTCTATTATTATAATTCACACCGCTTTAAAAGTCAAGAAATCAGCGGTTTCAAAGCATTTTGAGCCATGCTTTGATTAAGAGATAAAAATCAGTCGCCGAGCCTTAACATTTCGTCTATGCAACGCTTTGCGCCGAGCCTGATTTCTTCGTCAAGCACGATTTCTTCTCCTGCATTGCCGCATACGCAGTTGTATACAGTGGCAAGATTTGTAAGGTGCATATTGTAACAGACGCAGTCCTTTGACAGCGGATAGAATTTCTTGTTCGGCTCATCAAAGCTGAGATGCTCCACTATGCTGTTTTCTGTGCCGATGATAAATTCTTTTGCGTCACTTTTTTGCATAACTCATTATGCCCGTTGTACTGCCTGCATAGTCTGCAAGAGCCGTTACCGCCGGAGCGCATTCGGGATGAACAAGAAGAAGTGCGTCGGGGTGCTGTGCCTTTGCTTTTTCAACGTCCTTTACGGTCATACGCAGATGGGTAGGACAGCCGCCGCTCACCAGCTTGAATGTCTTGTCGGGGCATTGCTTCTGAACGTAATCGCCAAGGTTGCAATCGGGTATGAAAAGTATCTTGTCGCTGTCCAGCTTTTTCACTATCTTTACTGCGCTTGACGAGGTCACGCATACATCACATACTGTTTTAAGCTCCGAGGTCGTATTGATATAAGCCACGACCTTATAGTCAGGGTACATCTCCTTAAGCTGCAGGATAAGGTCCTTATCCATCTGTTCAGCCATAGGACAGCCCGCATTGCTGTCTGAAAGTAAAACCTTCTTTTGAGGCGAAAGTATCTTTACCGTTTCAGCCATAAAGCGTACTCCGCACATAAGAACAGTGCTTTGAGGCGCTTTTGCCGCCATCTGACTCAATGCAAACGAATCACCGACAAAATCGGCTACATCCAGTATATCCTGTCTTTGATATGCGTGAGCCAGTATGCAGATGTCTTTTTTCTTTCTTTATTCTCAGGATTTCATCCTGCATTTCTCTAACTGTCATTGCTTGTCCCTTTCTTAAAACCGGCGGGTTGATTTATTTTGCACAAGATTATTATACCGTTTTTTACGGTTATCGTCAAGTGAAAAGCCACGAACGGCAATAAAAAGTACGCAGAAATTCACAGCAAGGCACTCCTGTGACCTTTAAAATCCATTACGGCAATTCTGCGTGATATAATTATTCGCAGAGCCGTTTACAGCCCTGCGAATATATCGGCTTACCGGTTTGTGCGGTTATGCGGCAAAAACCTCATATTAAAGCTGCTGTATTGCGAGGATCGAGCTGTTGTAGCTTGATCTTAACTCGTCCAGCATTTCAGGAGTGGTTTCGTCCGTTTTCTGCCGCAGAGCCTCGGTGACCTTATATGCGGCTTTGTAGAGGTTTTCAAGACCGAGATTAAGGCAGATACCTTTAAGCGTATGTGCCGCACGAAAAGCCGTTTCACAGTCATTGTTTTCAAGTGCGGCGAAAATATCCCTGTAGCTTGTGTCCTCTGTGAACTTGTTGAGATATTTTGTTATCATCTTGTCGTCAATCAGCCTTGCAAGAACGTCCGAATAACTTCCTCCAAGCGCCCTGTAACATTCTTCGAGAGTCATTTTCCCTCCTTTGAAGCGTTCTTATCTAAATACATAAGTCTGTCCGCTTCTGTCAATGCGTTTTCTATCGGTTGGATTCCGTACACACCGCCGATAGCGGCGGCACATTTAATATCAGGGTAATCAGGCAGCTTTATTTCCGAGATTTTTTTTGCTTTATCTCCGATATTTTCTGATAAAACACAATTTCGGGAATATTAGCCATAAGAAGCACAAACTCATCGCCGCCAAGCCTTATAAGAATATCACTGCTTCTTATACATTCCTTTATGCTTTCGCATACCGCCTTCAGCAAGCAATCTCCTGCGGCGTGTCCGTAATGATCGTTTATGCCCTTGAAATTGTTAGCGTCAAGCATTGCCACAGCGTCTATATAACGCATGGACTTAGCCTGTTCTTCGTAATAACGGCGGTTATAAGCGCCTGTCAGCGCATCGTGATACAGCTGTCTGTTATAGTTTACGATATTGTCCATAAAATCGGTTTTACCGTAAGCGCCGAGCAGAACGCCGTCATTATCCTTGTATATCATCTCAAGCACATACGGCTTTCCGCTGATTTCAACATATTTTGAAATTATCTGAATATGCTGTCGTCGGCAAATTCCAGCTTGCTGACCTGCCCACGCTTTTCAAAAGCCTTTGACGATACGCAGTTTTTACAACGCTGTGTCTTGCCCCATATCGCATAGCATTTATCCCCACGGCAAGCGTTTATCATTTCCTCGTTGCCGGGCTTACAGCCGCTTCTGACGATTTCGTTGTCGGTTATATCGACCAGTCTTACCACATCGAATACCTGAGTCAGCTTGCTTATCGTTTGCCTTATTTCTGCGTCGTCGTTTTCTGAAATGCGGTATTCGGGACGAACAATAGCAAGCTCGCTGTCATTTATATCAATTATTCTGCCCGAGTATACCCGTATATTTCGGATTTTCCTCGTTGCTCCAGAGCGTCCTTATCCTTATTTCGTACCAGCGACGTGGCCCGTTTAGCGAAATATGCTTCTTTATTTTTATGACAGGCTTTTCTAAAGAAGCCTCGCTTTGCATAGCGTCCAGTATAGTCTGTATATTCTGTGCGCCGAGATAACCCTGCTTAAGACCTCTCGGATGCATAGTCAGTTCCTGAAGTCCCAGTACCTTAGCGCCGTATTTGGTCAATCGCAGTACATCAAGTATTGCGTCATACTCAAACTGAATTTCTTCCGAGCCGTCAGAGAAAAAATTCCAGCGATCTCTTGCGGCGATAGGCAGGTGAGCGGAGAAGTCGATTTTGTCCGAAGAAATCTTGTTTTCTACAAGCTCCTCGGTCGCACGGATGAGCAGTCTGTCGTCCTGAGTTGTGTCTATCGAGTCTGAAAACTCCGCAAGGATCTGCTTTTCACAGTCCTTAAGGCACTGAAGAAGCACAGGGTTGAAAGCACCGCATTGCCCGTCGAGTATCATTTCCATCGCTTTTTCGTGCGAAAACGCCTTTTTATAGCATCGGTTGCTTGTCAGTGCGTCATATACATCCGCAAGAGAAGTGACCTGAGCCGAGATAGGTATCTCCTCGCCTTTCAGCCCGTCGGGATAGCCTTTTCCGTCATATCTCTCGTGGTGCCAGCGACATATCTCATAGGCTTTGTCAAAAAGGGGATAGTTGTGCGTGTTATGCAGATCTTGAAGCATTTCCGCACCGATGACCGAGTGAGTTTTTATAACCTCAAATTCTTCCGCCGTCAGTCTTCCGGGCTTGTTGAGTATCTTGTCATCTATCGAGATTTTTCCTATATCGTGCAGGGAGGATGCTGTGCTGATAAGCAGTATATCGTTTTCTGTAAGGTGATACTTGTCCGTCTTTTCGATAAGATTCTGCAGAAGTATAGATGTAAGCTGTTTTATATGATGAACGTGCATTCCGCTCTCGCCGTTTCTGAATTCTACTATATGGGCAAGAACGTTTATCATCATACTGTTGTTCTTTTTCATTCTCGTAAACCTGCTCCTCAAGGGCATTTAGCAGCTTTTTCTGCTTTCGGTAGAGCATAAGCGTATTGGAAACACGTTTGTGTATGATAAAGCTGTCAAACGGTCTGAGAATATAGTCGGTAACACCGAGTTCGAACGCTTTGCGGATGTAGCTCTGCGATGTTTCGGAGGAGATCATTATTACAGGAGTGTTATCTATCCAGTGGTAGCGTTTCATAACATCAAGCACACCGAATCCGTCAACAGCGGGCATTATTATATCAAGCAAAACGAGATCATATCATATACCCGCTCTTTGAGGATGCTGAGCGCTTCTTCTCCGTCAGCCGCTTCGACAATATCATAATCATCGCTCAGCATATCGCTCAGCATATCACGGTTCATCTCAGAGTCATCAACAATAAGTATACGGGCGTTCTTTTTTTCCGCCGCATTATTCACATTATCCCTCCTTTGCAGATTATAGTTATCGTATTCTATTATCACTATATTTAAGTATAACCTTTTTTGGCTTTCAAGTCAATAGAAATCATATAATTAGTGCATTGACAGCCAAATCGGTAATTCAGACGGATAACGTTAAAATGCCTTTTGATATAGCTGAAACGAGCCTGTTTGTTTTTTGCAAACGGCTCATTCGTTTTAATCTAAATATTGTATAAACCCTGTCTTTTCCTTATCGTCATAACCTGCCTTACGGTAGAAATTCAGCGTGCTGTCGAGTTTTGAGCCTGTCATTAGTATAAGCCTGTAGCAGTTTTCAGCCTTCGCTATCGCCTTTGCCTTTTCAAGACACGCAGTTGCAAGCCCTTTGCCACGATATTCGCTGTCTGTCACTACATTCTCAACAAACGCATAAGGACGAGGCCCGTGCGTCATATTCGGCACTATTATGCAGGTACAGCTTGAAACTATCTTCCCGTCCTCCTCAGCTGCTATTAAGTGATAGTCGGGATCATTCACAAGCCTTTGCCACAGTTCTTTGGTTTTGCCCTTATATTCCGGTACGCTTGTTTCGTGCAGCTGACAATAAAGGCTCATCAGCTGTTCGTATTCATCTTCATTGACTTCTCTTATCATATAGCCTCCTTTGACAAATCAATCAGATTCCAGCGATAAAAAAAGAGTGTCACTTTCGCAACACTCTTTTTAACATTAATTACTGCTGCTGTTCTGCAGTATCATTAGCTGTATCAGGAGCAACGGAATCACCGATATTGTTGCTATCGCTTCCGCCGATAACGTCTTCCTCGTCAACCTTGTCAGGAACGGGTCTTTCAACCATTTCCTTGTTGAGAATACCGAAGTTCGACTTACCGTTCTTCTTGATTTTGTACATTGCATCGTCAGCCATACCGATTATCTCATCAACGTGCATCGAAGAATCCTTGATGATTGAAATACCGATACTTGCATTGACGCTGAGCTTGTCGCCGTTATCCGATGTAAAGCCTTCCTTAAGTCCCGACAGAATATCACGGGCTACTCTTGTAGGCTCGTTTGTTTCAATGTTTCTTACGCAGTCTACAAATTCATCACCGCCGTAACGGCCCGCAGTACCGAATCCCTTGATTACAAAATTGATTGTATTTGCAACGAATTTCAGCACCTGATCACCGGTAGCGTGGCTGTATTTGTCGTTGTAAATCTTGAAGTCATCAACGTCAATGAACAGAATTGCTACCTCGCTCTTGCGGACATTGATAAGCTCGATCTCGTTATCAATGGTACGCTCGATGGATTCACGGTTATAAAGACCGGTAAGGCTGTCGTAGCTTGCTCTTTCCGTAAGGAGCTTTTCACTCTTCTTTGCACGGTCAATATCAACGATAACGGCGACAAGCTCAGCAATATTTCCATCTTTGTCACGGATAGTCGCAGTACGCATAAGTATCCATATATAGTCGCCGTAGATGTTCTTCCAGCGATACTCGTTGCCTTCGAATTCCTCGCCCTTTGAAAGCTTTTCGAGGTCCTTGTGATAACGGTCGTTGTCCTCAGGATGAACCTTAACTTTAAGAAGAAAGCTGTCACCGAAGTGGTCGGAGGGGGCACGGTAGCTGAACTTCTTGTTGAAGTTATTTGAGAAGAATACATCGTTAGACTTGAAATTCCACTCAAAGATTATGTTATCCGACATTTCGATAATAGTACGGTATCTTCCTTCACTTACAACAATATCATCTATAAGATCGTTGAATGTACGGGCAATCTGACCATACTCGTTGTTTGCGATAACGTTGATTCTTGCCTCGTGGTCGCCTCTGTGTACCTTTTACAAGCGTTTCTTCGATAACCTTGATAGGCTTTGTTATAATGAATACCAGTACGATCGCACCTGCTGTGAAAAATAATCGCAACTAATACTATCATGCCGACAATGGCACCCATCGCTTCACCGGATAAGGTGTATGCCTTATCGGTTTCGGCAATTATCGCAAGCGTCCAGTTGCCTTCTTCGCCTTCATTTATGGTAGGCATCTTTGAAGTAAAGCCGATTGTGGGAATAACACCGCTGTCTGTACCCTTGAAGTTGTCGACCTCGACAGCAGAGCCGGTCTGTGCGGCTTCCGTAAACTTGAGATAAGCGCTGTTCTTCTTGTCCGAAGTATTGCCTATGTAGCTGTCGTGCATGATCGAGCCGTTAGGATCTATCAGTACAAGCTTACTGTTGTTTGCAAACTGAGAAGAGGTTGCGAATGACTTGAGGGCAGTGTTATTGAAGAATGTTACTATATAATAGTCGCCGACTGAATACTTTACCACAAGTCGCAGGCTGTTTGCTGTTTTTCCGGGGAAGAGAGGATCGTTCTTTTCCTTGTCGCCTTCATTGAAGTTTGTATATACATCGGGAGTATAGAATGTAACCTCTCCGTCTTTTCTTTCACATATATTCTTGAGAGTACCGTACAGAACATCATCTCTGGTAAGATCGTTAAAATCTTCGTTTGTTCCGACAACGGGTCTGAAGTCGCTCTTGTTGACGATCATAATTCTGTCGATTCTGACATTTGGATTGTCGGCAGAAGCTATATTTGAATATATAGCCAAAGCGTCTGTAGTTGTAGGATTTTTTTCTTTCTTGTCGAAGCTCAGTATATCCGGATTGTCGGCTATCTGCTTTGCACTCGCCGAAATTATACGGAAATACTCCGATATGTTATATGTCTGATTTTCAGCCATAGATTGCGCTGTCTGCTTGTAATTCTTCATGGCAAGTTTATTCATCTCGACATTTGCGATACAAGCAAATACAACAGACGGAATGATCACAAAGCACGCAAGCACTGTGATCAGTAAGCTCTTGATTTTCATAAAAAAATAACCAACCTTTCCCACGTCTTTAACGGTATATTCTTATCCTTTACGGACGATGGTCATACTAATTCTCAGGATATTATATCATATTTTTGTCTGATAGTAAAGCGTTTGTAGCGATTTTATTAGATTTCACTAATACAAAGCGGTTCGTTTTGTGCAAAAAAGCAAATTTGTGTAATTGCTTAACCGAAGACCGTTTCGGCGATTGAAAAAATGTTGTTTCACTTATAATTATGCGGTGCCTTTGAATCGGCAGGTATAAAAACGGTCTTAGCTTCCCGGTATTGCTTGTTATCTGTATGATATTCTTTACAGTTGAAGGTTGGAAAACGCAAATCAGCCTGACTTCTCGCATTTTTCCTTTACAAACCCCATAAAATATGTTAAAATATGAATTTGGAATACTGTTATTTAAACGTTTTAAGATAAAATGAATTTACAGGAAAATTGCGAATGAAAATTGATCAGATAAAAATGGGCTCGCTCCTCTCATATCTGTCGCTGATACTGGGTACGGTTGTTTCGCTTGTCTACACGCCTATAATGATAGAAAGGCTCGGACAAAGCGAATACGGCGTTTACTCCATAGTTCTTCCTATGGTATCGTATCTGAATCTTTTCAGCTTCGGTCTGGGCAGTGCGTACACAAGATTCTATACAAGATACAAGGAAGCGAACGACAAATACAATATGGCAAAGCTGAACGGTATGTTCCTTGTCATATACTCCCTGCTCGGTGTACTTGTGCTGATAGTCGGATTTACGATAGCCGCAAATCCCCGTCTTTGCATTCGGTCAGAAGCTGACAGAAGAGGAAATAGAGCTTGCAGTAAGACTTATGTATATTATGACCGTCACAGCGGCGGTCAGCTTTCCGCTGAGCGTATTTGAATCAAATACTATGGTCAACGAGCGGTACATTTTTCTTAAACTGCTTGCCATAGTAAAGTCGGTAATCAACCCCCTGCTTATAATACCCCTTCTGATGATAGGGCTTCGCTCTGAAGCAATGGCTTATATGAGCCTTGCGTTCACGCTGTTTTCGGGTGTGCTGAATATCATATACTGCAATAAAAAGCTTGCTATACGGTTTTATTTCCGTGACTTTGATTTCAAGCTGCTCAAATCTATGTTCAAGTTCACAGGCTGGGTATTTGTCGGCATAGTGGTCGATCAGCTAAACTGGAGCGTCGATAAGCTTCTGCTCGCATGGATGCACGGCTCGAACGAGGTAGCTACCTACAACGTAGCGTCACAGCTCAACATCTACTATATGTCTATGGCTACCACATTTTCGGGAATCCTCACCCCCAGAGTTCATCAGATGGTGGCAAACAAAGTCCCCGACAAGCAGATAAGCGATCTGTTTATCCGTGTCGGACGTTTTCAGTTTACCATCCTCACAATGATTCTGTTCGGATTCGTGGCGGTAGGCTATCCCTTCGTTCTGCTGTGGGCGGGTGAAGCCAACGCAAACGCATTTGTTATTGCGCTTTTGCTGTTTATACCGACTATTCTTCCGAGTATTCAGAATCTCGGCATCGAAATTCTGCGAGCAAAAAATATGCACAAATTCCGCTCGCTTGTATATGTGCTTGTCGCCGTGCTTAATATAGTGATAAGTATACCGCTGTGCGCCCTTTTCGGTGCCGTCGGTGTGGCGATAGGTACGGCTATCCCTGTTTTTATCGGCAACGGACTTATAATGAACTGGTATTACAATAAATATATCGGACTTGATATTCCGAGATTCTGGAGGAGGATTACAGCGCTTCTTCCATCGCTTGTCGTTCCTGCGATAGCGGCGATACTGATTGCCTGCCTTGCTCACGCTTCGGGCTATCTCGGAATACTGTTCTGGGGCGTTATCTACGTTGTGATATTTATAGTATCGGTATGGCTCATAGGACTTACTCCGAGAGAGAAGGAGATTGTAACTTCTCCGCTTAAACGCATAATATATAAGATATTATCAAAGTTACTCAGATTATAAACAAGAGGTTTTGTAAATGACAAAGTTAAAGACATTCTTCCGCAGGCTGTTTGCAGGCAGCTTTAAACGTATGTTCGGCTATATCGGAACGATTCATAAGGAAACGGGCAAGAACAGATTCATAATGTTCTTTGATATGATATGGTGCATTTTCCGCTATTCTGTCGGCTATATGGATTACCGTGTGTTCGGCTTTGCAAATATTAAAGGCAAAAACAGACGCACATTTATGACAATGAACGATAATATAACCATCTCAAAGCGTTGCAATGACAGGACGTATTTTCATATATTCGATAACAAATCCGAATTCGACGAAGCGTTCAGAGAATACATCGGCAGAGATTTTCTGAACCTTGAAAAAGCAACGGCGGACGATTTGCGTGAATTCTGCAAGGGTCGTGAAACTGTATTTGCAAAGCCTGTAAATCAGTTCGGCGGCGAGGGCATAACCAAGGAAACAGTAACTCCCGACACCGATTATGAGGCGCTTTACAAGCGTCTTTGCGACAACAAGCAATATCTTGTCGAAGAAACGATAAAAGCAGAATGAACAGATGGACAGGCTCAGCCCCTCGTCCATTAATACAATCCGTATGGTGACCCTTCTGCACGAAGGCAAGGTACATTTTATGTATGCTCTTGTCCGTATGAGCAACGGTACTAACTGTGTTGACAATATCTGCAGCGGCGGTATGTATGTTTCGATAGGCGCAGACGGCGTGATACACAAGAATGCCTACTGCGATGCTACCGGCGTATATTACGAGGAACACCCTTTTACACATACAAAATTCAACGGCTTTGAAATCCCAATGTTTTTCGAAGCGGTCGAAATGTGCAAAAAGGCGGCTCTTGTAGTACCGCAGGTCGGCTACATAGGCTGGGACGTTGCGATAACTCCCACAAGACCTGTTCTGGTGGAAGGAAACACCCTGCCGAGCTACGATATGTGCCAGAACTACGGTCACATCGACAATAAGACAGGCGTTAAGCCCAGATTTGTCGAAATACTCGGTGAAGAATATTTCAAATAATCCGACTTTTTAAAACGGTGAGCGTACAGTGTGCGTTCACCGTTTTTTGTTTACCCGTCCGCCGTGAAAACCACACCCTCTCTCTTGACAAAGGGTATTCTGTATGCTATAATCGCCTTTGTTCTAAATAGAACGATTGCTTAAAAAAAGGAGTTGACGATTTGTTTTTCGGGATTACCACAGGACGATTACCTGCTATTATGAAAAGCTAACCGGTGCGGTCTGCGATAAGTACAATCTTACACAAATGGAATATGATATATTGATGTTCCTGCACAATAATCCGCAGTATAATACCGCCGCCGAAATCGTTAAGATACGCAGATCCACCAAATCGCACGTTTCCACTTCGCTTAGAATGCTCGAAGAAAAGGGACTCATAGAGAAAAGACAAAGCGAGGATAATAAAAAGTACATTGCTATTATTCTTTTGGATAAAGCGAAAAACTATAGTAAATGAAGGCACAGCTGTTCAGAAGCAGTTCGCAATGGATATACTGGACGGACTTTCCGAAGAGGAAATGGATATGTGCAAGGCGGTATTCGAAAAAATTTACGAAAATGCGGAAAAACGTCTGAAACAATTTAAATGATCGGAGAAGACAGAAATGTTTAAAGTTAAAAAGAGGACGCTTTTATTGATAGCTGGTATTGTGTGGCTTATTGCGGATTCAATGTCGCAAGGCTCGGAGTATTGTCTTATCTTGTTATCGAGAGGCAATGGTTTATGTATCTGCTGTCGGTAGGTTGTATTTGTCGCTTTCGGAATGATGTTTCTTAAAATGAGCGGTAAGCATACAAGAAGAATACTCGGATATGAAGACCGCTGCCCGTTCTGGCATTTCTTCGACCTTAAGGCATATATCATTATGGCTTGTATGATGGGCGGAGGAATAGGGCTGAGAGAAGCAGGAGTATTCCCCGATGTCTTTGTGGGATTTTTCTATACCGACTTGGCTGTGCGCTGGCGTCGGCAGGAATATCTTTTATCGCAAATTTCATAAGATACGATAAACTTGTCTGAAAAGTTTTTTATAACAGGCAGTTTATGTGGTAGGGCAGAATGCCTCAGCCGGTAAGAGAATGATTTGCCGGGATTAAGAAACAGTCCGTGCATCCTGCCGAGCTTGATTATTATTGATTGAAAATTTTACAGTGCCTTGTTGTTTCCCGATAAAATAGATTTAAGCAGGCTAAAATTACTTGCCCGTAACATTCGGATATAATAAGAGCCCCCTTTGTCGCTAAAGCTGACAAGGGGGCTCGTTGTTATTTGATTTAACCGAATATATTCAGAAGAACACCTGCGGCAACGGCAGAACCGATAACACCAGCAACGTTCGGTCCCATAGCGTGCATGAGAAGGAAGTTTGAGGGGTTTTCCTTAGCACCGACCGTCTGTGAAACACGGGCAGCCATAGGAACAGCGGATACACCTGCTGAACCGATAAGGGGGTTTATCTTGCCGCCTGAGAGCTTGTTCATGAGCTTTGCAAGTAACAGACCGCCTGCTGTACCGAAGCAGAATGCGATAAGTCCGAGTGCAACTATCATAAGGGGTCTTTACTGTCAGGAAGTTTTCGGCTGTTGCTGTAGCACCTACAACAGTACCGAGCATTATAGTGATAATGTTCATCAGTTCGTTAGAAGCTGTCTTTACAAGTCTGTCAACAACACCGCTCTCTCTGAAGAGGTTACCGAGCATCAGCATACCAACAAGGGGAGTAGCGTCGGGAACGATGAAAGCAACGGATAAGCGTTACGGCTACAGGGAATATGATCTTTTCTCTCTTTGTAACGGGACGTAAGCTCTCCATTACAATGGCACGTTCCTTCTTTGTTGTGAGCAGCTTCATTATAGGAGGCTGGATTACGGGAACGAGCGCCATATATGAGTATGCGGCAACCGCTATCGAGCCGAGTAGCTGCGGAGCCAGCTTTGAAGTAAGGAATATCGCCGTAGGTCCGTCCGCACCGCCGATGATACCTATCGAAGCGGCCTCCTTGAATGTGAATGCCACACCTTCAATACCCGTAAGGCTGAATGCGCAGGCACCGAGGAATGTTACGAAGATACCAAGCTGTGCTGCTGCACCGAGCAGTAAGCTCTTGGGGTTTGCTATCAGAGGACCGAAGTCTGTCATACAGCCGATACCTAAGAATATCAGCGGAGGGAATATCTGAAGCTTAACGCCGAGATACAGTATATCAAGCAGACCGCCGTTATGAAGCACCTCGCCGTAGTTTACACACCGTTTTCAGCAAAGTTCGCCGCTATCGCAGGGTCAGGGCTGATACCGAACATTTCGGGTGGAACATATTCGCACCGGAATATTGGTAAGCATCATACCAAAGGCGATAGGCAGTAACAGCAGAGGTTCAAACTTTCTTACTATCGCAAGATACATAAGTAAGAATGAAACTGCTATCATAAGTCCCTGCTGAGGGGTTATGTTACAGAAGCCCGATTTTTGTGCAAGCGCAACAAGGGCATTCCAGAAAACGTCTAAAATTTCCATCTTGTTCTCCTTTTATTTGATCTGAGCTTTAAAACGAACGGGTATTCTCGTTTACACCCGCATTGCCCCAGCTTGAACGAGGCTGTTTCTCGGCACGTTTGATTCTCTTGATTGCATAGGTCTTTCCGTCACCTGCCGTATAAGCGGCGATTGCGGCTGAAATAACAGCAATAACCTCATCGTCGTTCTCGTCCTCTTCGATAAGCTCAACAGGAGCGGGAGCCGGTGCAGGCTGAGCGACTGTCTGGTCAGGCTTAGCATCCTTTTTTCTTCTTGTTTCCCAGATTGCAGAAGAAGGAAATGATGTAAAGCAGTCCTATAAGCAGTCCTAAGATCAGGAAAACAACAACCATACCGGTAATAACCGTTGCCCACATACCGCTTATGTTTTCAGCGGCTGTCTTTTCGGTGATTATCGCCATAGTACGCAGTAAATTGTCCGTCATGCATAATTCTCCATTCTTAATTGTTCTCGCAATGCAGTGCCGTTTTTTGAGCATAACGACATAGCATAAAACTAATATAATTATACCTTATTTCAGATTTAAATTCAACGCTTTTTCTTTGTAGATTTTTTAACAAATTTTCTTGATGAATTATGTGTATTTTTTTTAGCGTAATTTTAGATAATATCACAAAAACGCAGTTGAAAGCCGTGTATTGTACTGTTAATGATGTATGAAGTGTTGCCGGAAAATCAAAAGGTGCCGCAAAAACGACACCTTAGTCTGTAGATAAACTGATTATTATCAAAGTCCACACCGTTAAACATATCGCCAACGCTGCTTAAAACAGTTTCCGTATCGACAAGGCATTAATATTTTCGTGAGTGTATCGGTGCAACTGCACCGACATTGACCCTTCAAAAAAACGCCTCTAACCTAAGATATATGTACTAACTTGCGGACGTGTAGCGTTAAGCGTCCCTGCATTGATAGGATATACAATGTTCGGGTGGATATTCAAGTTTAGCCCACACCCCGACGGGGTGTGGGTATGGGTAAGGAGAAGAGGGAGCAAGAGGGAGAAAACCTAAGGGACAGGGAGAGGGGCTGTCAAGTCCCTTGTCCTGATCCCTTTGGTTGTCTCCCTCTTTCATATCGACAAGTGTATTAATTCGAATAGCGAAACCGAGAAGTGCTGTCTGACAAAAAGAACTATCGGTAGCTTGCTATCATAGACAAATACTAAAAGTTATAACAGAAGTACATCAAATACAAGACTTTTTATAACCAACCGAGGTGCCGCAAAAACGGCACCTCAATTCTTAATATTTATCGTTTGCGTCCTCTGTAAACTCATTTTCCGAATTTACAGCCGTGTCAAAATGCGAGATTCCTATAGCTTTCGTTTTCTTTTTGTGCAGGAGCCTCCGTTTTGAAGTCGGCAGATATGGCTTTTATTGCCGATTCACTGTTTTTCTTCTTGTTTTCGGCTGTGCTTTCGTTTTTCTTTATCTGCGTATTTGCAACAGGCTTGCTTTCGCTTTTCTTTATCTGCGTATTCGCAACCGGCTTGCTTTCGGTTTTCTTTATCTGCGTACTTGCAACCGGCTTGCTTTCGTTTTTCTTTATCGGCATACTTGCAAGCGGCTTGCTTTCAGGTGCCTTTTTATCTGTGATTATATCGGCAGGCTTGCTTGCGACAGCAGGCTTCTCGGCTTTTTATTTCTTTAGCCTCCGCTGCGGTTTTCTTTATTTCCTGCTTGCTTTTTACCGGTTTTTCCTTGTCACGCTTTGGCTCGGACGGCTTTTTAGCTTCCGGGTTATCGGCTTTTTCCGGTTTTGCCGAAGCCGTTTTCTCGCTTTCGTCAGCCTTGCCTGCGGCTTTCACAGGTTCTCCCACAATCGCCTTTTTGCTTAATTTGAATTTGCTTACCATACCGTCAAGGATAGTCGCCTGTGAAGATAATTCTTCTGCTGATGCGGCGCATTCTTCGCTTGTAGCGGAGTTTGTCTGTACAACGGAGGAAATCTGATCGACACCTGCTGTTATCTGAGATATAGCTGTCGCCTGTTCTTCGCAGGCTGTTGAAATATCCTCAATCAGATCAGCCGTCTGCGTGGTGGTTTCAACGATAAGAGCGAGCGTTTGCGCCGTATCGTTTGCGATTGCGGTACCGTCCTCTACCGCCTTGATAGAATCCCCGATAAGCGTTGTGGTATCGCTTGCCGCCTGTGCGACCTTGCCTGCAAGATTTCTTACCTCGTCCGCAACTACGGCAAAGCCCTTGCCGGCTTCTCCCGCTCTTGCCGCTTCAACGGCGGCATTGAGTGCAAGAATATTTGTCTGGAACGAAATATCGTCGATGGCTCTTATGATATTTGCTATCTGCTTTGAAGTATCGTCTATCTTGTGCATAGCCTCAAGCAGAATATTCATCTTCTCATTTCCCGAATCAACAAGCTTTGCGGCTTGTTCGGAATTCTTGGCTGCGTCGCCTGCTCTTGCGGCATTGCGGTTTACCTTTTCGGATACTTCCGCAAGCGAAGCGGAAAGCTCTTCCACAGAAGCCGCCTGCCTTGTAGCACCCTCCGAAAGATTTGCGGCGGCGGATGATACCTGCTCCGCACCGTTCGATACCTGAACGCCTGCTGTGCTGATACCGCTCATCGTCTTGTTGAGTGAGAGCATTATTCTTTCGTATGAAGCTCTCAGCTTTGCAAAATCACCAATATAAACATCGGCGGGAGAATATGTAAGATCGCCGTTTCCGAGTGCGGCGAGCATATTGTCAAGGTCTGTGATAATTGCGTTTATCTGTGTTGTTATCTGATTCGTGCTTTCGCTGAGCTGGCTTATTTCCTTGTCGATATTTTTGCCGAAGTCGAGCGGCTCGGCATGAAGATCTCCCTGTGAAAGCGTCACTATCCTGTCAGAGCAGAGCTTGACGGGCTTGATAACCTTCTTGACTATCGTGAGGATCACCAGAACCGATACGACAAAGCAGATAACGGCTACCGCAGTTCCTATACACAGCGACATTTTTATGCTGTCCGTGTATTCCGACGGGGTAGCGACAACAAGACAGCTCCATCCTTCCGTATTCGCAATAGGAGCATAGGTCACATATTTATCCATGCCGTCAAGCGTTACCTCCGCAAAGCCTTTTTCGCCTTTTTATGGCATTGCTTATGCAGTCCGCTATGCCCTGATATGAGCTGTCCGCCTGCGCAAGCGTCTTGTAGTTTATGCGCTCTGTCAGCTTGGTTTCATCGGGATACGCTTTATTATCGTACCCGTCTGGTCTATTGCCATGGCATAGCCTGTTTCGCCTATTTCCGTCTGACCTATAACGGCTGAGAATGTGTTCATGTCAACACACGCCATAAGTACGCTTCTGAGCGTTGTATTGTCACTGTCGAACATAGGTATCGCAACGTCCATCAGAACGTGCTTCAGATCCTTTGCGGCATAAGGCTCGCCCTGTGCTGTTTTTTTGGTTTCCACGGCTTTTTTGAAGCTCTCGTTTTCCGAGTAATCAAGCGTTTCGGCATAGAAACACTTGCCGTCTGTATTCACGATCTTTACATCGGTCAGCATAGGGTTCTTTGTAAGTATCGAGAAGCACTTAGCGGAAAGAGCACCCGTATCCGTCAGATCGTCAAATCCCGAATCATACGCAATCTGCTGCAGCTCCGCAGTGATGGAACTAAGCTGATTGGAAACGGTATTCGAAGACATATCTGCAACCTCGGTCAGCTGATTTTTCAGCGACTCCTGTAAAAAAAGCTGTAGTTTATGCCTATATTCACACCGCCGACGATAAGGAGCGAGCCGCCTACCGCAAGGCACATCCATTTGAAGATCCTGCCTGTGAGCGATTTACGCTTTTTCTGCACCTGCTTTGCACCGTCGGAGATTTTGTCAAGTTCTTTTGATATATCCTTTTTTTAGCTGACATTAGCCTGTCCTCCCGGTTTGTTATGTTGTATGTTATTACTATATCATACCACATTATAAGAGTAAAGTCAAATAACTGAAGCATTTTCTGTGGCAGTTTTCACAACTGCAATAAAAATCACACCGTGAAATTGTTTATTCTGACATATTTATCGTTACTCAGCTTGCCACTGTTATTTCGTATGCCTGTTGATGTACTTGCTGTGCAGCTTTGAGTACATTATCTTCTGACCCGTGTAAAGTCCGTAGTAGCCCGATAAAATATAGCTTACCGAGCAGGCGGCGGCAAAGAATATTATGCCCTCTCCGCCGAAAAGCTCAATGCTGAGGAGTAAAAGCGAGGTTACAGGGCAGTTTACCACGCCGCAGAACAGCGAAACAAGTCCGAGTGCGGCAGTGAACTGAGGCGGCAGACCGACCAGTGTTCCGAACAGATTTCCGAATGTAGCGCCTATGAAAAATGACGGAACTATCTCTCCGCCCTTGTAGCCGCCTGCAATGGTTATCACGGTGAATAACAGCTTCAGTGCGAATGCTTCTGGGCGTGTAGTGCCTGACATAGCGTCAGCAATGATATTCATTCCCGCTCCGTTGTAATCCGTTCCGAATACGGCGGTCAGTATTACTATCGCACAGCCGCATACGAAAATTCTGATATAGTTGTTCTTGATTTTTGCCGATAACAGCTTTGACAGCTTATGGAGCGAATAGCAGAAGACGACGCTTAGCAATGCCGTGCCTACGCCGAGTATCATCGCAAACGCTATGTTCATAACGGAAATATCCGGTATCACTACTTTATATGTCACCGGCACTATTCCGAACAGGCGAGAAATTCCCAGCGCAACCGCCGCAGAGAAAAAGCACGGCACGATAGCCGAGTAGTAAAACACTCCTACGCTGATAACCTCCATAGCGAAGAATGTTGCAGTGACGGGAGTACCGAACAGCGCTGAAAAAAGTCCGCTCATTCCGCACATTACCAGAAGATTGCCGTTGCGTTCATCCATCTTGAGAATTCTCGCTATTTCCGCCGACAGCCCTCCGCCTATCTGGAGCGCCGCACCCTCACGACCTGCCGAACCGCCGAACAGGTGAGTGATGAAGGCGGATATGAAAATAAGAGGAGCCATTCTGACCGGTATTTTTCCCTCGGTTCTGATTGAGGTGATTATTATATTGGTGCCGGGTCGTTTTTCAGACCGCAGATACTGTAGAGGAAAACTATTACAAGACCTGCGACCGGCAGGAAGTATACCATAAATGAATGCCCTGTGCGGAATTCTGTTGCAAACTCCATGCAAAGATGGAACAGCGAGCCGATAACGCCACAGCAAATGCCCGTTATTCCCGACAGCAAAAGCCACTTGAAAAATGTTTTAAGCGTTATGTAGAGCCTTTCACTGCGGATACGCAGATGATTAAGCAGTTTGTTCATAATTATATCTGACCCTCTCTGACGGAAACTTCTGCTGATGACAACGTGTGCATATCTCCGTTTTCATCTCTTACTATCAATCTTGCATTTTTATCAATGTCAACGGCGGTAGCATAATATTCCGCATTTGACGATATGACCCTTATCCGCTTTCCAAGCACGACCGAATAGCTTTTGTACTCTTCTGTCAGCTTATCTACGGACATACGTTCGCATATATCGAAGAAGTTGTTCAGTATTTCGGCGGCGAGAGCGCATTTCAGTTCATTTCCTGCCGCTTCTTCGGAATAAAGGCTTGAGGCAATATCGGAAATCTCGGACGGGAAACCGCCTTTCGGACGGCTGATATTGATACCGAGTCCCATTACGGCATATTGCAGGCTTCCGCTTTCAAAATCGGTGACCGCTTCGGTGAGGATACCGCAGATTTTTTTGCCGTTCAGCATTATATCGTTTATCCACTTGATACCGGCTTTTATTCCGCATACCTTTTTTGATGGCTCTTACAACCGATACAGCCGCACCTGCGGTTATGAAGAACGCTTTGTCGGCTTTGAAATCGGGGCGGAGAAGCACAGACATATAAATGCCTGTGTCGGCAGGCGAGTAGAAGCTTTTTCCGTGTCTGCCTCTGCCTTCGGTCTGCTCGTTTGCAATAAGAACGGTTTTGCTTGGTGCGCCGTTTTCGGCGGATGTGCGGAGCAGAGTATTTGTGGATGTTACAGTATCCTTTATCGTAATATCAGCGTCGGCGGCAGATTTTTTCAGCAGCTGCCTTATGCGCAAAATACCGTAGCGTGTGAAATCGTCCGTTTCGCCGCCTGAAAGCAGATAGCCCTTGTTTTGCGCCGCATCAATTATAAATCCGTCCGCCCTTAAAGAGTTGATGGCTTTCCAGACAGCGTTACGACTGACGTAAAGCTGCTTTGAAATTTCTTCGCCGGAAACGAATTTCCCTTTACTGCTCATAAGTATAAGCAGGACTTGTTCTTTCAATTTCATAATAAGTTTTTACCTTTCGCTGTCACCCTGCGGATTTTAAGGTTGACAATACGGATGTTCAAAACCGCAGAATATATCTGCGGTCAGAGGTATCAATTACAGCTTTTCGAGCATATCGGTTGTTTCGTCAAGCCAATCTCCGTCATAAAGCTCGATAAGACCCTTATCGCAGGCGGCGGCTAATTTCGGGTTGATAGGCATTCTTGCTATATTCTTTATGCCGTATTTTTGCGGCAACTTCGTCTATATGACTTTCACCGAATATGCTGTGACGTGACTTGCAGTCGGGGCATTCGAAATATGACATCTTTTCAACTATACCGAGTACGGAAACGTCCATCATTTCAGCCATTTTAACAGCCTTGCCGACAATCATCGAAACCAGCTCCTGGAGGAGAGGTTACAACAATAATTCCGTCAACGGGAAGTGACTGGAACACGGTAAGCGGTACGTCGCCCGTTCCGGGAGGCATATCGACAAACATATAATCAACATCGTTCCAGATTACGTCAGTCCAGAACTGCTTTACTGTATTTGCGATAACAGGACCTCTCCATACAACAGGGTCGGTTTCATCGGGCAGAAGCAGGTTAACAGACATGACCTCAATACCGGTCTTTGTCATAACGGGGTAGATGCCGTTGTTGTCGCCGGTTGCTTTTCCGTGAAGACCAAACGCCTTAGGGATAGACGGACCTGTTATATCTGCGTCAAGAACTGCCGTCTTGAAGCCTTTTCTCTGCATAGCTACGGCAAGGAGAGATGTGACCATAGACTTACCTACGCCGCCCTTACCGCTGACAATTCCTATAACCTTCTTTATATGTGACAGCTCGTGGGGCTTTTCAAGAAAGCTCTGAGGTGTCGTTCTTTCACCGCAGTTCTGTGTGAACATGAACTGCAATCGTGAGTACATTCGCTCATAAAATCGTTTCCTTTCAATCGGCGAAAGCCGTTTATTCTGCGCTTTATCCGGCTTTTTATTTGATAGTATACCACTATCGCATTCAAAAATCAAGGCGGATATCAAGGCAAAAACCGCACAATTAACGGCTGTCGCCTTTGCCGCACGCTAAGCTTGCATATTTTCCGCCATCTTGCACAAATTTCGCTTGACAGGCGTCAGCCTGCCCGCACTCAATTTATACAATCTGACGAAAAATCTACTAAGCAATCGCACGACAATAATTATGCGGTATTGCCTTAAAAAGAGTAAATCAGTCCGTTTTTGAACAAAACAAAACCGCCGGAACGGTCCGGCGGTTCAGATCGCTTTAAATTAATCGTGGTGGCAACCGCAGTCGCATTCCTCGTCCTCTAAGCAGCTGAGATCAAATTCAAGATTTTCTCCGCAGTTAGGGCAGGGAATCTCACCCGACTGAATAACGTCGAAATCAACTGTGATAGTGTTTCCGCAGTTAGGGCATGTTACTTCGTACATATCATCGTCGTAATCGTCCTCATCGCAGCATTCGTCACAATCACAATCATCGTAATCGTCTTCTTCATCACCGTAAACGACATCTTCAAGGCAGTCAACGCTTTCTTCCATATCGGTCATAACGTCTGCAACATCGTTCAGTTCTTCGTCAATATCGCCCAGTGTCAGTGCAATATCGTCAAGAACGTCAACGATAGCTGCAAGCACTTTGCCTTCCTTAGTTGAATCATCAACACCCAGACCTTCTGCAAGTCCCTTGATGTATGATACCTTTTCTGCAACTGTCATAGTAAAAATCCTCCTTTTACTGTCTGCAATTACTTCAAGCAACCGTTATATGATTACTTGTTTGTTACACGCTCCATATATTCGCCTGTTCTTGTATCGATACGGATTATATCTCCGATCTCAACGAACAGAGGAACACGGATTTCAGCGCCTGTTTCAAGAGTAGCGGGCTTAGTTACGTTTGTAGCTGTATCGCCTCTGAAGCCGGGGGTCTGTATCTGTGATTTCAAGCTCTACAAAGTTGGGAGGCTCTACACCGAAAACCTTGCCCTTATATGAAAGAACTTTACATACCATATTTTCCTTTACGAACTTGAAGTTGTCCGAAAGCTCTGCCTTGTTTATCGGCACGTCCTCGTATGTCTCTGAATCCATGAAGTGATAGAGATCGCCGTCATTATAGGTGTACTCCATGTCTTTTCTTTCAACATAAGCTGTGGGGAACTTAGCTGTGGGGTTGTAGGACTTTTCAACTACCGAGCCGGTAATTACGTTTCTGATCTTGGTTCTGACGAAAGCGGCACCTTTACCGGGCTTTACGTGCTGGAACTCGACGACCTGCAGCACGTTGCCGTCCTCTTCAAAGGTCATACCGTTTCTGAAATCGCCTGCTGTGATCATATTTTAAAATACCTCCGTATATTTTATCGGGTTTATGCGGAAAAATACCGCCGCTGAAAGCCGTTTTTATTTTTTATCTCTCAGCCCCATATTCTATCTATTATATTTTACATTATTCCCGCCGTAATTGCAATACCTTTTGAAACCTTTTTTTTGAAATTTTTTTGCTTTTTGCTTTTGCTTCGGTTCTTAATTACGGTTTTATACTTTTAAAATAGATTATTTAAATAGCGGACTGTCGATAAACTGATTCTTATTAAAGCCACACAGTGAAATATATTGCCAACACCGCCGCTAACACTTTCCGTACCGACAAGGCGTTAATAATTTCGTGAGTATATCGGTACAACTGCACTGACATTGACCCTTCAAAAAAACGCCACTAACCTGAGATATATGTACTAACCTGCGGACGTGTAGCGTTAAGCGTCCCTGCATTAACAGGTCATACAATGTTCAGGTGGTTATTCGAGTTTATCCAACACCCCGACGGGGTGGGGGGTGTGAGTAAGGAAAGAGGGAGCCACGAGGGAGAGAACCCTAAGAGATAGGGAGAGGGGCTGTCAAGTCCCTTGCCCTAGTCTCTTTGGTTCTTTCCCTCGTCAATATTGACAGGTGCATTTATTCGAATAGCGAACCCGAGAAGTGCTGTCCGACAAAAAGAACTATCGGTAACTTGCTATCATAGATAAATACTAAAAGATAAAACAGAAGTACATCAAATACAAGACTTTTTTCTACAAGCTGTTAAAATAGATTATCCCCTTACGGCATATAACCGATTTTTAATTTAATTTAACTTTATTTATGGTTAAATAGCCGTGTAACAATGTTACATTAGGTGAATATGTGGAAAATGTTGTGTGCGATTTGTACAAAACGTACAAAAAAGTGAAATTGCTTTGTTAACATTGCCTATTGAATATAAAAAACGTTTTCATTTATAATTGAGATAGCAAATTTAATATTTGTGCAAACGCAAAACGAAATTAATGGAGGACATTAACATGAAGTTAAGAAAAATCATGGCAGGCATTTGTTGCTACTGCTGTTACAGCTTCAATGGCTGTATGCGCATTACCTGCATCAGCAGCAACAAATACTCTTGCAAAGGGTGAAGCTATTATCGGTTTCGGCGACAGCGAATGGAAGGTTGCAGCTTGGGGTAAGGGTGATGACAGCGATACAATCGACTCATCATACTTCACAAATGCTGTTATCACAGGAAATGGTACATATACTATTTCTGTAGATCTTTCAAAGGGTTATACACCTATTACAAACAACGAACCTTGGTATGACGATGAAACAGGTGAGGAACTTGTTCTTGATAAGGCTCTTGCTATCGGTGCTATGGGTATCAACGTTAACTTTAGCGCTGATGATGAAGCATACGACAACGTTTATCTTGAAGTAACATCAATCAAGTTCGATGGTGTTGAAACAATGAAGGATGGCGTATCAAGCTACACAAATAACGAAGACGGTATGAAGAGAACTAACATTTATAATGCTTGGGCTTCTTACAAGGCTGAAGATGTTTGCCCCACTCCTGACACAGCAAACGCAGTATTAACTGACTTCGCAGGTGAATGGTCAAAGTGCGAGATCACATTCAATGTAACAGGTGTACCTGATGAAACTCCTGCTGATACACAGGCTCCTGCTGACACAACAGCTCCTGCTGATACAACAGCTACCACAACAGGCGATTCTACAAAGCCCAACACAAACACAGGTGTTGAAGGCGTTGCAGCAGTTGCAGGCGTTGCACTTCTCGCAGCCGGTGCTGTAGTAGTTGCTAAGAAGAGAAAGTAATTTCTGTTCACGGTAAATAACATTAATATGTAGCAAAAGCCCACGCATTTCGGTGCGTGGGCTTTCTGTGCGTAAAAGCACCGTAAAGCCGGATTTTGCGGACAGAAAAAACAGAGCATATCGGTTATCCGTTCCGATATGCTCTGTACTGTTAAAATGTCCGATATAATTGCTTACAGCAACATATTCCTGTGCTTTGTCCTGCGGCATTATGCCTTTAACCGCAGAAATTACGGCAACAGCTTACTGTGCGCTGATAACCATCTTGTATCTTGCAAATTTTTTGCCTTCAGTATCTGTATACCCTTCTTTTCCTTGAAAATTCCGCTGTCATCATCATAATCGTCACTGCCGCACCACGGCTCAATGCAGATGAATCCTGCACGTTTTCCTGCAGGTGTCCACAGTCCGAGCGTTTCGAAGCCCTCAAAAGCTATGCAGGCAAGTGTCTTTTTGCCCTGAGTGAGTTTTACGGCTCTTGACTTTATGTTATCGAAATAAACCACATCGTTATCAAACATATCGTAGCTCAGCGGCAGCTTTGACGAGCCGTCAAGACGCTGTATGCGTTCCTTGCTTCTGAACAGCCTTGTATCAAGATCCATAACCGGAGTTGACGCTTTCTCACGCTTTTCAAATATAAGCGTGCAGTTGTCAAGATCATCGCAGGCTATGGCAGGATGCGCCCCGATGCAGAACGGTATGCTGTGATACTCAGGATTGAAAACGCTGTAGCAGATTTCTATCCTGTCGTCAAACAGATTGTACTGTAAGCAAAGTTCAACGCTATAAGGATAGCCGTTTTTTACGGGTGCGTACTTGTACTGCAGAATAAGCGAGTTGCCGCTTTTTCTTACTGTTGTAAATGTATTGTCACGGGCGAATCCGTGCTTTGTAAGAGAGATTTCCTTCCGTCAATTATGGTCTTGTTGTTTTTTACATTTCCTATCGCAGGAAAAAGCACGGGCGAAGTCTTTCCCCCAGAAAGCAGGGTCGCCGCACCACATTATCTCTCTGCCGCCTATTACAAGCGATTTAAGTTCTGCGCCTTCTGAAGCTATTACGGCTTTGGCGTTTTTCGTTTTCAGTTCAGTTGTCATTTAAGTACCTCGTCTTTTTACTGCTCGTAAGCTGTCAGCTTATCGTTTTCGATTGTCAGTTTCGGATTGTTGAACTTCCAGCTTTTGATAAATTCGGGTATTTTCTTTGTCGTACCCTTAAAATCGGGTAATTCGCTCAGTGTGATAACCTTTTCGCTTGAATATACGCTCTTGAGGAATTCCTCAGACATACGTTCCGTATTTACCGACGGAGTGCCGCCAAGCTGTGTTATAACAGCTCCCGAGCCGTTTGAGGCGCATACGAATTCCTTGCACCACGGGGCGTAATAAAGCCATGTTACTTTGCTGTCAGCCTTGAACACTTCTTCGGGGTCAGGTATATATCCTACCTCAGACAGAGCGGACATTTTTCCTATGTCATCGGTGTACTTGGAAAGTGTGCTGTATGAAGCAATCTGCACTGAGTGATCCTCTGAGGACGGGTATACGTCCATACCGCCTATATCATAGGTGTTAGCGTTGACAGTTGCTTTTTTCGACTGACCGTTCCATACCCAGATAAGATTTGTCAGCTTGTGGTAATTCTCAAGGCGGTCATATAATATGTACCATAGCTTCTGATAAAGCTGCTTGTCGTAGGTATCCCTTGTCCTTAACGCCCCACCAGAACCAAGCGCCGCTTGCCTCGTGCAGAGGTCGCCATATAACAGGAACGCCGGCTGTTTCAAGACGCTGTAAATAAAGTGCAATAGTATCAATATCCTTGATTATTACCTTATATTCATCGGTGCCGGGCGTTACGGCTTTTTCAAGGCTGAAGTCCCGTATCTCATCGCTGTAGAATGCTGTGCCTTTGACGCTTTTGTCGCTCATATCAACGGGAACCTTCCAGTGCCAGCAGAAAGCAACGATGCCGTTCTGCTCGTTGTGCCACTTTATCGCTTCTTCAATCTGTGTGTAATCGGGCGTGTCCGTACCCTGAGCATAAAGGAAGTCAAAGCCCATGATAGCAGGCATATCGCCTGTTGTGTTGTAGTACATTATGTTCTCGAACTGGCTTGCATCGGAATACTGCTGACCTGCGATGATCTGCTTTCCGTAGACGCTCTTAAGGTAGTTGAAAAGCTCCAGTGTTTCTTCGTTTGTTGTTCTCGGATACAGGCTTGGAGCCGTCCGGTGTCTTTGCTTCAAGCTTCTTGATAAGTGCGTCAACATCGGTTTCGTACTTTAACGCAACATCCATATCTATGTTGCCGTCAGCATCGACAGCAATGGGATTTGAGCGGAGCTGCTCTGTGTTTGCGTTGTCGGTTGCAGACGAGGAGGTATTGCCGGAATTATCCCCGTTTCCTGATGCGGTGCTGTCATTGCAGGCTGTCACCGACAGTATCATTGATACGGCTAAAATTGCCGCAAGCGTTTTTTTCATTGAAAAAATCCTTTCATTTTAGCTAAATTTAATCTTGATTATGACGGAATTTAATCCGCATAAGCTAATTATAACAAATCCACAAATAAAATTCAATAGATAAAGGAAAATGTGTTGAAATTTTGTCTGCATATAACCGAAATATTTGTAAATTATGTCAAGGCAACTTACCGTTCTTGTATTCCTTCGGGGTAACGCCGACCGCCTCGCTGAAGGCAACGGCAGAAATGGCTCTGTGACGAGAAACCCAGTATTGATGCGATGTCAGCTATGGTGTGTGTGCCGTCCTTAAGCATACCTTTTGCGGCGTTTATACGGGAGGCATTGATGTACTCGTGGATGCCCATACCGATCTCAGCTTTGAAAAGGCGGTGCAGATGGGAGCGGTCATAGCCTGCTTCATCGGCTATCTGATGTACGGTAAGGCGCTTTCCTGTGTTCTCGGAAATCATCTTTATAGCGGTGCGAACCGGCACTGAGAGCCGTTTTGTACGTCTTAGCCGTTGCATACGGACTGCATAATCCATTACCATTTCGTTATTAAGCTCTATAACCTGTTCAATAGAAGTGCATATATCTGCTCGTCTTATGTATATATCGCTGAGAGTATATGCGGTTTCCTCAGACATACCTGCGGCTATGCAGGTACGGGCGACAACGGCGGCGCAGACTACAAGGTGATAAATCTGATTGCGGAGTGGATCGTCCGAAAGCTGACCTTTTCCGCTTTCAATATCAGCGTCATATTTTAACTTAGCTTCTAATAACTGGTTAATATCACCTGATGCAATAAGAGCGAATACCGAGTTTTCATTTTCGATAGGCTCGTGGTAAAATTCCTGAGCCTGCTGTACATAGAGCAGCTTTTCGGGTTCGGTATTTTCATTTTTTTCATCTTCATCAGTGATGCGACAGGTTGTAGTTTTATGCTGATTGCAAACGTTATTTTCGGTGTTTGCAGTGGTTTTCGATGCATTTTTTGCCATAATATACCTCCTTGATCTTTAAATCGGTCTTTTTTTATCATTATACAACAAAAGTGCAAAAAATAGCAACATTTTTGATAAGGGTGATTTGAGGTGTTTTAAATATATATTATGCGAGATTTATTAAAGCGAATATATTTAAATGACGATATATAATAATGATAACATTGCAGATGGTTTATTGCGTATGAAATTATAGTATTATATGATGTGTCATATAATAGTACGAAATTTTTTTAATTGTACAAATTAGTTATGTAATGGGCGAGGTACCGCCCTGCGAAAACTGTTTTGATATAAACGATTTGACTGCATTTCTATAAGACTGTGAAAGCAGGCGTAACGATTCGGATTTGTTGCGTATGCGGTTAAGGGGCTTACTCGGAGCGTTTTCGGGTAAGGCGGTAGACGGGTTTTTCCTCGCAGAACATTTTCCAGCGGAGAATATCATCGGTAAAAATTCCGACGGCGGAGAGGAAAAACCACAGCACCGTGAAAAGCAGGCATATCTGACCGAGAAGGTTGAAAGGCAGCTGTTCGTAGTTCCATACCTTCCAATCGAGCCAGAGGTTGACTATACAGCCGCATAAGAATTCGAGGGCGGTGATTATAAGCGATGATACAGCCATCTGAACGGGGGAGCGAGAGGTCGAATTTTTCGTTAATGCCGCCGACCAGCAGAAAGCAGATTCCTCCTAAAATAAACATTGTCCAGTGGCTGTTTCCTCTGAACAGAAGCTCTGTTATCGTATAAGCACAGCCGCCGAAGCAGAACAGCATAAACAGCTTCATCGGCAGACAGATCTTGTAATTCATATTGTTACCTTGCCTTTCGTTTTTGTATCCTTATTTTAAGCTGTTTTAGTAAGATTATGCAGATATGGCAGAATATAAGCATATAATTATCTTAAAGGAAATTTTGCAAAACGGAGGTTATTATATGGTACTTATAAAAAAGAATCACGGCAGGTGTGACGGCATTTACTCTGGCAGTGGTGATGCAGGGTGCGTCCTTGACCGCATTTTCGGAAGGTGATGTGATCGAGGCAGACAGCATAACGAAGGCGGCAATCGTTACCGAGGTTTCAACAGGGCAGGTACTGTACGAGCATAACTCGCACGAAAGGCTGCCTATGGCATCGGTAACCAAGCTGATGTGCCTGCTGATATGGGCAGAGGAAATGGAAAAGGGTACATTCGGTATGGATACTGTGATAACGGCTACCGCAAGAGGCGAACGCTATGGACGGCTCGGTGATATGGCTTAATGTCGGGGAGGAAATGTCGGCATACGATATGATACGCTCGGTCGTTATCGCCTCCGCAAACGATGCCTGTGTGGCGGTATGCGAATATATAGCGGGAACGGAAGAAATGTTCGTGGAGCGAATGAACAAAAAGGGCGCAGGAGCTTGGAATGAGCGATACTCACTATGATAACTGCGTAGGATTTGACAGCGACACGCATTACACCTCCGCTTATGATACGGCAATTCTCAGTGCGGCTGTGTCGGAGTATGACTGCTACAACGAATTTTTTGCCACCAGACTTGATTATGTGCGTGAGGGGGAACGGCAGACACAGCTTCTTAACACGAACAAGCTGATGCAACGCTATGACGGCATCATCGGCGGAAAGACCGGCACTACGGACAAAGCGGGGTGTTGTCTTGCAGTGTGGGCGAAACGAGGAAATATGAAGCTGTGTGCTGTGGCGCTTGGCTGTAAGGAAAGCGAACAGCGTTTTACTGCGTGTACCGACCTTCTGAATTACGGCTTTTCGGGCTTTGAACTGTACAGGACGGCGGTAGACTCTGATGTGCTGACACCTGTAACTGTCACTGAAGGGCTTGAAAAGCAGGCTGAGGTAAGGGTCAAAAGGCTAAATACTATCGTGATTCCTAAAGGAAGCTCAAAAAGGATAGAATACACTCATACAGTGGTCGATAGTCTGTCTGCGCCTGTCGGTACGGCGAAAAAGGTCGGCGAGGTCAGGGCGAGCCTTGACGGAGAGGAAATCTTCTACAGCGATATTGTGACTACGGGCGAAGTCGGAGAGCTTAACTTTTTCAGCAGTCTGCTGATAATTATAAGGCGGTTTTTCTCAATGTAGAATGAGAAACATCCCCGTGCGGTTTACACGGGGATGAGGAGTTATGAATATGGAAATCAAGCGGGTATATTTTTCTTTGTCGGAGATTATCTCGCCGTCGGACAGCTCTATTATCCTGTTGCACTTTTCGGCAACAGAGCGGTCATGGTGACAATTACTACGGTCTTGCCGTTTTTGTTAAGGTTAATGAGAACGTTCATTATATCATTTGCGGTGTTTTTGTCAAGCGCCGCTGTAGGTTCATCGGCAAGTATTATATTCGGGCGGTTGACAATGGCTCTTGCAAGCGCAACACGCTGTTTCTGACCTCCGGAAAGCTCTTTTACGGGCTTTTTCAGAAGATCGGATACAAGCATATCTTCCGCCGCCTTGGTTATCAGCCTTTTCATCATTTTGTATTTTACGGCAGGGTTGAAGATAAGCGGATACGATATATTTTCATATACCGATTTATCGCTCAGAAGTCCGAAATTCTGCAGGACAAAGCCTATTTCCTCGTTTCTTATCTCCGCTATTGTGTTGGAGGAATACTTGCAGACCTCATATTCGCCCAAAAAATATTTACCTTTAGTCTGCGAGTCAAGGCAACCGAGGATATGAAGCATAGTGGATTTTCCCGAGCCTGAAACGCCCATTATAGCTACCATTTCGCCGTCGTCGATTGTCAGGTTTACGTTTTTCAGTGCGTGAACCTCTGTATCCATATGATAATTATAATATTTGTCCACATTTTCGAGTTTTATCATTGGTTTTCGTACCTCCGTATTACATCAAGCATTTTGCTTTTAAGCAGTGTGATATTTCCGATAATGCTTATCAGGACGGTGAGTATCAGAAGATATAACGCTGTGAACAGTATGCTGTCGGCGTTGATGATGTTGAGTCCGAATATAAGCTTTATGATAAGCAGAATTATAAATGAAACAATCGTGGAAAACAGCATTACAACCAGTTCGCACACGGTGTTTATAATAGCTATCTTACTTGTGTTTGCACCGCAGGAGCGGAAAACAGCGGCGGCTTTTATGCGGCTTTCGGCATTCAGAAAACCGTTTGCGACTATACCTATAGAGCCGACAACCGCAATAGCGATAAAGGCAGGGAAGAGCTGCAGGAGGCTGATATAATCATTGCTGAATGTGTCTTTGTCTACGCCGAAAAGCGGATTGCCGAATATAATATCGCCTTTCTGTTTATCGTTCGAAGACCATGTGTTACGAATTCTTGACTCTAACTCCGCATAAAACATATCATCGGTTTTGAGCAGTATGACATCGCAAAAATGCTGGTGAAAATAATTATCATCATTTTCGTACTGCTTTTCCGTAAAGTCCCGATTATCATGGGTGTAACAACCGCTTTTTCAAGTATGCGATAATCGGTAAAATAAGAACTGTTATATAGCAGATCGCCGGGGAGATAGCAGCAAGTCCCATACTTCATTGCTTTTATACTTTCCGACTACCAGCAGCTCAAACTTGCCCTGTGCGGCTCTGCCTTTCACGGTGTCACCGATTTCTTTGTCTGAAACGGATTGAACAATTACGGGGATTTTTCCGCCGTAATCCTTATTTATATCGGGTTTTTCGCCTTCAAGCTCTACATCAAGATATTCGCTGGGCTCGGTCGTATAACCGCTGACATTGAAGGAATCTTTTTCGTATCTGTTATATAGGGATAAATTATCCGGATGGAAGTTATAGGTCAGCAGCTTTATATATTCATCGCTTATTCTGCTTTGCTCGCTGTACATTAAGGAATTATTGATGTTAAGTATTTCCATACGACATTTTATGCCTTGTCTTTTCAGTTCATCGGAAATGCGCTGTGCCGACAATGGCTTTAATGAAGTGGTATGTGTTACAATTGCCGTCCTGTCATAGCGGTTTTTTGATATATAATTGACGCCGTTTATGTAATCACTGCTTATTGCAATCATAAGATTAAACAACAGCGTTGTGAAAAATAAAGCAGAGCGATATCATAATACAGTTGCGTTTTCTTGACAACAGTACAGATCGGATAAGAGATAGTATTTTCATATCAGCCGCCTCTCTTTCTGAGCGGGTTTCTGACTGTACGCTTTAGTCCCGGAAGCGTAGAGATCAGCATTAT